>Ga0304730_1000060_pt1 | contig 119672 bp, 102 predicted proteins | sample M_130628_MF_Meta_FD_190474 | JGI IMG/M metagenome (GOLD analysis project Ga0304730, IMG submission 190474) | Freshwater microbial communities from Lake Montjoie, Canada to study carbon cycling - M_130628_MF_MetaG (v2) (version 2) | ecosystem: Environmental > Aquatic > Freshwater > Lake... | reverse complement strand
CAAAGGTTCTGGAAAGATCACTGTGAATGACAAAGATTACAAAGCATACTTTCCTTTAGTATACTTACAAAATCAAGTAGAAGCGCCTTTAAAAGCAGCTGGTGTTGAAGGTAAATACGATATCGTAATTAACGCAACAGGTGGTGGTATGAAAGGTCAAGCAGAAGCAGCCAAATTAGGTATTGCTCGTGTATTGGTAGAGTTAAACCCTGAAGTTCGTCCAACCTTAATAGCGGCTGGTCAATTGAAGCGTGATCCAAGAAGTGTTGAACGTAAGAAGTTCGGTCACAAGAAGGCACGTAGAAGCTTCCAATTTAGCAAGCGTTAATACAATCACATTAATTCATTATTACAATTTATACAAATGGAAAATAATACTTCACTTCAACAGCAACTTTTAGAAGCTGGCGTACACTTTGGTCACCTTAAAAAGAAGTGGAATCCAAAAATGTTACCTTATATTTTCGCTGAAAAGAAAGGTATTCACATCATTGACTTGAACAAAACTGTAGAGCACTTACAAGAGACTGCTGCTGCCTTAAAGCAAATTGCTAAGAGTGGTAAAAAGATCATGTTTGTCGCTACAAAAAAGCAAGCAAAAGAAATCGTGAGCGAGTGTGCTAAGAAAGTAAACATGCCTTACGCTACAGAGCGTTGGTTAGGTGGTATGTTGACTAACTTTAATACCGTTCGTAAGAGCGTTAAGAAAATGCAAAGCATCGAGAAAATGTTGGGCGACGGAAGTGCTGAAAACTTAACTAAAAAAGAGCGTTTAACATTAGGTCGTGATAAAGATAAAATGGAAAAAGTATTAGGTGGTATCGCTCAATTGGGTCGTTTACCAGCAGCTTTATTCTTAGTAGATATCGGACATGAGCATATCGCATTAGCAGAAGCGAAGCGTTTAGGAATTCAAACTTTTGGAATGGTTGACACCAACTGTGATCCAAATAAAGTAGATTTTTCTATTCCTGCAAATGATGATGCTACAAAATCAATTGCTATCATCACTAACTACATCACTGCTGCTATCGCAGAAGGTTTGGCTGAGCGTCAAGCTTCTAAAGATGACGAAGGTGAAGTAGAAGAAGGCAACAACGAATTAGAAGCAAAGGCTAAGAGAATGGAAGCAGAAGCAAACGCAGAAGGCGGAAGAGCTAAGCGTGGTGCAGGTGCTGCTCCATCAGCTCCAGGTGCTCCTAAGCGTCGTACGACGACTGGTTCTCGTGGTCCAGTAAGAAAATAATAAACTATCCCAATTGGGTTATTGGTATCCGATGGGTACTAATGACCCAATTGTATTTAATTTATGTGTACCAAATTCAATAAAATGGATTTGTTATCATTAAGTTAACCAACGAAATAAAAATTGAATTTTCATTATTTTTAAAAAAAATTTTATGAGCGCAATAACTGCTGCAGAAATTAATAAATTACGTCAAGCTACAGGTGCTGGTATGATGGACTGTAGAAAAGCTTTGACAGAAACAAACGGAGATTTTGAAGCTGCGATTGATTGGTTACGTAAGCAAGGTCAAAAAGTGGCGGCTAAGCGTAGCGATCGTGAAGCAAAAGAAGGTGTGATTATTGCACAAACTTCTGCTGATAACAAAACAGGTTTTGTGGTATGTATTTCTTGTGAAACAGATTTTGTTTCTAAGAACGCCGATTTCGTTGCATTCGCACAAACTATTGCTGATGCTGCGGTTGCAAACAACGTTAAAACAGTGGACGAATTAAATGCAGTGAGTATAAATGGTACAACAGTTGCTGATATGATCAATGATAAATTAGCTTCTATTGGCGAAAAAATTGCTGCTAAATTAGAAAGAATAGATGCGCCATTCGTGGCTTCTTATATTCACGGTTCATACAGAATGGGTGTATTAGTAGGATTGTCTACCGAAGCAGCTGAATTAGGTAGAGACTTAGCAATGCAAATTGCTGCAATGAATCCTGTGGCAGTAGATGCTGATTCAGTGCCTGTTGAAACAGTAGATCGTGAAAGAGCCATCATCATTGATACTATGAAAGAAGATCCTAAAATGGCAGGTAAGCCAGAGGAAATGATTGCAAAAATTGCCGAAGGTAAGATTGCAGCTTTCTTTAAGGAGCAAACTTTATTAGCACAGTCTTTTGTTAAAGACGGTTCTAAAACAGTGGGTGACCATGTTAAGAGCGTAGGTACTGATATTAAAGTAACTGAATTCAAGCGTGTAGCATTGGGATAAGTATAAAAAAAGTGTAAAGAATTTACTTTTTTTATACTTTAAATCTTAAGATTTTTTCAAAGCCCCCTATAAACGGGGGCTTTGTTGTTCTAATGGGTTAAACTAGACGTTTAAACGCATATCCAAAAGGTAGGTCATTGACCTCCCTTTTTCTTTTTAATCCTTATTCAAAATTTGTATCTTGCAAGTATAAATCTCAACGACTATGGAGCCAAAGTACAAACGCATCTTATTAAAGTTATCCGGGGAAGCCTTATTGGGAAATGAAAGAAATGGCGATCCGTTTAATCCAAAAATTATAGAGCAGTATGCGAATGAAATCAAGCAATTGGTGGACTTAGGTATTGAAGTAGCGATTGTGATTGGTGGAGGTAATATTTACAGAGGGATGAATGAGGCTGATAGCGGTATTGAAAGAGCGCATGGTGATTATATGGGTATGCTGGCAACTGTGATTAACGCTATGGCGATTCAAGCTATGTTAGAAAAAATTGGCGTGTATACAAGACTACAATCTGCAATTAATATGGAGCAGGTGGCAGAACCTTATATCAGAAGAAAAGCATTAAGACATTTAGAAAAAGGACGTGTTGTGATATTTGGTGCAGGTACAGGTAATCCTTATTTCACCACAGATACTGCCGGATCATTAAGAGCTATTGAGATGAAGGCAGATGTGATTTTAAAAGGTACAAGAGTAGATGGCGTATATGATGCAGATCCAGAGAAAAATCCAACCGCAAAAAAATTCGAGACCATCAGTTTCCAAGACTGCATCACTAAGAACTTGAAAGTAATGGATATGACTGCATTTACCTTATGTATGGAGAATAAATTACCAATCATTGTTTTTGACATGAATCAGCCAGGTAATTTAATGAAGATTGTACAGGGCGAATCAGTAGGAACCCTCGTAATATAGAATTTTAGTCAATGCCAGTCCGCCGCTGATGTAAAAAACGATGCTAAATTGCATTTTTTACAATCGCTGGATTAAATTTATAGTATGCAAAAAATTAGTTTCATCGTTTTATTTTTGACGCTGCTGTTTTCACAAGAAAAAATAGCTGCACAAGATAAATTAAGTTTAAAAGAGGCAGTGACTATTGCCATTCAAAATAGTTACGATATTAAGTTGGTAGAAAATGCTTCGTCAATTGCTAAGAACAATAACAACTATGGTGTTGCTGGAGGCTTGCCATCTGTAACTGCAACCGGCACTAACAACAATACACTCACTACAATCAATCAAACATTCCCGGATGCATCTAGGAATACAACACGTAATGGTGTGGATGGGTCTACACTAAATGGAAGCTTGTCGGCAACAATGATCTTATTCAATGGCTATAGAATTGCTGCCACTAAAGATCGTTTGGCAAGTATCCAAAAACAAACAGAAGCTGCATTGCAAGTTCAAATGCTGAATACGAGTTCGACAGTGATGCAACAATACTATAATGTGATCCGACAAGCTGCGTTTTTAAAAACAATTGAAAAATCTATTGAAGCTTCTGAACAAAGAGTGGCGATCGTAAAAACAAGACAAGAGATAGGTGTTGCCAATCAAACAGATTTCTTACAATCTAATTTAGATTTAAACGCCTTATTACAAGCTAAGCAAAATCAATTACTGGTATTAGATCAAGTAAAAGCAGACTTGTACAATAGTATGGTGGTGCCAGCAAATTCAAATTATCTTTTCACTGATAGCATTCAGCTAGACCAACAATTGAGCCTTTCTGATATCGAATCAAAAATGAAAGCACATCCTTTATTACGATCTGCACAGCAATTGATCAATGTCAATCAGTTTTTAGAAAAAGAAACAAAAGCATTGACCTATCCAACTTTAAGAGCCAATACAGGATTTAATTATAATAGCAATAAGTCTGCGGCTGGATTTATCTTATTGAACGAAAGCTATGGTCCATTCTTGGGATTTAATTTGAGTATTCCAATTTATGCAGGTAGTACAAGTAAGCGCGCTTACAAAAATGCACAGATCAATACGGTGAGTGCAAAAATTCAGTATGACAATACTGCGCAAGATTTAGCTACAGAATTATTTAAAACCTATCAGAATTATCAAAATAGTTTAAAGCAAACACCAACTGAAATACAGAACTATGAAATGTCAGATGCTTTATTGACCTTGGTGATGGAGAAATTTAAATTAGGACAGGCTACTATTGTAGATGTAAAACAAGCACAACAAAGTTTTGAAACAGCTGGTTTTAGACTAACAAGTTTAAGGTTCAGTGCAAAAATAGCAGAGATTGAATTAAAACGTTTATCCAATCAATTGACATTTTAACTTATACATATAAGTAATAATTAAAAAGGGCGCATCTAGATGCGCCCTTTTTTTTGGAATAATATTTTTAAAACCATGAACCATTGAATGTAGCATCTCCGTTGGCATTGTTTTTTGCAGCCCTTCTTTTCACTTGTCTATTGTGTATCCATGTGCTTACAAACATCAATGGAATGAATACAAAAGTTAAAGGAGGAATACCCAACATACTAATCCACTTGCCACCAAATTGACGACGCATTGGACGACGCAATCTTTCTGCAATTAAATACATAGCAGGAACAATGAACAAAGTCATAAAGAAGGCGAAAGCTAATCCAAAGATAATGGTCCAGCTTAAAGGCTTCCAGAATGCCACGTTATCGCCACCAAAGAAGATATGAGGATTTAGTTCACTAAATAAAGTCACAAAGTTGATATTGAATCCAACTGCAATTGGAATGAAACCAAGGATGGCTGCAAGTGCAGTCAACATTACAGGAATAATTCTAGTCTTACCAGCCTGGATCACGGCTTCTCTTGTTTTGTAACCACGGCTTCTTAATTCGTCCGCAAATTCAATTACAAGAATACCGTTTTTAACAACGATACCAGCTAGTCCAACAATACCAAGACCAGTCATGATACCAGATACTTTCATACCAGTTAAAGCAAATCCTAATAATACCCCAATGATACTAAATAAGATCTCCGTTAGAATAATCACCGACTTAGAAATTGAGTTGAACTGTAAGACTAAAGTGAATAAGATCAACATCAATGCAATGATCAAGGATTTTCCAAGGAATGCAACCGTTTCTAATTGTTGTTCATTCTCCCCAGTTTGTTTTACAGTCACGCCTTCTGAAATGCCTTTATAATTTTCAATGTATTGAGCAATGACTGCATTGACAGCAGTTGGGTTATACCCTTCGTTTGTTAATACATTAGAACGTAATTGTATTTGTCTTTTTTGATTCTTTCTTTTTACGCTACCTAAAGTACTAGTAGGTTCTACTTTCACTAATGAACTGATTGGGATATTTTTTACCATACCACCTGCAGCCATATCACGGAAAGACAAACGCATATTTAATAAGTCTACTAAATTTTTACGTTGCATCTCTTTGTTACGCAATTGAATTTTATATTCGTCTTTACCATCTTTTATTTTGGAAATCTCTTTACCAAATAAGGCCGTACGAATTTGCATCCCTACTTGAGCAGAAGAAACACCTGCACTTAATGCACGATCTCTATCAATGGTTAAGGTTAATTCAGGATTTTGCAAGTCCACATCCATTTTTAATTCTTCGATACCTGGAATCTGCGCAGCGTCTAAATAGTTCTTTAAGTCAACAGAAGTTTTGATTAATTTATCAAAATCTTCGCTCTGAATTTCAATGTTTACCGGAGGATCTGTTGGCGGACCATTAGATTCTTGTGTGACTGTAATTTCCGCACCAGGTATGCCTTTCATCTCCTTACGCACTGCATCTAGATAAGGTAAGGTAGAAACGCCATCACGTTTTTCATACTCCACAAAGTTCACCTGTATACGACCTAATTCAGATCGAGTACTTCTGTCACCACTCTTTGGATCGCTGGCTCCAATTGCAATATTGGCAATAGTAGATTCTACTAGTGGATTTTTTTTACCATTATCAGTACCCAATACTTTATTGACTCTTGCTTCTAAAACCTTCGTGATGGAATCGGTATGTTTCACTTCAGATCCAACTGGTAATTTTATATAAACATAAATTTCGTTAGGATCTGCTTGAGGGAAAAACTCAATACCTGTTCTTCCTGTACCAACGCTAATACCAAATAGGATAAAGGATAAGATCAATAATCCAAAAGTGGCAAATAATAAATTTACAGGCCTCCATCCAGTTAAAGACCTTCTTAAAATACGCTCATATAAATTCATCATATTCGGCAAGGTCTTTTCTTGGAATTGTTTGATTGCAGCTGCAATAAAATATTTATTTGCTACAACTAAAATCATAAAGAAGATGACTAAGTTCCCTAAGAAAGTGGCACCCATAATATCTAATACGATTCCAAAACCAATTGGAATCCAGAAAGTTTTTTTCTTAAAGAGGGCAGATTTTGGTTCATTGCTATCATGCTCCTCGTGGTTCATAAAGTCTACTGCAAAAACCGGGTTCATAATAAAGGCTACTACTAAGGATGCGGTTAATGTAAAAATCAACATCGCAGGTAAGTAGACCATGAATTTACCAATGATACCAGGCCAGAATAACAATGGGAAAAACGGTGCTAAGGTCGTAATCGTTCCCGCTAATACAGGAATAAATACTTCACCTGCAGCCATTTTAGCCGAAGTCGTCGCAGTTAATTTACCCTTGCCTTGCACAAAAATACGGTGGGTGTTTTCAATCACTACAATGGCGTCATCCACAATAATACCCAATCCAAATAAGAGGGCAAAGAGCACCATAAAGTTTAAAGTAATATTGGTGCCAATTAATAAGTTACCTGCTGGTAAAAATACAAAGGCAACAAACATACTCAATGGAACAGACAAGGCCACAAAGAAAGCATTGGTCACACCCATAAAGAACATGAGTACAATCAATACCAATATAAATCCAATCACAATGGAGTTCACTAATTCTGTGAAGGAAGACCTGGTTTTAATACTTTGATCTCCAGTAATCACCGTTTTTAAGTCTTTTGGTAAACTTGTTAATTTAGCTTCATCTATAATCTTCTTGACTGCATCAGAAGTTTCAATTAAATTTTCACCACTACGTTTAATGATATTTAAAGTCAATACATTTTTACCATCTAAACGAGCATAGCTTTCATTTTTCTTTACGGTATCCACAATGGTTGCCACATCTTTTAGATAGATTGGCGCGCCGCTTGTATTTCGAACAATAATGTTGGCAATGTCGTTGGCATTCTTAAGTTGCCCTTTTAATTGAAGGTTACGTTGCATGGTGCCTACTTCTAAAAGTCCACCAGATAAATCAAGGTTCTCTCTTTGAATCGCAAAAGTGATATCGTCGAATGTGATGCCTGAGCTTTGCATTCTAAAATTGTCTACATTAATTTGAAACTCACGCTCAGGGGCACCCACTAAGTCTATACGATTCACTTGTGGAATACTTTCTAATTGATCTTTTAAGTCATCTGCATATTTCTTTAATTGCACCGAACTGTAATTACCACTTATGTTCACATACATAATTGGCTGCTCACTAAAGTTCACTTCAATCACACGAGGCGCTTGTGTTAAATCATTTGGCAAGTCACTCTTTGCTTTATCTACTGCATCCTTTACTTTTTGTAGTGCAATGTCAGGTTTTACACTGGTGTTGAATTCCACAGTGATGGCAGAGAAGTCTTGTTGAGACACCGAAGTGAACTTACTGATCTTTACACCTGTGATGGCTTTGATTTGTTTTTCAATAGGACGTGTTACTAAGTTTTCAATATCCTTAGGAGAATTACCTACATACACTGTTTGCACGTACATAGTAGGAATCACAATCTCAGGAAATTGTTCTTTAGGAAGGGTCAGAAATTGGTAAATACCACCAAGACTAATAAACAACATTAATAAATAGATGGATGTTTTATTGGTGATACTCCAAGAAGTTGGTTTAAATTCTTTAAACTTTTCTTTGATATTATTAAGTGTCGACATATGGATCGGTTGTGCTTTTATGAATTATTTAATGCTAGTAGTGATCAATTGACCATCATAGATCGACTGATACCCTTCTGAGACCAAGATGTCGCCTGCAGCTAAACCGCTAAGCACTTCGATATTGTTACCATAGAATTCACCAGTTGCAACCATTTTCTTACGTGCAAACATTTTACCGCCTTCCATTACAGCAACATAAACAAATTTACCTTTCTCGTCGTTTTGTAATAAGTTCACTGGAATGCTAATTGCATCCTTCTTTTCGTAGTCTTTGATTTTTACTTGTGCCAATAAATTTGGTCTAAAGTTATTGTCCACCGGTAATTTAGATTCAATATAAAAGCTTCTGTTTAAAGGGTCAATCACATTGCCTAAAACATTTACTTTATTGTTAATCGTTTTTTGAATATCAGGGAAGGTTAAAGTAAGCTCAGTTCCCACTTTTACTTTACCAGCATAATTTTCTGGAACCTGTGCAGTCAATTTAAGTTTAGTGGTATTCACTATTTTAATTTGACCTGGGCCCATGAACAATTCACCTACTTTCACATTCACTTCTTCAGCCACCCCATCTACATCACTATAGATACTTGTAAAAGCCAATTGATCTTTTACCATACCAAGTTGTTCCATGGCAGCTTTTAATTGGCTAGCCATCGCATCCGCATTGGTTTTAGTAGTCATCAATTGAATCTCGCTACCAATATTTTGCTCCCAAAGATTCTTTTGTTTTTCATATACAGATTTTGCTAAAGCTGCTTGTGACTTTAAAGTTTCAATATTTTGTGTAGCTGCAGCAGCGCTTTGCTTAATCAAGGTATTGTCCAGTTGTAAAATTAATTGACCTCTTTTAACCCTATCACCTCTTTTAATATAGATTGCTCTTACTTGACCACCACCTGCACGAGGGGTAATATAAGACACACTCTCAGATTCTACTTTACCTTGTAGTTCGATATAGTGTGTAAAGGTTTCGGATTGGATGGTGTCTATACCTACTAGGATCGCTTTTGCAGCAGAAGCACCACCTGCTTTTTCTACTTCTTTTTCTAATGCAACTATTTTAGCATTCAATTCAAGTGCTTGCTTTTTTAAGCTTGATAAAGACTTTTGTTTTGCTTCTATCGTATTGTCTCCACCACCACAGGCAGTTACTAGAATAAGTAAGCTAAGGGTAAAAAATGTTGTGAATGATTTCATTGTATCTATTTTAATATTGATTGTGTAATTGTTTAATTATAGTTTTCCGCTTGCTTTTAATAAATCAACTTTAGCGATTAAGGCGCTATAAAGTGCGTTCATAAAATTATTTTGTGCAGCGACTAAGTCTGCTTGAGCAGCTGAGATCTCCGTATTTGATCCTGCGCCAGCTTCAAATTTCTTTTTAGTTTGACTGTAGACGTTTTCTGCTAATTGCATGTTCTTTTTTTGAAAGTTAACAGTGGCCACAGAAGACATATAATTTAATTTAGCCTGACTTAACTCGTTATCTATATTGTTCTTCAAAGCAGTCATTTGGTTATCTACTTGTTGTAATTCAAGTTTTGCCTTATTAATTTTAGCGATCCTTGCACCACCATTGAATAAAGGAAAATTGACATTTAATCCAATGAGTGAAGTTTTAAACCAATTGCCATTACTATCAAAAAAGTCAAATTTTGTTCTCTGTGCATTTTTAGTATAAGCTCCGTTCATCGTAATAGTTGGTAAAAAACTCAATTGGTAGCGCTTGATATTGAATTCACTTAATTTTTTAATCGTTGTTAAGTACTGAAAATCTTTACGAATACTATATTCAAAATTGTCTTCGTAAAGCATATCAACACTCAAATTGTTTTCATTAATTACATCAGTTAAAACAAGGCTGTCTTTAACAGGCATGCCCATTAACATCTTTAAACCCATAAAGCCAATCGTCACACTATTGTTTGCTTTTAATTTTTCGGTTTGTAAGTTGTTTAGCTGCACATTCACTTTATCCACATCTAATTTTTCAGCAAATCCACTTTTATACATTGCTGCTGCATCTTTTGCTAATTTTTCTAAACGTTCAATATTAGCGTCTAAAATATTTAATTGTGTTCTACTTGCAGAAAGCTGGTAGTATATTTTATAAATATTGGCTTTGATATTTTCTTCCGTCAAAGCAGCATTTTTTCTTTTCCAATCTAAAGAAGTTGCCCTTGCTTGTAACGCAATGAACACCTGACCATCAAACAAAATTTGATTAAAATTGGCGCCATAATTTGCATTGAACTTAGTGCCAAACTGAACAGGGATAAAGGTTCCAGGAGCGCCACCAAAAATTTGTCCAGGCAATAAAGAGGTTGGTATCGTAAGAAAATCTGTACCACCTAAGCTGCTACCAATAGAAGGTAAAGCGGCTGATGCAATTTCTCTGTTGGTTTGAATCTGGATGTCAATATCCAATAATGCATTTTTAACTTGTACATTATTTTTTTTCGCATAGGTCACTGCATCCAATAATGAAAATGCATGTACCGTCTTTTCCTCCTGCGCAAATGCTACAGTAGTAAAAAATAAGGTTACAAGGAATAGGTTTTTTTTCATGTGTATATTTAAATTGCTTGTTTGTGTAACTTTTTATATTTATCCATTAATTCATGCCCTTTAATGGTCATAAGGCCATACACAAAATGTTCCATCAATTGTGTATGCACTTCTAAAGAGTTGAATTTGTCTAGAGGAAAAAGGCGAAGGTTAAAAGGAATAAAAACTGTTTCCAAACGAAATTTAGAAACGATATCTATATCAAGATCGGCCCTATAACATCCTTCCTCAATGCCCTTGCTTAAATTTTGTTTGATCAAGGAGAATAAAAATTCATCCTTATGATTTTTAATGATTTCAAATGCAGATGGAAAATGTTTTTCCAATTCCATCATCGAGTTAGGATTCATTGTTTGCGTCATTGCCTTCATGTTCTCCATCACTAAAAACATTTCGTGAATGGCATTTTCTGCTTTGCTCTTACAAGCAACACAAGAAGTTTGATGATTTTTTAATTCCAGGTTCACGACCGCTTTCACCAAATCATCCTTATCCTTAAAGTGTTGATAAATGGTTTTTTTGCTGATCCCTAATTCTTGGGCTAAGTCGTCCATTGTCACCTGCCTTAATCCGGACTGGAGCATTAAATCCCTGGCCTTTAATAATATTCTTTCTTCCATAGTTTCAGTTGAAGGCGCAAAACTAAGGAAACTTTATAAGTTTGCAAAGTTTCCATCGATGAAATTTGTATTAATTATTGATAAATGACCAAAATGAGTGAAATTTGTACCTAAATCATTATAAAATGGGCATTTTTGGGCAAAATTTTAAGAGAAAATCGATTTTAAGCCTATTAGCAAGATTTTTTTTCCAAGGTATTATTGCCTTAGCACCTATCGGAGTGACCCTTTGGATTGTGGTGACTTTGTTTAATCTGGTTGACAACTTTTTACCTAATTTATTGAATAGCTTATTTCCAATCCGATTTGCAGCAGTCAATGGGGAAATTCCAAAAGTAACTGGATTGGGATTTTTAGTTGCCTTATTGTTAGTATTATTTGTGGGCTGGTTATCGTCCTTGTTTTTTGTAGAAAGGTTGGTGTCCATTTTTGATAAATTATTGGAACGTACACCTGGCGTTAAAATTATTTACTCTTCCGTTAAAGATTTTTTAGAAGCTTTTGCTGGTAACAATAAAAAATTTGATAAACCAATTTTGGTATCCGTTGATGGGAATGATATATGGCGTATTGGATTTATTACACAAGAAAGTTGTGAGCACCTTGGTTTAAAGGATCATGTGACTGTATATGTCCCGCATTCTTATGCCATTTCTGGTATTTCATTTATTGTACCACTGGCTAATACTAAAAAATTACCAAAGCATATGAATGCAGCAGAAGCAATGAAATATGCGATATCAGGTGGTGTGACTTCCACGATTGATGAGCATGAAGCGCAAAGCGATTCATAATGAATGAAGAGGATTAATTTTTCAAAAAATAGTATCGACAAATGCAATTACATAATTTTAATTCAGGCCCTTCCATTTTACCAAAAGAAGTATTGGATCAAGCGGCAGCTGCCATTCATAATTTTAATGGAACTGGTTTATCTATTTTAGAAATAGGACATAGAACAACGCATTTTGTAGCAGTTGTAGAAGAAGCAAAACAAATTGTAAAAAGATTGATGGATTTAAATGACGACTATGAAGTGTTGTTTTTACAAGGAGGTGCCACCATGCAGTTTATGCAAGTGCCCATGAATTTATTGGATGAAAATAGTTTAGCTGCGATTTGTGACAATGGCGTTTGGGGACATAAAGCAGTGAAAGAAGCACAAGTTTTTGGTCCAGTCAAAGTGGTATCAGATACCTCAGCAGACAAGCATACGCATATCAATAAGGCCCTTGAATTGCCTGCCAATACTAGTTATTTGCATATTACAACCAATAATACCGTAGAGGGAACCCAATGGCATAGCTACCCACAGGCTGGTGTGCCCTTAATTGGTGATATGAGTTCGGATATCTTTTGTAGACCCACGCCATTTCATCAGTTTGATTTAATTTATGCAGGCGCACAAAAAAATATGGGCGCAGCTGGCGTAACTATGGTGGTGGTTAAAAAATCCATCCTAGGAAAAACCAACAGACAAATCCCTGCAATTTTAGATTATCAAAAACATATAGAGGCAGGCTCTTTATTAAACACGCCTCCGGTATTTTCTATTTATGTAAGTCTACTCACATTAAGATGGATTGAAAAAGAAGGCGGACTAGTAGAGATGGGAAAAAGAAATACTGCAAAAGCAAAATTATTATATGATACCATCGATGCATCGGCACATTTTTATTGTCCTATTGCAAAGGAAGACAGAAGTATTATGAATGCAGTTTTCTTTTTAAAAGATCAAACAAAAGAAGTTGATTTTTTAACTTTGTGTAAAGAAAAGGGGATGATTGGTGTGAAAGGTTATAGAACGGTGGGTGGCATAAGAGTAAGTATGTACAATGCAATGCCTATCTCAAGTGTAGCTTCATTTTGCGAGTTAATAAAGGCTTTTGTTTAAGGCTATTTTTTGTCTCAAAAATAAATTATTTTTAACGAATCAATGGCCATCAAGTAGATTATATTCGACAAAATGAACGATATTTGCTTTCATGGCAAAAATCAGTCCCTTTGAGGCATTACGTCCTCAGCCTCAATTAGCGAAGCAAGTAGCAAGTAAACCTTACGATGTTTTAAATAGTGCAGAAGCAAAAGTGGAAGCAGTTGGCAATGCGTATTCTTTTTTACATATCACTAAAAGTGAAATTGATTTACCAGAAACAGTAGACATCCATAGTCAACAAGTCTATGATATTGCATTGGATAATTTAAATGCATTCATGCAAAGAGATGTGTTGTTTAAAGAATCAAAACCTTGTTATTATATTTATCAATTGATCATGGATGGTCGTGCGCAAACTGGATTGGTTTGTGTAAGTAGTGTGGATGATTATGAAAACGGCATCATTAAAAAGCATGAGTTCACCCGTCCCGAAAAAGAGCAGGATAGAATCAATCATATGAAGACGATTGGTGCACAAACAGGCAATGTTTTTTTAGCATACCGCAATCAGGCTGCTATTGATACTTTGATAGAAAAATGGAAGACGACCAAAAACGCAGTCTATGATTTTACTGCAGACGATGGCATACAACACACGGTTTGGGCCGTGAGCGATACCGATACCATTGCCCAGATTACGCAATTATTTGATACAGAAGTACCATGCACTTATATCGCAGACGGGCATCACAGAGCAGCATCTGCCGCAAAAGTGAGAACAGCGATTGGCAAACAAAATACAAGTGCAGACTATTTCTTAACAACTTTGTTTCCATCTAACCAATTGGCGATCATGGATTACAATCGAGTAGTGAAAGATTTGAATGGACATGAAGCAATTGCATTTTTAACTGCTTTGGCGCAAGATTTTGATTTTCAAACAATGGACGCTGCCTATAAACCAGATGCTTTACATCGTTTTGGATTGTATATGCAACATCAATGGTATGCATTGACTGCAAAGCCAGGCACATACAATGATGCTGACCCTATTGGTGTTTTAGATGTGACTATTTTATCCAACAATATATTAGATAAATTATTAGGTATCAAAGACCAACGTGTCGACAAAAGAATTGATTTTGTGGGTGGAATACGTGGTATGGAAGCCTTAGTAGCGAGAGTAGATAGTGGCGATATGGCATTGGCTATTAGCTTATATCCAGTAACGATTGACCAATTATTCAATATCTCAGATGCGGGCGAAGTCATGCCACCAAAAAGCACTTGGTTTGAACCAAAATTAAGAGATGGTTTATTGACCCATTTAATTTCCGATTCCAAAGATTAATTAAGTTTATATACTCAACTTTAAAAATATTTATATAAAACTAGAGTAGCTTATAATTCCTTTCTAAAACCAGTCTTTTGACTGGTTTTTTTTGTATTTTGTTGTACAAATTACTTGTCATATGGAATCTAAAAGACTCTTTGATTGTATAGAACATCAGTTAACAAATTTTCCTCAGGAAGCCATGTTTGCTGCAAAAGAAAATGGCGCTTGGAAAAAATATCCTACAACCGAAGTTGCTTCAACCGTGAATGCTTTAAGTGCAGGATTACTTAGTCTTGGTTTGTCTGGGAATGATTTTACGCCAGAGGGATCAGATAAAATTGCGATCATTAGTAGCAATAGACCAGAATGGTTGATGGCCGATATGGCCACACAACAAATTGGTGTCATCTGGGTGCCAGTTTATCCTACCACTAATCCATTAGAATTGACTTTTATCTTGAATGATGCATCCGTACAATACATGTTTGCGAGCAATCAAGAATTATACAATAAAGTGATGTCTATTAAAGACAAAGTACCTTGTTTAAAAGCCGTCTACACTTTTGACCGAATAGAAGGTGCAAAGCATTGGTCAGAATTGTGTTTACAGGATGCCGATTTATTGCAACAAGTGGATGTCATTAAAAAAACAATTCCTGTAGAGCAAGTAGCCACTTTTATTTATACTTCGGGTACAACAGGTACACCAAAGGGTGTGATGTTGACACACCATAATATTTATTTCAATTTGCAATCGGGTAAAAATAGTTTTCCTTTTCCAGACAAGCCCGATCAAAAAGTATTGAGCTTTTTACCATTGAATCATATTTTTGAAAAAGTGGCTTCCTATATTTATATGTATAGTGGGATGAGTATCTACTATGCTGAATCCATGGATACCATTGGCGATAACTTAAAAGAAGTTTCACCAGACGCATTTTCTACCGTGCCAAGATTATTGGAAAAAGTATTCGAGAAAATAATGATGAAGGGTGAAGAGTTGACTGGCCTTAAACGCAAATTATTTTTCTGGGCAGTTGCTTTAGGAGAACAATATGATAATTTAAAACCAGGGTCTGCATGGTACCAGTTCCAATTGAAGCTTGCCAATAAAATTATTTTTAGTAAGTGGAGAGAAGCATTAGGCGGCAATGTAAAATTCATTGTTACTGGCGGTGCAGCATGTCAGGTAAAATTATTGCGCATTTTTAATGCCGCTCAAATACCAGTGTATGAAGGCTATGGTCCAACAGAGAACAGTCCTATCATCAGTATCAATTATAGAACACCTGGTGATATGAAATTTGGAACGGTGGGCTTGCCAATACAAGGTGTTCAAATGAAATTAGAGGCAGATGGAGAAATTTGTGTAGCAGGACCAAGTGTGATGAAGGGCTATTATAAATTACCAGAATTAACTGCAGAAACCATCATTGATGGTTGGTTGCATACAGGAGATATAGGCGAGATGATAGATGGTAAGTTTTTAAAAATTACAGATCGTAAAAAAGAATTGTTTAAAACAAGCGGCGGAAAATATGTTGCGCCACAACCTATCGAAAACAAGATGAAGGAAAGTCCTTTCATCGAACAGATTGTTTTAATTGGAGACAATAAAAAAATGGTGAGTGCATTGGTTGTACCAAGTTTTGCTAAATTAAGAGAATGGGCAAAACAAAATGGCATTGAATATTCAAGCAATGAGGCCATCATTCAACATGAAAAGGTACAGACACTATTTGAAACAGTTGTAGCCGAATACAATCAATTTTTTAATCAGGTAGAGCAAGTAAAAAAATTCACTTTATTACCAAGAGAGTTGACCATTGACCAAGGCGAGATGACGCCTAAACTAAGTATACGCCGTAAGCAAGTGCTTGCGAATTTTGAAAAAGAGATAGACCAAATGTACTTGTAGGAAGCGATCAATAAAACTATATCATGTCTATTTAGTCAATAGTTTATTGTATATTGTACTTAAATCATTCAAAGCTTGCTGTATGAAAAAAATAATTGTACTCACTGGTCTATTTTTTTTAGCTGTCTTTCATGTAAACGCACAGTCTACTTCGAATCCTTATTTTAATTACAAGGGTAAATTAATTATCATTGGCGGCGGTTCCATCCCAGATTCTTTATTTGAATTTTTCGCAGCGCATTGCGGTGGCAAAGACCAACCGGTTGTGTATATTCCTACTGCTACAACCGACGAAAAATACATTCAGGAGGGAGGGCATTTGGTAAAATTCAGCTCCCGAGGTTTTACAAATTTATCAACCATACACACAAGAGATAAAGTCAAGGCAGATGCGCCAGAAAATATCGCACTCATAAGAAAAGCGAAGGGTATTTTCTTTGGCGGAGGCGACCAGGATTTAATTGCAGAAGCCTATGGCAATACTCAATTGTATAAAGAGATGCTTGCTTTATTAGACAGAGGTGGTGTGATTATGGGCACTTCTGCAGGCGCGACGATCATGGGTGCATTACTAGTTGGCGGAGATGCAAGAAAAGACCTCACTAAAAAGTTTCCTTTTCAGCCCGCATTCTCATTTATACAAAACGTAGATCTCGACCAACATGTACTAGTGCGTAATAGACAATTTGATTTAATACCCGTAATCGAAAACTATCCTACGCATTTAGGTGTAGGAATAGATGAGTCTACTGCGATTATTGTGGAAGGGCATCAATTTAAAGTATGGGGTAATTCTTACGTGATGGTCTATGATGCCAAAGACTGGGCCAATCAAAAAGCAACCTATGGCAAAGTACTCAAGCCATTTAAAATGATGTACAGTGGTCAGTCATTTGACTTGAATACGCATCAAATTATTAAGTAGCTTGTTTTTTTAAAGCACTCTTTTCTTTAATGATGGTCTGCACATCCTTGTTTTGAATACGGCTTTCTAACCAAGAGATAATGTCTAAATACATAAAGGCGCGGCTTTCTAATTTATGATGTTCCAATGGACCTAATACGGTTAATAAGTCTTCGAAAGCTAATTTCAATTCCTCTTTATTGATACCAGCCACACCTGCATGACCATATTTTTGAATCATTTTTTTCAAGAAGTTAAATAGGACTTCCTCTACCGTACTAAGGTTATCCATCTTGCCCATAAAGCGGTACACCGATTTAGATAAATAGTTCACCACTTCCATATTGCCCAATTCAAAATGCGCAATCAAGTGCAATAAGCGTGCGTAACATTGTAAGTCGTCACGAAGGTTCAATTTCCAATTGATAATCTTATTTAAATAATCAATGGCTTTAGCGGGTTCCCCAGCACCAAAATACAAACAAGCAATTTTATAGTAAAACACCAACACTCGGTGGCTATCAATGAAAGGTTCAATCTCTTGTAATTGCGCCTCCATACTTGGAATCATGTTTAAGCCTTCGCTAAAACTGCCTTCTAAAAAGTGTTGATTAATTTTAGCAATATAGATATAGACAAAACATTGAATCTGGTTATTTTTATTGTTCAACACAATGGGCTCTTGACTAAATTTTTCAAGTACTGCAATCGTGTCTTTAAATTTTGGCAGGTTACGTAAATCAAAAAACGCACTGATTAAATTATGCAGCCCTTTAATGTATTGCGCCGTCTCAATGGTTTTCATGTTCTCATTGGCTTCGTATAAATCCACCCATTTTTGACTATAACGATAATGCAACAAAAAATCTTGGTTGATAAAACTATGCCAGCACATACATTGAAAACGATATAGCTGTTCATAAAAACCAGTGGATGATTTGATGGTTTCTAATACAGGATCCTGCATCATCTTATCTAATATCGCACGGTCATCGTCATTGCGTGCATGACCATGTTGAATATACCAGGCATATAATTGTAAAGAAAGATTAGAAGCTTTTGCAATCAAATCTAAACGTTGGTTCACGTCATCAATTTCTTCACTCAATTGTTTAGCACGATCCTGCATGCTACGTGTAATATGTAAAGACTCAATCTTTTTTTCTAAAAACAACACTTGCAATAAATAAGTGACTTGGTTGTTTTGCTTGGTCAATATTTTTATTTTCTCCAACAAACGTAAACTCTGTAGGTAAAGCCCTTTGTTGTATAAAATTTTAGCATGGTCCAATTCTTCATGAATCTGCAAGTCAATATTTTCATGTTGCTTCAATACCCTAAGGCTGGCTAAAATTTGGTCGTATAAATGTGCTTTTAAATTTGACAACTGCTGCTTCTGAATGGACTCGTTTTTTCTTAAAAGCTCCTCCTCGTCATAATCCTTCATTTTGTCCAGGGCATCAAAAAGCTGGATGATCTTTAAATCAGTAGACGCAGAATTACGGGTAACGTACAACTTGAAATTGCGTTTCTCGGCCCTTTCCAGGGATTTTAACAAAATAAACAAGGCATCCGTACTCAGGTTGGGCATCGTAACTGAATTTGATTCAATTTATTGAAAATCAATGTATTATCCAAAAATTGGATCGTTTACACACTGTAAAATAGGCATAAAAATGATCAAAAACACCGAGTTTGAATCGATAAATTTGATCAGTAAGCGGGCTAAATGCCCGTTTTGTATCTATAAACTATTCAAAATCAATAAGATGAGCGAAAAAGTCTACATATTTGACACCACCCTAAGAGATGGGGAGCAGGTACCAGGTTGTAAATTGAATACCAAGGAGAAACTAGCCCTAGCCGTAAGGTTGGAGGAGTTGGGGGTGGATATTCTAGAAGCAGGATTTCCTGTCTCAAGTCCAGGTGATTTTGATTCGGTGCAACAGATAGCAAAGACTTTAAAAAATACGGTGGTTTGTGGCTTGACCAGGGCGGTACAAAAAGACATCGAAGTGGCGGCCGAAGCATTAAAGCCAGCGGCACGTTTTAGAATCCACACTGGCATTGGCACATCCGACTTACACATTAAATACAAATTCAATAGCACAAGAGAAGCCATCATAGAGCGTGCTGTGCAAGCAGTGAAGATGGCAAGAAATTTTACAGACGATGTAGAATTTTATGCAGAAGATGCAGGAAGAACAGACAATGTATATTTAGCACAAGTAATAGAGGCAGTTGTAAAAGCAGGTGCGACTACTTTAAATATACCAGACACCACTGGATATTGTTTGCCTCATCAGTATCAAGAGAAGATGGCCTACTTATGGAACAATGTGCCCAATATTGATAAGGCAATTTTATCCTGTCATTGTCATAATGATTTGGGTATGGCCACAGCTAATTCTATTGCAGGTGTGCTAGGTGGTGCAAGACAAATTGAATGTACAATCAATGGATTAGGCGAGCGCGCAGGTAATACCGCATTAGAGGAAGTAGTGATGATTTTAAATCAACATAAAGACTTAGGGTTTTATACAAATATCAATCCAAAATTATTAAATCCAATTAGTCGCGAAGTGTCAGATATCATGCGCATGGCAGTGCAACCTAATAAAGCGATTGTAGGATCCAATGCATTTTCACATTCATCAGGTATTCATCAGGATGGATTTTTGAAAGAAGCACAAACTTATGAGATCATGAATCCTGCAGAAGTAGGTGCAGAAGACACTAAAATTGTATTAACAGCAAGAAGCGGAAGATCAGCGCTAGCACACCGTTTGCATAAATTAGGATTTGAATACAACAGAAACGACATCGATGCATTGTATGCCATGTTTGTAGAAGTGGCGGATAAAAAGAAGGAAGTAGTGGAATCAGATTTACAAGCAATGGCAAAAGTCTATAATACCACTTTAGTATCTCAATAAGGAGATCAACAAAAATTAATCATTGAACTATGGGGAATACATTATTTGAAAAAATTTGGGACAAGCATGTAGTGAAGCAAATCACTGATGGTCCATCGGTATTGTATATCGACAAACATTTTATTCACGAAGTCACAAGTCCACAAGCATTTACTGGTATTGAAAAAAGAGGTGCAAGTATTTTTCGTCCAGCACAAATTGTGGCGACAGCAGATCATAATGTGCCTACCATGAATCAGCACTTACCCATTGCCGATCAGCTATCACGTTTTCAGGTAGATACTTTGATTGACAATTGTGCAAAGCATGGTGTGACATTGTATGGACTAGGACATCCGAATCAGGGGATCGTGCATGTGATAGGACCCGAATTAGGGATCACGCAACCAGGCATGACCATTGTATGTGGGGACAGCCATACTTCCACACATGGTGCTTTTGGATCGGTGGCATTTGGCATTGGAACTAGTGAAGTAGAAATGGTTTTTGCTTCACAATGTATTATGCAAACCAAGCCAAAATCAATGCGTATCAATATAGAAGGACAATTGAATACAGGCGTGGTTTCAAAAGATATTATTTTATACATCATTGCAAAAATATCTGCAAGTGGTGCAACAGGATATTTTGTAGAATATGCAGGATCAGCCATTCGTGCACTGAGCATGGAAGCAAGAATGACTATTTGTAATATGAGTATCGAGATGGGTGCGCGCGGAGGCATGATTGCACCAGACCAAACTACTTTTGATTATATCCAAGGCAGGATGTTTGCCCCAAAGGGCGCAGACTGGGATAGGCAATTGGCGGAATGGAAAACATTGTACAGTGATGCAGATGCGCATTTTGACATGGAAATTAATATAGACGCAGCAGACATTGAACCCATGATCACGTATGGCACTAATCCTGGTATGGGTTTATCGGTAACAGGCGCTTTGCCTACTATGGAAAGCTTTACAGATGCAACAGAAAAACAAAATTACGAGAAGGCATTAAAGTACATGGGATTAACTGCGGGACAAAGTTTATTGGGTATGCCAGTGCAAAATGTATTCATCGGGTCTTGTACCAATTCAAGGATCGAAGATTTTAGATTGGTGGCAAGTATTATTAAAGGCAAGCAAAAAGATCCAGCTGTTAAAACATTGATTGTGCCAGGGTCGCAGGAAGTTGCAAAACAAATTAAGCAGGAAGGATTGGATAAAATATTTGAAGCAGCAGGTATCGAAATTAGACAAGCGGGCTGTAGCGCATGTTTGGGTATGAACGAAGATAAAATACCAGCAGGTGAATATTGTGTAAGCACGAGTAACAGAAATTTTGAAGGACGTCAGGGCGCAGGTGCAAGAACGATGCTAGTGAGTCCTTTAACTGCAGCAGCGGCATTGTTAACTGGTAAAATCACAGATATTAGAACCTTATTAAATTAATTAAAGTTAGCAACTAACTATAGAATCATTGGTATATGCAATCATTACAAACAATTAGGAGCAAATTTATTCCACTACGTATCGAGAACGTCGATACAGATCAGATTATACCTGCACGATTTTTAAAAGCCACTACCAAAGACGGCTTTGGTAAAAATTTATTTAGAGACTGGAGATATGAAAATGATAATGAGACAAAACCAAAATCAGATTTCGTATTGAATCAAGCACAATACAGTGGTTCAATTTTGGTGGCAGCAAAAAACTTTGGATGTGGATCTTCGAGAGAGCATGCGGCATGGTCTATTTTAGACTATGGCTTTAAAGTAGTCGTGTCCAGTTTTTTTGCAGACATTTTTAAAAACAATGCATTGAACAATGGCGTATTGCCAGTGACGGTGAGCGATGCTTTTTTACAAGAAATTTTTGCACAAGGTCCTAATGATAGTTTATCTGTGGATTTGGCAGCACAAAGCATCACCATTGATGCAACAGGCGCTTTTGAAACATTTGAAATCAATGCCTATAAAAAAACTTGTTTGCTAAATGGCTATGATGACATTGATTATCTATTGAGCATGAGAGCAGAGATTGCGGCATTTGAAACAAAAAATAACAACTATAACCTATCATAATAGTATGGAAAAGAAAATTGCGGTGATATTAGGAGACGGTATTGGTCCAGAAGTTACTAATCAATCAATTAAAGTGTTGAACATGATTGCAAAACAATATGGTCATCAGTTTAGTTATGAATATGGTTTGATGGGTGCTGTGGCCATAGACGAAACGGGTAATCCTTTGCCAGACGAAACCATTGCTATGTGTAAAAACAGCGATGCTATTTTATTTGGCGCCATTGGTGATCCAAAATATGACAATGACCCAACAGCAAAAGTAAGACCAGAGCAGGGCTTGTTAAAATTGCGCAAGGAGTTACAATTGTTTGCCAATATCCGTCCGGTAAAAACCAATCCTTCCTTACAGCACTTGTCACCATTAAAGGCCAAACATTTAGAAAATGTAGACTTTGTTATTTTTAGAGAGTTAACAGGGGGTATTTATTTTGGTGCAAAATCATTGAGTGAAGATGGCACAGTGGCCAAAGACGATTGTTCTTATAGTGTGATGGAGATAGAGCGTGTAGCACATTTGGCATTTCAGTCTGCACAAAAAAGAAATAAGCATTTGACATTGGTGGACAAAGCCAATGTATTAGAAACATCTAGACTATGGCGTAAAGTCGTGCAATCCATTGCAAAAGCATACAGTGATGTACAAGTAGATTATTTATTTGTAGACAATGCAGCTATGCAAATTATTTTAAACCCTGCGCAGTTTGATGTGGTGTTAACTGAAAATTTATTTGGTGATATTTTAAGCGACGAAGCATCGGTGTTGGCGGGTTCATTGGGCTTATTGCCATCAGCATCGGTTGGTAATACAGCAGCTTTGTTTGAACCAATCCATGGTTCTTATCCGCAAGCAAAAGACAAAGACATTGCCAATCCAATGGGCTCTATTTTATCAACTGCTATGTTATTAGATCATTTTGAATTAACTGAAGAAGCTGCTAGTGTGCGCACTGCAGTGGACTGGTGTTTGAATAATGGATTTGTGACAAAAGACATCGACACAAATAATAGTTATACCACGACAGCGATTGGCGATATGGTTGCTGAATTTATTGAACGACATGCAAAGGGCGAAAAGCATCCTATTCACGAACGCTTGCATAAATCAACTATCATTTAATTTTATGGAACTCAATAAATATTCAAAGACCATCACCTTAGATCCAACGCAACCCGCGGCACAAGCGATGTTTTATGGTATTGGTTTAACGGACGAAGATTTGCATAAAGCGCAAGTGGGCATTGTAAGTATGGGCTATGATGGCAATACTTGTAATATGCATTTGAATGATTTGGCTGCAGATATTAAAAAAAGTATTTGGGAAAATAATTTAGTTGGATTGACCTTTCACACCATTGGTGTGAGTGATGGCATGAGCAATGGCACACCTGGTATGCGTTTTTCGCTAGTGAGTAGAGATGTGATTGCAGATAGTATTGAAACTGTTTGTGGTGCACAATATTATGATGGATTGATTGCAGTGCCAGGCTGTGATAAAAATATGCCAGGATCCATTATTGCCATGGGAAGATTGAATCGCCCATCGATTATGATTTATGGTGGTACTATTGCACCAGGACATTATAAAGGGCAGGACTTAAATATTGTATCTGCGTTTGAAGCCTTAGGACAAAAATTAGCAGGACAATTAGATGAAGCAGATTTTCAAGGCATTATCAAGCATGCATGTCCGGGCGCAGGTGCATGTGGTGGCATGTATACCGCCAATACCATGGCTGCGGCGATTGAGGCATTGGGCATGAGTTTACCTTACTCATCTTCTAATCCAGCATTGAGCGAAGCCAAGCAACAAGAATGTAAGGATGCAGGGAAAGCTATCCGCTTATTATTAGAAAAAGACATTAAGCCAAAAGATATCATGACGCGTAAAGCATTTGAGAATGCGATTACACTGATCATGGTGTTGGGAGGTAGCACCAATGCGGTATTGCACATGATTGCAATGGCCAAAAGTGTAGATGTAAGTATTACGCAAGACGATTTTCAAATGATTAGTGATAAAACGCCGGTGCTAGCAGACTTTAAACCATCTGGGAAATATTTAATGCAGGATTTGCATCAATATGGAGGCGTACCAGCTGTCATGAAATACATGTTAGCGCAAGGATGGTTGCATGGAGATTGTTTAACTGTCACTGGCAAAACCATTGCAGAAAATTTAGCTGCTGCACCTGATTTAGATTTTGATCAACAGAAAATTATTCTTCCAAAAGAAAATCCAATCAAAGCAACTGGTCATTTACAAATCATGTATGGCAATTTAGCAACAGGCGGAAGTGTGGCAAAAATTTCTGGAAAGGAAGGCGATTTATTTGAAGGACCAGCACGCGTATTTGACGGAGAGCAATCTTTGATTGAAGGCATTAATACAGGAAAAATTAAAGAAGGGGATGTGGTAGTGATTAAAAATGTAGGACCTGTTGGTGCACCAGGTATGCCAGAGATGTTAAAACCAACATCGGCCATCATTGGTGCGGGCTTAGGAAAATCGGTAGCACTCATCACAGACGGAAGATTCAGTGGAGGCACACATGGCTTTGTGGTAGGACATATTACACCAGAAGCATATAAAGGAGGATTGATTGCATTGGTTCAAGACAATGACATCATTGAATTGAGTGTGCAAAAACATACCATGACATTAAAAGTAGCCGAAGCAATTATTGAACAAAGAAGAGCGGCTTATCAAGAACCTGCATTAAAAGCAACAAAAGGGGTGTTGTTTAAATATGCAAGATCGGTGAAGGACGCAAGTGAAGGATGTGTAACTGATCAGGATTAAAAATTTTATGATAGAAAAAAAACAACTTACAGGATCACAAGCAGTACTAGAAGCATGTATTGCAGAAGGCGTAGATACTATTTTTGGTTATCCGGGTGGAGCGATCATGCCTATTTATGATGCATTGTATGATTATATGGAAAAGTTAAAGCATGTACTTGTAAGACATGAGCAAGGCGGGATCCATGCTGGACAAGGTTATGCAAGAACATCAGGTAAAGTGGGTGTGGTATTTGCAACAAGCGGACCAGGTGCAACCAATTTAGTCACTGGACTAGCAGATGCGATGATTGATAGTACGCCATTGGTTTGTATCACAGGACAAGTGTTTGCGCATTTATTAGGAACAGATGCATTTCAGGAAACAGATATTATTAATATCACGATGCCAGTGACGAAGTGGAATTATCAAATCACAGACGCCACAGAGATCCCACATATATTGGCCAAAGCTTTTTATTTAGCAAAAAGCGGAAGACCTGGACCAGTATTAATTGATATCACAAAGAATGCTCAATTTCAATCATTCGATTATCAAGGATACACTGTGTGCAATCATGTAAGATCTTACAGACCAAAACCTATCATCCGAAAAGAATATATTGATGAAGCAGTGCAACTTATTAATGAAGCCAAAAAACCATTGGTGATTTTTGGTCAGGGTGTCATTTTAGGAAAAGCAGAAAATGAGTTCAAAGAATTTATAGAGAAGTCGGGTATGCCAGCGGCATGGACTATTTTAGGATTGAGTGCATTGCCAACAGATCATCCGCAAAACGTCGGTATGCTTGGAATGCACGGCAACTATGGCCCTAATGTATTGACCAATGAGTGTGATATATTGATTGCAGTGGGTATGCGCTTTGATGATCGTGTGACAGGAAGACTGGATAAGTACGCGAAGCAAGCAAAAATTATTCATCTAGATATTGATCCATCCGAGATAGATAAAAATATTTTAGCCCATGTGGGTGTATGGGGCGACTGTAAAGAAACCCTACCCTTGTTAACCATGGGCATTGAACAAAAAGATAGAAGCGAGTGGTTGAATGTTTTTGCAGGCTATGCAAAAGAAGAATATGAGCAATGTATTAAAGATGAGATGCATCCTACTAGTGCCGAAATGACGATGGCGGAAGTCATTCATGCTGTAAATGAAATTACTAAAGGAGATGCCGTGATGGTGACCGATGTGGGGCAACACCAGATGGTTACTTGTAGGTATGCCAAGTTCAATCAAACAAGAAGCAATGTGACATCGGGTGGATTAGGTACCATGGGCTTTGGATTGCCAGCAGCCATCGGTGCCAAGTTTGGTGCGCCCGAAAGAACTGTCATTGCAGTAATAGGAGATGGAGGCATACAAATGACCTTACAAGAGTTTGGTACCATCATGCAAACAGGCATCAATGTCAAAGTGATGATTTTAAACAATCAATTTTTAGGGATGGTGCGTCAGTGGCAGCAATTGTTTATGGACAAGCGATACAGTTTTGTGGATATAGAAAGCCCTGATTATGTGATGCTCGCTAACTCTTATAAGATCGCTGCAGCAAAAGTAAGCCAGCGCGAAGACTTAGTGGGAGCAGTCACAAAGATGTTAGATCATAAAGGGTCCTATGTATTGGAAGTGATGGTGGGTAAAGAAAACAATGTATTCCCAATGGTGCCTCAAGGGTGCTCAGTATCTGAAATCAGACTTAAATAGCGAAGCTATTTAAGTCTGATTCGAGCGAGTCTAAAAGACGAGCTCAAATACTTTTTAAAGTAAAATTAGACCGAATAAAATGAGGTCAAATATTTTTATAAAGTAAAAATTATGGAAAACGAAAAACAAGAATTTACGATCACGGTGTATACCGAAAACCAAGTTGGTTTGTTAAATCGTATTGCCATTATTTTTTCGAGAAGAAAAATTAATGTGGAGAGTTTAAATACCTCTCCTTCGGAAGTGCAAGGCATACATCGCTTTACCATAGTCGTAGTTGAGTCTAGAGATACAGTACTTAAAATTGTAAGACAAATTGAAAAGCAGGTAGAAGTTTTAAAAGCCTATTATAATACCAACGATGAAATTGTGTGGCAGGAGTTGGCATTGTATAAAGTATTGTCGGACGAGATCACAGAGAAAGTAAAAGTAGAAAGATTGTTGAGAGAGTTTGGCGCAAGAGCAGTAGCTATTAGAAAAGACTTTATTGTTTTTGAAACCACAGGGCATAGAGAGGAAACCAATAAATTAATGGAAGCATTGGCGCCATTTGGTTTGGTAGAATTTGTAAGAAGCGCTAGAGTGGCCATTATCAAAGAAAGTGCAGGGTTTCATGAAAAACTAAAAGACTTTGAAAAAAGTGAACCAGGTATAGAATTGGTAGAAAACGAATACTTAGGGCAAAGAGGAAATGTATTCACGATGTAAACTTCTAAATAAAAAATAATTAAATAATCAAATCATTCAATTCATAAATTAAATAAATCATGGCAAAATTAAATTTCGGAGGAACAGAAGAAAATGTAGTAACACGTGAAGAGTTTCCATTAGCAAAAGCACAAGAAGTATTAAAGAACGAAGTAGTCGCTGTGATTGGATATGGTGTACAAGGACCAGGTCAAGCAATGAACCAAAAAGAAAATGGGGTGAATGTGATTGTAGGTCAAAGAAAAAATTCAAAATCATGGGATAAGGCGGTTGCAGACGGATTTGTTCCAGGTCAAACCTTATTTGAAATAGAGGAAGCATTAGAGAAAGGCACTATTATTTGTTATTTATTGAGTGACGCTGCGCAAATTGCTATGTGGCCAACCGTAAAAAAACACTTATCCCCAGGTAAGGCATTGTATTTCTCTCATGGATTTGGGATCACTTATAAAGAGCAAACAGGTATCGTACCTCCAGCAGATGTAGATGTAATTTTAGTTGCACCAAAGGGATCAGGCACTTCATTAAGAAGAATGTTTTTACAAGGACGTGGCTTGAATTCAAGTTACGCGATCTTCCAAGACGCCACTGGAAAAGCATATGATAGAGTCATTGCATTAGGTATTGCAGTTGGTTCTGGTTATTTATTTGAAACCAATTTTAAAAAAGAAGTCTATTCCGATTTAACAGGAGAGCGTGGCACATTGATGGGCGCCATTCAAGGTATTTTTGCAGCACAATACGAAGTATTAAGAAAGAACGGACATAGCCCTTCTGAATCATTCAATGAAACAGTAGAAGAATTAACACAATCTTTAATGCCTTTGGTTGCAGAAAATGGAATGGATTGGATGTATGCCAACTGTTCAACTACAGCACAAAGAGGAGCATTGGATTGGTGGAAAAAATTCCGCGATGCTACTTTACCAGTGTTCACCGAATTGTATGATAGCGTAGCAACAGGAAAAGAGTCTGCACGTTCGATTGATTCGAATAGCAAAGCAGACTATCGTGAAAAATTAGAAGTTGAATTAGCAGAATTACACAATAGCGAAATGTGGCAAGCAGGAAAAACTGTAAGAAGTTTACGTCCAGAGAATCAGCCAGGAAAATAAATGCTTTGGCGCAGATGCTAGATGGCTTGAAAAACTAATAGATGACCTAACTTTGCGGTCGTCTTATTAGTAGAAAGGAAAAAAAATGATATGCAGGTTTTAAAGTTTGGAGGAAGTTCGGTAGGTACAACAGACGCAATTTCGAAAGTGATTGCTATTGTGAAAGCGCGTGTTCAAACAACGCCCACTATTGTTGTAGTATCTGCCATGAGTGGCGTAACTGATCAATTAGTTTTATTAGGACAAACAGCGGCTCAAGGCAATGAAGCTTATCAAACAATGATTCAAAATTTGGATCAAAAGCATGAAGATGCAGTATGTGCTTTATTGCCGACTGCTCAACAGGCTAACGCGCTGAGTATGGTGAAAGCATTAATCCAAGAAATTGAATCACATTGCTCAAGTATATTCAACGACAGAGTATTGACACTGCACATGCAGGATTGTCTAATGAGTTATGGAGAAATATTGTCTTCTAAAATTATTGCTGCAGTATTTGAGGCAGAAGGCGTAGATCAAGTATGGTTGGATTCAAGAGCGATGATTAAAACCAATAGTACTTATTCAAGTGCAGTGGTAGACAGGGCATTAACGAATCAAACCATTCAAGCATATTTTACAAATCCTGCTAATCAACATGCTTTATATATGGCGCCTGGTTTTATTGCATCCGATGCCGCAGGCCATACCACTACATTAGGAAGAGGGGGATCAGATTATTCAGGAGCGATCTATGCTGCATCTATCAATGCATCCATCTTAGAAATATGGACTGATGTGAGTGGGATGATGACGGCAGATCCAAGAATAGTAAACAATGCAAAAGAGATTCCAAGGATATCATATCATGAGGCTATGGAGTTATCGCATTTTGGAGCTAAGATTATTTATCCTCCAACGATTTTGCCAGTGATGCATGCACGTATCCCATTATGGATCAAGAATACTTTTGAACCAGCCCACCCTGGTACTTTGATCGAAAATGAATCTCCAAAAGACAGTAATGTGATTCGTGGTATTTCTAGTATCAAAGATATTTGTTTATTGAGTTTAGAAGGTGCGGGTATGGTGGCGATACCTGGTTTTACAAAAAGATTGTTTGACGCACTCGCAAAAAAACAAATTAGTATTATCATTATTACACAAAGTTCATCAGAGCATTCTATTTCTGTGGGCGTGAGTGTGCAGGATACGCATCTGGCTAAAATTGCAGTGGACGCAGAGTTTGAGGAAGAGATTAATTTACAATTACTTGAACCATTGATCATAGAAAAAGAATTATCTATTATAGCCATCGTAGGTGAGCAAATGCGCAATCACCCAGGCGTAAGTGGTAAATTGTTTAGTGTCTTAGGAAACAATGGTATCAATATAAGAGCGATTGCACAGGGGTCTTCAGAAAAAAATATTACTGCAGTGATCGAAGCGCAGGATGTGCACAAAGCCATTAATCTTTTACATGAAGCTTTCTTTGAGACGGCATATAAGCAAGTGCATGTATTTATTGCTGGTGCGGGCAATGTAGGCAGAAAATTAATTGAACAAATCAAACAACAGGTTTCTAATTTACAATCTACCTTAAGATTACAAATCAATATTGTTGGTATTGCCAATAGTAAGCAGCATTTAATCAATTTAAAAGGCATTGACTTAGGGCACTCTAATTATTCTATTCATAATTCTAGTGACTCTAATAATTTGAGTGATTCTAGTAAAAGTCATTCTAGTCATTGGTCCGAACAATTGGCCGCTGCATCCTCTAGAAATAATCATGCCGCTACCATTCAAGATTTTGTAAAAGCGATTGTCAATCATAATTTACCAAATTCCATTTTTGTAGACGTTACCGCAGATGCCACAGTAGCAGACAGTTATGCGCAATTATTAAGCAAGGGAATATCTGTGGTGGCTTGTAATAAAATTGCATGTTCATCCCCTTATGCGCATTATGCAAAATTAAAATCACTTGCTCAAAATCATCATGCAGCATTTTTATTTGAAACCAATGTGGGTGCAGGCTTACCTATTGTAAGTACCTTAAACGATTTAATTCGAAGTGGTGATCAAGTAAATAAAATTGAAGCGGTGCTATCGGGCACTTTGAATTTTGTATTCAATCATTATGCAGGAGGCAAGGACGGAAAGACATTTGCACAAGTGGTGAAGCAAGCGCAGGAAGAGGGTTATACAGAACCTGATCCAAGATTAGATTTAGGTGGCACAGATGTGATGCGTAAAATATTAATCTTAGCTAGAGAAGCAGGCTATCCATTAGAAATGGAGTCCATTGAAAACGAGTCATTCTTACCAGCGGCATGCTTCAATGGATCCGTTGCAGATTTTTATACCGAGTTAGAAAAACAGGAACCACATTTTAAAAAACTATACGATGCAGCTGAAGCAGCGGGATGCAAACTAAAATTCATTGCCAAGTTTGAAAAGGATTCGAACGGGAAGGCTACTGCCAAAGTAGGATTACAACATATCCAACCAAGCTCCGATTTTTACCATCTATATGGCAAGGACAATTTAGTCTTGTTCTATACAAATCGTTATCCTGAACTGCCACTAGTGATCAAAGGAGCAGGCGCAGGCGCAGACGTTACGGCGTCAGGCGTCTTTGCTGATATCATTAGAGCAGCAAGGGCTTAGTGTTCAACTATTTTCCTTTCAAGTATTTATCCAACCAACGGCCTTGCTCATACAATAAGTGTAATACATTTTCTTTACCTCTGTATCCATGCGCTTCATAAGGTAGGTATACAAAACGTACAGTACCACCGTGTCCTTTGATGGCGGCATATAAACGCTCACTATTGATTGGGAAAGTACCTGTATTGTCATCCATCTCACCATGCGTTAATAAAATAGGTGTCTTAATTTTATCGGCATGTGCAAAAGGACTCATGTCTAAATACAATTGAGGTGCTTGCCAGAAAGTTCTGTCTTCGTTTTGGAATCCAAAAGGAGTCAATGTTCTGTTATAAGCACCACTGCGTGCAATACCTGCTTTGAATAAATTACTATGCGCTAATACGTTTGCTGTCATGAATGCACCATAACTATGTCCACCAATCGCGAACTTGTTACGATCACTCACACCCATACTCACTAATTGATCAATCGCTGCACTTGCATTTAAGATCAATTGATTCACAAAATCATCGTTTGGTTTTTTATCAGGAGAGGTTGCTACAATTGGCATTTCTGCATTGTCTAAAATCGCATAACCCTGTGTCACATAAAATACAGGAGAGCCCCAGCTTAATAAAGTAAACTTATGTTGGTTACCTCTAATCTGGCTTGCATCGGCAGCACTTGTAAATTCTCTGGGATAAGCCCAAAGTAAAGTAGGCAAAGGACCATCTTTTTCTTTATTGTATCCCTTTGGTAAATATAAATCACCAGTTAAGTCTACACCGTCTGCTCTTTTGTATTTAATTTTTTCTTTTGTCACCCCTTCCATGCTTGCATAAGGATTACTGAAACTAGTGATGGCAATAGAGCTATTGGCTTGTAATGATTTTAAATAATAATTAGGCACTTCTTTTTCAGTCTCTCTGCGTGTGATGATTTTTAATGTAGTAGCATCTAATACATCCACTACATATTCAAAACAATCTTCTTTACTACGCCAAATAATCTCATTGGTTTTTGTGTCCAAATTGTAGATAGATAAATAAGGAAGATCCCCTTTATCAGATGACCCCGTCGTGTTATTCATTAATACACCACGACCATTGTTCACAGTGGCAATGACATCTTTTCCGAATTTGTTTTTATGCGTAACTGGATTACCCAAATTAGTATATGCATCTGTTAAGCTTCTTTCGTATAAAGTGGTTAAGCTATGTGCAGCGTGATTGTATATACTTACTTTATAACGTTGTTTGGTTCTCAAAACTTCAGTCACTAAAGCCAATGTTTCATCACCCCAACTGATATTAGAAAAACGCGTAGCAGTCTTAAATAATTCTTTAGGTGCTTCGTTAAATGGCGCGCTCATTGCCATCACAGCATCATGAAAAGGCACTGCTTTTTTAATCAAACCACTGTCTAAAGGCATTGCATACACAATGGTAGCGGCTTCGTCATCCTTCCACTCAAAACCACGAGGTGCATTTTGTACGTTATCATAACCACTTGCAGTACCTTCTGAAGATGGTAATTGCGCAATTGTTTTTACCAATGTACCCGCTTTATCCAATACTTGCATAGAAGAGGCAAACCCATAAGCAGTCACTAAATAAGAGAAAGGTTTATTTAAAGTACGTGTAAGGATATAATTTTTATCAGGAGAGATGCTAAAGCTATTGGTCAATGCAGGCGCACCAATTTTAGTTTCTACACCATTTTTATTTTTAACCAATTGACTCTTCGCTAAAAATTCAAATACATATTCGTCATAAGGAGATTTGATCAAGTCTTGATAAGTTACACTAGGTGCAGTTTTACCTAAGTTCTCTTGAATAGTTGGTCCTTTAGGTGTGATAGGTCTTTTAGCTAAAGCGCTTGCTGCATTCACATTCACTTTATACATTACCGTTGCATCATCTAACCAAACTAAGCTTGCACCTAAAATTAAATTAGCGGATGTTTTATTAATTTTTTGACAAGTCAAAGTCGTTATGTCAATTACATATACATCCACCGCATTTGCAGACACATTATAAAATGCAATTTTATTTTCTGAAGGATTCCATGAAGGGCTCAAAGCAGCAATGGTTGCTGGCATCCCTTTAATTGATAAAGCTTTATTGCTCGCAATATCTTTAATGGTCATCCCTTTGATATAATTCTGACGGGTAGGAGAAAAATTATTTGGATTTAAACGAAGTCCTGCAATTTTAAATTCAGCTTGTCCTAATTCCTCTACTAAGGGATAAGAAGGACGCTCCATCACAAGCATGTGCTTTGCATTTCCATCAACACTAATACTTGGGGTTGGTGCTGCTAATAATAAGTCCGCAATTTCTTTTGGTGGAACTTGATACGCATCTTGAGCAAAACTATTGATGCTCAATAATGCTAGCATAAAAAAGCCAGTGACAGATCCTATGATTTTTTTCATACAATTGATTTTACCTAAATTAAGATAAAATTGACATCCAAACATACCTTCTATCAAAAAAAACGGCCCCTAGATTAGGAGCCGTCTCGATCGAATACTTGCTTAAAAACTCAATTCAAAACTATTTTTTAATGATTAATTTTTCAGAGGCTCTTCTTACTTTCTTAGCGCCTGATAAATAATCATTTGCTGCGTCTCTATAACCTAAAGTCACGGCTACTGCACTGTGTAAGCCTAGTTCCTTTAAACCTAAAGCTTCATCTACTGCATCTGGCTTAAACCCTTCCATAGGTGTTGCATCAATCTCCTCAGTTGCTGCAGCAACTAGTGTAAAACCAAGTGCGATATAGGTTTGCTTAGCTGCCCAAATTTGCAATTGTTCAGGGGTTAGATTTTTGATTGACCCGTTGATATAGTTTGCAAAGTCATTCAATGACTCAACAGGCACGCCTCTTTCTTCTGCAATTTCTTGCATGTAGGCTGCTACTTCTTTGTCGGTTATGCTATTCCAAGTTGCAAAAATCACCAATGCAGAGGCCTCACCCACCTGCGGTTGATTGTAAAAATGGGGTTGTAATTTTTTTCTAGTTTCCTCATCTTCAACGACAATGATGTTATAAGGTGTTAAACCAAAAGAGCTAGGTGCTAATTTAGTTGCTTCCAAAATGGTATGCATTGTGGCTTCTGGGATCTTGTTGCCATTCATTCTCTTTACTGCGTAGCGCCATTTAAGGCTGTCTAATAAACTCATAGTATATTGTTTTATATTTATTTCAATGTTTGAACATCAAAGTTAGGCTAATTAAGTGATCCTGCCTAATAAACAATCGCAATATGAAATAGTTTAAAACGAGTAACTTTATAATATGCTATTCAACAAAACCTTTAAGCAGTTTCTTGCGCTAGCGATGCTAGTGGTTTTTGCATTTAGCATTACGCCACAAAAATCCATACACGATTTGGTTGCGAAACATATGGATCCAAATAGCTGTTCGGTCCATAAGGATTTGCCGATTGAGCAAATTGAAAATTCAGCACTGCATTGTACTTTTGATTTTCAAGTAGCCACCACGCCTTTTGTGGACTATGATTTTAGTATAGAAATTGCAACGCCTCTGATTGCTCAAGCACGTAATGAGCAATTTGAGGACAAGACCATTTCTCAACACGCCACTCTTTCTGACTCTCGCGGACCTCCTGCTATTTATTGTTAAAGTATCCAATTCAATTGTATGAATAGCTTATTCCTACAATTGAATGAATAAAATTACAATATCATAGCACAATCCATTATTCATGAAAAAATATGTTTATGCTCTACTCTTAATGAGTACGGTATTTGGTTTTACGAACGCTTTGATAGCGCAACAATTTACCTTAACAGGAAAAGTCTTTGACAAAGCCACAGGTAAAATTTTACCAGGTGCAAGTGTCTATCTTCCAGAAATTAAAAAAGGCACCCTTGCAAATAAAGAAGGCGTCTTCACGATCAATATAGAGCAAGGTTCACATTTGTTGGAGATTAGTTATGTGGGCTATGCCACAGATGTAGAAAATATTAAGCTGCAAAATAACTTAGAGCAAAATTTTTATTTAAATAGTTCGGTATTAGAAGGTGGTAACGTCATTGTCACTAGTTTTTTAAGAGCCACTTCTACAAAACGCACGCCTACACCTGTGACCATTATAAAAAAAGAGGAACTTTTTAGAGGTGTTGCAAGTAATTTAATAGACGCCTTGTCTAAAGTGCCGGGCGTATCGCAGATTTCAACAGGGCCGGCGATTTCAAAACCAGTTATTCGTGGTCTTGGATACAACCGAGTGGTGGTGATGCATGACGGGATTAGACAAGAGGGACAACAATGGGGAGATGAACATGGGATTGAAATTGATGAGTATAATGTAAGCCGAACAGAAGTGCTGAAAGTGCCGGCATCATTGATTTATGGATCGGATGCCTTAGCGGGTGTGATCAATATTATTTCTAATGTACCCGTGAGTGAAGGCGTGATTAAAGGAAATATATTTTCTAATTACCAATCTAATAATCGCATGATGGGCAACCACTTTGATTTGGCAGGTAACAAAAATGGATTTATTTGGGGGATTAATTATAGTGCAAAGAACGCAGGTGATTATAAAAATAAATATGATGGCAGGGTGTTTAATTCAAGATTTTTAGAACGCAATGGTGGTGGCTATATTGGCATTGAAAAAAACTGGGGCTACTCACAGTTATCATTCAGTAATTTTTCACAAAACCTAGGTGTGGTAGAAGGGGATCGTGATGCAGCCGGTCAATTTACAATGATGAAGGATGTAGGTGGTATTGCAGAGGAAGTGGTAGTAGATGCTGCAGAAGAAAAAAGATTTACTCCTCGTGCACCCATGCAAAAAATCCAACACACTAAATACACTTTAGACAATAATGTTAAAATAGGTAATGATCGGTTGAAAGCCACTTTTGGATTACAACAAAACCAAAGAATGGAATTTGGTAATGTGTTAGACTTAGATGAAAAGGAATTATTTTTTGATTTAAAAACATTCAATTACTCAGTTCAATATTTACAAGCAGAAAAAAATAATTGGAAGAATACATTTGGTGTGAATGGGATGCGTCAAACCAATACCAACAAAGGACTATCGGCATTGGTACCAGACTATAATAGCTTTGATGTTGGTGCATTTTACTACACACAAAAAAGAACAGATAAAACAAGTTGGAGTGGAGGATTGCGCTATGATCAAAAGTACACGAACTATATCAACCCTGCACAATCTGTATGTCCTCCAGGGATGGCTTGTATTGCACTCTATGATCCAAAAGAAAGTAATCAACAATTCAATAATATTTCTGGAGCGATTGGTGTAGCGCATGATCTAAGTGAGCAAGTGACTTTGAAGTTTAATATCGCACGTGGATTCCGCGCACCGAATATGGCGGAGCTAGCATCTTATGGCGCACACGAAGGCACCAAACGATTTGAGTATGGTAATGAATTATTAAAGTCTGAAAAGAGTTTACAGTTGGATGCTGCACTAGAATGGAGCAATGAGCATATGAGTATTACAGGAAATGTTTTTTACAATATGGTGAATGATTATATCTTTTATCAAAAGTTAACTGCAGTGGGTGGAGGAGATTCAATCATCATGGACTATGCACATAATGTAGATGGAGACGCATTGTATGCTTTTGCATTTAGACAAAAAGACGCACACTTGTATGGTGCAGAATTCAATATCGATTTTCACCCACACCCATTGGATTGGTTGCATGTAGAAAATAGTGTGAGTTTGATTCGTGGACAATTTAAAGACGCATTAGACGGCTCTAAAAATTTACCGGGGATTCCAAGTGCAAGATGGTTGTCTGAAATTAGGATTGAACTCTTTAAAAAATCTACAACGCTTAAAAACAGTTTTATCAATGTACAATTAGATAATGTGTTTGCGCAAAACCATCCTTTTACTGGATACAACACTGAAACGCAAACCCCAGCTTATACTTTATTGAATGTTGGTTATAGCACGCAGATCCAACATCGCAATAAAACATTATTTAGTGTTTCCTTGGTGGGACAAAATATTACTGATGTAGCCTATCAACATCATTTGAATCGTTTAAAGTATGGTCCAGTGAATGAAGCCACCGGCCGCATGGGTGTATTCAATATGGGCCGCAACTTTAGTTTTAAAGTGAATATTCCGATTGGGAATTAATGGCTACTTAAATAAAATACTAAAGGCCTAGTTCTAACTGGGCCTTTTTTTATTAAATTGTGTGAGGTAAATCATTGCCGTTAAAAATTAGCATTATGAAAAAAACATCCTTGATTTTTTTATCTATCCTCATTGCAATGACAAGTGTTGCGCAGAAAGTGAAAACCACTAATGCGAATGCAGCTCAGGGTTTAACCAAAGAAGAACAGCAAGTGATGGCTTGGATTGATGCGCATATGCCGCAGGCCATTGAGATGCTTAAGGAGTCAGTGAATATTAATAGTGGGACTTTGAATATGGATGGCGTGAAAAAAGTAGGTGCTTTGTTTGCGAAAGAATTTGAAAAAGCAGGATTTGCAACGGAGTGGGTTGCAATGCCAGATTCAATTAAACGTGCGGGGCATTTAGTGGCGAGTCGTCGCGCAGGCGCCGCCGCATCCTCCAACTCATCTTCCTCCAAAAAAGGTAAACGCCTTTTCCTCATTGGACATTTAGATACGGTCTTTGAACCAGATATGCCAGCCAATCCATTTACCATGTTGAACGATTCCACCGCAACGGGCCAAGGGGTGAACGATATGAAGGGCGGAGACGTGGTGGTGCTCATGGCATTGCAAGCATTGGAGCAGGCGGGCTTATTAAAAAATACAGATATCACAGCTTATTTTACAGGGGACGAGGAGCATGCGGGTTATCCAAGAGAAGTCACAAGAGGCGATTTTATCAATCGAGCCAAGCAGGCAGATATCGCTTTGGCCTTTGAGGGCGCGAATGGACTCAACTCCGTGGCCACCGGAAGAAGGGGCGCGAGTGGATGGAGACTAGATGTGACTGGAAAAACTGGACATAGCTCGGGGGTATTCACGCCAAGCGCTGGATATGGCGCGATTTATGAGGCTGCAAGAATCTTGAATCAGTTTAGAGAAACCTTGAGCACCGAAAAATATTTGACTTTTAATCCGGGCATTATCATTGGCGGATCAGATATCGAATACAACGACGCCACTTCAAAAGGCGCGGCTATTGCCAAAACCAATATTATTTCACCGGCGGTGACGGTGACAGGGGACCTAAGGTTCTTGACAGAAGACCAAAAAGACCGCGCCAGGGTCAAAATGAAGGAGATTGTAGCGCAAAACCTAGCACAAACCAGCGCCAAAATCAGTTTTGTGGACGGGATCCCAAGTATGGCCCCGACCGAAGGGAATAACCAAGTTTTAAGCGTAATCAGTTCAATATCAATGGATATGGGCGTTGGCGCCACCGTGGCGGGCGATCCAGGATCCAGGGGCGCAGGGGATATTTCCTATGTAGCAGCCTATGTGGATTGTATAGATGGATTGGGTGCATCGGGACGCGGCGCGCACGCGCCGGGTGAAACCATCCACTTAAATCAACTCCCATTTTTGATCAAAAGAGCGGCGTTGACCATTTATAGATTGAGTAGATAGGTCCTATTTAGGGGAATTTGACTTTTAGAGTTTGAAAGCTGGCTAGATAGTAGAATTGATAATAGGGTACAATGTAGCGATCAAATTGTAAGCAAGCATTGCACCAAATATTTTATTTATTATAAATAAAATATTTGAAACTATAATTGAATGCGTTATAAAAGTAATTTCAAACTACTTAAATCAAACTCAAACATTTAATGTGTTGCTAAGTATTTTATTTCACTAGCACTTAGGGCTCTGCTGTAAATTCTAATTTCATCAACTGCCCCTTTAAAAAAGGAAGGATCATTAGGGGCGGTGCATTTACCAATCTTTAATGGGCCACCCTCTTTCGTATTTATCTTTAAAGTTAAATCGTATTCAGCGAGCCTAGTTATAAGAAGGACGGCATCCTGATAAATTTTTATATTATTTACTTTTGGATTATCTGTATCAATTAAGTAAACATAATGATGCCAAGTATTATCATTTATTTTAAATGGAGTTTGATAGGTAATTGCACTCCCTCCAATATTTGCAGTTGGTCCTATTGCATCAAAATTAAAGTAACCATCAAATCTGTGACCATCAGTACCAGGCCCCCAAGATACAGCAGCCATAGGGCTTTTATTGTTATTTGATAGATCTAATCTTGCCCAAAAAGCTAAAGATCTTTTTGAGCTTCCTAAAATTCCATTAAAATCTGTTTGAATAAAATCTGTTTTACCATTCAATTGATACGCAGCGTTTGGCTCATCAAATCTATCTTTTGTTAAAGCGCCTCCAAAAGAAGTAACATTAATTTTATTATTTGTAAAATTATTTATATTATTTCTAAACGGAAAAAATGCTTCTAATCCAATTGAAATTGAACCAGGAGAGTTTGAAATTTCATAAAATAATAAATTAATTGCCTCTAAAATCAAGTTGAACTGCATAATTAATGCATCTAATTTTTTTGTAAGAAATGGGACGTCAGCTCCAGGACTCTGCAATTGTTCTTTAAGACCATTCACTTCTAATTGAATAATAGTTAACTGATTATTAAGAGAATCAATTTTATTTGAAATTTTAGAAACACCATAAATGTTTAATGCAATAGAACTAGATAAGGAGTCTGTTTTTTTTAATAAGAACAAAATATCATCGTTCAGTTTTTTTAGATCTTTGTTTTCAGCTGCTTCTTTTTGACATGACAAAAAGAGGATTGAAAATAAAAAAAAGTAAAGCACTGTTTTCATAATTATAAAAGTAGAAAAAAAAGGTCAAAAAGTGATGACCTAGCTAAATCTATATTTTAACATAAAACATTGATTAACAGTAGTATAAGATAAGTATAAATTATATATAATTTATTTCGGTCATTCAATGTAAGAATAGCATCATTTATCCATTCGTTTTTATACACATTCATAAAGCTTTTACAACAGACATATATAGGTTTTTGCTTTCATATGAGTATTTTATATATGAAAAAAAATTAGCATAATCTGACCCATCTAGCTATCTTTACAAAGTGTTTTTTTTCATTGAAATTTCTAAAAAATGGGTATTGTTAAAAACTTAGTGGTGGTTACCTGGAATGGAGGGGATGAATTGCCTTATTCACATGTATATTTTGATTTAGAAAGAAATTTTGATTTGTTACTATTCAATAATTCGGGAAAATCAGGTGAAACAGAGCGGCATAATGGAGTAGAATATGACCACTACATTACTGAAAAAACAGAAAATAAAGGACAAATCTTTTTTCACCTTTGCCAATACTTATCAAAAAATAACCTGGAATACAATTATGTTGGCGTGATAGATGATGATATTATTTTTAAGGTGAGTGATTTCAATTATATGCTTCATATTGCTAACATTCATGGTTTAGATGTTTTTCAGCCTTCAATATCCAAAGACAGTTATTTCAGTCATAGAAAATTTGTCCATAGGCCAGGACAGATGGTTACAAATATTGATTGGGTGGAAATTATGGCACCTTTTTATAGGCAAAATCTCCTAATGGCCTGTGAACCTTATTTTAATAAAACAATATCTGGACAAGGGGTGGATTGTTTTTTAATGCCTGTTTTGCAAATTATACATCAACAAACAAATACTGCAATTGTGCATGCTGTTCAGATAAAGCATGCAAGACCAATTAGAAGTCATCAGCGTATATATCAAAATGGTCTTAATAATGAACAAGAGATAGAAATCATCAGAAAAGCATCTCTTGATTTGGCTGAGATGAGTGAAAATAAAAACAAGTTCAATAATAGTTTTAAGAGGCTGGTATTAAAAGAAGGAAATAAGTTTTTGATACAATTAGAAATTGATTTACATAAACTGCAAAACGCTATTAAAAATTTGGTGATTTTATTAAAAGAGTTTTCACATTATTAACTAATTACGACAGATGAAAATAAATAACATACATGAGCCAGCGATAAAGGGTGTTAAAGTCATTCATTTTGAAAGATTCATGGATAAAAGAGGGTATTTTTCAGAAACCTTTAGAGCTGGAGATTTTATTGCCAATGAGTTAGATATTTTTCCAAATGGGATACTACAAACAAATGAAAGTTATTCAAGAAGGAATGTATTAAGAGGACTGCACTTTCAGTGGAATAATCCAATGGGTAAATTGGTAAGAACAATTTCTGGTCATATGGTTGATTTGATTTTGGATTTAAGAATTGGTTCACCTACTCAAGGGCAGATCATGGCATTTAATATGCCAATTGCAGCGCATCAAAATGAGAGTAGTTGGATTTGGGTACCCGAGGGTTGCGCACATGGCAACTTTTTTTTAGAAGATTCTTATATTGAATATTACTGTTCAGCATCCTACAATGGTGATTGCGAAGCTGGAGTATCTCCATTTGCGACTGATATTGATTGGAGCATTTGTGATCCTAAATTAAAAAATTTATTTTTTGATTTAAAAGATAGTTTCATAACAACCTCCAAAGATATCAATGGGCATAGTCTTTCAAGTTGGTTAAAGACTGCTGATTCAGCAAACTTTAAACTATAGCTATGAGCCAAATTTTAATTACAGGTGGTGCTGGAAAATTAGGATCAGCTTTATTAAAGGTGATTGAAAATGCCCTATGTGGTTCAAGAGAAAATTTTGATTTTACAAATACAGAAATGGTTGTACAATTTTTAAATTCTAATCCAGCTATCAATACAATTGTTCATTGTGGTGCAATGGTTTCTCCTCCTAAAGTAAATGAGCAAATTGATAAAGCCATTCATGACAATATTCTTGGAACTGCTTTATTAAGTTCCATATGTTTTCAAAGAAATATACGATTGATTTATATATCCACAGATTATGTTTTTTCTGGTGAGAAAGGAAACTATAATGAACAAGATGAACTCATGCCACAAAATAAATATGCATGGTCAAAATTAGGAGGTGAGTGTGCCGTTCAAATGTTAAATGATTATGTAATTATTCGACTGTCATTTGGTCCAGACATTTTTCCTTATAAGGCGGCTTTTATAGATCAATTTACTTCCAGAGAACCTGCATCGGAGATTGTAAAAAAAATCAAGAACATTGTATTATCCTCATTTAAGGGAGTTATTCATATTGGGGGTTCAAGAAAAAGTGTCTATGATTATGCATTGAGTATAGGAGCCAATAACATAGATGCAATAAGTATAAAAGATATGAATGTGAACATGCCTAAGGATACATCATTAAACACAGACCTTTATAAAAATACTTTTAAATAGATGAAAAATATATTACTAGCTGGTGGTGCTGGCTATATTGGCACCGAATTATGTAAAAGACTAATGAAACTTGATTATGACATCACAGTCATAGACAATTTATGGTTTGGCAATAATTTAGACCCTAAAGTCAAACTAATTCAAAAGGATATTTTCAAAGTTAACTCAAAGGATTTAGAGGGTTTTGATATAGTCATTTTTTTAGCTGGTGTTTCTAATGATCCAATGGCTGAATTTAGTCCATCCGAAAATTTCATTCAAAATGCTGCATGTCCTGCCTATTTATCTTATGAAAGCAAACGTGCTGGTGTAAAACGTTTTATTTATGCATCATCTTGTTCGGTTTATGGCTATACGGTTGATGAATTGTATGACGAAAGCTCTCCAACAACATGCGCCTATCCTTATGGGATATCAAAATTGCAAGGCGAGAATGGTGTGATGCAATTAGCAGATGAACAATTTTCTGTGATTTCTTTAAGACAAGGTACTGTTTGTGGTTATAGTGATAGAATGAGATTTGATTTAGTAGTCAATACGATGTTTAAGAATGCTTTAATGCATGGAGAAATTACAGTGAACAACCCTTCTATATGGCGACCAATTTTTCATATTCAAGATGCATGTACTGCTTATATCAGGGCTATTCAAGCGCCTGATAATATATCTGGGGTATTTAATGTGGCGTCGGACAATTATACATTGGGTCAAATAGGCGATGTTGTTAGTATAGAAATGTCTAAGCTATTAAACAAAGAAATAAAAGTGCATATCAACGACGTAAAGGACTTTAGAAATTATAAAGTATCTATTCAACATGCCAAGTTAACACTTGGCTTTACCCCGATATATACAGTAAAGGATATCATTCATGATTTATTTCAGAAGACAGCAAATTTGACGAATCTAGAAGATGAAAAATTTTATAACATCAAAGTATTTAAAAGCCTAGGTAAAATTTAATTCAATGAAAATATTTTTACAAATCTTATTTTTTTTCATGTTGAGTATTTCAGCAATAGCTCAACGTGACACCTTAAAAATTGGACAGTTTTTAATTAGTAAGTCTCCATCTAGCATCAATAAGAGTTGGGAGGATATCATTAAAAATAGAGACCTAAAAGGTGTTAAGGTTGTTTATGAAAAAAACAAAGAATTAGATTTTAAGCAATTTGAGACAAGTTGGTTTGCCTTTGATTTAGGACTTGTAAATTACCTAGATGAAACAAAATACTTGGAGAACAAATCATTAAGTAGTCCGACGATTGGATTGCCAATGTCAAAATTAAAAATGCAACTAAATAATGGCAAATCAACAAATATTAACATTTGGGTAGTTCAACAAAAGTATAGATTCAAAAATCCATCCTTTTATTTAAAATACGGCTTAGGTGTAGAGATGTTTAATTTTAGATATGAGTATAGTATCAATTTCAGAAAGCATGAATCAATGTTTATTTATTTAAGTGAAGATAATTATGAAAAAAATAAATTATTTACTAGTTATCTATCTGCTCCTATACAAATAGGGTATGATTTTAAATTAAAAAATAATAAATTAATTGGATTAAGTGGAGGGTTTATATCAGGTTATTTATACAAATCTTATAACAAACAAATAGGCAGAGCGCTAGGAAAAGAAAAATATCATGGAAATTATAGTTTAAGAGATGTGAGACTAGCCGGTATATTTGAAATTAGGATTGATCAGCTAAAGTTCTTTGGAACAGCATCTTTACAAAACATGCTAGACAAAATGAATACGAATCAGTCATTATATCCATATAGCTTTGGATTAAGATTTAGCAAATTATAAGTTGGCAAAAACCAATTTTAAATTAAAATAGAATTATGATTCTTGTGAATAGATTTTTTTTAGTGCTACTTGGTGTGCTTATTTTAGGAAAAGCATACACTCAGTCTATTCCCGTTGGTACTGTTGGAGATGATTATTTTAGAATCCTACAATTGCAAGGTAAAGTTGACCCAAAATACTCTTTGTCATCCAGGCCTATTTTTTTGACTAAGAAATTTCCCATTGATAGTTTTTATCATTTAATAGATTCTAATTTAAATACAAATGTTGCGTTAAAGAACAGATTTGTAGAATTTAGACCTATGCTAATTCAGCTAAGATCTCAATACAATTCATTGCATCCGTATGGTTGGAATGATGAAGGTATGATTAAAGCTAAGGGTATTCAGACAATGGCTAGAATTGGAGTCTATACTAGAATTGGGCCTTTGCATATTCAGTTTATGCCAGAACATGTCAATGCCGAAAATCCTCCATACGAAATTAGTAATGAGTTTGGTACAATCACAAAAGATAGGTACGAACAAAACTTTCTTGGTCAGTCAAGTGTAAGATTAAATTTAAGCGCTGTATCAATAGGATTTTCTAATGAAAATATTTATTGGGGACCTGGACAGTATGGTGCATTGATCATGAGCAATAATGCACCCGGTTTCGCACATTATACCTTTAATACCATTAGGCCAATCAAAACATTTTTAGGAAGTTTTGAATTCCAATTGGTAACAGGAAGATTGGAACAAGACCCTACGGTTCCATTTGAAACTGTATCTCTAAAAATTATTCCGAACTGGAAAGACCCTAGAATTTTTAATGGGTTGAATATGGTTTTCCAACCTAAATTTTTCCCTAACTTATTTATTGGCATCAATCGTGCATACCAATATTCTGAAGTGAGTTTAGAGCAACAAGGCAATGGATTTGTAGACAAGTTCTTGCCTGTATTTTCAAAAGTATTTAAATCCTCTTTAGGCGGTACTAATGAGGATAAAATACAGAGAGATCAACAATTAAGTTTTTTTACTAGGTGGTTATTTCCAAAGTCGCATGCAGAAATGTATTTTGAATATGGCTGGAATGACCACAAAGATAATTTTAGGGATTTTTGGATTGATCCAGAACACGCAGCTAGTTACCTTATTGGCTTTAAGAAGGTACAACCATTAAATCAAAATCGTTGGTTAGAGTTGAACGCAGAATTGATTCAAACTTCACAAACAATAGACTATTTAGTAAGAACCGCTGGAGATTGGTATATTTATGAAAATGGTGGCTATAATCATTTTAACCAAATTTTAGGAGCTGGGTCTGGACGAGGAAATAATGTACAGACTGTTCAAATTAATTTACTGAAAGGACTTTCTAAAATTGGGATGAAGATACAACGCATACAATACCAACCGACAGCGGCAAATAACGCTTATAAATTTGAGTCACTTGGGTTAAGGCCATTAAGGTGGACAGATATTGGTATAGGCTTTAATGCACAAAAGCATTGGAAAAATCTAATTATTGCACCCGAGGTGAATTTTATTAATTCAATGAATTATGCTTGGACTTTTAGGTCAAATTTTAATTTATTCGCACAGCTTAATGTCACTTATCTATGGTAATTAAAATTTATAAAGCGCGAATTTTATTTTTACTCGCTCCCTTTTTGTGGAGTCAAGTAGAAGCACAGCAAATTGATCTAAATAATATCGCATTGATGGATGTAAATAGGGTACAAGCATTGCTTGATACTTCTTCTAATTTAAATTCCTACACTATCCGAAACAGCACTGTGCCATTTAATGCTAATGTAAAGAGTTGGAAAAAAGTATTTATTAATCATTTTTCTGCAATGAGTGTAGTACAAGAAAATTCAAATCTTCCGTTTGGGTTCAATGATGGATCAATGATTCCTTCTGTTGGTAAACAGAATTATTATAATTTTCAAGTAGGCATACAGTGGGGAAATCTTACACTTCAATTTGCTCCCGAAAAAGTCAATGCAGAAAACTTTGTGGTTCAAGGTTTAGGAAATGATTTTGATGGAACTGCCAATGGCAATCCTGGAAATTTTTGGAGAAGGTATTATGAGATTTCAGAAAATATAATTGAGGCTCCAAATACACATTTTAATTCTAAAAGTGATCAGAATTTCATTGGTCAAACAAGTATTAAGTATCATACAAAAAATATCAGTTTTGGTGTTTCAACCGAAAATTTATGGTGGGGACCAGGTATACATTACTCATTAGTATTAACGAATAATGCACCTGGATTCTTGCATTATACGATTCAGACGAATAAACCTATAAATACATTTTTAGGTACTGTTGAGGCACAATTCATAGGGGGAAGTTTACAAAATGGGTTTTTAAAACCATCGGAAAACGACAATCCATATGCAGCACAATGGTATATCCCCAAAGATTCTAATGAACGATATATAACAGGTATGGTTTTAACTCTAAATCCTAAGTGGACAAAAAACTTATTTATTGGCTTAAGCAATATGGCATATATCTATCAAAGAGACATGAATGGTCTAGAAGATGCTACTGCATTAAGTAATTTTTCTAAATATACTAGTTTAAAGAAAAGACCAGCCTTAGGAGCAGTTTTTTTAAGGTACGCATTGCCGAAAGACCATGCAGAAGTGTATTTTGAATATGGAAGAAATGATAGAGGGGCAACGCCTATTAATATACTATATGATAGTGTAGCAACTGGTTATGTAGCTGGAGTTAGAAAGTTATTTCCTTTGTCAAATAATTCAAAATTCGGGGCTTTATCATTAAACATTGAAATTGTTCAACTTAAGCTACCTCAAGCCAATTTAATATGGAATTCTAACCTATTATCAAAGCAATCAAGTTGGTATACGAATAGTCAGGTAAGACAAGGCTACACCAATCAGGGCCAAATTTTAGGAACCTATGTTGGTCCAGGGGGAAGTGGTCAAACAATGCAGCTTGCTTGGGTAAAAGGGATGAATAAACTAGGACTAGGTATCGAAAGAGTCAGTCACAATAAGGATTTTTATTATTATAATTATTTCAATGGACTTACCTATCCAGGCCCAAATTTTAAATATTGGTCAGATTTTATATATTCCTTCTATATGAGAGTTAAAGTTGGTAATTTTATCTTGTCCTCAGAAATAAAGAAATCGGAATCTTATAATTATTTATGGACAAAAACAGGAAATGGAGGATTGTATGGACCTTCAGACACAGACAGAACAAATACTCAATTTAATATTGCCTTGAGGTATCTTTTTACTAGAAAATTTTAATTATGGAACAAAATAATGCCTTAAAATTATCAGATATTTTTTTGTTGGTAAAAAAGTTTTTAAAGCTTTATAAGTCATTTAAAATAATTAATTACATTTTAATTATTTCTTTTACAACAGCCTGCTTATTGTTTTATATCTTAGAAAAGCCTAAATATGAAGCAAATGCTTCTTTTGTATTAATGGAAGGATCTGGATCAAAAGGAGGAGGATTAGCTAGCTTAGGCTCACAGTTTGGCATTGATATTGGATCTTTAGGTGGGCAATCAAATAGTATTTTTACTGGCGATAATATTTATGATATTTTTAAAACAAAAACAATTGTAGAAAAAGTATTACTGAGTGAGTTTGATGATGAAATAAATAGTTCTCAAAAGAAAACATTTGCAGATGCCTACTTAAAAATGTATCCATCCTTTGTTAAAAATGTTATTTTAGGTAATAAATTGCCGCCTGTAAATTATTATGGGTACAATAATAACCTAAAGCCTGATAGGGTAAAAGACAGTGTTTTAAGTAAGATTTTTGAAAAAGTAGTTAAAAATAATTTATTAGTACAAAAATCAAATAAGAAAGGCTCCATCATTCAAGTAAAAATTACAACCAATAATGAATTATTTTCTAAACGTTTTACAGAGAAGTTAATAGAAGAAGTGAAAACATTTTATTTAAATATAAATAATACCAATACGCAGATTATCTTATCAAACTTACAACAAAAAGCAGACTCACTTCAAGGCTTACTATATCAAAAATCATTACAATCAAGCAGATTATTTAATGCTAATAATGGACTCAATGCTTATACGGCTACAGAAGAACTTTCACAAAAGGATAAAACAGTTGCATATGCACTATATTCTGAGGTCATTAAAAATTTAGAACTTACTAAAATGTCGCAGGCTCAACAAACGCCAATTTTTCAAATTCTTGAGACACCAAGATTGCCATTAGAAAATAAAAAATTAGAATTGTATGAACTTCTATTTATTGGATTATTAGGGGGTATTGTATTAAGTTTTTGCCATGCAATTTTTAAATATATTTTCATTTAATGTATATTTTAGCACTTAGGAGTTATGGTGATTATATCATCATGTTGAATTCGATTAAACATGCTAGCATAAAGGAAAACGTAACAATAATTGTTTCAAAGCATCTAGAGCCCTTACATAACGCTCTAAACACTCATTTCTCAAATAATTTTGAGTTTATTTTTAAAGATTTTGGTATACAACATGGCCTACTTAGTTACTTTACGAATAGACATTTTTTTAGTTTGAATACCATTCAAGAACTATTTAGTATTTCTAAATTGATACATCAATTGGAAATAAAAGATGAAATCATATATTTAGAGCATAAGGCTAGAAAACTTTTTCCAAGTATTTTACTTCGCAATCAACTCCAACACATTTATACCAATGGAGATGTATATGATGCATTTGGGAGCTTTTTTCATATAGATTCAGCTAAACTTACTTTTAATTTACCTGATGTACATACAATTCGTAAAGTATTAATTTTCCCTGATTCTCGAAAAAAGCATAAAATTATTGATAACAATACAGTCAAGCAGTTAACATCTGAGTTCATGGAACAAAAAATGGATTTTAAGATTGCTAATTTTGATCATATTAAAACGAAGGAGAATGATTCAAATAAACATATTGTCTATAAAAATTTCAATGATTTAATCTTACTCATAAAAGAATGTGATTTTGTATTGACAAGTGATAGTGTTCCAGCTCATATAGCCGAATTTCTAAAAAAACCACATGTTATCTTATATAATGATACAGTAAATTATGACTGGTTAACCCCATTTGCTAAAAAGTACAAGATGTATACTACATTTGGTGAAGCTTCTAATTTTTTAAATCAATACTTTAACAGCTAATGTTAACCTATTTAGTAACATCAAAGGATGAGATAGAACGATACGAGCATGTTGCATCTTTGAGAATGCTTTTCCCTAATTTAATACCTATTGAAGCTATTTATCCAAGTAAAATACATGTACCCTTTTACAAGCAAATTAAATCAATTTCAAAAAAAAGAACAGGAAACATGTTATCTGATGGCGCTATAGGTTGTTTATTATCTCATAGGTTAATATGGAGAAACTTTTTAAATCAAGTAGATCAGGAATACTGTTTAATATTGGAATCGGATAGTAAAATTGAAAATGTCGATCTTATATATCATCATGAATCGTTCATTAGTTCAAAGTATGATTTATTTTTTTTTGGAGCATTTGATAATAGAATGAAATTGTTTCAATCATCAAGAGTTAAAGTTTTTGATCATTATTATATAGGCACCCCCCTTATTAATTCTTTATATTGTACTTATGGATATTCAATCAATAAAACTGCAGCTAAGTATCTATTAGACAATTCAAGTAAGTTTAATTATCCAGTAGATTACTGGAAATTAAGATTACAAAAAAACCCTTTAAGAGTTGGAGGTATTTTACCTAATATCATTACTACAGTTACTACTTTTGAAAGTACTATTAATAAATCGAGTAAAAATATTTATAATATAATTTTTGATAAGGTTGTTGATATTAAAAATAGCATTATCACATTTTTAAAATGAGCAAAGTAATACAACTATATAAATTAATTTTTATAAGCATTTTAGCTATGTATATTTATCTTGGAAAAGGTATTGCATATGGTTATTTTGCCGAAATTCTATTAACAGTAGGAGTTTTATTATTAATAAAGCAACGTAGAACAGTAAATTTAATTAAGGGTAAATCTTCTTATATTTTATACCTACTCCTTTTCATTAATTTATTTTTTATCGTGAATGGATTTTTGAAATATGGCGTTTTTGATACACTAAGAGATAGTTTTATCATTAATTACATTTACTTCACTTTTATACTTTTATTATTTCAAGATTCCATTCAAGATCTTTTAAAATCTATTTTTAAAATCTATAAATATTATCCAGTAATTCTTTTTTCTTTATATATGGTATCTTTAAATGATTACATAGGCACAATAAGTGTTTTTGGTGATGTACATTTATTGTTTTTCAAATTTGGAGATATAAGTGTACATCTTTTTATTGTTTTTATTTTACAAATAACAAGATTGATTGAATATAAAAAACCATTTGATTTAATTAATTATTTATTAATATTTATATTATTTTCTGTAGCATCTTCCTATAGCAGAAGTGGTATGCTATCATTCATAATTGCATTTATTTTCTTTTATTATTTTTTAAATGATATGATAGTAAAAAATCAATTAAAATCATTTGTAAGATATTTGCCTATAGTTTTTGCAATTTCATTATTTTTTCTATCAAAATTTAAAGTAGCAGATAATTTTCAAGGTAGAACGGTTGGTGTGGAGCAAGTTGCTTTAAATTTTACAAGTATCTTCTCAACTTCTGAAGAAGAGGGACTCAACGATAACAAGGTATGGCGATTACTTTGGTGGGGTCAAATTATAGATTATACATTTAATGGTCCATATTTTATTGCAGGTAAGGGCTTAGGAATAAATTTATCAGATGATGATCAAATTTTAACCACTGATTTAGAAGGTGATTTAAGATCTCCACATAATTTTAGTTTATCTATATTAGCAAGGTATGGAGTTTTTTTATTTATTATATGGATATATTGGGTTATCATACAAATAAAAAGAATTAAACAACTAAATCTATCGAAGCTTCAGCTAGTTATCATCTGTATACAAATTGCTTTTTTATTTAATTCTAATTTTGATGTCTTTTTAGAAGGGCCAATGGGTGCATTTCCATTTTGGGTATTTGTTGGAATTGATTTAATTTTTAGTTACTTTAAATTATATAATTCATCTGTAGAATATAGTTTATTCAATAAACCATTGGAATTAAATGACTAGTTTAAAAACATCTATACTGAATAATAAAACATATTTATTAAATGTTGGAGCAACATTTTTTTCACAATTTTCAAATGCTTTAACTTTAATCATTCTAACACCTTTACTTACTTTTCATTTAGGACTCAATAACTTTGGAACATATGGTGTAGTTATAAATGTAATTGCCTTTTCTGTTATTTTAGATTTTGGATTAAATATTGGCTTAGTTAGGTCTTTAATTCATAAAACACCCAAAGTAAACGATCAATTGAATAGTATATTTATTTTTTTTCTCTCCTTATTTATTTTTTTATTCCCACTTTATATTATTTTTTATTTCAATTATTTTCATACTAAAAGTTTTGAATTATTTGAGATTGCAGGACTAACATCAATAATAGTTGTTCAAAATATTTTATCAGGTTATTTTGATGCTTTAATACAAGCTCAAAATAAAATTTATATTAGTAAAATAATTAGAGCAACTAAGTTATTATTAGAATTGTCTATTATTTTTATTTTTATCCAAAATATTAACCTTATTACATTGCTTGTAATTATGTTATGCATGAATACACTCTATTTATTAACCTTATATATTTACCTTAAAAAAAGTATTAATTTAACCATCAGTTTTAAATCATTTAAATTTAGTGTTGTAATAGACCACTTTAAATATAGTTTATGGTATTTTATTTCATCACTTGCTACAGTTTTAGTTTTCAATACCCAGGTTTTAATTTTAAATTACTACAATGGACCTGTTATAGCAGCAAAGTATTTAGTCCTTGTCCGTTTTTTTGATATAATAAGGATAGCTGCAACCAATTTCACACAAGTATTATTTCCTAAAATCATAGAGGTGGAGGTTCTAAATGACTGGCATCAATTAAAGCGCATGTTAATTAGTGTATATACAAGAATTTCCATATTTGTAGGCATCATTTTTATCCTATTTTATATATTTGGTTATCACTTATTTGTTTTCTGGAGCAGGCTGAATGACCCATCCTTAATGGCTCTTTATCCTCTTTTTTTAATTTTTACAATTTTAGTTATACTAGACAATGTGTCAGTTATATTTTTATCAGCCTTAAAGTTGAATAAAGTGCCAACATTATTGTCTATTGTTCAGGGTATTCTAGGTATTTTACTATCAATCTTACTTTTAAAGTTGATGGGATATGTCGGAATATTAATAGGGTTCTTAGTCTCTTTTATACTAACTAACCTGTTTTTTAATCCTTATTATTTACTAAGAGCCATAAATAAGAAATTAGATTAAAATATGATTTGAAGTAATTTTATTACTTTTGAAAAAATCTTATTTTATTTTGATTCAACTAAGAAAGAAATATTATTACTTATTAAGATTATTAATTGACTTTTTGGCTATTTCAATCGCCTATTTTGTAGCAATATTACTTACGACATTTTTATTAAAATATACCCATTCATTTATTTCGATACAACCTGTTTATTTTGCAAGTTTATTAATTTGGTATATAAGTAGTAAAGTTTTTTATCTATATAATGATATAACCCTTGTATCTTTTTCACAAGAAGTTGTTAGTCTTATTAAAGTTGCAATTTTTCATATTTTGTTACTTGTTTTTTTATTATTCATCTTCAAATTACAAGATATATTTAGAGGGTTTATAATAATATATGGCTTTTTACTATTCTTATTTATCGTCATAGAAAAATATTTATATAGAGTTATATATGCTAAAACTAGAAAAAACAACGAAAATATAAAATCAACATTAGTTGTTGGTAATAAGAATATTGCAAATTTCTTGAACGGTTCAAATCTTTCTAATAATAATTTAAATTTAAATATTGTTGGAATTTTAAATGACGATGATGATGGTAAAAACGGATATAAACTACTTGGCTCTATTCAGTCTATACATCAAATATTACAAGAAATAAATGTCGATCAGGTATTAGTTTGTTTACCAATCGATGAAGAAGAAAAAATTGATTTTATTGTTTCAGTTTGTGAAAAAGAAAATATATTAGTTAGTATATTAACCTCACCGACTAACCAATTTGGTATAGGTACTAAACGTGTTATGAACTATGCTAATATTCCTATATTATTTTTTAAAAATTATCCTTTAGATGATTATGAAAATCAACTATTTAAAAGAATTTTTGATATAATTTTCTCAATCTTTGTCATTATATTTATTTTTTCATGGTTATTTCCAATTGTATATCTATTCATTAAGTTTACATCTAAAGGACCAGTCTTTTTTAATCAATATCGTTGGGGCATAAATAATGAAAGAATAAAATGTTATAAGTTCAGAACTATGTTTATTGGTAGTAATGAATTATCCACAGATGGAAGCTATATGCCTGCAAAAAGGGATGACCAAAGAATTACACCTATTGGTAAATTTTTAAGAAAAACTAGTATTGATGAAATGCCACAGTTTTTTAATGTGCTTATAGGAAGCATGTCTGTTGTTGGTCCTAGACCACACCCCATTCCTTTAAATATTCAATCTAAAGAACAAATTCACAATTACCTTTTACGACATTTAGTAAAACCTGGTATCACTGGCTGGGCTCAAGTAAATGGCAATAGGGGTGAGGTTAAAGAACTTTCAGATATGCAAGACAGGGTTAATTTTGATATATGGTATATCGAAAATTGGACTTTATGGTTGGATATTCAAATCATATTTCAAACTATCATTAATTTAATTAAAGGAGACGAAAAGGCATTTTAATACAACTATTTATTGTGAAAAAAATAATCATTGCTTTACTATTCCTTTCTTTATTAAATACAATAAAAGCACAACAAGTTTACGAAAGAAATAGTCTAGAAGTGCATCAATTCCTTGCTACGATGTCTCAAAAAGGATATATTGAATGGAACGATTTAATATATCCAATCACTAAAGAAAAAATACAAAAAGCATTAGTTAAATTACAGCAGGTTGATGCCTTAAATAATTTAGAGCAACTCGAATTGACTTTTTATTTAAAGGAGTATAATAATGAAAGAAGAAATTTATATTCTAAAACAGACAGTAATTTTTCTATACATATAGATCCTGTTTTAACAGGCAATATTGTAAGTGGAAGTAAAAGAAATTATACAGAAAGAAGTTTGGGTGTATCAGCCTGGGGGAGTATCGGAAAAAAATTTGGTTATCAATTTTCATTTTATGACATCAATCAAGCTGGTTCACAATTTGATACTGTAATTAATTCTGTATTTCAAGAAGGTAACAGAGGTATTGTAACATTGAGCGATCCAAATGTAAAAAGACAAGTTAATTTTACCGACTTAAGAGCAAGTTTAATGTATGCATTTAAAAACGGAACAATTAGTATTGGCCAAGATGCATTGACATGGGGTTATGGAGAAAACGGTCAATTGGTTCTGTCAAACAAAGCACCCTATTATCCCTACATAAGATTGGATTATAAACCCTTTGAATGGTTTACATTTAATTATACACACGCTTTTCTTCAATCAGAAATGATTGACTCTGCAAATATCTATCCAATTCCTAGTAGGGTATTTCCGGCTTCAAGAGAGGTTTTTATAAAAAAATACATGGCTTCTCATAGTATAGATATAAGACTAAAGAAAGGGTTACATCTAAGTTTTGGGGAGTCCATCATTTATAATGATCAATTACAATTAGGTTATTTATTACCAATTATGTTTTTTAAGGCTTATGATAATATTATTAACAAAGGGATTATCCAAGCTGGATCTAATGGCCAATTTTTTGGGCAGTTGAACACAAAAAACTTAGTGCTTAAAAAATCTCAATTCTATGCTACCCTTTTTATTGATGAAATTAGAATGGCCTCGATCCTGAACCCAGAGAAATCAAGAAACCAAGTAGGATTCAATCTAGGGGTTATTAAACAAGATTTCTTAGTTCCTAATTTAATAGCTGGTATTGAATACACAAGACTCAACCCTTTTCTATACCGTAATTTCCTTCCAGCCCAAAATTACATGAGCAATAACTATATTTTAGGGGATTGGATAGGACAAAACAGTGATAAATTCTTATTTTATCTAAAATATAGCCCTTTACCAAGGTTTAAAACCTATTTAAGGTATCAAATACTTAGAAAAGGGCCAGAAGGTTCTATGCAAGACCAATATTTTGGGAGGCCACAAATGCGATTTATGGAAAATGTAATTTTAACCCAAAATACATTGCTATTTAGAGCAAGTTATGAGTATAAAAATAGGCTCTTATTTAATTTTAGTTTCAATGATTATGGGGTTGCTAAAAAACAATATTCAATAGGGCTAAGTTATGGGCTCTAAACCTATGAAAATTAGACCTTTATTTACTTTAAAAAATCAATTTTATACCTATCTTCGTCTCAACTCCCCACAAATTTAAAGGCGATATCACAGTTAAAAATAAACCGCAGATTACCAACATTTTTATATGTAATTTGAACTGTTATTTTTATCTTTGTAATAATCAAAAATCTTAAGTCCATACTGTGACTTAGAGTGGCCATGCCATATTAAAAATTAAAAAATTCACAACATGAATTTAATCAAAAGTGCTTTTCTATGTTTTTGTGTTCTTATGCTAACTAGTTCAATCGTTCACGCTCAAACTGGTGCTAACTTATTGGCAGGCAAGGACTTAACTACTTTAAAGGTGGATGCTTTGTCAGATGCAGAAATCGAAAAAATTCAAGCCCAAATAAAGAAATCAGGTGCCACAATTGAAATGGTAGAATCTCAGGCCATTGCCAAGGGCATGTCTCCAGCTGAGTTTGCAAAGCTAAAAGCTAGGCTATCCAGTGGGCCAGGCATCAAAAAAGCATCTCCGCTAACAAAAAGAACCGTTAATAATACGGATTCTAAGACTAAAGATACTGCAGATCAGTACAGTTTTATCACATCTTCCATCAACCCCTTGATCTATGGCTATGAACTATTTGCCAACAATCAAGGCTTTAAGAACAATGAAAACATAGCAACCCCTTTAAACTACGAGGTGGGTACCAATGATGTTTTAGAATTAGTCGTATATGGGGTTCAGGAATATAGCGCAGAACTAGATGTGAGCAAAGAAGGGACAGTTTTAATAGAAAATGTGGGTCGTATAAAAGTGGCAGGATTGTCTATAGAGGCGGCTACTACCAAAGTGAGACAGCAAATGGCCAGTACAGCATACCCAAGCTTAAGAACTGGTGAATCCAAAATGGCTTTGACTGTTGGTGATACCAGAACCATCCAAGTGACTATTATTGGCGCACAAAGAAGCGGTAATTACAATTTATCCTCTTTGTCCAATGTGTTAAGTGCATTGACTGTGGCGGGTGGCCCAAGTGATATTGGTTCATTTAGAACAGTAGAACTTATCCGTCAAAATAAAGTGATTAAAACTTTTGACCTATACGCGTTTATGCAAAACGGCGATCAGTCGCAAAACATGGGCTTAAAAGACCGAGATGTGATTAAAGTACCTCCTTATACAGGCAGAATCGAGATCAAAGGCCAGGTAAAACGCCCAGGTATTTTTGAACTCAATGGTACAGAATCTTTCAAACAGTTTTTACAATATGCAGGTGGTTTCGACGATACGGCGTATACTGCATGGGTTAAAATCATTCAAAAGAACGATAAAGAAAAGTCTGTTAAAGATTTATCAGCTAAGGAATTTACAAGCTATCAACCACAGGCAGGTGATATTATACAAGTCTCTAAAATTTTAGATCGTTTTCAAAACAGGGTAACATTAACTGGTGCTGTATTTAGACCAGATGTGTATGAACTAACCCAAGGCATGCGCATTAGTGATCTAGTTCAAAGAGCGGATGGTTTAAAGGAAGACGCTTTTATTGGTAGAGCACAATTGATCAGGTTAAAGCCTAATTTATTAAAAGAGTTAGTGACAATCAATTTATCTAAAGCTTTACAAAAAGATCCTAGTGAAAATATTCTTTTACAAAGAGAAGATGAATTGTATATTAATTCGGTTTTAGATTTAAGAGAAACTTTAACGGTGGATTTATTAGGCGAAGTAAGAAGCCAAGGTCGTTTTAACTATGTGGATAGCATGACTGTGAAGGATTTAATTTTGATGGCAGGTGGATTTACTTTTGCAGCAAACAAACAAATTGAAGTTGCTCGCTTAATTCAATATGGTGAAAAAATTACAGATAATCAAGTAGCAACTATTTTAAAAACAGAAGTGAACGGTGATTTAAGTTTTAATGCAGGGCAAGAAAATTTTGTGTTGCAACCTATGGACGTGGTGACCATTACTAAAAAAGTAGGTTATACTAACCCAGAAGTGGTGAGCATTATTGGTCAGGTTCAAAATGTAGGTAAGTATACTTTAAGCTCTCGTGTAGAAAAAGTAAGTGATATTGTTAAACGTTCAGGTGGATTAATTGGAGAAGCATATGGCGAAGGGGCTTATATCAAAAGAAGTAGGTATCAGATAGACACTTTAAAGGCAGATGAATCAAAAACATCTATTGAAGAGGCGTATAACAGAAAGTTTAAAGCACAACAAGAAGCAGAAAAACAAAGTGTAAATGCTTTGTTAAACAGCGGGAACAATAATGCCCAATCTAATTTAGCAGGCATTAATACTCAAAAGAAAAGCCTAAAAGATACTTTAGATCTTTTGTTTAAAGATTTAAATGAAGACACTTATCAAATTGCGATAGACATTAATAAAATTATGGAAAAGCCAGGTTCCGAAATCGACTTGGTATTAAGAGATAAGGATGAGATTGTGATACCTAAAACAGATAATCGCGTAAAAATTAGTGGTGGGGTTTTAAGGCCAACCAATATTGTGTACAGAGACGGATTAACCATTGGTGAATGTATTAGTGCAGCGGGTGGAATTAGTGAATATGCAAAAAGAGGAAGGGCATATGTAATTTATGCCAATGGAAAATCGGCAAGAACAAAACATTTTGGCCTATTTAGATTTAACCCAATCATTAAGCCAGGAGCCGAAGTGGTATTGCCAGAAACGAATGAGAAAAAAGATAAGCCTTTGACAACAATCATTCAATTTACAACAGTGCTTGCTCAAATTATAGGAACGCTTGCTACACTATCTATATTAAATAAATAAGCATGACCGAACAACAACCACAAATAGAAAACGAAGAGATTTCTTTAAAGGAATTGATTCAAAGAATACAGGGGTGGGTAGCATATTTAAAAACGCAGTGGAAAATTATTATTGGTATTGCAGCATTGGGCGCATTATTTGGTTTAACCGTTGCGATTTTTAAAAAGCCTAACTACCTTGCAACTACCACATTTGTGATGGAGGAAGATAAAGGTGGAGGAGGATTAGGAGGTGCCTTAGGTTTAGCGAGTAGTTTTGGTTTTGATTTAGGTGGCGGTGGTGGTGGATTATTTAGTAGCACCAATATTATAGAATTAATGAAGAGCCGTTTGGTAGTAGAAAAAACATTACTTAACCCGGTACAAGTGTCTGGTAAGGAAATTAGCTTAGCAGATTATTATATTCAGATAAATGAATTAAAAGAAGAATGGGTAAAAGAGCCAGCACTTGCGAATATTAATTTTCCGGCAAATGCTGATAGAACTTTATTTAGCTTGGAGCAGGATTCTATTTTACAATTAATATCTGCAGGTTTAACAAAAGAAAATCTAGTGATTGCACAGAAGGATAAGAAAGTAAGTATTATAAGTTTGACAGTCAAAACGGAAAGTGAATTATTTTCTAAATTGTTTTGTGAACAATTATTAAAAGAAACATCTGATTTTTATATTGAAACAAAAAGTAAAAAATCGAGATTGAATGTAGATATTTTACAACACCAGGCTGATAGTATAAGAACCGAACTCAATAATGCAATTACCGGTGTTGCTGCTGCTAGTGATAATGTATATAATTTGAATCCAGCATTAAATGTAAAACGTACGCCAAGCACAAGACGACAAGTTGATGTGCAAGCAAATACTGCAATATTGACTCAATTGGTTGCTCAATTGGAACTCTCTAAAGTAAGTTTAAGAAAAGAAACCCCATTGGTACAATTAATAGATCGTCCTATATTGCCTTTAGAAAAGGACAAGGTAGGGAAATTAAAAGCTATTATTATAGGCGGTTTCTTAGCAGGATTTTTAACTGTGATGTATTTGGTGTTTGGACAGTTATATAGGAAGATTGTTGGGTAGGATTTGTATTCCTGTGGTCCATTGGAACTATATATTGTTACAATTATTTTAAATAAAAATTAAGTTAAAAATCAAACAAAAAAACTGTTTGATTTTTTGTTATAAGACTTAAAATTTTATAAACTATAGTTACTGGGCGCAATAATATGCGTTTATAATAAATTAAATGGTATAATATGAAGGTAGTAATTCTTGCTGGTGGATTTGGAACTAGGTTAGCAGAAGAAACAGATGTACGACCTAAACCAATGGTGGAAATTGGTGGAATGCCCATCCTATGGCACATTATGAAAATTTATTCAAGCTATGGTTATAATGATTTTGTAGTTTGTTTAGGTTACAAAGGATATGTCATCAAAGAATATTTTGCAAATTTATTTTTACATCATTCAGATGTCACCATAGATGTAAAAAATAATAAGTTAGAAGTACATAATAATTTTGCAGAAGACTGGAAAATTACTTTAGTAGAAACAGGTCCTGAGACCTTAACAGGTGGAAGAATAAAAAGAGTTCAGAAATATATTGGGGATGAACCATTTATGTTGACCTATGGAGATGGCGTATCAAATGTAAATATTACAGAGTTAGTAAAATTTCATCAAAACAATAAGAAATTATGTACGGTAACATCGGTTCAACCAAGTGGACGTTTTGGTGTGTTACAAATAAATAACGAATCACTAGTTGAGTCCTTTCACGAAAAAAGACCTGAAGATATTGGTTGGATAAATGGTGGTTTTTTTGTTTGCCAACCCGAAGTCTTTGATTATATCAAAGATGGGGACAAGACCATATGGGAAAGAGACCCGCTAGAGACTTTGGCGAAAGAAAAAGAACTCGTATCCTTTAAACATCCTGGCTTTTGGAGACCGATGGATTCATTAAAGGATAAAATGGATTTAAATGAATTATGGAATGCTGGCAAAGCGGAATGGAAAATTTGGAAATAATGAATGAATTAAAAAATACTTATTCTGGAAAGCGTGTATTTGTAACTGGGCATACTGGTTTTAAAGGATCTTGGTTAATCAAAATTTTACATGATTTTGGGGCTGTAATAAAAGGGTATGCTTTAGCTCCAGAAAATGAAATTAATTTATATACCGAGATAAATGGTGATTCATTATGTGCGTCTGTGATTGGTGATTTAAGAGATAGAGAAGCTCTGAAAAAAGCAGTATTAGATTTTCAACCTGATTATGTTTTTCATTTAGCAGCACAACCTTTGGTAAGATTATCTTACGAAATTCCATCAGAAACCTTTGAAGTGAATGCAATTGGCACAGCTAATTTATTAGATGCAATTAGATTATTAGATAAAAAATGCAATGTAGTTTTAATTACAACTGATAAGGTTTATCACAACAACGAATGGGAACATCCCTATAAAGAAACTGACAGACTTGGAGGCTACGATCCTTATAGTGCAAGTAAAGCTTGTTGTGAATTGGTTATTGATTCCTATAAAAACTCTTTTTTTAATAAAGCTAAATATGATCAACATCAAAAAGCAATTGCAGTTGGCAGAGCAGGTAATGTAATTGGTGGTGGAGATTGGTCAAAAGATAGGCTTATACCAGATATTGTAAAAGCATTAAATGAAAATAAGAAAGTTCTGATTAGAAATCCAAAAGCAGTAAGGCCATGGCAACATGTAATTGAGCCACTATTTGGTTATCTTGAATTAGGTTTAAAATTAAACTTAGATCCAATTAAATATGCGGTAGCTTATAATTTTGGGCCAAATATTAATGACGCTTTATCCGTAGAAGAAATGGCAGTAATGTCTATTAACAGTTGGGGGTCTGGAATTTTTAATATAGAAGTTAGCAATCATAATCCTCATGAAGCTGGATTATTGAAATTAGATATCAGCAAAGCAACAACGGAATTAAACTGGAAGCCAGTTTTAGATGCACAAACTGCAGTGGAACGAACCATAAATTGGTATAAAAATTTTTATAATAACAAGACGGCATTGGAATTAATGGAATCAGATATTGAATATTATCAAAGTAAAATTAATGAGTAAAAACATTGAAATTTTAAAAGGAATTGACTTTACTAATTTAAATGATGAAGGTTTAAAAAATCTTTTAGTTGAAAAATTTAGTAAAAATATTAATAAAGCAATCATCCCTGGTGAGAGTTATATCCCAGTTTCAGGAAAAGTAATAGACGAAGAAGATGTGTTATGGGGAATAGAGTCCATGATGGATGCCTGGTTGACTGCAGGTAGGTTCTCTGTAAAATTAGAAAGAGAGTTAGCAAGGTATTTTGGCAGCAGATTTTCTTTTTTAGTAAACTCTGGTTCATCTGCTAACTTATTAGCTTTCTATGCTTTAACCTCGCCAAAGCTTTTAGATAGAGCCATTAAGCCAGGTGATGAGATTATAACAGTTGCTGCTGGGTTCCCAACAACGATTAATCCTATGATACAATTTGGTTGTATTCCAGTATTTGTAGATGTAGATATTCCTTCCTATAACATTAAGGTAGAGGATATTGAAAAAGCAATAACCCCTAAAACAAAAGCAATTATGCTTGCTCATGCCTTAGGTAATCCATTTAACTTAAATGTTGTAATGGCTATTGCTAAAAAGTATAATCTATGGGTGATCGAAGATGACTGTGATTCTTTAGGCGCCACCTATGAAGGTAAAAAAACAGGAACATTTGGTGATTTAGCAACGCTTTCATTTTATCCAGCCCACCATATTACAATGGGTGAAGGAGGTGCAGTATTAGTAAATAATGCATCCCTAAAAAAAATTACAGAAAGCTTTAGAGATTGGGGAAGAGACTGTTGGTGTCCTCCTGGGAAAGATAACACTTGTGGTGAAAGATATTGTCAAAAATTAGGAGATCTGCCTGATGGCTACGATCATAAATATACGTATTCTCATATTGGATTTAATTTGAAAGTGACCGACATGCAAGCTGCTGTAGGGTTAAGTCAATTAACAAAAGCCGATCATTTTGTAGCTAGAAGAAAAGAAAATCATGCAATCCTTTCAAAAATGTTTAAGGAGTTTGAAGAACATTTTATACTGCCAGTGGCAACCGAAAATTCAGAACCAAGTTGGTTTGGATTTATGTTAACTGTAAGAGAAGGAAGCCCAATTGACAGAAATAAATTTGTGGAATATTTAGAACAAAATAAAATTGGCACTAGATTATTCTTTGGCGGAAACCTTTTAAAACAGCCTGCATATTATAATTTAAATTATCGTAAAATCGATGATTTAAAAAATACCGATTTGCTAATGAATAATTCATTTTGGCTTGGCGTATGGCCTGGTCTAAATCAGGTTCATTATGATTATATCATTGATACAGTTAGAAAGTATATTAGTTCTTTATAATGAAGCGACTACCTGTAGAAGACTTAGAACATATTTTTGAAAACACCCAAGATATTTGGGAATCGTTTAGGGGGAAGTCAATTTTTCTAACTGGAGGTACTGGTTTTTTTGGTAAGTGGTTACTTGAAAGTTTCATTTATATAAATGAGAAACTAGAGTTGAACGCTACAATAACTACCCTTACTCGTAATCCTGAAGCATTCTTATTGGAGTATCCTTTTTATAAGGAACATACCAATACAATTCATTTTGTTAAAGGAGATATACTAACTTATGATTTTAATTTAGAAGAAAAGTTTCAATTCATCATTCATGCAGCTACAGCCGCTAGCGAATCATTAAATAAGAGTAATCCATTATTAATGATGGATACTATTACCATTGGAACAAGAAGGGTATTAGACTTCGCAATCACCCAGCCTATTGAAGGATTTTTATTTATAAGTTCGGGTGCGATTTACGGAAAACAACCTTGGAATGTTTCACATATTAGAGAAGAAGATAGCTTTAAAGTTGACATTAACAATCCCAACACAGCGTATGCAGAGGGCAAAAGAATTGCTGAGTTGTATTGTTCAACTTACTTTGATAAAAACAATCTGCCTATTAAAATAGCACGTTGTTTCGCGTTCGTTGGACCCTATTTACCACTTGACACTCATTTTGCTATTGGGAATTTCATTAATAATGTTATAAACAATGAAGACATCATTATAAAAGGAGATGGAAGTACAATTAGATCCTATATGTATGCCTCGGATTTAATGATATGGTTGTGGAGGATTTTAATCAACGGTGAAAAGATTATTCCATACAATGTAGGTTCTGATGAATCCATTTCCATTAAAGAACTTGCTGAGAAAATTAATGAAATTTCAAATTCCAAAGTTTCAGTAAAAATATTAGGGTTGCCTGTACAAAAAGAGCATATTGATATTTATTGCCCTAGTATAACTAAAGCACAAACAATTAATGCATTCATTAAGGTTCAATTAAGTGAATCTATCGAAAAAACAATAAATTTTTATGAATCACACTAATCGTTCGTGTCCAATATGTCATTCGAATAATAGTAATTTAATTAAAAAAATTAATTTTAGTTTATTTGAGGGTCATCCAATGCAGGGAGGTTATGATTTAGTTCAATGCCAAGATTGTAGTTTTATTTATGCTGATACAAAGGTTACTCAAGCTGAATTAGATGACTACTATTCAAATCTTTCAAAATATGAAAGTAAAGAAATTTCAACTGGTGGTGGATATAACGAATATGATAGAAATCGATTAGTAGATACTGCTCAATATATATCTTCAAGATTTAATAATAAGGAACTCGCCATAGCAGATGTTGGGTGTGCAATAGGTGGTTTACTAGAGCAATTAAGAAACGAAGGTTTTAACAACATTACAGGAATAGATCCTTCTATTTCATGTGTAAATATTACAAAAAATGAAAAAGGGATAAATTGCTTACATGCTTCTTTATTTGAATTAGATGACAGTTTTGGAAAATATGATTTAGTAATTCTTTCACATGTTTGGGAGCATATATTAGATTTAGAAGCTGCACTTAAATCAATTGAAAAAATATTAAAACCAAATGGTTGTATATATGTTGAATGTCCAAACGCAATGAATTATAAAAATGTAATTCATGCACCTTATCAAGAATTTAACACGGAACATATAAATCATTTTTCAACTGCCTCATTTTATAACTTCTTTGGAAGTAGAGGGTATGCTTTGATAGATAAAGGAATCAGAATTATGAAAATAGCTTCAAATAATGATTATGATGCTGTTTATAGTTTATTTAAAAAAAATTTAGATGGTTCTAAAACTGAAATAGTGTTTGATCAAGAAATTTTGCCTTCAATTAAAATATATTTAGATGCATCTGAAGACACATACGAAAAAATAGTTGAAAAAATTAAGACTGTCGCAGCCTCAAATCAAGATATTGCATTTGTAGGGATTGGTCAATTTGCATTTAAATTATTAGAATCAGTTAAGGAAATTGGCATTAAAAATAAGTTGATTTTATTTGATAATAACACCTTAAATGAAGGCAAGGTTATTAATAAGTCAATTATACAATCTGGAAAAAATCTTATTACAAATTATAAAACTAAAAAGTTTAATATTATTATTACTTCTTTAATTTATCAAAACGAAATCGCAAATAATCTTAAATCTGAATTTGAAAAAAATAATATAGAAGCACCTTTAATCTGTAAACTAAGCTAATATGCATATTGACAAAATACTAAATAATGTTGAAATCAATAAAACAAATCAAGATTTACTAAATACTAAACAAACGATTGAAAATAATAGTTTAATATTATTTGGTTCAGGTAATTTAGGTCGTAAAATTGCTTCTTACTTTAAAGAAAGAGGATTTAAAATTGCTTGTTTTGCAGACAATAATGAAATTAAAAATAATACGTTTATTGATGATATTATAGTTTACACACCTTCAATTGCTAATGAGAAATTTTCAAAAGATAATCCTACTTGGGTTGTAACGATATGGTCACCTGGTCATTCATTCAAAAAAACTTTTGAACAGCTAAATCAATTAGGTGTAAATAATATTGTACCTGCGAATAATATTTTTCAAATTTTTTCAGAAGATTTACTTCCTTATTATCATTTTGAAATACCTGATTTCTATTATAATTCTTCATCAAAAATTAAAGAAGCTTACTCTTATTTAAAAGATGAAGAAAGTAAAGAACAATTTTATAAACATTTAAAAGTAAGACTTGGTCATTCTTTTAATGAGCTTCCTGATGCTTCAACGGATAATCAGTATTTCCCTAATGATATTATAAAACTTTCTGAACCTGAAATATTCTTAGATTGTGGAGCATTCACTGGCGATACATTAAATGACTATCTGAAATATGCTAAAGTACCTTTTAAGAAATATATATGCCTTGAACCAGATCCTCAAAATCTTATTGCATTAAATAATAATATTATTTCAAAGAACCTTAGTAATGTCCAAGTAATAGAAATTGCTGTAGGGAATGAAAATGCAGTACTTAAATTTGATGCTACAGGAGGAGGAGGTGCTGGATTAAGCGCTACAGGGTCAATCAATGTGAATTGTGTAAGAATTGATGATTTTTTTAATGAGGAATTTACATTTATAAAATTTGATATTGAAGGTGCTGAATTAAGTGCTTTAAAAGGAGCATATAATACAATTCAAAAATATAAGCCAAAATTGGCAGTTTGTATTTATCATTTACCCAACGATTTATGGGAAATCATTTTGTACATAAAAGAACAATTTCCTTTTTATGATTTGAGTGTAAGAACGCATCAATTTGATGGATTGGATTTTGTTCTATATGCCATCCCAAATTCAAAATAATTTATTTCTCAATACATGAAACTATCTAATTATATTTTTTCGAAACTTGTTACAGAAGGTATTGATACTGTTTTTTTAGTTACCGGTGGAGGGGCAATGCATCTAAATGATTCGATTGGAAGAACAGCTGGTTTGAAATTTGTATGCAACCATAACGAGCAAGCCTCTTCAATCGCAGCCGAAGGTTATGCAAGGGTTAAGAATAAGCCAGCAATAGTCAATGTAACAACTGGCCCAGGTTCGATCAACTCTTTAAATGGAGTACATGGAGCATTCACGGATTCAATCCCCATGATAATCATCTCAGGTCAAGTGAAAAGAGAAACTATCATGTCCACATACAATAACCCTGGTTTAAGACAATTAGGAGATCAAGAAGTTGACATAATTAGTATGGTAAAAGGGATCACAAAATATGCAGTTGAAATTACTGACCCTAATACAATAAGATATCATTTGGAGAAAGCAATTTATTTATCAACTAATGGAAGACCGGGGCCAGTTTGGATAAGTATACCAGTTGATGTACAAGCTGCCGAAGTGGATATTGATATATGTGAGGGTTTTACCCCTGAAGTATTAAATATTGATAAAAGTGTTTTACATGCGGATTTAAATCAAATTATTGAAAAAATTACAAATGCTAAAAGACCAGTCATTATTGGTAGTACAGGTATAAGATTAGCAAATGCTTTAAATGAATTTGAGGAGTTTGCAGATTTAACTGGAATCCCTGTTGTAACCGCTTGGTCACATGATATTATTTATCATGATCATCCAAACTATGTTGGTAAACAAGGGTCCATTGGGAATCGATCCGGAAACTTTGCAGTTCAAAACTCGGATTTAGTAATCATTATAGGAAGTAGGATGCCTATTAGACAATTAAGTTATAATTGGGAAAACTTTGCAAGAGAAGCTTATAAAATTCATATTGATATAGATTCAGCAGAACTACAAAGACCTTTTTTAAAAGCTGATCTACCTTTAGTGTATGATGCTAAATTTATTTTAGCTGCATTAAATAATGAAATTAAAAAGGAGAATAAAAATTTTGATTTTAAAGAATGGTTAAGTTGGTGCATAGAAAGAAAAAATAAATATCCTGTTGTTCAGGAGCATCATAAGGATCCATCTAAACCCATAAATCCATACTACTTTATCTCAACTTTACAATCAATGCTAGGCGGCAATGATGTAATTGTTTGTGGCAATGCGACTGCTTGTATTGTTCCTTTTCAAACTTCAAGTATAAAAAAGGGACAACAATTATTTAGCAATTCAGGTTCTGCCTCAATGGGGTATGACCTGCCTGCTGCCATTGGTGCAGCAATAGCAGATCCAAGTAAAAGGGTAGTGTGTTTTGCTGGAGATGGAAGTATACTAATGAATTTACAAGAATTACAAACTATAAGACACAATAATTTAAATATTAAAATTATTGTATTGGATAATGATGGTTATTTATCCATTAAGTCAACACAACAAAACTTCTTTGGTTTAGCCATTGGTAGTGCACCTGATAATGGTGTTAGTTTCCCAGATTTGGAAAAAGTTGGAAATTCATTTAATATTCCATCTTATACATTAGAAAAGTTTGATTTCAAGGATGAGCTTCAAAAGTTAATTGATTTAGATGGTCCAATTCTTATAAATGTCAAACTAGATCCTTTACAAATGTTCGAACCCAAACTTAGTTCTAAAAAACTACCGGATGGGAAAATGATTTCAGCGCCACTTGAGGATATGTTTCCATTCCTAAGTGAAGATGAATTAGCTTCCAATATGATCATTAAAACAAAAAAGTTTTAATAAAATTGAGCTATAAGAATATTTTATTTGATTTAGATGGCACTCTTATAGATTCTGCGCCAGGTATAGAAGAATCTTTTTATCAAGCTTATTTGACAGTATATAATGAAGAGTGTCCACAACTTATTACAACTTTCATTGGACCTCCAATAGACCAAGTTTTAACAGCGGTCAATGGGGAAGGCAATTTAGATACTATAAAGTGCTTTGTAGAAGCTTTTAAAGAACATTATGATACCGAGGGTTACAAAAAGTCCAAGCTTTATGATGATGTTAAATGGGTGCTTGATTTTTTATTGGAAAACAAATTGAATATTTTTATTGCTACCAATAAAAGAGTAAAGCCAACAAAATTGATATTGGACTACTTGTCAATCGGAAAATATTTTAATGACATTTATTGTCCTGATATTTTAGAGGAAAAATTTAAGAATAAAACAGAGCTTATCTCCCATTTATTAAAAACTAATTCTTTGCTATTGAATGAAACTATTATGATTGGTGATACTATGCATGATGGTAAAGCGGCTGATGAAAACAAGTTGGATTTTGCATTCGTTGAATATGGATATGGACAATATGAAAGCAGCAAATACAAACTAAATAATATAAAACAAATAATCAATATTTTATAAAAGCAACAGTATGAAAAAAACAAAAAATGAAATTTTTGACGGACTATTTGTCCTTGAATTAGCAAATAATCATTTGGGTAACTTACAAAGAGGATTAGATCAAGTAGAAGAGTTTTCACAAGTAATAAGATTTAACAATGTTAAAGCTGCAATTAAGCTACAATTTAGAGATATGGACACTTTTGTTCACCCTGAGTATGTAGGTAGCAAAGATGTGAAGTATATTAAAAAAACAACCGAAAAGAAGTTATCCAAAAAAGAATACAAAACTTTAGTTGATAAAATTATAACCTCTGGATGTATACCAATGTCTACACCATTTGACGAAGCTTCTGTGGATTTATGTCAAGAATTTAACTTACCAATCATTAAAGTTGCAAGTTCTGATATTAATGACTGGCCATTGATTGAAAAAATAGCAAAAACAAAAAAACCAGTTATTTTATCTAATGGTGGTTCATCATTAAAAGACATGGATGACGTAGTTGCTTTCTTTTTAAATAGAGATATCCCTATTGCACTTAACCATTGCGTTTCATTATACCCTTCGGAAGATAGTGAGTTAGAATTAAATCAAATTGATTTTCTTAAAAATAGATATCCTGAAATTGTAATCGGGCAATCAACTCATGAATATCATGATTGGACCAATTCAATGCTTATTGCTTATGCAAAAGGAGCTAGAACTTTTGAAAGACATATTGATAGTCCAATGGAAGGCTATGATATGCAAATTTACAATTCCACATCAGAACAAATTGACATATGGTTCAAAGCTTATCATAAAGCAATTGAAATGTGTGGTGGTTCACCAGATCAAAAAAGACGAAACTCTGAAAAAGAGATTAAATATTTAGATGCATTAGTTAGAGGAATTTATGCTAAAAAAGATATTCCAAAGGGGTATGTGGTTAAAAATGAAGAATTTGAGGAATACTTTTATTTGGCTGTTCCTTTGCACAAGGGGCAATTATCAGTTCGTGAAATAAAAAATGGAGAAGTTTTTACAACAAGTGTTAAAAAGAATGAAAAAATTTTAATTGATCATATCGACTCACCTTATGCTAAAGTTGAATCATTAAAAAAACTCATTTACGACAGGGGCATATAAAACTATCATTTTGATAAAAAAAATCTTTCATAAGCTTGGGTTCGACAAGGCTATAATTTTTACTTCATCCTCTAGTTTACTAAATGCTATTGGTAGTGTAATGTCAGTATTACTTGTTGTAAAATTTATGTCTGTTATTGAACAAGGTTACTATTATACATTTGGTAGTATTGTAGCAATACAAATTTTTTTTGAATTAGGATTAAACGCAATTATTACACAATATGCTGCACATGAAAATGCTTATTTAAATTTCAATGATCAATATGAACTTGAAGGACCAATTTTTCATAAATCAAGAATATCTTCCTTATTACGTTTTAGTTTTAAATGGTATTCACTTTTCTCCTTTTTTTTATTAATAAGCTTAGGTATAGCAGGTTTTATTTTTTTTAAAAAATTTAATAGTAATTCCAATATTCAATGGACAATACCTTGGATTCTTCTAGCAATAGGAACTAGCATTAATTTGTTTATTTCTCCGATTATTGCATTTTTACAGGGCATTGGTAAAGTCAAAGAAATTGCTAGATTTCAATTTATTAGTCAAATAGTTAGATTGTTAATAATATGGTCTGGACTTTATCTTGGGTTAGGTTTATTTGTATTAGGGATTGGGAGTATTTGTTATTTTTTAGTAACCACAATATTTATTTATAATAAATATTATAAACTTATTTTTAATATTTTAAAAATTGATTTAACAGAGAAAATTAGTTATTTTAAAGAAATATTTCCTTTTCAATGGAAAATTGCAATAAGTTGGATCAGTGGATATTTTATATTTCAGTTATTTAATCCAGTTTTATTTGCAACCGAAGGTCCTCAAGTTGCTGGACAAATGGGCCTTACTTTAGCTGCATTAAATGGAATTTTATCTTTATCACTTGCATGGATAAATACTAAAGTTCCACTTTTTTCAAGTTTAATTGCGAAAAAAAATTATATTGAACTTGACAAAATTTTTAAACTTGCGCTTAAACAGTCTTTAGGCATCACTATTTTTTTATTAATAATATTGGCATTAATAATTGAATCATTCTATTATTTTAATATTACAATAAGTGGAAAACACTTAAGTGATAGATTTCTTGGATTCATACCTTTATTTTGTATGATGATACCAATATTCTTAAATCAACTTGTAGCTTCTTGGGCTATCTATTTAAGATGTCATAAAAAAGAACCATACTTGATCAACTCAATCGTTGGGGCTATACTTTGTACATCTTCAACTTTAATTTTAGGTAATTATTTTGGTGTCAAGGGTATAACCTTTGGTTATATGCTAATTAGTTTACTTATGTTGCCATGGTCATATCATATATTTCTTCAAAAAAGAAAACAATGGCACATCTAATCAAAGAAGAAAATCATTTTTTACTTTCAATTTGTATACCAACATTCAATCGTTCTAATCAACTTGAACAGACATTATACTCAATTACAAGCCAAAAAATATTTCAAGAATCAAATAAAATAGAAATAGTTATTAGTGATAATTTTTCTAATGACAATACTGAATCAGTAGCACAAGAATTTCAGAAAAATTTCCCCAATAAAATAGTATATAAAAAAACTACTGAAAATATTTTAGATAAAAATTTCGAAAAAGTACTTTCCATGGCTTCTGGAACTTATCTAAAATTAAACAATGATACGCTTAAACACAAAGAAAATAGTTTAGAAAAACTTCTAGATTTAATTGAAAAAAATATAAATAAAAAACCAATTTTATTTTTTTCAAATGGTGCTTTGAAATATTTTAAACTATTAAAAGGGGAAGGCTTAAATTTTTTCATCAGCAATGTTTCATATAATTCAACTTGGATAGCATCATTTGGAATATGGAAAGAAACTTTTGATACAATTTCTGATTTTAATAAGAATAATAAATTACAATTAGTTCAGACAGATATTTTATTTCAAACAGTAAATTCTAAAAAAAGTATAATTATTGATGATGAAGTACACTTTGAAACTCTGAATACTTCCATAAAAGGTGGGTATGATCTTGTGGAAATTTTCTTTGATAACTATAAATCTCTTTTAAAAAGGGAGTTAATACAAAATAATATTACAATTAAAGTTTATAATAAAGAGTTAAAAAAAATATTAATGAATTTTTTCTGTAATTGGATTGCTTTAATAAAAGTATATCCAGAAAAATATACATTTACTTATACTGATTATAAATCAAAGTTCTTATCTAATTACAATTATATTGATTTTATTTTCTTTTTAACTAAAATGAATCTTTTAATTTTAAAATTTAATTTAAAAAAATGTCTGAATATAAATTAAATTTTAAATCTTTTTTATTTAAATCATTATTTAAGTTTGGCATGCTTATTTCATCTCTTAGCAGATTCTTTTTTATCTTAAGTTTTTTATTTAATAAAATATATTCTGGTTATATTAAAAATAAAATAAAAATTTGTGGCAATAATTTACTAACAAAGTATCCTATTAATATCATTGGTGGAAATCATATCACAATCGGGAATAATTTTTCTTCATTTCGTAGAAATAGAATCGAAGTTTTTGGTAAAATATTAGATGTTGATTATAATGGACAACTTTATATAGGTGATAATTTTTCAATCAACGACGATTGTCATATTGCTTGTATTAATAAAATAACTATCGGAAACAATGTTTTATTTGCAAGTAAAATTTTTGTTACAGATCATTTTCATGGAAAAATTGATAAAGAAAGTCTTTCATTACCCCCTTCATTAAGACCATTATTCTCTAAAGGCGAGGTGGTAATTGAGGATAATGTTTGGGTTGGAGAGGGAGTTGTAATATTACCAGGAGTAACTATTGGAGAAAATTCTGTGATTGGCGCCAACTCTGTTGTGACAAAATCATTCCCTAAAAATTCAGTTATTGGAGGAAATCCAGCAAGATTAATAAAGATAATATGAAGAAAAATGTCGCATTTACAATTTGTGCCAAAAATTATTTAGCACAAGCGCTTACTTTAAAGAAATCATTTCATAAACACAATCTTGTTTGTGATTTTTTTATTTTTCTTTCTGACGATCCAATTGGATTAGAAATTGAACTTGGAGAGATTGTTTTATTAGATGATTCATGGCTTCCCAATTGGAAAAAAATGGCATTTAAATATAACGTTATTGAATTTTCAACATCAATCAAACCATTTTGTTTTAAAAAATTATTTTTACATAATTATGAAAAAGTAATTTATTTAGATCCAGATATTTATGTAAATAACCCATTAGATGAAATTTTTAACTTTTTAGATAAAAAATCAATTGTTCTAACACCTCATTACTGTAATATACAAACAGAATATACCGGTTCAATTACTGAAGAAGAAATTTTGTTTGTAGGAATATACAATTTTGGTTTTGGAGCAATCAAAAATGATGATGTAGGTGGTAAAATTGTTGAATGGTGGATGAATCGATTAGCTAACAAATGCTATGCAGATAAAATTGACGCTTTGCACGTAGACCAAAAATGGATAGATTTTATACCTAGCTTTTTCCCTGATGATACGTTAATTACCCATCACATGGGTATTAATCCTGCCATTTGGAATTTACATGAAAGAGAATTAATTATTGAAAACGAACAATATTTAATAAGAAATATTCTATCTAAAGATACTTTTCCATTATTGTTTTTTCATTTTTCAGGATTTGATCCTTACAATCCAAAATTAATCAATAGAAGGCATCCTAAATATAATACAGATACATATCCTTCATTTATCCCACTTTTTAAAGAGTATATAAATGAGATCTATATAAATGAATATGATAAATATTCAAAAATGTCATACTCTTACAATTCTTTTGAAGATGGAGAAAACATATTACCTCTATACAGACGTTTGTATCGCGTCTTTGAAGATAAATACACGGAGAAGAATCCTTTTTCAACTAAAGAAGCTTTTTATAAAATTCTTTCAAAAAATAAATTACTATCAGGAGTTAAATCTAATAGTTATTCTATTTTTACTCAAGACGATAGGAATAAAAGAGGTACGATACATAGGGTATTTGTGTTAATATTTAATATGTTTAAAAGTATTATTGGCATCCGATATTACTTTTCATTAATCTCTTTTTTGAATAATTTTACAAGGTTAGAAAATCAACGTTTTTTAATCAAGAAAGGAATGGAATGAGAATATTGATTGATGGTGTCAGGCTTACTAATAGGCCAGCTGGGGTTATAGATATAACAATTTCTATCATTAATGCATTAAGCAGAAATTTTCCAAGTTATGAAATCCTAGTTATCACACATAATGAATTGCATGTAGATGTTGCTTCGCAAATTGAAAATAACAAAAACATTAAAATCATTGTTGAGAAGACAGTTTGGTTTCAGTCAATAGGATTGTATTGGTCTTTATTTAAAGTTAATTATATTATTAAAAGAATCCAACCAGATCTGTTTATTGCACCAAATTCTTTACTATCGCCTTTCTTTTTTCCTAAAAATATCAAGGTTGCAATTTATATACATGATTTAGTATATTTATTATACCCAGAGTCGATGAATTTAATTACTAGGCTTCAGATGAATTCATTACAAAAATTTTCAATAAAAAGAGCTGATTATTTTTGGACAAACAGTTCTTATACTAAAGAACAACTAGCGTTATTTTTCCCAAATGAAATAAAGGACAAACCAATCTATTCAGGCAGTGGTATTAATGTTAACTTTCTTAATAATACATTTATTCACAAATTAAATGTCGATAAATATACATTCCATGATAAAAAGTATTTATTATTTGTAGGAACTCAAGAACCTAGAAAGAATATCCTCTTTTTATTACAATTATTTGCTGAACTAAGAGATAAAGAATATCATTTAGTTATTGTAGGAAATAAAGGTTGGGGTCAATTAAAGAAAAGTATTGACATAATACTTAATCAAGCAAATTACCCAAAGAATAGATTACATTTTACAGGTTACATTGAATTAATTGATTTAATTGAAATTTACAAACAGGCATCATTGTTTATATCTACTTCGCTCAATGAAGGGCTTGGATTGCCTCAATTGGAAGCAATGGCATTAGGAGTTCCTGTTATTTCTCCTGACAATTCAGCAATGAAGGAAGTGGTTACGGGAGCTGGTATTACTGTGAAATCGTGGAATATGCTAGATTGGCAAACTGGGATTGATGAAATTGCTACTAACAGAGATTTTTATATTAAAAAAGGCTACGAAAGAGTATTAATGTATAATTGGGATAAGGTTGTAATAGATTTCAACGAAAAAATACTTATAAATTTAAAACAAAACTTTGAATGAGTTTTATATTTATAATCAATATTTTTGTTTATTTCTTTTTGCAATTTGTTAAGCTAAGCTATATTTCTTCTTATTTCAAGAGTAGAAAATTTTCTGGAATTAATCCTTTTATTATTTTATTTTTATTTAAACTTCCAGTTGATTTATTTAAAGTAGTAATTGGACCACCTTTTTTATTAGAAAATGGAATTGAAAATGTCTATTATAATATTGCCATTGCGATTACTTCATTATCAATTTTTGTTGAGTACTTATTATTACGTTTTGCTTTTTTAATATCAAATAAATACACTTTTAACAGTTATAGTTTAAACATCAAAACAAGATATTTGAAGATGATGCATGCATCAATTGTATTTTATTTTTTGTTTTTTCTTTCGTTTTATATGTTAACTAGTTCTTCGTTCGGTTTTGTTAATTGGTTAAAAGATCCCCGAACGGGATATCAATTACATAGGGTTGGAGCTGGTCAGTTTTGGGTTTTTTCAATTTCCTTTCTTTCTGTATCGTTTACAATATTCACATTATATGTGAAAAAAAATATAAACCTTTTTATCTTTTTATTATTTTATCTATATTCTGCATTTTTATTAGGGTCAAAAGGTATCGTCCTTGATTTTTTAGTTTTTTTTATAATTATTTTATGGGTAAGAAGATTTCAAAATTTAAAAAAAGTATTTATAATTATACTTCCCCTTGCTTTAGTATTAATGCTAGTTAATTTTTTCTCAAGTATGGGTTTTAATGGCGATGGGACAGACTATGAAAAAGTATTGTCTTATTTTGATTATTATATAAATAGTGCAATGTATTTTAAAGAATATTATTCAGGTAAAATTAGTTTGTTCTATGGTCAAATATATTTTTCTGATTTTTGGAGTTTAATACCAAGAGGTTTATTTCCAAATAAGCCATATGTATATGGAATCACTCTTGTTAATGAATATTTCTTTCCTGGCGCAGCAGCTGAAACTAACACACCTGCATTTGGCGGGCCAATTAGTTATTTTGCTGATTTTGGTATTTTAGGTGTAATTCTTATGACATTCATTGATCCATTTAAATTTATATATTATTTTTTTCTTTGTCAGTTATTAAAAAATTATGATTATATAAAAATCAAAAACAACCTTTTTGTTTTTATTATGTTTTTATTTTTTACAGCACCATTTTTCTTATTTTCTCTTTCCTTTCCTTTGAATATGTTATTTTTATTATTGGTATCATTGATTTTACTTTTTATTAATAAAATCAATTACTTAAGATGATCTTGTATGTAGATAACGTAGTTTTTTCATTGCAAAAAATTGGAGGAATTTCTTTATATTGGATAAAACATTTAGAAAGACTTTTACAAGATAATAGACAATGTTGCCATGTTATAGAATTTGACAATGCTGATCAAAATTTTTTTAGGAAACAACTATACATAGATAAAAACATAATTAAGATTAAAAATTCAATATTTTTACGTATTAAACGTTACGTTGATGTAAAAATAAATAATAGAGAGAAATATATATTCCATTCTTCATATTATAGAATAACCAAAAATAAAAAAGCTATAAATGTGATTACTGTTCATGACTTTACTTATGAATATTATGTTATAGGATTGGCACAAAAAGTACATACCTGGCAAAAAAACAGATCAATCTTAAAAGCCGAGGGCATTATCTGTATTTCTGAAAATACAAAAAAAGATTTGATACACTTTGTCCCACAAGTGGATATTAATAAAATTAGAGTAATCTACAACGGCGTTGATGAAAAATTTAAACCTATCAATTTAGATGTTCATTTTAATAAAAAACATTTATTTGAAGATTTTAATTATGCTATTTATGTTGGGGATCATAAAACAAATTATAAAAATTTTGACATGGCGATTAAAGCTTGTCAAATTAGAAACTTACAATTTTTAATTGTAGGTGGAGGTCCATTATCACAAAATGAAATATTAATTTTAAATGCTAGATTAGGATCTGATAATTATAAAGCACTAATTGATGTGAGTGTTGAAGATTTAAATCAATATTATAATAGAGCTTATTGTTTACTTTATCCTTCATTTTATGAAGGTTTTGGTATTCCCGTTATTGAAGCCCAAAGAGCGGGATGTCCTGTTATAGCCACCAACTCCTCTTCTATTCCCGAAGTAATAGCAGATATATTTTTTGCAATAGATAATCCTACTCCAGATAAAATTGCAGATAAAATGGAAATTTTAAAATTGAATTCACCAAAAAGAGAGCGTGTTATTAAATTAGGAATTGAAAAAAGTGCCTTATTCAACTGGAATAAAACGTATCAGGAAACAGTAGAATTTTATACATATTTATATAATAAGAAATAGTGAAAATATCAATTATAACAGTTGTTTATAACAATGAAAAAATAATTAGACAAACAATTGAATCTGTTTTGTCACAAAAAAATATTGATTTAGAATATATAATTATTGATGGTGCTTCAAATGATAATACATTAAATATAATAAATGAATATATTGACAAGATTTCGTTTGTAATTTCTGAAAAAGATAAAGGAATTTACGATGCAATGAATAAGGGGTTAGCGTTAGCAACCGGCGATATAATTGGAATATTAAACTCAGATGATATTTTCTATGATGAAGATATTTTATCTAATATACATTTAGAATTTCAAAGTAATTCTAGTATAGATATAATATACGGCAATATTTTATATGTTGATTATAATAATACTGATAAAATAATTAGAAATTGGATTTCAAAAGATTATACAGATACTTTCTTCAAGTATGCTAATGTGCCACCACATCCTAGTACTTTTGTTAAAAAAATCGTGTATCAAAAATCTGGTAATTATAACCAAAAATATCATAATGCATCAGATTATGACTTTCTTTTTAGAATACTTGAAATTCATAAGTTTAAATCAAAATATATCAATACCTATTTTGTTAAAATGAGAATGGGTGGTGCATCAAACAAAAGCATAAAAAATAGAATATTACAAAATCTAGCTATTATCAAAATTTGGAATGATAATAACGTATCAATGCCACTTTATTTTTTCCCTATCAAAATCATCAATAAGTTAAAACAATATTTTTTATAAATGAAAAAAGCAATCATAACAGGTATTACAGGTCAAGACGGAGCCTACTTAGCAGAATTTTTATTAAAAAAAGGGTACGAAGTACATGGTATCAAAAGAAGATCCTCTTTGTTTAATACACAGAGAATTGATCATATTTATGAAGATCCACATACTCCCCATAGGCATTTACATTTGCATTATGGTGACTTAACCGACAGTACAAATCTGATTCGTATTATTCAAGAAGTACAACCTGATGAAATATATAATTTAGCGGCAATGAGTCATGTTCATGTAAGTTTTGAAGAACCAGAATATACTGCAAATGCCGATGGAATTGGTACACTTAGAATTTTAGAGGCAGTCCGTTTATTAGGGTTGACTAAAAAAACGAAAATATACCAAGCTTCTACCTCAGAATTATATGGTTTAGTACAAGCTGTTCCACAGTCCGAAACTACACCTTTCTATCCCCGTTCACCATATGCAGTTGCAAAATTATATGCTTACTGGATAACAGTAAACTATAGAGAAGCTTATAATATGTATGCCTGTAACGGAATTTTATTTAACCACGAGTCACCACAAAGAGGTGAAACCTTTGTAACAAGGAAAATTACAAGAGCAACTGCAAAAATTGCTTTAGGTATAGACGACTGTTTATACTTAGGTAATTTAGATGCTAAAAGAGACTGGGGTCATGCAAAAGATTATATTGAAGGAATGTATTTGATATTGCAACAAGAAAAGCCAGAGGATTTTGTTTTAGCTACTGGCATTACTACCACTATTCGTGATTTTGTAAAAATGAGTTTTGCAGAATTAGGAATTGAATTAGGATTTAGAGGAAAAGATGAAGCAGAAGAAGCATATGTTGTAAATAATACTGGTGAATATAAGTTAGAAATAGGCAAAGTAATTGTTAAAGTTGATCCTAAATATTATAGACCAACTGAAGTTGAATTATTAATTGGTGACCCTACAAAAGCAATGACTCAATTAGGATGGAAACCTAAATATGATTTAGCGGCATTAGTAAAAGAGATGGTTGCAAGTGATGTTTCTTTATTTAAGAAAGAATTGTATATTAAACAAAGTGGATTATAATATGGAGCAGACTGTGAATATATATATTGCCGGACATAGAGGAATGGTGGGTTCTGGCTTAGAACGTAAACTTAGAAAAGAAGGGTATAATAATATTATTACAAGAACATCTAGTGAATTAGATTTAAGAAATCAACAAGCTGTAAACGATTTTTTTGTAAAAGAAAAACCTGACTATGTAATACTTGCGGCTGCTAAAGTAGGAGGTATTCACGCTAATAATACCTATAGGGCAGAATTCATTTATGACAACCTAATGATAGAAGCGAATATTATTCATGCCGCATATTTGAATAAAGTCACCAAACTATTATTTTTAGGCTCTTCTTGTATTTATCCCAAAATGGCACCACAGCCATTGAAAGAAGAGTACTTATTAAGCGGTTATTTAGAAACAACTAATCAACCTTATGCTATTGCAAAAATTGCCGGCATTGAATTGTGTGATAGCTATAGAGCTCAGTATGGTTGTAATTTTATCTCTGCCATGCCCACTAATTTATATGGCACCAATGATAATTACCATCCCGAAAATTCACATGTACTTCCTGCATTGATAAGAAGAATTATTTTAGCAAAAAAGAACAACGACACAACTGTGACTATTTGGGGTAGTGGAACACCAAGAAGAGAGTTTTTACATGTTGATGATTTATCAGATGCTTGTTATTTTTTATTGCAAAATTATAATGAACAAGGATTAGTGAATATTGGATGCGGGACAGATGTTTCAATAAAAGATTTAGCTGAAATTATAGTTCAAGAGGTTGGATATCAAGGACAACTTGTATTTGATACAACTAAGCCAGATGGTACTCCTAGAAAGTTAATGGATACATCAAAAATCAACCATTTAGGTTGGAGTTCAATAATTGACCTTAAGTCAGGGATTAGAAAAACAATTTTAGAAGTAAAAGATCAATTTTAGATGTTTTCAAGACTTTTTGCCCTTTCCCTTTTAATACTTTTATCACCTCTATTCCTTTTAGTAATGGTTGCTATACTTATAGAGGACGGTTTCCCTGCTTTTTTTACCCAAAAACGTGTAGGCATCAATTATACTTTCTTCAAAATTTACAAGTTTCGTAGTATGAAGAAGCACACCCCCAATGTGGCAACCCATCTACTTACTGACCCTGATCAATACGTACTTAAAATCGGAAAATTTATAAGAAAGACTAGTTTAGACGAGTTACCTAATTTGTTTAACATTATTAAAGGAGATATGGTATTTGTGGGGCCTAGGCCTGCTTTGTATAATCAGGACGATTTAATGACTTTAAGAGTTGCTACCGGCGTTTCTAAGCTAAAACCAGGTATTACGGGCTGGGCGCAAATAAATGGCAGAGATGAGATATCCATTGAAAAGAAGGTTGAGCTTGAACAAGAATATATGTATAAAAGATCCACGCTTTTTGACATTGAGATTGTAATAAAGACTTTTACTAATGTCTTATTTAGTAAGGGAGTGAGTCATTAGTTTTTACTTTAAGAATAATTTAAAACCACCAATTGGTGGTTTTTTTATTTTAAAGATCACCTAATTATCATTATTTTTAACCATGTCTTCTAAATTAGTAACCATAGTAGTCCCTTCATACAATCAAGGTATTTACTTGGATAAATGCCTAGATTCAATCTTTGCCCAAAATATCCCAGTTGAGGTTTTTGTGATGGATGGTGGTTCAACAGATAATACTTTAGAAGTTATAAAAAAATGGGAATATAAGCTAGAAGGGTGGAGATCTAGAAAAGATGAAGGCCAAAGTGCTGCAATAAACGAAGGCATGAAAATGGGGACAGCCCCTTTTTGTTGCTGGTTAAATAGCGATGATTATTTTCTTGAAGATAGTTTGAGTTTGCTTCTTGAGAGTATGTACAATAACCCAGATGTGCCAGTTGTATACGGTAAAGTATATAATTACATTGAAAAAACTAAAGTATTTAATAAAATATGGGTTGAGCGATTTAATCAGCATAGATTAGCTATTAGATGCATTATCTCACAACCTGGCACATTGATTAGGAGGAATGTATGGGAAAATGTAGGGGGCCTCAATACTAATTTACATATGTCAATGGACTACGAACTTTGGTGGAAAATTTATAAAACCTATGGTGATTTCAAATTTATAGATACTTTCGTTGCAGTCAACAGGGACCACCTAGAAACAAAAACAAACTCTAAAAGAGCGCTGCATTATAATGAATCTATGCAAATAGTAAAATCATTTAATGGAAGCATTCCCATAAAGTGGTATTTATTTCAACCTTATTCAATTTGGTTTAAAGCCCTTATGAATTATATTGGTAAAAGGAATACTAGCTCATGAATAACTTAAAGTATCCTTGATGGATTTAGGAAGCTTAAGAATTTAATTAATATTAATTATATAATTCCAAATAAGCATTAGTCATAGCTTCAATGCTAAATTCTTTACTTCTTTGAATACAGTTTACAGAAAATTGTTCATATAATTTTTTATCATGAATAATTCTTGAAATTGCATTATGAAATTCAATTACTGAAAATGGGGTAACCGTTAATCCAGTTAGTTCATTGACTGATACAAATGGCACACCCGAATTAAGATTTGTATTTATTACGGGCATTCCCATAGACATCGCTTCTATTTGAACAATGCCAAAAGCCTCAGCTTCATTTACAGAGGGGAACACAAATAAATCATGGGATTTATACAATTCAATTAGTTCAGAATCACTAACCGAATTAATAAATGTCACATTATTTTTAATACCAAAAGATGCTACCATTTCGTCAAGATCTCTATCTATTCTTTTTTCTCCAACAACAGTCAAGCTAACGTTTAATCCAACTATTGATTCTATTGCAATATGAATTCCTTTGTAATCTCTTATTTTACCAACAAAAAGAAGTTTAAAATTACGATCAACTGGGTAATGCTTTGGAGCAACTTCTTGATTAAATATTTGTTTACAACTTAATGGGATAATCTTTACTTTTTCTTGATAATTTTTTAAAATTTCAGAATTATTCAATAAAGCAGGAGAGGTAACAACAATATGGTCACAATAAATCAGCAATTTTGAAATAAGTTTATCATAATATTTCTCAATAAATCCCCATCTCGAATTTTTAACATTTGCATGCCAAGTAATAATAAGCTTTCTTCTTTTTAATAATCCTCTATTTAATAATAAGGCAAGTTCTAATGTAGGGAATGGATAATTATGATGAATTATATCTGACTTTCTTATTTTACTTCTTAATGAAAGAAAGAGAACGTTTAAGGGTTGTGATCTTAAGAAAAAGTAAGTTGCTTGTTTAAATATTTTAACCTTATTTTTTAAAATTTTAATATTTGAATAAGTCCTTATTTCACTACAAGAGTAGGATTCAGCATCAATACCTTTATGACTGATTTCATGTGAAAGGCAGTCAATGAAAGATTCAGTCCCACCGGTTGACGGATAACTATATTTTAAGGTGTATAGTACTTTCATTTAAAATTCAAATTAAATTTGACTTGATATTTTTAAATAGTCCTTAATAGTTTCATCTATGTGGCCATCACTCCTTAATTCTCCTTTTTTTAGCAATATTCCACTCTTACAAAGGCCTTTAATCAAGTCAATATTATGACTCACAAATAGCACAGTTCTGCCTTCATTTTTTGATACACTTTTTATTTTTTCTATTGCACGTTCATGAAATGCTGCATCTCCAACAGCTAAAGCCTCATCAATAATTAAAATTTCTGAATTTAAATGTGCTGCAATTGAAAACGCCAGCCTAACATACATTCCGCTACTATATCTTTTGAGCGGAGTATCAATAAATTTACCTGTTTCTGAAAAATCAACAATCTCATCAAACTTTGAAACTATTTCTTTCTTTTTCATCCCTAAAATAGAACCGTTTAAAAAAATATTTTCTCTTCCTGTTAGTTCTTGATTAAAACCAGTACCAACTTCTAATATGGAAGATATATGTCCATTATATTTTATACAACCAGTTGTTGGAGTAGTTAATCTTGAAATAATTTTTAAAAGAGTTGATTTACCTGCACCATTAGCCCCAAGCACTCCCACAATATCTCCTTTTTCTATCTCCAGGTTAATATTTTTCAATGCCCAAAACTCCTTATTTGTAGGATCATAGGGTATGTCAACTTTATGGTTTGAATAACTTTTACCTATCAATTTATACCAAGCACTGTTTAGATCCTCTGCCATAGATCCAAATCCTATTTCTCCAAGTTTGTATCTCTTGGAAATATTTTCGGCTTTTAAAATTATTTGTTTGCTCATTAAATAGAATCTATATAATTTTTCTCTTTTTTATGAAATACAATAAAGCCAATAATAAATATGATGATATTGATTACGATACTATAGATTAAGCCTTTATATGGGATATTAGCATTATTGATCATTAAACATCTTGCTGTTTCTATTACATAAGCAATTGGATTGTATTTGATAATCCAGAAATAATGGGACATTTTAGTATCTAAGGCCGAAATTGGATAAATCACTGCCGATATGAACATTAAAAATTGAACAAATAGTGGAAGTAAGGCTACTAAATCTTTGTATTTTGATATGATAGTAGTTGTAATCATACCAATACCTATCGAAAATAAACCCAACATTAACAATGGTATAATTATAAAAAATGCAGTATAAGGAATGGTAATATTGTATCCTTTTATTTTATAAAAAAAGATACATAGGACAACCACAGCTAATTGAATGACAAATCGTATAAGGTAAGTAATAAAGTTGGATACGATCAAAATTATCCTTGGAAAATATACTTTTCCGTATACTTGTGCAGCTTTTTGAAAAGTTTCAGTATTTGCCATGAAACTTGTTGCAAAATAATTCCAAAAAGTAATACCAATTAAATTGTATAGAAATCCTGGAACACCTCCTGTATCTACTTCACCTATTCTATTAAAAACCATCGTAAAAGTAAAAGCAAGTATAATAGGCTGTATAATGTATAATAGGGGACCTAAGATTGTTTGTTTATAAAGAATTTTGAAATCCTTTTTCACAAAAATGTATATCAGCTCATGATATTTAATGATTTCCTTGAAAATAGGTATTAACCTAATTTTGTGAGTAGAATCAATTATATTTTCAAATTTTTCATCAGTAATCATCATGCAAAAGTACTATTGTTATTATACTTTTGTTTTTTAACATATTATTTTAAAATGACTATTAGTAGTAATTATATAAAATTAAGTACTATTTATAGTATATGATTTATGAATTATTTTTTATAATTTCATATTATGGAATGTATAATAAATAAGAAAATACAAACATTTATAACTGTTCATGACCAAAATATTATTATTGATTTTGAAGATATTGGTAAATTCAATTCTTTTCCTAATTTAAAATATATTCTAGTTGGAAATGGTCCATATAATTTAGTAGAAAATAAGACAAATGTTTTAATCTCAAGAAATTTTAAAAATATTGAAGATTTTCCAAATTTATGTTCTTATACTGCTTGGTACACTTTATGGAAAAACAATCTTATTGATGCTGATTATGTAAATTTATTTGAATATGACATTAATTTGTTAACAGACTGTAATACTATTATAGAGACCATTAAACAAAGTAATAGTAAACATATTGGATATTTCCCTTTATCTATAAACAATAGATGTTATGTTGAAACAAATCAATACGTTAATTATATTATACCAGCTATTCAAAAACATTATAATGTTGATATCTTAAATGTAATTTCTAAATTAGATTTAAAATATCAATGGGTGTCTACAAGCAATAACACCTTCGAAGTAAAAACCTTTTATAATTATATGGAATGGTTCCATTGCATGTTTGAAGATATTAAAAATAATCAATATGCAGGGCATGAACATGAACGCTCAGTTAGTTTTTTTTGTTTTATTAATGATATCAAAACAGATTTTTTTGAAGGATTAATAAAGCATTATGAATTAAATAGTCATTTAACTTCTGGTAAAAGTATTTATGAATTTCATAATAATTATAAGTCATTACTTTAGTAAATGTTATTTTTCAAATTGTAATAATATTTATATTGAACAAAAAAAATAAATTATTAATTTTAATTTTATCAACTTGCGACCCAAGTTATGATATTTTCAAAAAAGCTATTTCTGAAACTTGGGTTCGAACTGCTAGACAAAACGGGATTAGGTGTATATTTTATAGCGGAAATCACATGAAAAATGAATTAATTAATGATGAATTAAAATTATGTTGTGATGATAGTTTAAAAAATACAGGTAAGAAATTATATTATGCACTCAAATTCATCCATTCATTACAAATTGAATTTACACATATTTATCGAACAAATTTATCCTCGTTTTTATTTATTAATAAACTTGAAAATTATATTGATAAATTAGATGTATCATTTTATGGAGGGCATATAAGTTATATTCATAAATTAAAAATATTGAATCGTTATAGACCAATTAGTATTTTATTTTCAAGAGTATTGAATTTTCAAAAAATTAACTATGCAGCTGGTACAGGCTTTTTTTTAAGTAAAGATCTAGTTGAAATAATTATTCATTATAATAATATTCCTTTTCAATTTATTGATGATGTAATGGTTGGCGAGATTTTAAAAATAAAAATCAATGATATACCAAGATATGATTTTGTAAATGATAATATAAATAATTCGCAACTAAATATTGAACAGATTGAAAATTGTTTTCTATTAAGATTTAAGTCATTAAATAGGTATAATGATGTCTCTAAGATATATGAAATTAATAAATTTAATTCCTTAAAAGATTATTTAACATTTCAGCATCAATCATTTTTTTGATTACATCTTTTGTATCATATTTCGCTTCCCATCCAATTTCATTTTTAGCTTTTGATGGGTCAGCCTTGCTAATTAATATGTCGGTAGGTCTGTATAATGATATGTCCTGAACTACATATTTTTTCCAGTCTAGACCTAATATCAAAAAAGTTTCATTGACAAATTCTTCTAATGTGTATGATTTACCCGTTGCAATAATTAAATCAACTGGATAATCTTTCTGCATCATTAACCAAATTGCTTCAATATATTCTGGAGCCCAACCCCAATCTCTTGAAATATCTAGACGTCCTAATTTCAGTTTTTCTGAAGCACCATTATAAATTCTAACAGCACATTTAATAATTTTTTGAGTTACAAATCTTTCTGGTCTTAAATCTGACTCATGATTAAAAAGAATTCCTGTACATGCAAATAAATTATAAGCTTCTCGATAATTATTAACTAACCAATATGATGATGCTTTTGCAACACCATATGGACTTCTTGGATTGAATGGTTGATATTCATTTGCAGCAACACCATTTGTATCTCCAAAAGATTCACTTGAGCCTGCATTGTAAATTTTAATATTTTTACCACTTAAACGACAAGCTTCTAAAATATTTAACGTTCCAATTGTTATACTTTTCATAGTATCAGCTGGTAACTCAAAAGATAAACCAACTGAAGTTTGACCTGCTAAAAAATAAAGTTCATCTGGAGAACTTATTTTGATAGCTATATATACACTTCTAAAATCATCAGGAACCATAGTTAAAATCGTTAATTCATTTTTGATTTTTTTATTTATTAAATTAGTGAATTTTGTAGCGTTTGCATCTCTTGATGTACCAAATACCTCATAACCTTTTTTTAATAAAAATTCAGCTAGTAGTGTTCCATCCTGTCCACTTATGCCACATATTAACGCTCTTTTCATTTTTATTATTTTAGGATATTATATGTATCAATTGTTTTTTTAGCACACTCAGCCCAACTAAATTCTTTTATTCTCTCACGACCTAAATTGACAAAACTTTTAATTTTAGAATCAGAGTAAACAATTGATTCAATTGCACTTAAAAGTGATTCAACTGATTTAGGATCAAAATAAACTCCAGCATTTCCAACAACTTCTGGTATAGAACTAGAATTACTAACTATTACTGGACAATTTTGACTCATTGCTTCTAGTGGTGGAATTCCAAACCCTTCATAAATTGAAGGATATATAAAGGCATGTGCAGTTTTATATAAATGGTTCAATATTAAGTCATTCCCTTGTATATTTATAATTTTTTTATTATTAATATTTAATTTTTGAAATAATAAATTTTCATAATTTGTAAACTTGCCACCACCAAATGCAATTATTGTAAAATCTTTTAATAATTTTGAGGATGCTGAATATGCTTCAATTAAGAGTTTGAAATTTTTATATCCATCCCTTTTTCCAACATATAAAAGAAAGGGTTTGTCTGATTTATCCTCATATACAGTATGATCTAATTTTATTTGATCTACTCCTAAATGTATCACTTTTATCTTTTCCTCATTAACTGGTATAAATTTTAATAAATCTTTCTTTGTAGAATCAGAAATACAAATAATTTGATCTGCTTTTAAAATTGATTTTTTTTTCTGTTCTATTATTCTTAAACCTGCTTTATTTTTACTTTCAGAATAATAAATTTCATGTATCATGTCATAGACAGTAATTACATATGGTTTCTTATAATTACTATCATAGTAATATGTTTTATGAACTAAGTCAGGTTTTAATAAATCAATCTTTTGATTATAAAGGAATGAATTTATATTTAATAATAATTTCGTTGCCTTATCAGGTACTTTTAAAGGTCCTTTACCATATACATATTCTTTATCAATTTCATTTATATATTTATTAATATAAAATGGTGAGACAATTTTTAAGTCAACTTTGGAAAGTATTAATTCTTTAGCTAAAGAAACAAAATATTTGGAAATACCTCCATATTTCTGAATTGTAAAAGTTTGGTAATCAAAAATTACTTTCATTTTTTTACTTTTAATTTTAATTTATTTTTGATTCTGAAAAATAAAAATTTAATTGTAGTACATAGAAGGAACTTTTTATCATTTTTTTTCCAAATTGGGTAATACGTTAAAATATTCCAATCAGGTATATTTAAATTTACTTTCGATGGATAATAATATTCATAAGCAGATAGAGTTTTTATATTCTCTAGTTTACATAAAATTGAAAAAATAGCTTGATCATGTCTATGCTCTTGAAATCCTTCTATATTAAGATTTTTTGAACTTGAATCATCAATGAGTTTAAAATCATATTTAATAACATCTAACCATTTATTAATTAATTGAATTGATTTTTCACATTTTCTAATAAAAATAACTGTAGCTCCAATTGTTACCGTATTTAAAATATCCTTTTTGTCTCTTATGTTAAAATGGTCAATTAAATCACCTTTTATCCATTCGTAATCCAAATAGTTCAACATTTTTCTACCGTCATACTCTAAAGGATATTCTGGAAGTTTATTTTGAAAAGCTAAGATTCCTTTTTCTGACTTTTTTACTAATTCAAAATATTGAGAAAGTCGTTCTATACCTTTAATATTTAAATGACATCCAACGTCAGTATATTGAAGTATATCTCCATCATTCATATTTTCTAAAACTTGTAGTATAATTTGAGGTTTCCAACACCAGTAGCCAAAACCTCTTGACCCAAATTTTAAATTTTCCTTGAAAAGAGAATAAAAATTAGAGTCTAAATCTTTTTCAGTATAAGTTCTTACATAATCATAAAAGTTTAAAAAATTAGCTTCATTTTTTATTCTATTTAATGATTTTTTTAAATCTGAACTTGCAAAAGATAAAAAATATTTTTTCAATTTAATTTATATTTAATTTTAATTCTCTTTATAATCTCATAAATTTTTAATTTGATTAATATTCTTATCATAAAATATCTTCTATTTGCTTTTCTACTTGAAGCATAATGTAGTTTTTCATCATAAGTTGAATTTATCAAAAAATTATCTGGGGATTTATAATTAATTGTTTTTCCTAAAACATATTGTTTTAGGAAATGAACATTAGTTATGTCTTTAGAATGTGTTCCATTAATTCCAATATTGCTTATTAAATTTACTTTAGGTGTTATGCAATATCCATTATTGATGATACAAGAAAAAACCCACTGAATATCCCAAGTGTCAATATAATAAGTCCTTAAAGAATCGAAAGTATAATTAAAATGCTTCCAAATATAGTTTCCATTAAACATATATTTTATATCAGATTTTACTTTTGGATCATTCCAATTTTGCATACTAATATCATAATATTTCCATGCTCTTTTCCAAGTTGCCCATCCCCAAATAGAGAAATGTTTTGAGTAAAAATAGGTACTATCAAAACCTGCATCACTTAAAAAATTTGTACCAGTAATCATCATGATTCTTTCATCTTCCGCATATTTATTTAAACAATATTCACAGAAGCTAAAAAAATCTATATTTGGTACAACATCATCTTCTAAAATAATACCATCTTCTTCATTATCAAAAAACCAGTCTATTCCATTAGATATATTTAATTTACAACCGATATTTTCATTTCTAAACAAAGTTTTTACCTCACAGTCCCAGTTTATTTTATCTACTATCTTTCTTGTTTCTTCACAAAGTTGAATATCAGAACTTTTATTGTTTCTTGGCCCATCTGCAGCAATATATAATTTGTATGGTTTATACAGTCTAATTGTCTCAAAAACTTGATTTGTATATTCTGGACGATTAAAGATTAAAAATAGTACTGGCTTTTTCATATTATGATTTAAAATTAATCAATTTATTTTATATGTAATCTTAAATTTATATAATAACTTGCTTAGTAAAATAATATCATGGGTATTAAAAATGTAGTATTTGTTGTAAATAAAGGATTTATTTGTTATTTAATGGTTGCTTTAAGAACTTTAGGTAGGAATAATAACTACCCAATTAATATACATTTAATTTATTCAAATTTAAACCAAAGACATTTAAATCAAATAGCTAAAATTTGTCATGAATTTCATTATAATTTTAAACCAATTAGAATTAATAAAAGTTTATTTCAAGGAGCACCAGAAATGGGACATTTGAAGTTAGAAACTTACTATCGAATAGCGATACCTAATTTAATTGATGCGAATTCTGTCCTTTATTTAGATTGTGATATTTTAATTAGATCCAATATTAGTGAGTTATTTGAGATCGATTTTGAAGGCTACGCTTTAGCTGCAGTTTTTGACCCTGCTTATAAACCTAGACAAACTCTTAAATTGAAGACTGATTCTAGATTCTTTAATTCAGGAGTTATGATGATGAATTTAGACTATTGGAGACAAAATAATTTATCTAAAATTGTTTTGGATTTTGCAATTCAAAATCATAATCTTTTATTATGTGCTGATCAATGTGCTCTAAATGCGATTGTTGGCGCAGATTACATTTCCTTAAATAAAATGTATAATTACTTGTCACACCTAATTAAATTTGATTATAAATATATAACTGGACTTAATAATTCTAAAATAGTCCATTTCACTGGCCCATTTAAGCCAACTCATTATCTATGTAAACATCCTTACAAAGATTTATATTTAAATGAACTTAAACTAATACCTGATTATCAGCTTTTTATTTTTAAATATTTTATAATTAATACATTTAGAATTTTACTCAAGAAATTATACTTAGAATCTTTACCCTCAAATATTAGGAAATTACAAATTTTTAAATAATAACATACTTTTTTTTATTATTAATTCCATTTATTCTTTTATTTTATTATGACCAATTTGAAACTACAAGTGTCCTTATTAATAATTTTATCAATTATGTTAGGAGTATAACTAGGTATTCTGATTGGAACTATTCCCACTTATATCGAAATAAAGTTTATAATATTGGGTTACAAAATAAAAAAGGATTTATTCATTAAGTCATTGGGGGCCACAATAGACTACTAAAAAGTATGGTATGCTAATATATTCTACTGAGTCAGAATTTAATGTGATAATTGCTGATTTATATTGCTTCTCTAAAAATAGATAAATAAAAACACTTTATTAAACAATTTCAAATATACACAATAATCTTTTTAACCAATTCTTTGTCAATGTTAAATTCTTTTCTAGGAAAAAATTCTGCTAGTATTTATATGTCTTCTTTCTGAAAACCTTTATGTACATTATCTAGAACTCCGATTGATACAATTTTTATAATGAAAGTAATACACAAATAGATTTTAAAAATATAAGTTATTTGATATTTTTAATTAAATATTAAATATTTATTTAAACTTAGTTCAAAATTTATTCAAGGAATAATTTATTAAATAATAAGATATCTAAATTTTTGTTATTTTTTTTATAAGCATTGTAATTTTTTTCGATACATATCAATATGAAAATTTATATTAATTCTTAGATTATAATTTATCTTTTTATTTAAGATTTTTTTTATTTTTTATCCAGAAAACAATAGGGAAATAATAATAAATATTTACTATTAGGTCTTTTTTTAAACTTATTTTACAACACTCATTTATTTCTTTTTTAACGTATGTTAATTTTATTTTTAAATCATTAACTAATTCCTTTTCTTTTGGGTAATTATACTTAATTTTATAAATATTGTAAAGAATATTGCAAAGAAGAGCATAAATTGAGTAGTTATACAATACTTTTGAATTTAAATTCTTAAAAAATGTACTTCTCTCCTTTAAAGCTTCAATTTTTGATAATTGACTTAGTTTGTATTTACTATTACTATAACTATCTAATCTTTGCACATAATAATATAAATCTAGATTAGTATAAATAGTTTTTTCAGATAAATAATAGAGTTTATAATTTACAAATTCATCCTCATGACATTTACCCGCAGGGAACCTTAATTCTTTAAATAGATCTTTATCATATAATTTACCGGTAATTAATAAATAATTAATAAATATGACCTCATTTTTCTCGTACATATTTTTTATTGCTTCGAAAGAATTTATACAATAAAATTTAATTTCATTTAGATTTATATTTATTTTCTGAGTTGAATTTATAAATATTTTTTTTATATCACCTTGAGCTATTTGAGCGTTTTCTTTTTTTATTCCATAATATAATATTTCAATATAACTTTCAGATATATAATCATCTCCGTCTATAAAAGTAACATATTTACCTTTGCATAAATCCAATCCAGAATTTCTTGCTTCAGATACTCCTTCGTTAACTAATTTGTTTATTATAATTATTCTAGGATCAATATTTTTATATTTATTACAAATTTCAATTGAATTGTCAGGAGATGCATCGTTTATTAAAATTATTTCTATATTGGTGTAACTCTGATTTATTAAAGATTCTATACATTTTTCTAAATAATTTTCAACTTTGTATATTGGTATAATAATACTTACTAATTCATTTTGTTTCATTTTAATTAATTGTTTAAAAATTAATTCACAATTTCATGACATACTCTTTTAAATAAAAACTATATAATCGTTATCAAAGAATATTTAAAAGTTCTACATTTTATAATAGGTTACAATGCAAATATATATTAAATTTAGATAATATTTAGGTTCTTTTAATTGTAAACTTGATAGAATAATTTTTTAAATAATATCAAATGAAAATTTGCTTAATCGGTCCCGGTTTAATGTCAATTCCACCTATAGGTTGGGGTGCTATAGAAATAATAATATGGGATTACTATCAATTATTAACCAATAAAGGTCATGAAGTAATTATTGTTAATGAAAGCAACAAACAAAAAATCATTAAAATAGTTAATAATCATAATCCAGATTTTGTCCATTTACACTATGATGATTATGTTGATATATTAAACTTTATAAATTGTCCTAAAAAAGCTATCACATCCCATTATGGTTATATAAAAGAGAATTTTAAAAAATATGATAATTTATATAAAAAAATTATTTCCGGAATTATTTACAATAACTGTTATATTTTTTGCCTATCTAAAGAAATTTACATTATATATGAAAAATATGGTCTAGATACAAATCGATTAATATTACTCTCTAATGGAGCTAGAGATGATCTATTCCTATTTGATTCTAATCCTATATACAACCAAAGTATTTATTTGGCAAAAATTTCTCCAAGAAAAAAACAATATTTGTTTCAAGGTATCGATAATCTAATTTTTGTAGGGAATAAAGATGATAAAAATTTTAATTATCACAAAAATAATTATCTAGGAGAATGGGATAAAACTGATTTGTATTCTAAGCTATCAAATTATGCAAATTTAGTTTTATTAAGTGATGGTGAAGCTGATCCTTTGGTTGTTAAAGAAGCACTTATTTGCGGTTTAGGTCTAGTTCTTACCAAAACAGCTTCAGCAAATTTAGATTTGAATCTTCCATTTATTAATATAATTGATGATGATGAAGTAACAGATTTAAAATATATTACAGAAGTAATCAATAGTAATAGACTCTATTCCATAAATAATAGAAAAAATATTCGAGAATATGGCTTAAATAATTTTTCTTATTCAATTATAATAGATAAATATATCAAAATAATTGAAAATCTGTCAAAAAGAAATAACAAGAATCATCTAACTATTTATTTAAAAAGAAAACTAAAATGGGGGATATAGCTATATTATATATTTGTACTGGTAATTATTCAATATTTTTTAAAGATTTTTATAAATCAGCTGAAACTAATTTTCTGCCAAACTATAAAAAGCATTATTTTGTATTTACTGACAAAAAGTTTTTTTTCAAAAAAGCTAATATTGAATATATATTTCAACAAAAGATTGGCTGGCCATTTGATACACTTTCAAGGTTTCATTTTTTTTCAAAAATAATTGATAGATTACATTCATTTGATTTTACTTTTTTTTTCAATGCTAACGCATTATGCATTAAGCAAATATCAAATACAATATTACCAACTACTAATGATTTTGTAATTGCTTTACATCCATCCTTTATAAATAAGCAAAATTCTGAATTCCCTTATGAACGTAATCCTATTTCAACAGCATTTATAGATTTACATGAAGGTAATCATTATTTTCAAGCTTGTTTTTTTGGTGCAAAATCAGAAAAAATGGAAAAACTAATAAACGATATTTCATCAAGTATTGATACCGACCTTCGTAATAATTATATTGCAATATGGCATGATGAATCTCATTTAAATAAATATTTTTTAGATAAAAAAATTAATATACTCGATTGTTCATATATATATCCTGAGCATTTTGAAAATCCATATGAAAATAAAATCATCATGAGGGATAAAAATAAATTAGGAGGACATGAAAATTTCAGGAATAAAAATTTCTTTATTTTTTATATAATTTATATATTTTGTAAATTTAAAATTAAATTAAAAAAAATTATATGATTTATATTTATTTACAAGGAGGTATTGGCAACCAGATGTTTCAATTTGCATTTGCTTCAATTTTAGCTGATAAACATAAATGTAAACTATTTTTGGACACATCATTTTATCAATCAAATTACAATAAAAATAATATTTTCAATAGAACCGTTGAATTATACATTTTCAATAATCATTATAATATTGCTACAAAACAACAAATATTTTTTTTAAAATCAAATAAGTTTATTAATAAAATAAAGAATTTATTTGGATATAGCATTCTGAATTTATATAAAGAAAAGTCCATTAAATACAATTATAAAATATTTGATTATAATATTCCATTATATTTAGAGGGTTATTTTCAAAGTTATAAATATTTACATAATTATGAAGCTTTGGTTAATGAATTATTTCAATTTAATATCCATCTATTAACTAAGGAGAATATAGATATTTTAAATTTCTATAAATCTCTAACTACAATTTCCGTTCATATTCGTAGAGGTGATTATATAGCAATTAAAGAAATTAATAATATACATGGTTTCATCGGTTTAGACTATTATAAAAATGCAATTAATTTTATAATAAATAACTTACAAATTAATTATCATTTCATATTTTTTTCAGATGATATTGAATGGGTAAAAAATAATTTCTCTTCTTTAAATAATAAGATGACTTTTGTTGATTTTAATAGTGATAAAAATTCTTGGATGGATATGTATCTTATGACTAAATGCGATCACAATATTATTGCAAATAGTAGTTTTAGCTGGTGGGGAGCTTGGTTAAATAAAAATCCATCTAAAATTGTAATTTGTCCTCGTAAATGGTTTAATGATAATGATAAAAATCATGACTCAATTGATTTAATTCCTGATTCTTGGGTACGACTATAAATTATATTATATGTTAATTTCCGTAATATTACCTGTTTTCAATGCAGAGCTTTATCTAAAAGAATCAATAGATAGTATTCTGAACCAAACGTATCAAAATTTTGAATTAATTATTATAAACGATAAATCAACTGATAGTTCAAAAGATATTATTCTGAATTATTCAGATAAAAGGATAAATTATTATGAAAATTTGAAAAATGAAGGACTTGTATTCACATTAAACAGAGGTTTAAAAATTGCTAAGGGTATTTTTATAACACGTATGGATGCTGATGATGTTTCGTTACCATTTCGATTTAAGAAACAAGTTGATTTTCTAAAATCAAATCAAGATATAGACCTAATCGGTTCATTTTATTATACAATCGATAAAAATGGTAAAGTATTGAATCGAGTTAAATATCCATTAAACCATGATGATATTAAGTTTGGTCTGATATTTAATTCCGTCCTATGTCATCCATCTATTATGTTCCGACGAAAATTAATAGACTTAAACTATTTTTTTTATGAAAATGAATATTTTCCTGCCGAAGATTATTATTTATGGACTTGTTTAGTTAATAAAATTAAAATTGGAAATATCAATGACTTTTTATTACTATATAGAATTCATGATTTACAAATAAGCACACATAAAATACAAGATCAAAATATTAAAGCTAGTAGTATACGCATAAATTATTTATTATCAATATATCCTAACTTCTCAAGTTCAAAAAATGCCTTACTAGAATTTATGATACCTACTAATGAATTTAAATATGAATATTATATTGAATCCCTATTAATTTTTAATTCAATTTATAACTCTGAAACTAATATTCATTTAAAAAGAAAAATTTTTGAATTATTTTATATATACATAATACTCTATCATAAAAATTATCCATTTATGATACGTGATTTCAAAAAATCACAAATTTATAAAAAAACATTTTTTACTATAGAATATTTTAAATCATATTTAACTATTCACCAATTTTTTTTAATAAGAATTATTTTAAATTTTCGAAATAAAATTTTATGTAATTTATTTATAAAATAACTATTACTGAACGCAAACCCACAATTAGTCTTTCAAATTACATATTTTAAATTATCAATATAAAAAAATGAAAATTTCTTTTTTAGATTTTTGGCCAGGATTCGATCAACAAAACAATTTCCTATTCCATTTATTAAGAAGCTTTTTAGAAGACATAGAAATATCACATCCTAAAAATGCAGATATTATTTTTTTTTCATGTTTTGGTAAAGAAAATAAAAAATTTAACCACATAAAAAAAATTTATTATACTGGCGAAAATAATAGACCAAATTTTAGCGATTGTGATTTCTCAATATCTTTTGATTATAATGATTATAATAATAGAAATATCAGAATTCCATTATGGTATTGGTACATTGATTGGTTTAAAGTTAAAAGCTACACAAGCCCTGAATACCTTATTCCAACTAGTTTTTTAAATAACTACGACAATTTATATAACTTAAAAGAAAAAAAAAGATTTTGTGCAACTGTATTTAGTGCCCCTTCAGATTTGAGATTTAATATGGTTAATTTACTTAATTACTATAAGAAAGTTGATTGTTTTGGTAGAATCCATAAATTAAAAATACCTAATGGTGAGAAATGGAAACTTGATATTATTTCAAATTATAAATTTTGTATCTGTTTTGAAAATTCTGTTACTGATGGTTACTTTACAGAAAAGCTTTTACATGCCAAAATTGCAGGAACTATCCCTTTGTATAATTCAAGCTTAAATTTTAAGACTGATTTTAATCCAAATTGTTGTTTGAATTTAGAGAATTTTGATAATATAATCGAGTTTATTGATGAAATTAAAGAAATCGATTCTAATAATGAGAAGTATAAAGATATTTTTAATCAACCTTTGTTTACAACAGTTCCAGATTTAAACTTAGTAATAAATCAAATTAAAACAATTTTATGAAAATAGCTTTTCATGATAATGGACTATCAGTAAGAGGAACATCAATTGCTTTGTTTGATTATGCTTTATATACAAGAGAATACTTAGGACATGAAACAATTATAATTGTAAACCTACACCATCAAGCAAATAGTATAGATCTTTATATTTATAATAAATTCAAATTTGAATTATAAGTTATTGGATTTCATTATAAATCATACATTGATTTTATCTTACAATCTAAACAATTCTATATCTTTTTTTGATTAAAAGATGAATAAAATAGGACATTTTTTGAAATATTTGTAATAAATGGGTTAATGCTTTTGTTATGTGCAGTTTTAATCATCTATATTTAGATATATGTATTAATGATTTAAGTTGTAATTAATTTTAACAAGTTATTAAATTTCATATAATATCAAACATCGTTACATTAACTAATATTCATGATTATCTTCTTTTTTATAAATACTATCAAATTTCTTATATTAGATCTAAATAGATTTATAAAATTCTCATCTCTTAATCTTAAAGCATGAAATGGAGTATGATTTAAGTTATTAAAATCGTTATCCCAGGTTTCATCTTGTAAACTATTGATATTATATTTTTTTCTTAATATTGACAATATAGATTGATCATGTCTATGTTCTTTAAAGGTTTCATTTATACCATAATTAAATTCGTCACTAAATAAATTAGGGTTTTTTAATGCAATATCATAAAAATCTTTTATTAATTCAGACGTAACCTTATTTTTTCTAAACATTAATATGCCTGCGATTAATTGCTCTAATCGAACAATTTCATTAGTTTCATTTAAATTGAAATACTTTAAGGTTTCTAAATTTGTCCATTCTAATTCTACTAAACCTTTCAAACTGAATGATAAAATACCTTTATTTAAATCCATAAATTTAATATATTCATTAAATCTTTTTTTTCCATTTTGATTTATATGAAAACCTGCATCTAAATAAAGAACAATATCTCCGTTCTCTATTTCTTGAAATACTTTATGTATGATATAAGCTTTCCAAAGCCAATAACCACCACCTCTTTTTGCTTTAATATAAGGTGTTGTATTTTTTTTAAACTCCATACTAATATCTTTAGGTCCATATATTTGTATAGTCATAAATCCAAATTGAAGAGCAGATTTTAATATTCTTTTTTTTTGATTTTTAAAATTTCTATCACCATATGTAATAACAACCATCTTTCCTTCTCGGTGTACCATAATTTTAATATTTTTTAATAAGTTATCAGTTATATAAATATATTTTTAATATATAATAGATTATTCATTAATATTACACAATATTTTCATTTTATTTACACAACATTTCATACAATATCACTATTCTTTCAATTAATATATATTTTATATGGGTACAATATATAAGTTAATAAGCATTATTATACCAATTTATAAAGTAGAAATTCTTTTGAGTAAATGTTTGAATAGTGTCATTAAGCAAAGCTATAAAAATATAGAAATTATTTTAATCATAGATGGATCACCAGACAACTGTTTAAAAATTTGCCAAGAATATCAAAATCTAGATTCAAGAATAATTATAATAAACAAAGAACACAATGAAGGTTTATCAGCAGCAAGAAACACAGGCTTGAATATTTGTAAAGGTCACTATGTAACATTTATTGATAGTGATGATTACGTATCTGAAAAATACATAGAAATACTGTATAATACTATATTAACAAGTGAAACTGATTTAGTAGTCAGTTTAATAAATAGAAGGGATTATAAGTATATTCCAAACTCTATATATGACATATATAATTGTCCGTATATAATTTTTACCCCATTTGAGGCTATGAAAAACATGTATATTCATTTTAATACAATTTCATTCATAACAGTTACTGGAAAATTATTTGACATAAATCTATTTAATAATCTTAGATTCCCAATAGATGTATTAAATGAAGATGAATTTGTTAATTATAAACTTTATCATTTATCAAATAATGTTGCTTTTATCGATATTGAAATATACTATTATATCAATAATTTAAATAGTATAACTAATCAGATTTATTCAAGTATAAATTTAGATATAATAAGAGCATTTGAAGAGAGAAATATATATTTTAAAAAGCTTGAAAATAAAGAATTATATAATTTAGCAATACAATCTCATTTTTTTTTAATACTTAATAAAATTAATTTGATAAAATTATATTTCCCTAAAGATAAAAAGTTATTATTTTATTTATACAATAAGTTAAAGGAAGTCAGGATGAGAATTCTATTTGAAAGCAATCATAATTTAAAAACAAAGATAAATATCTTAATTCCAATTAATCTAAGATTATTATTACATTCAATTAAACAACAAATAATATTGCGACTGAAAGATTAACAAAAGATTATATTCAGAAATTTAATTCTTTTGAATTTAAAATTTAATAAAAGACTTGTGACGTAATAATAGGAATTAAAAAATAATATTTTCATTGAAACTTTATTTAGTCATACATTTTTATTATATTAAAATGGAATTACAAATGAAATATAGATAATTTAAAAATATTATATCTGTATTTGTCTTTAAAATAGCTATGAAAAGAAACGATTTTTATATTAACATAATAACTTATACAATTATTTATTCCTGTAAGTTTGTAGAAAATAATAATCCTTTAATAAATCAATTGATTTCCAATTACAAATCTATGAAGCTAATTTTAATCGTAATGTTTATATCTACAAACACAATTCTTTTTATAATTAAATAGTCAATGAAATTCTTTATTTACATACTAGAATTTTTAAGATATACCCGTCGCTTTGGTTTAGAGGGTAGCCTTTTATTATTAAAGAAGTTGTTTACATCAAATTTAAATATAACATTTGTAAGTAATAAATTTAGACATCCAATTATATTAAGAAATAACACTTCTGACTTTTCAGTTTTTCATCAAATTTTTTTAGATGAAGAATATTTGATTGATTTAAATTTCGAACCATTAACGATTATTGATTGCGGGGCAAATGTTGGATATGCTGCTATCTATTTTAAAAATAGATTTCCAAATGCTAAAATTATTTCAATTGAGCCCGATATTTCAAATTTTGAATCTCTTAAAATTAATACAAAATTATATAATGATATTTTTATATTACAAGGAGCAATTTGGAATAAAAATACAGATTTAGTAATAAAAGATATAGGACTAGGGAATTGGGGTTTTATGATAGAAGAATTTATAAATGAACATGAAAATTCAATTACAGCTTATACTATTCAAAATATAATGTTGCTATATGAAATCGACAAAATTGATATTTTAAAAATTGATATTGAAGGTTCTGAAAAAGAGTTATTTGAAAGTAATTTTGAATTTTGGCTTGGAAAAGTAAAGGTAATTATTATTGAATTTCACGATGTTATGCGACCAGGAAGTTCAAAATCATTTTTTAATGCTATATCAAATTATGATTATAAATTAAAAATTAGAGGAGAATATATAATTATATACTTTAATAACCAATATTAATTCACGTACCGATATCTTAAACTGATTTACTTTATTCAATAGATTTATTATAAAAATCATAAAAGAAGTATAACTATAAAAGTATAACACTAGATGTTTTAAAGCAAAGATATATCTAGTATTAATTTTTAATTAAAATCCAATTTTTGTATTGTTTGTAATTACTACTTTTACTATTAACCCAATCTTTATATTTTTCGACAGAATCTTTTTTCAACAATATTAATACATTAATTTTCTTCAAAGATTTAAATTCATTTATATCCATCAAGGAGTTTATTTTGTATACTCTTTTTTGACTGATTGACAAATTTAGAGGAGGGTTTGTATTTATTTCGAAATATGGTGAAAATACTACATCCTTATAATTTGTATTATTTCTTATAAAATTTGATAAATTTTCATTTTCTATATTTATCTGTCTAGTTCTTTGTATATAATATTTATTGTCCCAATATATTAAGTAATAAATAAATGGAATTGTTAATACTAATGAAAATAAGAAAAAAGCTTTGTATATTTTACCTTGATAATTAAATAGTAAATTTAAAATATAGTACATAAAATAAAATATTATAAATACTAAAATTATACAAAATTTTAAAATTGAAAATTCATGTCTCATTGTATGATTGTATAATAAAATTGAATGTAATACACATGAAAATGTAATTATTAATAAGAAATAATTAATTAAATTATACTTTTTATTAATTATTACATTTATTATAGTTAATATTAATATCACTAAAGTTAAATACATAATTATACTTGGAATACTACTACCAAAATTTAATCTAAATTTAGTAAATATTGATTCTGATTTTAATATTATATCATGATTAATAAACATTGTATTATCGATACTAGAACTAGTTCTTTCAGTAAACTTATTAATTAACTTTTTAAATCCATCAGGTATATTCATCAACTGGTATACAAACAAAGAGATACCTATTAAAATGCCAAAAATTACATCTTTTGATTTTCCAATAGTATTTAAACAGCCTTTTAAAATATTGTTATTTTCTTTATATAAAAATATGAATCTACTTAAGAAGCACGAAAATGTTAATGATAAAAAATAATAATCAGTTAGTACACCTATAAGTATTAAAAGAAATGATATTAAATTTAAAATTTTATTAAACCTTGAATTAGATTTATTATGCTTTACTAATTCAATTGTTAAAAATAAAATACTAATTGGAATAATTGCTATGTCAGAAAAATATACATTTCTAAAATAGTAATAATTGAATGGCAAATAAGCCCAAATTAAAGCCAAGATAATCGGAAATAAAACAATTAAATATCTAAAGCGAAAGTTAATTAAATAAGAAAATATGTAAAAAAATATTCCTATAAAAATTGAACATAATATATACTCATAGAATATGAATGATTTCATATTTTGAATTGAAATTTCTTTCAAACCTATAATTTTAGCAAAAATATAAACAGGTATAATACATCCTGGTGGGTAAGAGTTATAGATTTCTCTAGAATCATTTTCAAATTCAATTGATTTAAAATCCTCATACATTATAAATTTATCATTTATAATTCCATCTTTTAACCAATTATTTACAAATTTAATTGTTGATGCTGTTAACCATTGATTATCTCCATCATAATGATATAAGTTAACTATCTTTTGATTTTGAATAAATATCAGGAATAATACTAATACTCCTGTTATGATGGAAATGTTTATTACATGGTATAATTTTTTATTTTTTTTCATTTAAATTGCACTATTATATTTTTAATAAATATATAAAATATAGTTATTATATATTAAGTATTTTGGCAATCTGTAATATTTATCAATAATATAATAAAAACAGTTTTCTTGGTCCACACTTATTGCCCTATTTCCCAGCCTTCCCCTCTTCCCCAGGGCTCAACAACCTTGTATGATCCAATAGCTCCACAATTGCCATTGTTTTGCTTGTCTTAAGATCACTCAGCCCTTTAATAATAGAGTAGGAGTCTTTTATTAAATAAAACACATTGGTGGTGAGGTTCAGGGTTTTGGGTTTGTTATATAATGTAGGAACTATTTGATTTTGATACAAAGCATCTATTGCAGCAAAACTCTTCAGATGCGCCTTAATCAATGTATTACCTTCTATATTTAGTGTAGATTCTTTTTGCGCATAACACCAGGCGTTTATTTGCTTAAATGCTTTAGGACTATTTTTTGTGATAAGTGTACTACTTAATTGATACACAAATCCATCTACCTTCCAGCGCATGGTATTGTATAGGGCAAGTGCACTATCTTTTTTAGCTGGATTGGTTTCATTTTTGATTTGAGTGGTTAAATACAATTCGGTGCTGTACTTAATTTCAATGAGTCTACTCATTAGGCCTTGTTGGGGCTGCGCTTGCGCAGCCCCAAAGTTCAAAACCAACATCAAGCCTACTATTATTTTATGACGCACACTAGTTTTTAAATTTATTTTCATAGGTGTTAATTTAATGTTGAGTTAATTATGTTGTTATTTTTTTGGTTGATTATTTGATTGATTACTTAGTTGATCGTTTGATTGATTTTATGCAAAGAATTTTGCCGTCTTCAATAACCCCTCGCTCTGTGGATTTTGATCATAGTCATTGTTCATTAAATCGATGTTTACGTATTTTATAATATCCTGCATGCTTGCATCCTGTCCGTATTGGCTTAGGTTTTTGATTAGATAATGCGTAAATGCCCCATTGAACCGATTATTGATATACGCGTCGGCGCTTAATTGATGCGAAGCGCAACCACTTAATAATGCACCATGTAAAGGGATGGGTTCGGCACTAAGGCTTGCGGCTGGTGTGAAAGTCCTGTCTTGAGGTTTGTGATTGAATCTTCTGAACCTTGTATCGGGGGCAAGATGTTGCTTTCTGGATAGATCTTCTGAGTGACAACTATCCGATATCCATACAAAATGCACGCCCTTGGGTATGGTCGCAAAGATTTTGGCAAATTCCTTATCGGTAATGGCCGTTTTGTTAGGATCTGCATCACTAAAGTCATAAGGGCAGATAATTTCATCCAAGCCGTCTTTTTCAAAAGTATGTCCATTGCTGGGCAGTTGCGCACCATGTCCACTATAATGAAACAATATTTGATCTCCTGTACTTGCTCCCAATAGCAACCAATTTAAATGATCTAAAATGCCTTTTTTAGTGGCTCTGCTATCTGTCAATGTTTTGATATTTTCTTTTTGATACACTTTGTTTTTGCATGTAATAAAATATTCCATATCTACAATATCATTAATGCATCCTCTTAAATTATTATTGGGATTTGGATAGGCATTGATCCCAACAAGTAGCGCTTTGTTATTCATAAAAATATTTTTGGTTGATTAAATCTAGGATTAAAATTTGCAGTATCAAACTTAAATGATACATTTACTAAAACGCTTAAAGTCCTTTAATAGAAAGGATTCTAGGTCATTTACAGTAAACATGCACCACAGTTAAATTCTTAATTTTTCTCTTAGAAAACAGTCTAAAAAAATATTGTATGAATCAATTAGATCGGATGTCTTTATTTAAAAGTTTTTTACTTTTTTGCATTGCAATGATTTTATTTTTTATCACTGCACCTTTTGGTTTTTTGTATGCAGTGATTCGTCAGAGCTGTATTAAAAGTGTAAATTCATTGTCCGTGTATTTTTTAGAACTGGCTTTGGCTTTAGATAATGCGGGAAATGTGCTGATGCAACATGTATTAAACGACCTGCTTTTAATTAAAAATGAAAACACTTATTTGTTTGGGAACAAGATGGAAACAATTAGCAGTGTGATTGGTAAAAATTTGCTTTCGCATACCCTTAGTCCCATGGGTCTTGCCTTAAATGCCTTTTTACATTGGCTCGATAAAGACCATTCCTTAAACTCCATTAATTACGAAGTGCGGCTTTGGAAGGCAAAACAGGCGGCAAATAAGCTCTAAAAGCTTGATTATCAATAAATATATAATATTTTATCATTATTTTGTAATGAATTGACGCATTTTGAACCCATTTGACCCCTAACTTTGTTACAGAATTAAATTACATCATTAAAGCAACCTAAGTAAGAATTGATAGATCATAATACAAGCCTATTCAAGATCAATAATTTTAGCATTGTACCTAAGTATGTAATTTTTTTATTAGACTTAGGCGCAACAGTGACAGCCTTATTCATCGCAATTTTGATTCAACAAAATGTGGCGCTTGCTGCAACCAATTGGGAGCATGTATTGAATGCCACTTTTTTAATGTTGTTGGTCAATGCTTTAGTTTTTACAACCACTAAATCTTATACCGGTATTGTGCGTTACACTGGTGTACAGGATGCACTTCGCATTGTGATTGCTGTAGGTTTATCTTCTTTTATTATTTTAGTGATTAACACTGTAGCACTTGGTATTAGTACTATTTTGTCATTGACTACTTTGGTCATTGTATTATACACCATTTTTAGTTTTTTATTCTTGATAAGTTACAGGGTATTGATAAAGTACCTTTTTGCTTACGCCAAGAATTATAAAATGCAAAAAAAATCGGTGGTGATTTTTGGTGCAGCAGCAACAGGTGTTGCCACACAGCGCGTGCTTGAAAACGATGGGCTTGCTAATATTCAAGTGATTGCTTTTATTGATGATGACAGAAAAAAAGGTAGCAAAAACTTAAATGGTGCACCCATCCTATCTTTCAATGATTTTAAAGAGATGGCAGCAATTAAGCCTGTGGATGAATTGATTATTGCCACTTATACCTTACCCACCAAACGTAAAAACGAATTGGTTGATTTTTGTTTAGACCATGACATTAAAGTATTGAGCGTTCCTGCCTATTCAAAATGGGCAGAAGGCAAGTTCTCTAGTAGACAATTACAGTCTATTAAAATTGAGGACTTATTGGAGCGTGACCCAATTCAAATTAATAACAATCAAATTAAAGCACAGATTAAAGGCAAACGCATTTTAGTGACCGGTGCTGCAGGTTCTATTGGTTCCGAGATTGTGCGTCAGTTAATTCCTTATAGTCCCGAAGTGATTATTTTATGTGACCAGGCCGAGACGCCATTACATACACTTGAATTGGAATTAAAAGAAAACGGAACACGTATCAACTGCATTAGTTATTTGGCGGATGTCACCAATAAAACAAGAATGGAAAAACTATTTGAGGAATTTGCGCCTCAATATGTCTACCATGCTGCTGCGTATAAACACGTTCCAATGATGGAACTTTGCCCTACAGAGGCAGTCCGTAATAATGTAATTGGGGTAAAAATAATTGCAGACCTATCCATCCAACATAAAGTAGAACGTTTTGTGATGATCTCTACCGATAAGGCGGTGAATCCTACCAACGTGATGGGAGCTTCTAAGCGTATGGCCGAGATGTATGTGCAAGCATTATCCAATCAACCTGATTTAGCGACCAAATTTATCACCACACGTTTTGGTAATGTACTTGGTTCAAATGGTTCTGTAATTATTCGCTTTAAAGAACAAATTGAAAAAGGTGGACCTGTAACTGTGACCCATCCTAATATCACTAGGTACTTTATGACCATCCCTGAGGCTTGTCAATTGGTATTGGAAGCAGGTAGTATGGGTAATGGTGGAGAGATTTTTGTATTTGATATGGGTAAGCCAGTGGCCATTGCAGATTTAGCGCGTAAGATGATTCGTTTATATGGCTTAATCCCTAATATTGATATTAATATTACCTACAGTGGTTTACGTCCTGGTGAAAAATTATACGAGGAATTGTTAAACGACGCAGAAAATACCACACAGACTTACCACGAGAAGATTTTAATTGCTCAAGTTCGTGAAGTGTCATTTGATCTTGTGAAACAAAACACCTATGAACTAGAAACTATTTTAAGCACTACCAACGACGAGATGCTTTTGGTAGGTAAAATGAAAGAACTAGTTCCAGAATATATCAGCAACAATAGTATCTATCAGCAATTAGATAGCAAGGTGATTTCGATTTCGAATTAATTTGTACATGCACCAGCGCGTAAATATTTTAGGTACACAAGTAAGTTCTATCACTGCTTCGGATTTATTTTCTGAATTTAAAGCTGCGATTCAAGCAAAAAAATTAATTCAAGTGGCTATTACGCCAGTGAATTCAATTCTTGCTGCTCATAAAAATCCAGAAGTTCAAAACGCTTACAACAATTCAGATTATGTGCTTTGTGACGGTATGCCTGTAAAATGGGCAGCTACATTTTTAAATACGCCAATTATAGAACGCATTACTGGGTTAGATTTACTACCAAGCCTTGTTGCTTTTGCTGCCAATGAAAAATTTAGTTTGTTTCTCTTAGGTGCTTCACCTGGTGTGGGCGAAAAATTGAAAGAAGTGATTTTACAACAATATCCTAATTGTAAGATAGTAGGTATTTATGTTCCTCCATTCATGCCATTGTTTGACGCTGCAGAAAATAAAAAAATGGTGGATGCCGTGAAAGCATCTGCACCAGATATTGTTCTCATAAGTTTAACTGCGCCTAAGCAAGATTTATGGATCACAGAAAATAAAGCACAACTGCATCCTGCATTGTATGTGGGTATTGGCGGTGCTTTTGAAGTGATGGCTGGTTTAGCAAAGCGTGCACCTAAGTGGATGCATGGCGCCGGCCTTGAATGGTTGTTCCGTTTAATCCAAGAACCCAAAAGAATGTACCGCCGTTATTTAATCGAGGCGCCTTTATTTATTCCATTAATTTTAAGGCAGAAATTTTCTTCTAAGAAATAATAAGAGCCAAGACTGACAGTACTCGCTTCGCTCGCACTGTTTTCCAATGTGTCTAACTTGGATTTAGTTTTTAGGGAACATCTATTCCTTTTTTTAAACATAAGTAATTGATTGTTTAAAATAGGCCTTGAGGGTAAATATCTAATATTAAATGTATATATTTGAAATAATTATAATTTATATATGATCCAATATGTTATTTAATTCAATTGAATTTCTACTATTCTTGCCAATAGTATTTCTGTTGTATTGGTTTGTTTTTAATAAGTCTCTACGTTGGCAAAATTTATTGGTGTTGGTTTCTAGCTATTTCTTTTATGGATGGTGGAGTTGGAAGTTCATGCTTTTACTAGCGCTTAGTACTTTCATAGATTATATTTATGGGTTTTATGTTGCTTCACCTAATAAAAAAAAGGCTAAATTATTTCTTTGGCTAAGCATTATCAATAATCTAGGCATACTTGCCACCTTTAAATATTATAATTTTTTTGTAACTCAATTTCAAAACGGATTCGAATTACTAGGCCTTCACACTAATCCTGTTTTGTTAAATATCGCCTTACCAGTTGGTATCTCATTTTATACTTTTCACGGAATGTCATATGTCTTTGATATTTATCGCGGCAATCAAAAGCCAGTTTCAAATTTTGTTGATTATGCTGTATTTGTTTCGTTCTTTCCATTACTGGTTGCAGGTCCTATTGAAAGAGCAAATCATCTTTTGCCACAAGTTCAGGTTAAAAGAAATTTCAATTATACACAAGCAGTTGAAGGTTGTAGGTTAATTCTGTGGGGGATGTTTAAAAAAGTAGTAATTGCTGATAGCCTTGCAAGTATAGTTGATGAGATTTTCAATAATTATCAAAATCATAATGCGTTCACCTTAATTTTAGCTGCAATAGCATTTTCTTTTCAGATATATGGTGACTTTAGTGGTTACTCAGATATTGCATTAGGTACAGCCAAATTGTTTGGATTTGAGTTATTAAGTAATTTTAAGTTTCCTTATTTTTCAAGAGATATTGCCGAGTTCTGGAGAAGGTGGCATATTTCACTATCATCTTGGTTTAGGGACTATTTATATATACCATTAGGGGGATCAAAACAAGGTAAATGGAAAGCAGTCAGGAACATCTTTATCATATTCTTGGTTAGTGGATTTTGGCATGGTGCAAGTTGGAAGTATATCGTCTGGGGTGGAATACACGCTTGTGGATTTTTACCATTATTATTGTTAAATCGAAATAGAAAGCATGTTTCAGATGTTGTAGCCCAAGATAGGAAATTTCCTAATTTTAAAGAGTTATGGCAGATGGTATTCACCTTTGCATTTGTAACTTTCGCGTGGATATTCTTTAGGGCAGACGGGTTAAGTCATGCGTTAGCCTATATCAAGCAGATTGTTATTAGTTCAATTGAGTTCCCAAGTCAATTTTATCAAAAGCCAAACGGGTTATCAATTTTTTATTATATATTACCACTAGTGATTGGAGATTGGTTTTTTAGAAGAGACGAAAGAAAAATTCAAATCAAGAATAAACTGTTTATATATCTTTTATACATAATAACAATTGAGTATTTATTACGGTCTTTGATTAATAAAGAAAATACTTCTTTTATTTATTTTCAATTTTAATTATGAATTTATTTGTAAAAAAAATATCTATACTGCTCCTTTTAACCTTTATATTACTTTTTGTTATAATAATTCTTAAAGAAAGAGATTCTATTGTAACTTCCAAAAGATATTTGTTCGAATCCAATAAAAGCTCAATAGAATGTTTAATAATTGGAACTAGTCATACATTTATGGGGATTAATCCTAAACTATTTCCATTTAAAACAATCAATATTGCTGAAAATGGTAAACCAATAGAAGTAGATATTGAAATTATTGAAAAAAACATCAATAACTTACCAAATCTGAAATATGTTATAATACCGATTGACTATTTTACCCTATATTTTTCAGGAATGAAGGAAAGGAGTACTGCAAAATTTTATCATCATTGGAATTTAAAAGATGGGATGATTCGTTCATACTCTTCAGAACGCTATCATTTTTTTACATGTGGGTATTCGTTTTATAACGAGATTCTGAAAAAACAAACCAATGATTCAAACTCTGGGTATAATCCTGAAGTTAATGATTTTTCGAAAAGTACTCCATCTCAACAAAAAAATTATTGTGAAAAAAAAATGGATTCTTGGAATCAATTTTTCATAGATACTTCAATTTCAATCTATGTTCAAAAAAGAGTTCAAAAGTTAGTTACTTTACTAAAAGAAAAAAAGATTCATACTATTTTAGTTACTATGCCTGTAAGTGAAGCGTTTTCAAAAGAATATGATAAGAATTTAGTTAGAAAAAATTCGTTATTTATCCAAAAACTTTCAAAGGAATCAAATTCTCTTTATATAAATTTAGAAAATTATTACCAATTTAAAAACGATAGTTTATTTAACGACGGGGATCATCTAAACTCTAAGGGAGCATTAATAGCGACAGTTGAAATCAAAAAAAGAATATTAAGTAGGCTTTTAAAATAATTTTTAATACTTAAACTAATAAATCCCTTATCACTCCTATTTATAACAAGTCAAATATCCGGGCCAAAATAACTGTAAAAAGACTATAAAAAGTGTGCCACAAAGTGCATAAATAAATTCCTATTACTAAACAAATTCTTTTTTTACACACTATATCAATCAAACTAAATTACTATTTATTTTATAAAATACACGGCTAATCAATTACCAATACTTTTATAAACGGGTATTGCAATCAAAAGTTATGCTATATTTTTTTTCAAAAAGTTATTTTCGGCAAAGAATGCACTCAAGCATGTATAATTACATAATGAATAATTATATTTATTTAAATACTTTACTATTTTATTCTCTTGTAGATTAGAAAAATCAAAATCATGTATTTCTATACAAATAATACTTGGTCTATATTTAGTAAGATCTAATCCTAACAGTGCTTCAAAATCATGCCCTTCAATATCAATGGATAAAAGATCAATATGCTTGTTCATATATAAATTGTTATCTAATATTTGCGTAAGAGTTAATGTTCTTTTTAAAACAATATCTTCTTCTAAATATTGCCAAATATTTTTATGCTTTTCAATAAAATCCTTACTTATTGTTGATACGTGATTATTTTTAGAAATATAAAAAGGGACTTCGACCTCTTGATTTGAAACTAGTGCACATATAGAAGTATCAAAAGGTCTTGTTTTTTTATAATCATTAATTAAACTTTGATTGCCGTCAATATTTAAACCACTCCATCCCCTAATATACAAATTGAAAGTATTATTGCCATCGATAGGTCTATTGCAGCCTACATCAATAAAGTTTCCTATTGTTTTATCAGAAAATAAATGCAATAAAATTATATCTTCTCCAAACTGAGAGTACATTATTCTTCCGGGAATATTTAACAATTTCATAGTTAAATGATTAAATACTATTTTTAAAAAAATCCTAAAACTCGTTCTTTTAAATAGTTTGATTACTCTATTCATTTTGTAAATACTTATAAAGTTGCTAAATATCAAAAAATACCTTTTATTATTCATTACCAATTACAAATTTATGACAAATCTGTGTTCTCGCCAAGACTGACAGTACTCGCTTCGCTCGCACTGTCTTCTTCCGTATTGAACTTGGATCTAGTGTTTAGGAAACACCAAGCAAATAAAATTCAAAGGGGTTGAGATTTATTATTTTGGACCATGTAGTTGATTTAAAGGCTTTATCATATTAATTAGTTAATTCGTTCTAAATTCTCTTATGTACTTTGAATTTGATTCTATGGAAATCCCAAAAAACAATAGTGACAAAAGTTTTATTTTATATTATAGATTATTCTTATATTTGAATAAATACCATAATATGAAAACAGCCTTAGTCTTAGGTGGTGGTGGATTTATTGGTGGTCATCTTGCTTTTCAACTCAAAAAAGAGGGTTATTGGGTTCGAGTAATTGATATTAAACTAAAACATGAATTCTGGGAAGCTAATGAAATTTCCGATGAATATATAAGTGGAGATTTAAGGGACTCGAAATTTGTAAATAAAATAATGCTAGCGCCTCTTCAAAAGTCAAATGAAGATTCGACTAATTCATTTGATGAAGTATACCAATTGGCAGCTGATATGGGAGGTGCTGGTTATATAAATACAGGTAATAATGATGCATCTGTTGTATATAATTCAATGTTAATTAATCTTAATGTCCTAAATGAAGCTAGAATAAAAAGCGTAAAAAAAATATTTTATTCTTCGTCTGCATGTGTGTATAATGAACATAATCAGTTGGATCCTTTAAATCCTATTTGTAATGAAGATTCTGCTTATCCTGCACAGCCAGATTCAGAGTATGGATGGGAAAAATTATTTAGTGAAAGACTTTACACTACTTTTAATAGAAATTACAAAATTGATATTAGAATTGCCAGATTTCATAATATTTTTGGTCCTAAAGGTACTTTTGATGGAGGAAAGGAAAAAGCCCCCGCAGCTTTGTGTAGAAAAGTAGCACTTGCAAGTGATTTTATCGAAGTATGGGGAGATGGTTTACAAACGCGTTCTTTTTTATACATAGATGAAGCAATTAATGCAATCCGTAGATTTATGAAATCTGATTTTAAAGGACCTGTAAATATTGGCTCAGAAGAACTGATATCTATGAACGATTTAGCTAATTTAATTATAAGTATTTCAAAAAAGAACTTGAAAATAATTAATATACCTGGTCCACAAGGTGTAAGGGGTAGAAATTCTGACAACAATCTATTTTTTGAAAAAATTGGATGGAAGCCATCACAAAATTTGAATATTGGGATCTCAATGACTTATAGTTGGATCAATGATCAAATTAAAATTTCCTAAATTTATGCCAATTTTAAAAGATCGATTTTACGAACTCATCAAAGGGTCTAGAACTAGTCAATATATTGAAACAGGTTGTTATAGAGGAGAAGTAGTAGATTGTGTTATAAATCATTACGATATTATTCATTCTATTGAACTGTCAGATAAATGGTATAAATATAATGTTGAAAAATTTGTAAATTATCCAAAAGTTTTTATTCATTTAGGTGATTCAAAAAAAGTATTACCTGAACTGTTATCTGGTATCAATGAGCCTGTAACCATTTATTTAGATGCTCATTATTCTGGCGGATCTACTGCTTTTGGAGAGGAGGAAACCCCTCTATTATTTGAGTTAGAATTTTTAAATAATAGACCGTATGATGATATTATTATAATTGATGATGTAAGGTTATTGGGTAAAAAAGGGACTTGTGGAATTTCTGATAAACACCCAGTTTATCCATCAATGAGTTTTAATTGGGAAAATATTACTACTGATTCAATATTTAGCTTAGTAAAGCCTGGCTATAAAATTTACGATAATCATAATAATGATTTTTCTTTCGGCGCCGCTGATCAATTGATTTTGGCTAAACCTGAAAAAACACTTGTTATATTAATTGGTAATGCTCGTGGTGGTGAGGATACGTGGCATTCTATGTATAAAAATCTTTTAGATCAATATGATGCTGATTTAGCATTATGTTTTGGAGAATTAGAGGAAAAAACATCTTCGTTGTACGAAAGGGCAAAATATGTTTGGGAAATTCCAGAATATGAAAATTGGAGAGAATTTTATGATAATAATTTTAATTCAGATTGGGATACATTTCTTAGTAAACACAAATATAATGGTGCATCTTTAATGGGCGGCGTAGATGATTTCCATGGATCAGGAGCCATAATTTTTGCATTTAGACATTTTTTATTAAAAAACAAAATTGACTATATTAATCAATATGATAGGATAATTTTAACAAGATCTGATTTTTATTACATTGATAAACATCCAATATTACCATTAGGAAAATTATATGCAGTTGAAGGTGAGGGCTATGGAGGTGTCTCAGATAGACATTTTATCTTCGATAGCTCAATGTCAAAAGATGTTTTAGGAATACTTGATTTCCTTTGTAACGAATCTAATTACGGGATACTTAATAAACATGAAGAAAATACAATAAATCCTGAAAAGGCCTTATTAATATTTTTTGAGTATAATAAGATTATTGAAAAATTAGAATATTGCAAAAGAGTTCAATTTACGGTAGCAATTAAAGACGATTTAACTAGATGGCAAAAACCTTCAAATTTTATACCCGGGTTTAAAAATATTAAGTATAAGTATATTTCTGAATTTGATAGTGCTTTTAAAAATTATTTTAAAAAAAATGGATACTTTTCAAAGTATTTATTTCATTACATAGCACATATTTTATTAAAGATTTATATAAGAATAATCAGATTATTTAAAAAATAATTAATTTCATTTTTTATTAGTATAAATAAAAAAGTACTGTTTCAATGAAAACATGACACAAGGGCATAAAAAAACCTATAAATGAAAACTTTTTTAAAAAAATTAATAAATAAACTTGGCTTTACTGTTATAAAAACAAACAATTACTTAGAAATGTTAGAGGTCCCTTCTTTTACAAAGTTGTGGAATAAATTAGATAACTCAAAGAAATCCTTCATCGCACCATATTTAGATTTAAGCAAAAGTCAATATGCACAAGATCTTTTTGTAATTAGTCAAATGGTAGAGAAGCAAATTCCTAACTATTTTATTGAATTTGGTGCAACTGATGGTGTTCAATGGTCTAATAGTTTTTTATTAGAAAAATATTTTAATTGGACTGGAATACTTTGTGAGCCTGCAAAAGTGTATCATAAGTCACTTGCTGGAAATAGAACTTGTCATATTAATCAGATGTGTGTTTATTCTGAGACAGGGCTAAATGTTGAATTCTGCGAAACACAAAATCCTAATGAATTTTTTAATATCTCAAGTCCGGAATTATCAACAATAAAAAAATATCTAAATTCGAATGATTGGGCAAAAAAAATAAGACAATCAAATTCAATTCATTATAAAGTAGAAACTATTAGTTTAATTGATTTACTTAAATTTTATAATGCACCAAAAAAAATAGGTTATTTATCAATGGATACCGAAGGTAGCGAGCTTGATATTTTATTGAATTTTAATTTTAAAGAATATAAAATATCAATTATATCTATTGAACATAATTTTAATGTTGCTATTCGAGATCAAATTAATTCATTGTTAACTAAGAACGGGTATAAGAGAGTTTTTGATAATATTTTTGGAGCAGATGATATTTATACTTTAACAGATTAATAAATTTTAATTAGAATGACTGACTGCTAATTTCAAATACATTTTTAGAAATATTTTATTTCTTAGATATATAAAACTTTATTATTTACTACTTTTTTAAGTAACATGAATAATTATTCCAAATGAAACCTCAATATCATTCTAAAATTAATTCGTGGTCTCGCCAAGACTGCCAGTACTCGCTTCGCTCGCACTGTCTTCTTCCGTATTGAACTTACTCAAACCCTCCGCAACAACCTTCGGTCGTTGCTGGTTTTATTTCTGCTCATCCGCTCAATCAAGCAAGCTTGTTTCGCGTCTTCGCAAAAATAAAACCCTCGCAGCGAAAGCTGCGAGGGTTTGTGGTCTCGCCAAGAATCGAACTTGGATCTAGTGTTTAGGAAACACCTATTCTATCCATTGAACTACGGGACCATCGGAACCACTGGGATCCGAGTCTTAAATAGGTCTCAAAGACCATTTAAGGAGGACAAAAATAACTATTCTTTTTTAAGCACCCATACTTTATCCCTGCGGCTCATTATTATGCTATAATTTGGTATCTTCACAGCTCAAATCGACATCATTATGGGCTTTTACAATATCATTATCAAGTTTCGTTTTTGGTTAAGCTTAATTGCCATTTTTGGCGCTGCTATCCTTCAATTAACCGATCTGGCTAATTTTTGGCCTGTTTTCCCTTTGTATATGCTTGGTGTGATTGGCCTATTGAGTCATATTTTTATTGGTCCACTTCGTTTGGTTCAAGAACCGATGGAAGCGGGTAATATCGAAGAAGTGGAGCGCATTTTAGCTTCAATATGGTTTCCTAATTTATTGTACACGCCTGTAAGAAGCACTTACTATACCATTAAGGGCAATATCGCCATGGCAAAACAAGATTTTGACACAGCCGAGAAGCACCTTAAAATGAGTAGTAGCCTTGGATCTGCAATGCCCGAAGCAGAAGGTGCCAATAAATTACAATTAGGGATGATGTCCATGCAAAAAGGAGATACCAAACAAGGTGAAGCCTATATCCGTGCCGCTATTCGTGCGGGCATTCCAGATAAAGAATCAGAAGCAGTGGCTTATTTAAGCATGTGTCAAATTTTTATGAATAAACGCGAGTTCCGTGCCGCTAAAGATTTCTTCCGCAAAGCAAAAGCGTGTAAGCCATCTACTAAGCAAGTGTTAGATCAAATCAAAGAAATAGAGAAATACATTTCTCGTATGCCTGGATAAGCTCATAACATTTATATATTTTCTATATACATCAAGCCTGCCTATTTCGCGCAGGCTTTTTTGTGCGTATAAATACTTGAAATTTGAATCCTGCTATCGCGTTTATTTGTGTTTTAAATGATTCATTGCGATATGATAAAAATGTACGTAATTTTGTACAAAAATATTTTATGACTAAAGTACTATCTGTCACAGAATTTAGAAATAATTTGGCATCTGAACTTGAACATGTTTGTAAAAATAGACGTAACCAAATTATTGTTAAACGACCAAAGGGAAAGGGTAATATTGTGATCCTCTCTCAAGAAGCATTTAATGCAATAGAAGAAACAATGTATTTATTATCCACTCCTAATAATAAAAAGCATTTATTAGAAAGTATTAAACAAGCAAATGAAGGCAAGACTAAAAAAATAAATATTAAAGATCTCTGGAAATAGTCTACACAAAAAACGCACAAGCCGATTTAATCTATTGGAAACTTAAACATCAACTTAAGATCCTCAAAAGAATAGAAATACTATTAGAAGATATTCTAAATCAACCTTACACTGGAATTGGAAATCCAGAACAACTAAAACATGAACTTTCAGGCCTTTGGAGTAGAAGAATAAATAAAGAACATAGATTGACTTACAGAGTAATCAATAAAAATCAGATTGAAATTATTGCACTTAGATTTCATTATTAACTTATGAGTTTTTATTTCTTCAATAAAATTTGCTCTATCGTTGGTGCAAAATGTTGATGTTCTAATACATGAATTTTATCTGCAACTGTTGTTGGTGTATCGCTAGGATCAACAGCACAGCTTGCTTGAAAAATTATATCCCCTTCGTCATAATGTGCATCTACCCAATGAATCGTAATGCCTGTTTCTTTTTCGCCTGCTGCAACCACTGCTTCGTGCACACGAGATCCGAACATACCCTTGCCGCCATAATTAGGTAATAATGCAGGATGAATATTTACAATGCCACGAGTAGTATTGACTTTTCCATTCACCACACTAGCATCAATTTTCATCCCTGGCTGGTAGGCGTTCACCAATACCTCGGGTACTTTCCATAAAAAGCCGGCAAGTACAATAAAATGAATATCTGCGTTGTGTAGGCTTTCTACATAGCCGGTGCTCGCAAACTCTTCTTTATTGATCATTAATGTGGGGATCCCCTTTGATTCTGCGATTTCTAATACCCCTGCACCCTGAACATTGCAAACTATTAATGATATTTTAATGGGGGTGGACTTGTTTTCAAAGTATTCGATGATCTTTTTGGCATTAGTTCCTGCACCTGAGGCAAAAATGGCCACATGGATCGGGCTAGTGGAATTTCCTCCACTCAATCTGCCCCAAATTCTTCCCAAATAACCCTTAAAAAAGGCAAATTGCCCAGTTGCAAAACTGACCAAAATCACCGAAAAAGGCCATAAAATGGTCAATAATAGGGGATAAATGAGCCAATATGCCGCATTTTTCTCCAAAAACACCAAATTTAGGATTTGCTTATTTAGGTACCCGCTCAAGCTTCCTCCCAAGGCAAATGTGGTCATGATTAACCAAAATTGGACCTGGCCAACCCCCCACTTTTGCTGTAATTTATTAATACTTTTCATAATATAATCAATGATAACTGCGAAAATCCCCCACAAATCCTTTAACCCCCCTCAAACCTTTAATCTCGACCTCAAATCCCATCAATCCTCTCTGAAAACTCAAAATCCCCCCTTTAACCCCAAAATCTCTTCAAATTCTGCCGCCCGAAGGTCCTCTTTTTTTCGAATTTCTACTACAAGATTAAACAAAATTTATAGGGATAAGTTGGATGCTTACAATTTTATGACATTCGTCATCAAAAATCCTCCCACCCATTTGAAAATCAATCAGTAAAAAGAAAAAAAAACTTGCAATAAACAAGCTTTTTAATGCGTTTCTTAGTTAATTTTGCGTCCGTTAAAGGATATTTTTCCACACTTGACACTGTTCGTGTATATGACAACTTTAAGAAACCTAGCTAAGATCATTACGATCTTCTTATTTATCACCTTTAGTGCTGCTATAGGTAATCAACTAAATGCGCAAGACGGTAAAGCACTTTTCTCTGCGAATTGTGCCTCATGTCACGCAGTAAATAAAAAGCTAACGGGTCCTGCTTTAGCTGGCGTGGAAGATCGTTGGCCTGAAAAGAAAAACTTATATGCATGGATTAAAAACTCTGCTGCATTTTTAAAAACAGGCGATCCTTATGCTACTAATTTGTACAACGAGTACAATAAAGTCGCCATGAATAATTTTCCTGGTTTATCGGATGCAGATATTGATGCCATCTTAGCTTATATCAAAACTGTTCCTGCTCCAGGCGCAGCGCCAGCAGGCGGTGCAGCTGCAGGTGCTCCAGCTCCTGAATCTGATAATTCTTTAGTGTTTGGAATTTTAAGTTTGATTTTAGCAGTGCTTGCGATTATTTTATTGCAAGTAAATAGCAACTTAAAAAAATTAACAGACGAGAAATTAGGGATGACGCCAGAAGTGCCTGTGCCTTTTTATCGTAATAAAAGATACATCGCATTCACAGCTATTTTGTTATTTGTGTTAGGCGGTTATTATACGACAGTAGGTGCCATGAACTTAGGTCGTTCTAAAGATTATCAACCAGAACAACCAATCTACTATTCTCATAAAGTACACGCTGGTGTAAATCAAATTAACTGTCAATACTGTCATATTGGTACTTATCAAGGTAAGCAAGCGACTATACCTAGTGTGAATGTGTGTATGAACTGTCACCTAGCGATTAACGAATACAAAGGCGATCCTTTAGTAAGAGAGAATGGGGATATTGTTGATGGTACTGCTGAGATTAAAAAATTATACAAGTACGCTGGATTTACAGAAGGTCAACCTTGGGATGCAACTAAAGCAGAACCAATTGAGTGGATTCGTATCCACAACTTACCTGACCACGTTTACTTTAACCACGCGCAACACGTGAACGCTGGACAAGTTGCTTGTCAACAATGTCATGGTGAAATTCAAAACATGGGTGAAGT
>Ga0304730_1000059_pt1 | contig 120116 bp, 94 predicted proteins | sample M_130628_MF_Meta_FD_190474 | JGI IMG/M metagenome (GOLD analysis project Ga0304730, IMG submission 190474) | Freshwater microbial communities from Lake Montjoie, Canada to study carbon cycling - M_130628_MF_MetaG (v2) (version 2) | ecosystem: Environmental > Aquatic > Freshwater > Lake | place... | reverse complement strand
TTGAACTAGACAGTATCGTCTGGGAACTTGGTGTTACCGATTGTGCCATTTCTGACTACACAACATTAAGCACAACGCTAACGCAAGATGTTCCTATGGCCATGACAATTACCAATGGATCGTGGTGTGGCGCTGGCGTTTGGTTAGACGCGAATTCCGATGGTGCTTTCGATAATTCAGAGAATCTCTACCACAGCTATCAAGCAGGCGACCCAATGACTTACGATATTCAAATCACCGTTCCTGCAACAGTTGCTGCGGGAACCTATCGCATGCGTGTGATAGCAGGTTGGGGAAGCGATTGTTTCGATTCAACTGGTACAAACGGATTTGGAGCTTGTGGCTCTTATCAATACGGAAGCTACCAAGACTTCACCATTCACGTTGTTGCACCATCAGCAGTATCTTCTGTGAAAGAAGACCTATCGGTAAGAGTATTGCCAAACCCAACACAGGGAACCTTTCAATTGAATGTTCCGAGTTCGTTGGTGAACACGAATTATTTCCTAACAAACATTGTAGGTGAAGTGGTTCAATCGGGAAAAGTAACCAGTCTAAATACCAGATTAGATATTGAGAATTTACCAAATGGAATCTACATCATGAAGTTCGATAATAAACTGCGCAACGCCGTTCGTATCGTTAAGAACTAACACCAAGAATTATTGAAGACACAGCCTCGGGAGAAATCTCGAGGCTTTCTTTATGATCCGAATTCCCATCTTCCAAATAATTCGTGTTGATTCCTAAAGGCATCCATCTTCCGGGATGCATCGGACGTTTCGAAGGGTACAAGCCAATGGCCTGAATCCCAACGGCAGAAGCTATATGGAGCGGTCCTGTACTTGCAGCAACCAGCGTTTCACACGAAGAGATAAATGCAATTAATTCTGGAAGAGAAAGTTTCCCAGTTAAGTCGGTAACTTGCGAATCGAATCGAAAGTCTTTTCTAATTCGGACTCCCTCTTCTTCTGTTCCTGTAATGTATATGTTGAAATTTGCTGGTGGCAATAACGCCGCCAATTCTTGGTATTGATGAAGCGACCAATTCAAAGCACTTCCCTTACTGAGCATATGGAACACAACCGAACGTTTATTCGGTTCGAGTTGAATGGGGCTTTCCACTTGAGGTTTCAAGACATGCCACGCGCGAATTTCTTCGAGGGTTGGAATGTCTTTCACACCGAACGGATACAACAAATAAAAATTCAATTGCGATTCGTGTAAGTCTGAATTCTTTCTGGAAAAGAAAACACGGTCATTGGCGAATTTCCAAGAGGCAATTCTGCTTCCTGTAGCAATGCGTCTTTTTACGCCTTGTTCCTTCACCCACTTCATGACTTCCGCATCTGGAAAGGCGAATACGCAAGCGTCTACTTTCAAACTAGATGCTTCATGCTTATCGAAATTCAAGAATTCATCTACATGCGGACAAGCCTCTACAATGGCCTGGGTGTAGCTTCTTCCAATAAATACAATACGCGTATTCGGGGAGTGCTTTTTAATGAAACCACACAACGGCAATGTCACAATCACATCGCCAATGCTGTCTGTTCTTGCAATGGCAAGACTACTTGGAAAGGCGAATGTGCTCATGTAGTTTTTTATATTTTAAAAACGTAGCGTAAGCCGAAATTCGTGCAACCGTGAATCCTGCCTTTCCATCTAAAAATCCCATTCGGAAAAAATAGTCGACAATGAATTTTGAAATCGGACTGAACACACGCTTGTACCAAGGCGATTTTTTTCCTTGTTGAAATAAATCCTCGGCTTGTATGCTAGTGAATTTTTCCGCTTGAGCGTAGTGCTGATCCACCCTGTAGTAGGAGTAGTGAAGGCAATCGCCTTCCAACAAAAATGTATTCTCTTTTGAAAGTCCGCGCAACACTTCGTGAATGGTTCCTTCCCATTGTGTTTCTTGCTTATTGAAGAGACGCACTTTAACATCTGGATACCAACCTCCGTGTTTTATAAACGTTCCGCAGTAGTTGGTCATGCGCTTGAAACAAGCCGCTTGCGGATTTCGTTTCCACTTCAATATAGATTGAATAAGAATTTCATCCAACGCCTCATCTGCGTCTAAACTTAAGATCCAATCGAAAGAAGCTTGCTTGTTTCCTAAGTTTTTTTGTTCTGAATATCCCACCCAAGGATGGGTGATAACCTTTGCGCCATATGCTTTGCAGACTTCAATAGTATTGTCAGTAGAGCCGGAATCTATCACTACAATTTCATCGGCAACCTCTTGTGCGGCCAACAAACATTTTGCAATGTGATGACCTTCGTTGAAGGTAATAAGAACAACAGACAGCCCTTGATCCATGGTTTAGCGAGTTGTATTCCACATAAAAACATTCGGATTGTTCTTGAATGGGGTAAGGTCTTTTACTGCTACAAGCAGCCCTAAATCTACCAACCATAAAACGCCACCACCACCGATTGTGGAGGTGTAGATTACAGGAACTTTTAAATCTGTTCCCAAGTACATTCGATGAACGCCAAACAGTCCCAAACTCACATCGAGACCAATGGCCACAGCCCTTTGATTATCGAATGTTCGAAGCTTTTGAATAATTTTTCTATTGTTGAATTTCTCCAAGGAAGCACCTTTCGCACTGGTCTTGCTGTTTCCCGAATCTTGAGCAAACGTTGATATTCCGAAGAATAAAAAGGAAAGCAAAAAGACAGTGCGCATCTTACGAATGTTGTTTAATCAAAGCTTCCACCTTCTCCACCATATTTTTCGATCCAATGAAAAGTGGAGAGCGTTGGTGTAAATCGGTAGGAACAATTTCCATAATACGTCTATGCCCGTCAGTGGCTTTTCCTCCAGCTTGTTCAACAATGAACGCAAGCGGATTGCATTCGTATTGCATTCGTAATTTTCCGTTCTTGTTCTTCGTGGTACCCGGATAAATATAGATTCCGCCTTTGATTAAGTTTCTGTGGAAGTCAGCAACAAGAGAACCAATGTATCTCGCTGAATACGGCCGATCGGTTTTCTTATCATCTTCCTTGCACCAAGCAATATATTCCTGAACCCCTTTTTCACACGAGTTCAAATTTCCTTCGTTCATGCTATAGATAGCGCCGTCTTCAGGAATTTGCATATTCGGATGTGAAAGAAAAAACTCACCAATACTGGGTTGAAGCGTGAAGCCGTTCACACCGTGCCCCGTCGTATAAACCAACATGGTGCTGCTTCCATAAATAATATATCCGGCTGCAACTTGCTCGTCTCCTTTTTGCAAAAAGTCGTTCACATTCGCAAGATCTCCAATGCTACTTTTCCTTCTGAAAATAGAAAAAATCGTTCCAATGCTAACGTTCACATCTATGTTCGAAGAGCCATCTAACGGATCAAACAAAATCACATACTTCGCTTTCTTGCAACGCTCTAGATCAAACGCGAAATACTTTTCATTCTCTTCACTCCCCGCACCCGCTACTTGTCCGCCCCATCGCATCGCGCTCAACAGCGTTTCGTCAGAAAAAACGTCCATCTTCATTTGCGTTTCGCCTTGAACATTAATGTTCGCGGCTGCGCCCAAAATATCTTGAAGCCCCGCCTTATTCACCTTGTGGTTAATAATCTTTCCTGCAATGCCAATGTCGGAAAGAAGTCGCGTTAAATCGCCTGAAGCATATGGAAAGTCTGACTGACGTTCCATTACGAATTCACTAAGTGTTACCAATGCTGCCATGTTGCTAATTTAAGCTGAATGAGTTACTTGTTGGGAAATAGAATGCGTGTCAATTCAATAAATTGTTCAACCGATAATTGCTCAGGTCTCTTGTTGAACAAATCGTTCTCCGATGTTATTCCAGGTTGAAGCAGCGACTTCACTGAATTGCGAATGGTTTTTCTGCGCTGATTGAACGCCAACTTCACCACTTGCTTGAATTCCTTTTGTTGGGAAGTTACCAAAGGCGCTGGTCTGCGCTGCATGCGCAAGACGCCGCTTTTCACTTTCGGCGGAGGATTGAAAACTTCCGGCTCAACGGTGAAGAGATATTTGATTTCATAATGTGCCTGAAGCAATACCGACAAGATGCCATAATCTCTGCTTCCAGGGCCTGAAGCTATGCGCTCTGCCACTTCTTTTTGAAACATGCCCACCACCTCGGGAACACATTCCCACTCGTCTAAAACCTTGAATAAAATCTGTGAAGAAATGTTGTACGGAAAATTTCCAACCACACAAAAATTATCGCCGAAGCTCTCTTTCAGATTCATGCGAAGAAAGTCTTCCTCGAAAATTCTTCCGCGAAGTGCCGGGTAGTAAGCATTCAAATAAGCCACCGACTCGTTGTCTAATTCCACCACAGACGTCTCGTATGGCATTTTCATTAAGAACTGAGTAAGGGCACCAGTGCCAGGACCCACCTCAATAATTTTCTTCGTTTCACCTACACCAGTAATGGCTTCAGCAATTCTTTCGCAGATAGACAAATCCAATAGGAAATGCTGACCCAAGTGTTTTTTCGGACGTACGTTCACACTACAAAGCAAAGCGAAAAACGCGAGACTTGGGCTCCATTTGTTGAACATTGTAAAGTGAAAAAGTAGTGTATTGAAAAAGGGAACATCCTAAAAATTGATTTAGCTTCGAAAGGTGGTAAGCTATCTCGATATTATTCTAGTGCTCATTTTAGTTTGGGCAATCTGGCGCGGCTGGATGAACGGTTTTGTTTCAGAACTGTTTTCATTCTTGGCCTTCTTTGTAGGTATATATGCCGCTGTTTATTTATCTGAACCAGTAGCAACGATGATTGGTGCTACGGATGGTTCAATAAGCACCCGTGTAGGCGTTTTCTTGGGGATATTTTTGGTTGTTGTCATAGGCATGTATTTCCTCGGGAAACTCATTTCGAAAAATATCAAAGGAAGCGGCGAGAAATGGAACAAAGCTTTAGGTGCCACTTTTTCGTTGGCGAAATATCTATTGGGAACCAGCTCGCTCTTCGTTATGCTTCATGCGCTAGACGACAAGTTCCACATGATTCCACAATCGCAAAAAGACGCTTCTATCGTGTATGAACCTGTGAATCGTTTTTCAAAGACTGTCATTCCAGCCATCGAAGATTTCGATAAGCATCTTCCTGAAAAGGAAGTTTAAGAACGAATGCGCCACTCGCTCGGATAGTTATTGTTCAAGCGGGTTCCAACCACTTTTCCCCATCCAATGTTTTGTTGTTCGAAGGTTACTAGAACGAAACCGACTTCTGCTTCCACCTGAATCACCTCCTTCTTTAAATAGCGAATGACATCGTCGTAGGAAAGGTCTAATTTTCTCACGTCACCCGACTCAATGCCTGTGTTGGCAATGCCTTGACCGGGAATGAATTTATCTTTCATGAATTCACCAACGAGTGTTCCCGCATTCGCATTGGGAAGCAAGGCACGCCAAATTTCTTTGAATGTATGTTGAAGGGTATCCATGAAAACCAATCCTTTTTCATTCTTCACCAGCGCAATGTCTTCACGAATAAAGGCATTCACAGTGGCACGTTCTTTTGCATTCAATGGAACAATTTTCATGTTCGGTTTGAAGCGAATTTTTTCAGTATGTCCTTCCGGCTTTTTCAAGAGTGTACAGAAGAATCCTTCTCCAGGAGTGTTATGAGGTAACATGCGATAGCCCTCGCCAGATGAGCCTTTCACAACATCAACGTTCCACTCCTTCTTCATTTCAACCGATATATTTTCAAGTTGAAATTCTTCGGTTAAGTATGAAATGATTTCTTCATTTTCTTCTGGAGCGAAGGTGCAGGTGGAATACAATAGGTATCCGCCTGGTTTTAATAACCGAACAGCGTCTTGAAGTATTTCATGCTGACGCACCGCGCAAGTGTGAGCGAAAGATTCTTTCCATTCACCACGATAGTCAACTTGCTTGCGAAATAATCCTTCTCCGCTGCACGGCGCATCTACTGCCACCACATCGAAGCATAGGGTGAATGGAATTTTATTCGGATACATTCCCAATGTGAAGACATTCGGAATGCCCCATTTGTCGAGGTTTTCACGAAGGATGCTCAAGCGCTGAGGCATGACTTCATTCGCAACCAACACGCCGTTTTCGCCGAGTAGGGTAGAGTAAATTAAACTCTTTCCTCCAGGTGCTGCGCAGAGATCAAGCACTGCAGGAGTTTCAATATGTTGAATGGCTTGTTCAAATAAATGTCCAATGAGCATGGAATTCGCTTCTTGCGAATAATACGCTCCAGCGTGGTAGTGTGGATCGAACGTAAATTTCGGGCGCTCTTCCAGCAACAAACCAAGCGCATTCCAAGAAACAGGTTTGCCTTGAATAGCAGTGTTCTTAAACTTCGTCCGATGCGTTAAAACCGACGTTTGAATCTCACGCTCGTAGGCCGGAATCATCAATTCCCATTGCTCGGGGAATTGCGTTTTTAGTCTGTTTACAAAGGCCTCGGGTAACATCATTCCTCTACTTCGTATTCTTGTTTTTCACGGAGCCACTTCGGTGTCTTCTTCTCTTTTTCCGCTTTCGCCTCAGGCGATACATTGTCTTTGATATACGGAGCAATACGTTCTTGAATAGGAGCTTTGGGAACCGAAGGTTCATTCGGTTTATCATTTCGAAGCACAGGAAATAAAGGCTCTCGTGGAGTGTCGCGATCTTTTCGCAAGCCGAAGGCGTTGTTAAAAATTCGATTTAATTTTTCTTTTTGAACCAATTTAGCACTCACTCGGTCGCTACGTAAAGCATCTTTATCTAAACCGAATTCGAGATTATCTATGGGGCCGCGCATGTACAAATAAATTTGTCTTCCGCTCTTGTCTCCTTCAGTGCTAGAGGCATTCAGCAACATCTCCTTCAAATCGAAGCCCAGCCTATAATCCAATACATTGTCGAAGCTGTGCGTGCCCTCCATGGTAATTGACATCGCGCTCGACTCAATATCCATCAATGGGAATGTGATGTTGGAATTTTCAATGTGAATGGAATTTTGTAACGTCGAGAATTTAATGTGTCGAAGCTTTTCCGCGAAGTCATCTTCCTTCACAAATGGCGCTATCCATTTGTTTCCTTTAATGTACGTAATCATATATTGAAACGAAGAAACATCATTCAGTTCGCCGTTTTCAATATTCACTTGCAAGTCAGATTTTATGGTGTTCGGAAGAACAGATAAATCTGCGCCGAGTGTAGTTTGGAAATCAACCAGTATCGTAGCGTTTCCTTTGATGTTGTTCTGCGTGAGATACGACTGCCCGAAATTGTCGAACAATCCGAAGGCCTGCTGAATGTCTATATTGTTCAATGATCCTTGGCACGTTAATGCGAACTGCCCATCGTTCGATGGTGATAAACCGAAATTCGCAGCTACTTCGCCATTGGCCATGCTGAGTTGAAGGGGAGAAATCTGCAGAATGCCATTTGCGTAATCCAATGTTCCTTTGATGTTGGATGCGTTGAACGATTTGAATAAAAACTGGTCTATCTGCGCTGTTAAATGAAGTTGAATTGAAGAAGGAAGAGCAAGTTTCATATCGCTTTCAGTATTTCCAGCTGCTGTTAAAAGTTTTTCAAGATCGAGCCTATTCGAATACAAATTTGCCTGAATGGTTAATGCAGAATTGTCTGAGGTGAAGTAGGGAATGACAGAATAAAAATCCCCTGAAAAACTACAGTTGTTATCGTTTAGATTGAAGTTCAACTGCTCAACCCGCGCGTCGGATCCGTTCAATAAGAATACGCCGTTAATGTTTTTAAACAGGCCATTGGATGCTGCCCATTGAAAGCTCCCTTCTGTAACTTGGGCCTTTCCATTTAAATGCAATTGAGACCAGTCGAAGGTGCTGTCGGCTTCCTGAAACGCAATCTTTCCGCGAATGAATGATTGTGCTGAAATTTGTCCGTCACAAACAACCAACGAATCCCAACCGAAAAATCCTTTTACTTCGTTCAAATTCGTTTCAGCACTCACCGACAAGTTCAAGACAGGATCGTTTAAGTCACGAATACTTCCGTTACAACTTAAAGTTCCCATTCCGAGTTGCGATTGAAAATTTGAAATGGTCACGCTGTCCATTCCTCCTTTCGAAATATAATTTGCATTCAGGTCTATAGCATGTAATTCAACACCCGAATTTATTTCAACCAACTCTCCGCCTTTCACAGAGAATTTAGAGGCAATGGAAAGGTTTTCGAACGGGCCGCTCATATCGAAATTGAAATGCGCATTTCCAGATGGTGCATACGGCCGCAGCTGAACTTGCATGGCGTTTGGAAGCAACAAGATTCCTTCTTTCAATTCAAGTTCGGTTTCTGCAATGTGTAAGTCAATGCTCGGATGTTCGCCGTAATCCAAGCTCCCTGTGACATTTAACGGCACTTCTTCTAGCAGCAATTCCGCGGTTTCAATCACAAAGGTGTTGTTATCAAGATTCACTTGCATTTTAGAATCAAGTCCAATATTTCGCTGGCGAAGCATTTCAGTTTCCCCTGCATAAAAGACGTTCATGTGCGCCGCCGTTTCTATGTCTAGAAGAAATTGTTTTTCATTGAAATTGCCGGAGGCCTTCAATTCCTTTAACTTGACATCTACAAATGTTTTTCCTTGTTCGTCTTCATACAGATAGGAAATGTTTTCCCCAACAATTTCCTCAAGATGTATTTTGAATTTTTCATTTGGGGTGGAAGAGGTGTCGGGCTTCCATACGTCCCAATTCATCTGGCCTTTGCTGTTTACACGCATGTTTAACGAACCCTCTTTCGCTTCAATCTCATCAATGTTGTAATTCCCGTTGAACAGATCAATAATGTCGAAAGACAAGTATAATTCTTTCGCAAATAAAAGAGTATCGTGAGCTTCGGAATTTTCTTCTACATAAACATCTTTGAATCGAATAGATACAGAAGGAAAATTATTCCAGAGTGTTAAGTCGGCTTCGCGAATGCTCGACTTTGTTTTTAAATTTTGTTGAACAGATTGAAGGGCGTAGGTTACAATTTCATCTTCGTACACGGTAACTGCAAGAACTATTGCGGAAAATAATAGCGTTATCAGGGCGAAGAGGCCAATGAAAATTCGCTTCAGCCACTTTCTGCGCGCTGAAACTGGTTTTTTTTCCTGAAGAACCGGTTCTCCTGCTATCTCTTTTACTTCTTCCATTCTTAATTTAAAAGTACACGGTGTATGAACTACTTTTGGAAAGGAGTTGTGAAGTAACTCACAACCGTTTGTTCGAACGATTTAATAACGATAACGATGAAAAATTTGTTGCTTGCGGGTGTATTTCTTTTCGCTGGAGTTTCTGTCTTTGCGCAGGAGTGGACTGTACCTGACTTGCCATACGCGTATGAGGCTTTGGAACCTGCCATTGATGCCGAGACCATGCACATTCATCACGACAAGCATCACTTGGCGTATGTAACGAATTTGAACGCGGCCATGAAAGTGGAAGCGAATCAAAAATATGCGAAGTTGAACATTGAAGAATTGTGCGCGGCTATTGAACCGAAGGATATGGCAGTTCGTAACAACGGCGGCGGACATTTCAATCATACTTTTTTCTGGAATTGCATGGCAGCGCCGAGCACTGCAGGAGCGCCGAGTAAAGAATTGTCGGCAGCTATTCAGCGCGATTTCGGCGGTATGGACAACCTGAAAAAACTCATGACCGACGAGGGCAAAGCTCGTTTCGGCAGCGGATGGGTGTGGTTGTGCAAAGACGCAAAAGGCGGTCTTTTCGTGACCTCAACTCCGAATCAAGACAATCCGTTAATGTCGAAAGTAGTAGACAAACCGGGCACTCCCATCCTTGGCATAGATGTTTGGGAACACGCTTACTACTTGAAATATCAGAACAAACGCGCAGATTATTTGGCTGCTATTTTTTCTGTGGTGAATTGGAATTTCGTAAACGAGAGATACGCGAATTAAGATTTGTTTCAAGATGCGGAGCAAGGTCGTTCCGAAGGTCTTCGCAAGTGTTTCATCTAGCCGGAGGCTCCTTGCATAGCACCTTTTGAAAAATCTTTCAAAAGAATAAAGTACTTTTGAACCATGATAGAAAACAAAGTTGCAAATAGTAAACTCATTACGCTAGATATAGCTGAAGAAGTAGAAGCGTTTGCAGGTGCGACGATAGATATTGCTCCGCAATTGTGGCAAGGAATAGCGCTGAAGGAAAAGGACTTTCGTGAATTTGTTTCTGCATTAGACACCTCTAATTTCGAGAATAAAATTGTAGCCATTTATTGTTCGGTAGATGCCATTATACCCGTTTGGGCTTACATGCTATTGTCATTGAAACTTTCTGAAGTGAATGCCCAGTGTCATTTTTCATCTCCAGAAAATCTAGATACACTCAGAGCGCTTTCATTTATTCAGCAATTAGATCTTTCGAAATTTCAAGATAAAAATGTTGTTATCAAAGGCTGTACTTCGCTTCGTTTGACAGAAGAAGTCTACATTCAACTTTCTCAAAAACTTCAGCCTGTCGCGAACCGCATCATGTACGGAGAACCCTGCTCTACTGTGCCGCTTTTTAAGCGATAACAGGACCACTGCGTGGATAACCTTCTTCGAAGGATGACACATTTCATGTGATGACCGTTCCGGATGACGCTCCGCGAAGCGGTCATCGAACTTGTTCGTCATCGATTGAAAATCGTCATCACTCGAAGAGTGTCATCGGCTTCGCCGTCATCACACGAAGTGTGTATATATTTGTAAGGTGACCTACATAATCGGAGAAATAGGACAAAACCACAACGGCTCGGTTGAACTGGCGAAGCAAATCATAGATCTTGCCGCCTCACCGGTGGTGGAAGATTTTTTTCAGCTCGAGCTGAAACCCATGAACGCCGTGAAACTCACGAAGCGTGATTTGAATGAAGAGCTCAGTCAGACGCAAATGAATGCGCCCTACAACAGTCCACATTCCTTCGGTGCAACATACGGTGAACACCGCGTATTTCTTGAATTGAACGACGAGCAACACGAAGAATTGTTTCATTATTCTAAATCGAAAGGGTTAGATTTTGTGGAAACACTTTGCGCAACCGGATGTCTTTCTTTGTTGAAACGAATCACCCCCGATTACCTGAAAGTTGCAAGTCGCGACCTCACGAACCTCCCGCTATTGGCGGCTTTGGCGGAAACGAAAATTCCAATCATTCTCTCTACCGGTATGGCCGGAAAGGAAGAGCTCGATCATGCGTTAGACATTATTTCGCATTACCATTCAAACATTAGCATACTTCACTGCACCTCGGAATACCCCACGCAGCCGAAGAATGTAAACCTCAATACCATTCGTTTTTTACAGAACAATTATCCGCAATACAATATCGGTTTCAGCGATCATACGCTCGGAATTTTCACACCCGTTGCCGCCGTTGCTATGGGGGCCACTATCATTGAAAAGCACATCACCACCGATCGTGATTTGAAGGGAACTGACCAGCGCGGATCCCTCGGCCCAGAAGGCATTCGACGCATGGTGCGCGACATTCGTGAACTCGAATTGTCTTTGGGTGAAGTGGAAATGAAGATTGAAGATTCTGTTGCTTCCGCTCGCTTGAAATTGGAAAGAAGCATTGCTGCCGTTCGTGAAATTCCATCTGGAAAAATTATTGAAGAATCAGACTTGTGCATGCTCTCTCCTGGAGATGGATTCAAATGGGCACAAAGAAATTTGTTGGTTGGAAAACGCACCACTTTGTCCATTCCTGCGAATGAAATTATTTACCCCATTCACTTGGAAGACTAAATGCAAAACGCCGAACATCACGCTGTCATCTTTGTTGCCGGAGGCACTGGAACCCGCATGGGAAGCACCCTTCCGAAGCAATTTCTTAAGCTAAACAACACACCCATTCTTATTCATACGCTTCGAAACTTTCACGCGTTCAATCCCTTTTTTGAAATGGTGGTGGTCATGCATCACGACTATATTTCTTTCTGGAAGGACTTGTGTCTTCAATTCGAAAATGTTCCTGCACATACAGTTGTTGAAGGCGGAGAAGAACGTTTCCACAGCGTGAAAAACGGATTGATTGCACTTTCTGAAAGCGTGAATTGTGTAGCAGTGCACGACGCTGTTCGTCCACTCGTTTCGCACGAAACACTCACGCGTTGTTTCAACGCATTGAAAGAATACAACGCTGTAGTCCCCGCCATTCCTATCAACGATTCCATTCGTGAAGTTCATGGTGCAGCGAATAAGAGCGTTGATCGATCGTTATACAAACGCATTCAAACCCCTCAGTGTTTTCGTGCATCTGTTTTGAAAGAAGCCTACAACAAGCCCTTTAGCCCATTATTCACCGACGACGCTTCTGTAGTTGAGGCGAACGATCATTCGGTTTTTTTGGTGGAAGGAAATTTAGAAAATATTAAAATCACTTCGCCCATCGATCTAATTGTTGGTGAGGCATTAACCGCAAAATAGAATATTATGAATACACCACGCGCAAAGAAAATTGAGAAAGAATTGGTGGAACACGGACATACCCGTGTCGACAATTACTACTGGATGCGTCTTTCCGACGAACAAAAAAACGCTGCTACACCTGACGAGCAAACTGCAGACGTGCTAGCGCACTTAAAGGAAGAGAACGACCATGTAAACGAGGGAATGAAGCACACCGAAGAATTGCAAAAGCATTTGTTCGAAGAGATGAAGGGGCGTATTAAAGAAGACGATTCCTCTGTTCCAGTGAAGCAAAACGGATTTTGGTATTACACCCGTTTTGAAATTGGACAAGACTACGCTTACAACTGCAGAAAGAAAGACAGCATGGAAACCGGAGAAGAAGAAATTCTCATCAACGGTCCAGAAATGGCGAAGGGCAAAGACTACTGGGCGCTAGGCGGATTAAGTATTTCAGAGAACAACCGTTTCATGGTATACGGAATAGATGAGGTAAGCAGAAGAGTTTACACATTGCACGTTCGCGATCTTCAAACAGGTGAAATGTTCAACGAAGTCATTGAAGGAACGTCAGGTTCTGCAACATGGGCCACCGATAATTTGCATTTTTTCTACACGAAGAAAGACGCACAAACCCTGCGCGATTGCCAAGTGTGGCGACATGAATTGGGAACCGACCCGTCTTTAGACGTCTTGGTTTTTGAAGAAAAAGATGAAGAATTTTCGTGCTTCGTTTTCAAAACGAAAACAAAGAAATTTTTAATGATTGGAAGTTCTCAGACGGTTTCAGACGAATACCGCGTGCTCGAGTCTAACAATCCGAAAGGAGAGTTTCGTCTCTTTCAAAAGCGTGAACGCGACTTGGAATACAGCATCACACATTACGAAGACAAGTTTTATGTCCTCACGAATTTAGAGGCGAAGAACTTTAGATTGATGTCGAGCCCCATTCATTCAACCGAAAAAGAAAGTTGGCAAGAAGTGATTCCGCATCGCGAAAACACGCTGTTAGAATCGGTTGAAATGTTTAAAGAATATTTGGTGTTGGAAGAACGCACGGAAGGGTTGGCGCACATTCGCGTTACGCGTTGGGACAAGACAGAGGAGCACTACCTCGAGTTTCCAGACCCGACATACAGCGCAGGAGTGGGAGCGAATCCAGAATTCGATACCGATACTCTTCGTTTCGGATATTCATCCATGACAACACCTGGAAGTGTGTTCGATTATAACATGAAAACACGCGAACGCGAGTTGAAAAAACAACAGCCGGTTTTGGGTGAATTCACCGCGAGCGATTACACGAGTGAACGCATTTTTGCAACAGCACAAGACGGAGTGAAAGTTCCCATTTCGTTGGTTTATAAAAAAGGATTCGAGCGAAACGGCAGCGCACCTTGTTTGCTGTATGCTTACGGAAGCTACGGACACAGCATAGACGCTGGATTCAGTAGTTCAAGACTTTCGTTGTTAAATAGAGGATTTGTATTTGCCATTGCACACATTCGCGGAGGAAGCGACATGGGACGCAATTGGTACGATGATGGAAAATTATTGAAGAAGAGAAATACCTTCACCGACTTCATTGCGTGTGGAGAATTTTTGGTGAATGAAAACTACACAGCAAGCAAGCACTTGTTCGCTATGGGTGGAAGCGCAGGCGGATTGTTAATGGGTGCTGTGGCCAATATGGCGCCTGCGTTATTTAACGGAATCATAAGCGCAGTGCCGTTTGTAGACGTGGTAACAACGATGCTAGACGAAAGCATTCCACTCACCACCTTCGAATTCGACGAGTGGGGAAATCCAAAGGACAAAGAATATTACGACTATATGCTCAGCTATTCGCCCATCGATAACATTGAAGCGAAAGACTATCCGCATACCCTAGTAACCACAGGATATTGGGACAGTCAAGTGCAATATTGGGAGCCAGCGAAATACGTAGCGAAGTTGCGCGACATGAAGACAGATTCGAATAAATTATTTTTCAAGTGCACCATGGAAGCCGGGCACGGCGGCAAGTCTGGACGATTTGAAGCGTTGAAGGAAGTAGCGCTCGAGTATGCGTTTTTATTAGATCTCGCTCACAAAGCATAACCGAGAATTATGGCAGTACTGCAAAACAAACAACGGTGGAAGGTGGTCTTGTTGCTTTTAGCAGCGGCCATTGCGGGCGTTACCTTGTGGTACACCAACAGCATTGCTCGTCGCATTCGTGACGAAGAAAAAGCGAAGGTAGAGTTGTGGCACAGCGCCATTCGCAAGAAGGAAGAATTGGTGAAGCTCACCCAAGTATTGTTTGACAGTTTGCGTTTGGAAGAGACGCGTAAGGCAGAGTTCTTGGGTAGAGCATATAAGATAATAAGTCTTGGAGAAGGGGATTACGAATTTCCAGCGGATGTCATAACACAAAATAAGACCATTCCCTTGTTGGTTTTCAACACAAAGTATAAGCAGTATGCTCACAGTAACATCGATACAGCCATCAAAAAAGATCCTGTTCGTCTTGAGGAATTAAGTCTTCAGTTCGCGAAAGAGTATCCGCCAATTCCTTTTCCAGATGCAAATATCATAGTATATTACAGCAATAGCTACCTGTACAAAGAGTTGAAGCAAACCATCGATGATTTGGTTTCTTCGTTCTTCAATGAAACGGTGATCAATACCGCTTCTGTCCCCGTAATTGTTACCGACAGCACGAAGATGAATGTTGTTCAGGTTGGAAAAATAGACACGCTGAAATGCAATGTGAATCAGGTCTTGGCTGAAATGAAGGAAGGGTACGAGCCCATTGAAATTAAAATTCCTGGAAGATCTACTCAATATATTTTTTACGATGATTCTGCCACCATTCAGCAGTTGAAGTTGTTCCCGTATTTGCAGCTCTCTTTAATCGGAGTGTTTTTAGTTGTGGCATATGTCATGTTTTCTACGTTCAGAAGATCTGAACAAAACTTGGTGTGGGTAGGAATGGCAAAAGAAACCGCGCATCAGTTGGGGACTCCGCTTTCTGCGCTTATGGCTTGGCGAGATTTGTTCGAAGGTGAAGGCGTTTCAAAGCCGTTGATTGAAGAGTTCAACAAAGACATCGAGCGTCTTTCTACCATTACCGAGCGCTTCTCGAAAATCGGATCTGAAGCGGCATTGGCACCCCTTGGCGCGAAGGACTTGGTGGAAGAAATTTTGGACTACTTGCGCGTTCGTATTTCTTCTGAGGTAAACATAGAAGTGAAGTCAGACGGCAATCCGCATGTGAATGTGAACGTCGCATTATTCAGTTGGGTCATTGAAAACCTCATCAAGAACAGCGTAGACGCCATGGACGCAAAAGGACAGTTAACCGTCTACATTCACGAAGCCAACGGCAAAGTCTACATAGATATCAAAGACAGCGGCAAGGGCATCCCCAAACGCAAATGGAAAACCATCTTCGAGCCTGGCTTCACCACCAAGCTCCGCGGATGGGGTCTTGGGCTTTCACTTGCGAAACGCATTGTGAAGAATTATCATAAGGGGAGTATTTATGTGCTTTCGAGTTCGCCAGCGGAGGGTTCTGTGATTCGGATTGCGTTGAAAAAGTAGGTAAGAGAAGTTAAGAAAAGGGAAGAGAGGGGAAGATTTGACAACGCAGTTCCAATTATGAAATAGGAATTACGAAGTAGGAACAACGAAGTTCCTAGGGGGCATTTCGAATGAGGCTCGCAGAGCTAGCTCGGATAGCGGGAAGAAATATTTTAATTCTAACAAAAATCGTCGAAGACCCTCGTCCATCGGACCCTCGCAACGCCAGTTGCCCTCGTCCTTCAGACCTTAACCTTTTCTTAACCTCGCCCCGCTCTGTTTAATGGTTTTTTCAGAAAAAATCACTACCTTCGTGGCTTACTTAAACGAGTAAACATGCGTATTCGCCACCTTTTTTATACACTCAGTATAGTTTTTCTTGCCTCTTGTGCAACCCCCGAAGATTTTTACTATTTGCGAGATGCCGGCAACGAAAAAATTGCTGACCAAGCCATCGATAGTTCCGCTTCAAATCCAACCATTGCCATTGGAGATCAACTGAGCATTGTGCTCACTTCTGCAAGCGTTGAATTGAACACCCTTATTAACGCTGCTAATTTCGGTGGTGCGCAGGGTGGACAAGCGCAAGGTGGAATGGTGAGTCCAGTGATGGGTTACCTCGTAGACGCCAACGGAGAGATTGAATTTCCGAAAATTGGAAAAATGAAGGTGGCAGGGAAACAAATGAGTAACGTTCAGAAAGAATTGGAATTGGAATTGGCTAATTATGTGAAAGATCCAGCAGTCTCATTGCGCCGCTTGAATTTCCGTGTTACCGTCATTGGTGAAGTGTCTCGTCCAGGAATTGTTCAAATCCCTTACGACCGAATGAATATACTGCAGGCATTGGCGCAAGCGGGTGACCTCACCATTTTCGCACAACGCGAGAATATACTTTTGGTGCGCGAAACACCTCAAGGAAAGGAAACGGTTAGATTAAGCTTGTACGACAAGTCTCTCCTTTCTTCTCAATATTACTGGCTGCAAAGTGGAGATTTAATATACGTGCAACCCAACAAAACCAAGGTAAACACGAACACCACCTTTTTCCAGGTGTGGCCCACCATCATCAGCTCAGCGTCTATCTTCTTAGTCATCTTGAACCAAATTGTTAAGTAATCATGGTAGAGAACGAAGTTCAAGAAAGAGAAGTTAACCTGGTTTCAGAGATCAAAGAAACGGTTTTGGCCTTTTGGCCTTTGTTTGTTTTAGGGCTAGCACTCGCATTCACAGGTGCTTTCGTCTATTTGCGCTACACCCCTGCAGTCTATCAAGCCAATGCGAAGTTGTTGGTGAAGGACGATTCAAAAACCGGATTTGGCCGCGCAAACAATGTATTAAGTCAGCTCGATGCATTTGGAACTAAGACCAACGTAGACAATGAAATTGTCATCATTCAGTCACGCTCCATTCTGAAAGAGGCCGCAATTAAGTCGAATTCGTTCATCACCATTTACAGCAACGGTCGTGTCACCGACCGCATTCAGCCGAATTTCCCCATTCGTTTTCAACCCCTGAATCCCGATTCACTCAAAGGTGGAAGCAAAGAATTTAGTGTGACCGATAGCGAGATTGTTTTTGGAAACAACCGCTATCCTTTGAAAGATTCAGTCTTGGTAGATGAAGGATTGAATTCCCCTTTTTTGTTGTTCGTGAATGAAAACGAAATAAATGGAGTTAAGAATGAGAACTTCTCGCTGCGTGTCCGTTCATTGGAATCTGAAGTGGGTGCTTTGGCAGGCGGATTCAAAGCGGAAGCAACTAGCAAGCAGGCGAGTGTTGTGGATTTGTCTATAACAGCGCTTGACCCTAAGCTTGCTGAAAAAGCCCTACAGGCCATACTCGATGCCTATACCCAAGCCAGCGTTAAAGACAAACGTTTGATTGCGGAATACACCTTGAATTTCATAGAAAATCGTTTGGCGGTGGTAACGGAAGAATTGGATTCAGTTGAATCACGTATCGAGCAATTTAAATCGGCTAACAATATCTTCGACCTCAGCGCCCAAAGCAGCATGTTCCTCAGCAGTGTGCAAGATCAAGACGCCGAACTCAGCAAAATAAACATTCAATTGTCGGCTTTGGACGAAGTAGAGCGCTATGTAAACAGCTCAAGTCGAAATGGAACTTTTCCTTCCTTGTTGGGTCTTTCAGATCCCATTTTAGGATCTCTTCTTACAGGATTGTACGAGGCCGAAACGCTTTACAACAAGCGTAAATTAACAGCAGGCGAGCGCGACCCAGAATTGATTAACCTGAAAGCAGAAATTCAAAAACTAGAGCAAGGTATTTCAACATCCTTGCGGAATGTTCGCTTGTCGCTGATGTCGGCCAAGCGCCCCCTCGAAAGTCAGATCAGCGCCCGTATGAGTGAGCTAGCATCCTTGCCAAGCAAAGAGCGTTCGTTGTTAGACATTAGTCGTCAGCAAGCGATTAAAAATGCCATCTATACCTTTTTGCTGCAAAAGCGTGAAGAGTCTGCAATATCCTATGCTTCTACATTAAGCGATGTGCGCATTATTGAACCTGCCTTGGGCAGCGGATCACCCGTAAGTCCGAAAAGACAAATGGTTTGGTTAATTGCTTTTGTTATTGGGCTCGCTGTTCCTGCTGCGTTTTTAATAGTTAAGGAACGATTGAATTCAAAAGTATTGTTCCGCTCCGATATAGAGAAGATTGTTCCAAACCTTCCAATTATTGGAGAAATCTTCCAGACGAAAATGGATGAGACGGATTTAATTTTCGTTGAAAATTCACGTTCGGTCATGGCGGAAAGTATTCGTTCGGTAAGAACTAAGCTTCCGTTTTATTTTACACGCGAGGACGAAAAGGTTCTGTTGGTTTCTTCTTCTATTCCTGGTGAAGGGAAGTCGTTCTTAGCTTCCAATCTTGGACTATCGATCGCTATGATGGGCAAGAAGACGCTTATTGTGGGTGGTGATTTGCGCAAACCGAAACTGCACAAGACTTTCGGAATTTCCAACGCTATCGGATTGTCTACTTACCTCATAGGTAAATGCACCATTGAAGAAACCTTGGTCGAAACAGAACACGAAAACCTATTCGTATTACCTTCTGGCCCAGTTCCCCCAAACCCCTCTGAATTGTTGGTTCAAGAGCGCTGGCCGAAGTTAATTGAAGAATTGAAAATCCATTTCGATTTCATTATTCTAGATACACCTCCGTTAGGATTGATTAGTGACGCCGAATTGATGGCTAAAGTCGCGGATCTTTCCCTATTCGTGGTTCGTCACAACCACAGCACCAAGGAAGCCGTGCGCAAGGTCTTGGGAAATTCAGACTTCACTTCGCGATTCCCCAGAACGGTGTTGGTGTTTAATGGACTTAAGCAACGCGGTATTGGATATTACGGCTATGGCTATGGCTATGGCTATGGCTACGGTTACGGCTACGGCTACGGTTATGGTTACGGTGGATACAGCTATGGCGGATATGCGTATGGTAGCGAAGCGAAGCGAACGCCATTACTCAAAAGATTGAAGAATAGATTTAAGAAACTAATGAAATAAATTCTGCGAAGCAGAGTAAATTAAAGTAAATGCGGCTGCGCCGCCTAAGAACAATACAACTTACCCCGTAGGGACTTACTAACTTACTCCGCAGGAATTTAGAAAAGGAAAAGAAGGAAATTATAAAAGAAAAGATGAATACTCGAAGAATAGCTCTTATCACAGGAATCACCGGCCAGGACGGATCGTTCTTGGCGGAGCTGTTGTTGGAAAAGGGCTATGCTGTGCACGGCATTATTCGTCGTGCATCTTCATTCAATACACATCGAATAGAGCATCTGTATTTTTCCGAATGGATCAAAGATGTCCATTTAGAAAAGAAGGTGCAATTGCATTACGGCGATATAACTGACTCAACGTCCCTTATAAGAATTTTACAAGAAGTTAAACCTACAGAGATATACAACTTGGCGGCTCAAAGCCATGTGAAGGTTTCTTTTGAAGTGCCAGAATACACCGCAGATGTAGACGCCTTGGGAACGCTTCGCATTTTGGAAGCTGTCCGTATTTTAGGATTGGAAAAATCGTGTCGAATCTACCAAGCCTCTTCCAGCGAATTGTACGGAAAGGTGGTTGAAGTTCCTCAGAGTGAAACCACTCCGTTTTATCCTCGTTCGCCTTACGGTGTAGCGAAGCAATACGCTTTCTGGATAACCAAGAATTACCGCGAAGCATACGGCATGTATGCCGTGAATGGTATTTTGTTCAATCACGAAAGTGAACGTCGCGGAGAAACCTTCGTAACACGAAAAATCACTTTAGCCGCTGCACGCATTGTAAAAGGTTTACAGAAGAAATTGTATCTCGGAAATCTCAGCGCACAGCGCGATTGGGGGTATGCGAAAGACTATGTGGAATGTATGTGGCTCATGCTTCAGCACGATACTCCAGAAGATTTTGTGATTGCCACTGGAGAAATGCACACTGTGCGTCACTTCTGCACCTTGGCTTTTCAAGAAGCAGGAATCGAATTAAAATGGGAAGGAGAAGGTGTGAATGAAAAAGGGGTGAATGTTAACACCAACGAAACACTCGTTGAAGTGGACCCGAAGTATTTTCGTCCAGCTGAGGTAGATCAACTCCTCGGCAATCCAACCAAAGCCAAAACGCTTCTTGGCTGGAATCCGAATCAGACTTCGTTGAATGAATTGGTGAGGATAATGGTGAGCAATGACCTTAAGTTAGTGGAGAAGGAAAATAGGATATAAATCGGCGTTGCCGGGTAAGTTAAAGTAAGTGCCGCGTAGCGGCGTAAAAGGAATACAAATTACACCCAACGGGTAATTACTGCGAAGCAACTTACCCTGAAAGGAATTAAATAAAATGTTGAAGAGTACAACGAGCGAAAGAAAATGGTTGGTGCTGAAGACGAGGGCTAATGCTGAGAAGAAAGTAGCAGAGCGCCTGGCCTTGAAAGGCATAGAAGTTTACCTTCCGTTGTTCACCACCATGAAACAGTGGAGCGATCGGAAGAAGAAGGTTCAAAAGCCATTGATTTCGTCAACGCTTTTTGTTCATGTGGAAGAGAAGGAGAGAGAGTTGTTGTGGAATGTGGAGGGTGTAAGCGGCATGTTGTATTACCTCGGTAAACCCGCAGTAGTGCGTGACGAAGAGATTTTGATTTTGCAGCAAATGTTGCAAGAAGGCGTATACGAAAGTGTGGAATTAAGTCCTACACTCATTGAAGGACAGGAAGTGGAAATCACCGGAGGAGACTTTAAAGGTCTTCGCGGAATAGTGCAGGAAGAAGTGAACGCCCAAAGGGTGGTAATTGCCCTTCAGGGGTTGGGAGCGCAGGTGGTGTTTACGTTGAAGAAGGGAGCTGTGCGCCGCCTGTAGAGGCGAATGTCTGCGACGAATGTTCTTCGAACGAATGTCTTTCAGACGAATGTCTGTGACGAATGTTAGAGGTAGGGAGTAGATTTGAATTATTAGATTTTTTCGAAGAACCTTTCCGGAGGAATCTTTCTGAAAGAATCTTATGAAATATCGGGGTCATCACAACTTGTTGTGTGGGTGACGGTGGCGAAGCCGTGAAAAAAAGTTTATAATTTGAACGAATTGAACAGTATGAACATAGAGAACAAAAAAATCGCAGTTATTGGACTTGGCTATGTAGGCTTGCCCTTAGCAGCGGCGTTTGCAGAAAAATATCCAGTAGTGGGATTCGATATTAATCAGGGAAGAGTGAATGAATTGAAGTCGGGTCATGACCATACATTGGAATTGGCAGACGATGAGTTAAAGGCGGTGTTGGTTGAAGGTTTGGAAAGTGGAAACGGATTGTTACCGAGTTTCAATGCAGAAGATTTAGCAAGTTGCAATGTGTTTATTGTAACGGTTCCAACGCCGACAGATAAGCACAACCGTCCGGTGTTGACGCCCTTGGTGAAAGCAAGTGAGACGGTTGGAAAGGCCTTGAAGAAAGGAGACATTGTTATTTATGAAAGCACGGTTTATCCGGGAGTTACGGAAGAGGAGTGTGTTCCTGTGTTGGAGCGTGTAAGCGGATTGAAATTCAACGAAGATTTCTTCGCAGGATACAGTCCAGAGCGCATAAATCCCGGTGATAAGGAACATACGGTTAAGAAGATCTTGAAGGTTACTAGCGGAAGCACGCCTGCGATTGCAGACGAAGTAGATGCGTTGTATCGAAGCGTCATAGTTGCTGGAACGCACAAGGCACCGAGCATTAAGGTGGCTGAAGCTGCGAAGGTGATTGAAAACAGTCAGCGCGACATTAACATTGCATTCGTGAACGAGTTGGCGAAGATTTTCAATTTAATGGGAATCGATACGCACGACGTATTGGAAGCAGCTGGAACGAAGTGGAATTTCTTGAAATTTAAACCCGGATTGGTTGGGGGACATTGCATAGGCGTAGATCCGTATTACTTGGCGCAGAAAGCCGAAGAATTGGGTTATCACCCCGAGATTATTTTAGCTGGAAGACGTTTGAACGACGGAATGGGCAAGTATGTAGCGGGTGAAGTTGTGAAGTTGATGGTTAAGAAAGATATTAAAGTGAAAGGATCGAAAGCCTTAATCTTGGGCTTCACGTTCAAGGAAGACTGTCCAGATGTCCGCAACACGAAGGTCATTGACATTGTCCGAGAGTTAGAGACTTACGGCATTGAGGTAACCATTCACGATCCTTGGGCAGATGAGCTAGAGGTTCAACATGAATATGGAGTAGTTTCAAAGAAGGTAATTCCTGCTGGAAATTATCAAGCTGCGATATTGGCTGTAGCGCACAAAGAATTTAAATCGCTGAGCATTAAAAATCTCGTTGAATCCGGCGGGGTAATTTATGATGTGAAGGGGTTGTTGGAAGAGAATTTAATCGACGGGAAATTGTAAAATGAGTAAATTGAATTTTCAAATTTTAGATTGTACGCTCCGTGACGGAGGTTATTATACGAATTGGGATTTTGATAAGGAACTAGTAAAAACATATCTTGAGGCTTTAAATAACCTTCCTGTAGACTATATCGAGGTAGGTTATAGAAGCCCTATGTTGGAGGGTTATTACGGGGAATATTTCTATTGTCCCGACTACGTTTTAAAGCAATTGTCAATTTGGTCAACCAAGAAATTAGTGATCATTCTTAATGAAAAGGATGTTCGAGCGGATATGGTTAAGGAGCTTTTAGGTCCCTGTTTAGGAATAATCCAAATGGTACGAATAGCTCTTGACCCTCAGCATTTGCTCCGAGCAAAGGAATTGGCATTGGCTGTCAAGGAAATGGGTTTTGAAGTCGGGTTCAATGTTATGTACATGTCCAAATGGAAGACACAAACCACTTTTATTGACTCGTTGCCAGAAGTAAATCAAGTTGCAGATTATTTTTACATGGTAGACTCTTATGGAGGGGTTTATCCTGAAGATGTTAGTGAAATTTATGATTTAGTAAGTTCGAAGGTCGATGTGCCTATTGGATTTCACGGGCATAATAATTTAGAATTGGGCTTAGTCAATACACTTACTGCAATTGGTAAGGGATCGAAAATTGTCGATTCCACAATTACGGGTATGGGAAGGGGTGCGGGTAATTTGAAAACAGAACTTTTACTTACCGCTCTGAATCAAAAGTTCGGCTTAGAGGTTGATTTCAATGCGTTAGCGACTGTTACCGATGCTTTTGTTGATTTGCAAAAAAAGCATGAATGGGGAACGAATTTACCTTACATGGTTTCCGGGGCCAATTCACTGCCCCAAAAGGAAGTTATGGATTGGGTTGGGAAAAGATATTATTCTTTAAACAGTATAATAAGAGCATTGTATCACCAAAAGAATAACAATCAAGAAGAGATTGTTTTTGAAAAGTTCTTGAAAGATGGTAGTTACAATGAAGTACTCATCATAGGAGGTGGAAACAGCGTTGTTGAGCACCAAGATGCAATTCTTGAATTCATTAAAAAACGGAAGAACATTTGTCTAATCCACGCCAGCTCAAGGAATGCAGGAGTGTTCAAAAATAGTGATGTCAAGCAGTATTTCTGTTTGGTTGGCAACGAAGGTCTAAGATTGGAAAAGGTCTTTAACGTCTTAGGTGATTTTAATGGAATATGCATCTTACCTCCATCTCCAAGAAAAATGGGTACGTATGTGCCTGAAAAGCTGTTAGCATTGACTTATGAATTATCTAACCATCAGCTTTCTTCTATAGTAAACGATTCGCATACCGCGATTGCTCTGCATCTCGCAAGCGAGATTGCCCCAAACAAATGTTTTTTAGTTGGTTACGATGGTTATACCGACCAAAATGTTGGGATTAAAGAGCAGGAGTTGTTCATGGAGAATGACGCCTTGTTTGAGGATTTTAAAAGCAAGGGTCTTGATTTGTTTGCGCTTACGAGCACGAAGTATAAAAATTTATTCCAGGAATCGATTTATTCGGACTTGTAATTATTGCTTATGAAATCAGTTATTGTTATTCCAGCCCGATATAGTTCGACTCGTTTTCCAGGAAAACCTCTATTGCAATTGCATGGAAAAACAATGATTCAGCGGGTTTATGAACAGTGTTTAAAAGCTGTAGAAGCAGAGGCAATTTATGTGGCGACAGAAGATTCGAGAATTTTAGATCATTGTAATAAATTAGGTATTCAGTGTATTCTAACATCTGATGATTGTTTAACCGGGACGGATAGGGTTGCCGAAGTTTCAAATGTTATCCAGGCCGATTATTATATAAATGTTCAGGGTGATGAACCAGTTTTTAACCCTGAGGACATTCGTAATCTGATTAGCCATTTGCCGTCGGCAAATGGTAAAATATTGAACGGATATTGCGAAATAACGAGCGAATCTGATTTCAGGAGCACTTCAGTACCGAAAGTCGTATTTCGGGAAGACAAAAGGCTTCTTTATATGTCTAGAGCAACAATACCAGGAAACAAAAAAAATGCTTTTGGCTTTGGTTATAGGCAAGTTTGCATTTATGCCTTTCCAAAAAGTGCTCTTAACGCTTTTGCGTCGAGAAAAGACAAGTCCTTTTTTGAAAAGGAAGAAGACATTGAGATTTTAAGGTTTTTAGAAATGGGTTATGATATTCAAATGGTAGAAATGAGTTCTGAATCTATTCCTATAGACAATCGGGAAGATGTGGAAAAGGTTCTCAATAGAATTACAAATGTTGGATAATTACAAAGTGATTTTATGGGATTTTGATGGGGTTCTAATGGATTCTAATTCCGTGCGTGATTATGGTTTTGAAAAGGTTTTATCTGATTATCCTAAAGAGTCAGTAGAAAGGCTATTGGAATTTCATAGGATAAATGGTGGTTTGTCTCGTTATGTTAAATTTCGATATTTCTTTGAAAATATTCTGAGGCAAGATATAAGCGACGATGAAATTCAAGAGTGGGCAAACAAATTTTCAATTATTATGAAATCACAATTATTGAATCCTGAGTTACTAATTGAAGATTCATTGAATTTTGTAAAATCGGAATACGAGAAAGGAAGAAAAATGCACATTGTCTCTGGTTCTGATCAGGAAGAATTGAGATTTTTATGTCAAGAATTGCAGATTGCAAAATACTTTGTTTCCATACACGGTTCACCCACTCCAAAAAAGCAATTAGTCAAAGATGTAATTGAAGCGAACAGATATTTGGAAGAGGAAGTTGTACTAATTGGAGATTCTGTAAATGATTTTGAAGCGGCTACGACTAACAACATTGATTTTAAAGGCTATAACAATGAATACTTAAGTGATTTTGGAAAATACATTTATGAGTTCCCGAGTTAAATTATTACCAACTAGTCGGGATTTATAAATATTGCTTGTCTAAATTGGAGATTTAGTATTTTTTCAAAATAGTAATTAAAATCTTTCGAAAAAATTGGGTTATATAATTCGCTAAATGTCAAATTTCCAATAAAAGCGAGAAATCTACTTAGAAAAAATGGATTGTTGAAATTATAGTCTAGCTGTACATTCTAATATTGATTTTAAATTTACCACTACGTTGAAATATTTTGGCTCTGACCTAAGAAAGTCTATTTTTTCTGGTTATGCGTTGTTTTTACTCAATAATGTGGTAGCATTGTTTTTAACACCTTACATGTTAGATTATGTTACAAAAGAAGAATATGGTCTTTATATTATTTGCGTTGATTTTCTTGCTTGGGTGAGTTTTCTTGAATTTGGAACAAGTAAGGTAATTGAATCAAAAGCAGGACATTTGTTAGCAACAAATAGTCAAGAGGAAATAAATGTAATTTTCAATTCGTCGTTTTTCTTTCAAATTATTATTGGGATTTTAATAGTTCCTTTGTTTTATTACTCGGTGAAGCTAGGTTTAGGTGAAAGCGAGTTCGCAAATCGGAATACAATAATTCTTTTATTCTCTTTTTCTGCCGGACTGAGCGTTTTTAAAACTTTATTTTCTTCGTTAATTATTGCAAGTAGAAAGGTTCACTTAGATAATTCTATACAATTTTTCATAAACATAATCAATTATTCGTTAATACTTTTACTAACTCCTTTTATCGGTGTAATTGGACTTGCGGCAATATCTCTATTTATTTCTATTTTAATATTACTTCGCTCAAATCACAGATTAAGGAGACTATTCCCTTTTGTCGTTATATCGAGGGAAAGCTTTAATCTCAAGGAGCTTGAATCTTTATTCTCTCAAGGGGTGTTTTTTTCTTTGGGTAGTATTGCGACAATTTTGGTTTCAAGGATTGATAATTTTGTAATAGGAAAGTACATTGGTTTAGAGACAGTCGCTTCGTATTATGTATCTATTAAATTGTTTATGTTAGTTCAGAAGTTAATACAAATATTATACAACAATTACAGACCATATATTTCATTCTTATACGGAAAAAAAGATTTCGATGGTATAGGACTTTTTTGCAACACATCATCTTGGTTTATTTACGGTTTTAGTATGGTGCTAATTGCATTGACTATGATTTTTAATGTATTTTTTGTAACGGTGTGGGTAGGAAAAGAGTTTTTACTTGGTCAGCGATTTATTATGCTGTTCGGAACTTTTATTTTATTCGATTTATTTACTTTGCCTAGTCGTAGCGTTTTAATTTCTTCATTATTCAAGATTAAAATCCATAGTTTCTCGAGATTCTTGGAGGGAGGCTCACGTATATTGATTCTCCTGTTGTTTTTTGAGACAATGTGCATAATAAGTATACCCCTTTCCTCGGTTATAAGCACATTTATTTTTGGAAATATTTTTTTTCATATTCAGCTAAAAAGTTATTTTTCCTCTACGGTAGTAGTTGTAAAAAGTATTTTTCTTATGATACCAGTTCTTATAATAACAATTTTATTATCGCTTCTTTTTATTGATTTAGAGTTTATTTTTCCTTTTTTGCTATTAATTATGGGATGTTTAGTTTTAATTAGAAGTTATTTTCATGAGAAATCAAATTTGATTACTTTAAAAAATGTTTTAAAGATAAGCTAGAAGTTATGATGAATTTTTTAAGGTTATTATTACTCAGAATGAGCTACAGAAAACATATGAAAATACTCAATAAAAATTGTATATGGGGTGAAGATTTTTGTAATTCAAAAATGTATTTAGATAGAAAATCACAGTTGTTAAATGTAAAGATTTCTAATAGGACAAACTGTAGAGAGAATATTAGATTTGGAAATTACAATAATATTTCTTGTAATATTACTTTAAATAAATTTGGAAGAATATCCGTCGGTGACTATGTTTTTATGAATTTTGTTCAAATGCGAATTGACCATGATTTGAAAATTGGTTCGCATTGCATGTTTGGTCCGTCTGTTGTTTTATGGGATACAGATAATCACCCACTTTCAGCATCCAAAAGGCACACGCAGTGTGAAGAAATTGCAAAAGAATTTCCTCTCCTAAAGAGTTACGAAGCGGATGGTGGACATATTGTCATTGGAAATGATGTTTGGGTAGGTATGGGAGCATTGATTCTGGGTGGTGTTACCATTGGCGATGGAGCGATAATCGCTGCCAGAAGCGTAGTTACCAAAAATGTAGAACCATACACTATCGTTGCTGGTATTCCTGCAAGACGGATTGGTGAAGTTCCTCAATAGATTTAGCATGAAAACATATTTAGTAACAGGTGGAGCTGGTTTTGTTGGAGGTGTTTTGGCAAAGAAATTATTGTTAGACGGTCATGATGTTTATATAATTGATAACTTATCTACTGGTTTCAAGGAGAACATCCCGTCTAAAGCAACTTTTATTTTCGGGGACTGCAGTAAGAAAGAGACAATTGATCAATTGGATAATATATATTTTGATGCAATATTTCATATAGCAGGTCAATCTTCCGGAGAGATTAGTTTTGAGGATCCTCTTTATGATATAGATTGTAATACAATTTCAACATTGCTTTTGCTGCAATATGCAGTTAGAACAAATTGTCCAAGAGTTGTTTATGCTAGTACAATGTCGGTCTATGGTGATAATGAAAAACAGGTAGTTTCTGAACTTGACATTCCAAATCCTAAATCATTTTATGCGGTTGGGAAATTGGCGAGTGAGAATTATTTAAAAATATTTAATCAAGTTTACGGTATTAACTACACCATTCTTAGATATTTTAATATTTATGGCCCGGGCCAAAATATGAATAACATGAAGCAGGGAATGGCGAGTATTTTTTTGAAGCAATTATTGTCTAAAGATTATTCATCAGTTACGATTAAAGGTAGCATACAACGATTTCGAGATTTTATTTTTATAGAAGATTTGGTAAAAATTACAATTGACGCTCTTGACTGCGACTTAATGAAAAATCAAATATTAAATGTCGGAACGGGGGTGAAAACGACTATTGCACATCTTTTAGATTTATTGATGCAATATTCCGGAATTGAAAAGTCACTCAAAATAGAAGGAAATACATTAGGGGATCAGTTTGGTATTTATGCAGATAACTCAAAATTAAGAGGCTGTATAGATTATCATTTCACACCAATTGAAAGAGGGATTGAGTTGTTTGTAAAAAGTCAGATGTAGTAAATTGGAAAAAGTAGGCTTTTATATTTATCATGGAGTTGAAGTGAGGTATTTTTTATTATCGGGATTGGTCGATGAAATTAGAAGGGAAAATGATGTGTGTTTGTATATTCATCAAGAGCCGTCTATAATATTAGAAGACTATGCAAGGGAGTATAAAGTTCAACTTAAGCTAATCCCTGTAGAGATTGGGGAAACACCAAAATTCGAGGGTTATTTAAGAGCATTTACTAATTCGCGCAAGCGTATTAACGATGTTTCGATATACAGCCATTTTGGGTATACTACCACATCGAAATTTTATGACTCATTATTTAAAATTTCATTCTTTTCTCTTTTAGGTAATAGATTATTTCGGTTTTTTGCCAAGTATAATTACAAAGACAAACCTTTGATGGATTTTTTAAAATCGGAAGGGCTATCAAGAATTTATCTGCTTCAATATGATTCAATTCATTTAAAGAAGATTGGAGTTAATGCCGCATTGATTGGTATTGAGAATTACGTGTTTATAAATACGTTAAAGACTTTATTTATTGATGATTTTGTGGCATTTCCGATTAAAAAGTTGTTTAGTTGGAATGGGTTTCAAAACAGGCTCTTTCAGAAGGCAAATGTGGGTTTTGGTGACAATTCTTTTGAAGCAAAGGGGAGCCCTTACCATACTTTTTTACTGAATCGAGATAATGATTATCAAGCCACCATTATAAAAAAGTACAATTTGGATTTTGAAAAACCGATTGTATTGTATTCATTGTTAAATGAAAAGGTGTATGCGAGTGAACATTTAATAATTGAAAAAATCGTAAATTATTTGGAAAATACATTCCAAGAATCACATCGGCCGCAACTGATAATCAGGAGGAATCCATTCGAGCAAAAAACTGAGCACATAGAATTTTTACTTCAGTTCAAGAATATTATTGTTGCGGATCATTATTGGGAAAGAGATGAAAACAAAAGTTGGTCGATTCAAGAGAGAAATGGTGAACTTGAGTGGAGAGCTTTATTGCAACTCGCAAGTTTAAGTATGAATATTCCTTCAATGGCCACTATAGATTCCATTGTTTGCGGAACACCGGTTGTTACAATTGGATTTGATGAACGAGGTGAATATAACCGTCAAATAAATTATCTAATTGACTCTCCATATAATAAAGAGTTTAACAAATCTGAGTTTGTTGTAGAATGTAATTCTTTGTCTGATTTTGGAAGAAATTTCGAGAATGCAATTCAGTTAAAAAGGTGCAATTCTCAAATAGAAATTAAAAATTCTCTGGATATTGCAGTGAATGAAATAAACCAGTTTTTATAAAATGAGAATTTTATACATCTGTAATGAATATCCTCCTGGCGTTCATGGGGGTATAGGAAGTTTTACAAGAGATATAGCGGAAGCTATGTTTGCCAAGGGGCATGAAGTAACAGTATGGGGCGTATATTCAGGTTTGAATGAATCTATTAGTGAGGTTATAAATGGTATTCAGGTTGTCAGAGAAGTCCTAGTGCAAGGTAATGGAAGATTTAGCTCTTTAAAATACAGGTGGATTTTTCAAAGATTATTGAAACAATATCTACAAAAAAATGAATTTGATATTGTTGAGTGTCAAGAGTGGTTGGGGTTATTGCCATTTAGCCTTAATCACAGAGGTTTTGTTGTTCGCCTGCATGGTGCTGCTATTTTTTTCGATAAATTATTGGAGAGAAAGGGAAATCGATTAGCGCACTGGTTTGAAAAAAGAATGCTTGCCAATTCAAAAAATTTAGTTGCTGTTTCAGATTATTGTGGGGCAGAAACTTTGAAATTATGCGGGCTTGGAAATAAACCATATAAGGTAGTTTACAATGCCGTAGACATTGAAAAATTGCAGAAATATCAATCAGAAGATTTTAAGTTATTCAAAATCGTTTTTGCTAATTCAGTATTACGGAAAAAAGGAGTATTTGAACTTGTCGAAAGTTTCAATTTAGTTGCTGAAAAATTTCCAATGGCAGAATTGCACATTATCGGTAAACTAGGTTATTCGGAGAAAGGTGTTATTATCAGGAATTTGTTAGAGGAGATAGTATATATCGACTTTCGAGATAGATTAAAAATTCGAGGTTGGTTGGACAGTGCTGATGATGTATATAAGGAATTGTCTACCGCTCATGTTTGCGTTTATCCCTCCCATATGGAAGGGTTTGGAATAGCTCCGGTCGAGCCAATGGCGCTAGGAAAGCCTGTCTTATTCATGAAAAATGGACCTGGAAGAGAAGTAGTAGAAGATGAGGTTACAGGCCTTTTAATTGATTCGTTTTCACCGAGTGACATTGCAGAGAAGATCATTCGGGTTTTTGAAGATATTAGTTTAGTTGAGCGATGTAAGGTCGAAGGTCCAAAAAGAGTGAAAGAACTCTTCGATAAAAATGGAGTTTTTGCAGAGAAGAATTTAGACTTTTATAAGGGCATTCTGAAGTGATTGATATAATTATTTGTACATACAATCGGCCTCAGAAAATAATAGAGTTAGTTCACAGCCTATTACCATATAAAGCGAATTTTAATAGAATAATTGTTGTAGATTCTAGCGACAAAGCAAATGATGCTTTGGAAGAAGTCGTTGATGTTTTATATGTAAGAAGCACTCATAAGAATCAGCCGTATCAGCGTTATATGGGATTCCTAAAAGCTACATCAGAATTTCTATTGTATTTAGATGATGATATGGAGTTAGCAGACGATCAAGTTTTTGAAAGAATTTTAAATTATATAAAAGAACTTCCCGATTTAAGTGGTATTGCAATCAATTTTAAGGATAAACATTCTAATTCAACCCTGAATGAAGTTCCTAAATCAGTACTATTTAAGAAAGCAGGATTGGTTAAGAGGATTATAAGATGGATAACTGCCATTCCAGAATTGTCACAAGGTGAACTTGGTTTTTGCGGAAATAGAGGTGCGCAACCCATTCAGGGTGGCAGAACCCATTGGCTGAGTGGTGGGGCTTTTCTAGCAAAGAAATCAGCGTTATTTCAGAACTTTAATTTTCAAATGTTTGACATTTTTGATAAAAGGTTGGGCATGGGAGAAGATGCAATAATTGGCTATGGGTTGGCGCAAGAGGGAAGTTTGATTTTTGATCCGAATATTTCGTTTTTGCATAACGATCAAAGAGATAGTTCTTATTCTGTAGATATTTTTACTTATGCCAGAAGAGTGATGTACTCAAGGCTGTATCTTTCACTTGAAATTCAAAGAATCAGATCAAAATCACTGTTCGTAGCTAAGATTCATTTTCATTACTATGCTTTTTGCCGGATATTTGGCGCATTCATAAACCTATTCTGGGCATTAAAGAAAAAGAACCTTCTATATTTCCAGGGTTTGATAAGTGGTTATTTTCTCACTTATAAGTATAAATTTAACATCGTTAATGAAGCGATTCTTTAAATGTTAAAAATAAAAAGTTTGAAAAGAAGATCTTTTAATTCGATAAAAATAGATAGGTTGATAAACCTTTTTGCCTTCCTGCTAGCTTTTCCATTTTTAGATATTTTTTCGAATAGCGCTTATTTTTATGTTTTTGTGTTGGTTTGCTTTTATGTAAGCACCAGTGGATATTCATTATTCGGATTCTCAAGTTTTAAAAGAAGGCTTTTTTTGATGCTTGCTTTCGGTTCAATTTCAACATTGTTTCATCCTCCATTGGAGTCGGCTGATATTTCTACTTCAGCTTCTCTTTTGATGATTTTTCGACATTTTTATTGGTTTGTGATTGCTGTTTTTATTTATCACAATTTCAAAAATATAAATTGGTATTCATTTGCTAAATGGGTAACTTTTGGGTTTGTCATGCAAACCTTTTTCTTCTACGCCGGTGGATTTGATATAGATAATAGTTTAATTACTATTCATACTGGTCTTCAACGGAACGCTTTTGTTTTTAACACGATTGTTTTTGGAGGTTTTTTTATTTATTACCTAATTAAATTTTTTAACGAAAGGTACTTTTTGTTGTTTTCTATAGTTTTAGTTTCTATTTTACTCTTAACTAATGGTAGATCAGGTGCTGTAATCGCCCTATTGATTTTCGCTTTCAACACTTTAATTTTCTACAAAATAGTCACCAAGAACATTAAGGTGTTTTTGTTATTTGCGTTACCTGTAGTAATCAGCAGTTATGTTTTAGCAGATTTTGTAGATATGAAAAAGATAGGCGGGTTATTTGATAACGTAAGCCCAAGATTTGCTGAGTTGATTAAGGGGGAAGATTCGGGTGATTTAGAAGAGGATAAATCTTGGTTGATTAGAGAGTTGATGCTAACAAAAACCGTTGAAATTTTTAAAGAATATCCCATATTGGGAATAGGCTATGACCATTTTAGAGGTTATGATTCAGAATTAAAAAGCCTAACTGACGATAAGTTTTTAAGATTGAGTGGTGAGTCTGGACAGTTTTTGAATACAAGATCTACACACAATTCATATGCTGAATATTTGGCGGATACAGGAATAATTGGCTTTTCATTATTACTCAGTTTAATGTTACCCCTTTTATTCGGTTTTTTTTCAGTGATTTGGAAGAATTCTGGGAATCTTTATTTAATAATATGCAGCGGTTTCATCGGTGCATGCATACATGGTTATGCAATCACTGCTTTTACTGGGGCGAATTTTTGGTTAATAATGGGTTTTACAGCAGGGTTTTTAAAAGTAGTAAATTCAGATGAAAATAGCTTATTATTATCACGTCCCACTGCTCATTAACGAGAGTATGGATTATTATTTTCCTGAATTTATTGGCAAGTACATAGATGCTCTTTCGGAAAGGGTGGAAAAATTCACATTAATCGTACACAGTGAGCATGGCATAGGTGAATACGAATTAAAATCTCGAAACATAGAAGTCATTGATCTAGGAACAATAAAATCTGCTTGGTATCGCCATTTTTTTCATAGAAGAATCCTTAAAAAAGCATTGTCTGAATTCGATGTTGATATATTAATTGTTAGATCACCATCACCGCTTTCATTATTCATTTCCCGTTATGTAAGTAAGAATGTTAAAATATGTTATTACATTGTTGGAAGCTATTATTCAAGCGCGAAGCAAATGAAGTTATTGAATTTGAGAGATGTTTTTATAAAGTGTTATCTTTATTTGTATACTTTTAAATTTAAGCGTATTATTCGGAATGGCAACGTGATATTTAATTCTCCTCAATTGGCTGAAGAGTATTCGATTCCAATAAATATGGGAGACATAGTTCCATCAAGTGTGTTACTTCCAAGTGATTTCTATCGAAGAATTGATACTTGTCAAACGGAAATAAAGAAATTGCTCTATGTTGGAAGGTTAGAGCCTCATAAGGGTATTATTGAATTACTAATGGCTTTTTCATATTTATCTAAAAGTCATGTGAAGTATGAGCTTCATTTAGTTGGGGAGATTAATAGTTATTCGCAACTTTTATTAGAAAATCTCGATGAGGAAATATTTCCTGGTAAAGTTCGGGAAAATATTTTTTTCCATGGATTTAAAAAAAACGGGCCAGATTTGAATTACTTCTACAGAAATTCGGATATTTTTATTTTGCCAAGTTATCATGAGGGGCTCCCAAGAGTTATCTTGGAGGCAATGGCAAATTCGTTGCCTGTAATTGCTACGAATGTCGGTTCAATACCAATTGTTTTTCAAAACAAGCAAAATATAATGTTGATACCACCTAAATCCGTATCAGACATTTCGATTGCCGTAGAGGAATTAATATTATCAGAAACGCTAAGAAAAAAAATGATTTTAGCCGGCGAGATAATAGCAAAGCAGTATACGCTTGATGATAGTATAAAAAAAATGGTTAACAGGTTGAATTCTTTTTCTTTGGGATGTGCGGAATAGCAGGAATTGTAAATAAAAAAAGCGAGTCAGTTTCAGAAATGAAACTAACAGCTATGCGCGATTCTATGCTCCATCGCGGTCCGGATGCTGGCAGTTTTTGGATAAACGAGAACATTGCATTTGCCCACAGGCGACTGAGTATCATTGACCTTTCAGAAGCAGCCACACAACCGTTTCACTCTGAATGTGGAAGGTATGTCCTCGTCTTCAACGGTGAGATTTTTAACTACCAAGATCTTAGAAAGGATCTTGAATTAAAGGGTATATCATTCAGAACAAATTCCGACACTGAAGTTCTTTTGAATCTACTTATTCATGAAGGAATAGCATGTCTTCAAAAGCTAATTGGATTTTGGTCTATTGCGTTTCATGATAAGCAAACTAAAGAGACCCTATTTATTCGCGATAGAATGGGGATTAAGCCTTTCTTCTATTGCGAGAATTCGGATTATTTCGCCTTCGCCTCAGAACCAAAGGCGTTATTCGCCTGTGGTTTTCCTAAGGTATTGGCTGAGGAGCATCTCGATGAATTGTTTCTTTATAGACATGTAAGTGGAGAGAATACAATTTTCAGTGGGGTAAAACGAATGCTACCGGGATACCTAATCCGTCTGAATGGAACAGGAGAAATAATAGATAAAAAGCGTTGGTTTCATTTAGGTGAAGAAGCTAAGAACTTTCCAGTAATAAAGAACCCGCATGATTGGTTTGAAGAAACATTTTTGAGTTCTGTGAAATACCGAATGATTGCTGACGTGAAAGTGGGAACGATGCTCAGTGGTGGTCTCGATTCAAGTTCGGTGTTGTATGCACAATACAAATTGGGCTTCAACCATACTAGCGCATGGAACATAGCTTTTACAGATCAGAAACACGATGAATCGGCCATTGCAAGAAAATTCTCGCAATCACTGGGTTTTGATTTCCACAGTTTTGAATTCACGCATGCTGAGTTGGCTTCTTTAACAAAAGAAGCCATACATATAAGTGATGAGCCATTTATGCATACCCAGGAACCGCAATTGTTGGGTCTTTCAAAACGTGCCAAGCAAGATGTTACGGTGTTGCTTTCAGGTGAAGCAGCCGATGAGTTATTGGGCGGTTATGTGCGCTACAAGGTTCACGACAACCAATTACGTTATCGAATGCTCGAGCTCCTTAGGTTTGTCCCAAGCAAATACATTAAGAGTGAGCGTTGGTTAAAGATGCAGCGCTACCTATACATGCGTAATCAAGATGCACAACTCATTATGAACGCAAATTGTTTCTACCTGAAGGATCTAGAAGATTGGAATCTAAGTGCGTTGGATTTATTGCCTGAATACCGAGTGTCTTTGTTAGAAGAAGCAAAGGCAATGTATCCGAACAACAGATTACGGCAACTCATGTACATGGAGCAGTTTACGCATGTCCCGTCGTTGAACGATAGAAATGATCGTGTAAGCATGGGGGCGAGCATAGAGAATAGGGAGCCTTTTGAGGATTATCGATTAACAACAGGTGTGTTTAGCTTACCGGATAGATATTTTCCAACCCAAGGAAAAGGTAAAAAGCTACTCATGGAAACGATTGGTGAAAAGCTACCGACTTATATCACCCAGCATCGAAAAATTGGTTTGAGCGTTCCATGGGACGAAATAATTTTAACCGAGACTTATTTTAGAGAGCATTTCAACCAAATGCTAAAATCGCCGTTGATGAACATGGGGCCCTATGCACAACTTGAATTAGAAGAAGAAATTGACTTGTATAAGAAAGGAAATAAGCGAAGTTCAGCCTTAATAAGACAAGTGTTTTTTCACACGTTGTGGTACAAAGAGCAATTTGAGAACAAATAGAACTAGAAGGAAGAGAGATGAAGATTTTATTTTTAGGTGAAACATACAGAGCAGATGCTCAGACATGGATAAAAGGCATTGAGGAAGCGAGTGGATATAAAATAGATACCGATGAAATAAAGACGATCCGATTTAAACCGATTCGCGCTATTCAAGCATTCTTATTCATTGGAAGGTTATTATGGGGTCGTTTTTTCGGTCCGAAGTATGACATTGTGCTTGCGGAGAGGAGCACCAGTTACGGTTTCTTTTCCTTATTCACGAATGCTAAGGTAAAAGTTGTAGCTCAGCAGGGTATTTCTGACATTTATCCAAATACATTTTTTTCAAGAGGTTATAAAATTTTTTTACAACGATTGGTATATAAAAATGTGGATGTGATACATGCCTGGGGAAACGCCATGGTTCCAGCTATGCTCAAATCAGATGCAGATCCAAAAAAGATTTCAGTTCGTCCGAAAGGAATAGATTTAAACCGATATTATTTTACAGATCATTTCAGCAATAAAAAAGACTTTGAATTGCGTGCGATAGTTACAAGGGCTTTAGCACCCGATTACAATCATCATATTATTATTCAGGCGGTTGCTGAATTGAAGAAAAAGGGAGTTGATCTGCATGTTGACATTGTTGGCGACGGTCCGTTAAAAGACTATTTAATTTCATTAACCAAGGAGTTAAATGTTGATGACAGGGTTCATTTTTTAGGCAGGATTCCTAATGAAAAATTGCCAAATTATTTAGCAAAATGCCCATTATATATTTCAACGCCAATTACAGAAGGTGCATCTTCTTCTTTGATGGAAGCAATGGCTTCCGGTTGTTTTCCAGTAGTAACAAATTTACCGGGAAACAAATCATTCATTAAAAACGGAAAAAACGGTTTTTTGGTTGAAGTAAATTCAGTTAATTCACTTGTGGAATCGATAGAGAATGCTGCAAGTCAACAAGAACTTCTCGCAAATGCTGCAGTTATAAATATGGAATATGCGGTTGAAAATTTGGATAGAGAATTGAATATGTGTTTGTTTTTTGAAGATTATATCAATTGTTTAAATACTCGAGTGATAAATTGAAGAATTTATTATTGAACATAAATAAAATATTTGGTTTTCTTTTCTCAAATAGCACATATTCCAATTTACTTTTTTGGTATAACACAAGGAGATTAGGAAAGACTTATTACCGATTGAATTTAAAGGAGCCCAAGACGTTCAATGAAAAGGTGAGTTGGATCAAGTTCAATGTTAAAAATCCTGCTTCAGTTCAGGTAGCAGATAAGCTTTTAGTTCGTGATTATGTTCAACAGAAAGCGGGTAATGATGTATTAATTCCTCTAATAAAAGTCTATGATTCTCCAGAATTAATCGATTTTAGTCAATTGCCAAATGAATTTGTTATGAAGCTAAATAATGGTTCTGGATACAACTTAATTTGCAGAGGCAAAAGTGAAATCGATGAAAGTGCCGAGTTTAAAAAATTTAAAAACGCTTTTCATTCTGATATTTTTTCAATGTCGAGGGAATGGCATTACAAAAAGATAGAAACAAAAATTGTAGTTGAAAAACTTCTAGATGGTGATCTTTTAGACTACAAATTTTTCTGTAATGCAAATGGCCCTTTTCTAATTCAAGTTGATGTTGATCGATTTACAAATCATCAAAGGAATATTTATGATTTGTCTTGGCAATTAATGCAATTTAAGATTAGGTATGATAATTCGTCAAAGGAGATAACTCCACCAAAAAACCTTCAGTTGATGATCGAAATAGCAAAAAAGTTATCAAGTGATTTTATTTTTTCGAGAGTTGATTTATATGAACATGACAATAAAATTTATTTCGGGGAGATTACTCTACATCCGGGGGGTGGTGTAGAGCCATTTGATTGTTATTTTTCCGATTTAGAAATGGGTCAATTTATTAGCTTACCAGATTGAAAATTCTAGTTTTATATCAATATTTTGGAACTCCAAATGGAAGTTGGTCTACTCGGATGTACGAAATGTGCAAAGTTTGGAAAGAGCAAGGAGCCGAAGTAACTGTGATAACCTCCCCTTACGATAAGTCTGATATTCAGTCGAAGAAGTTCATTTCGCGAGTGGATGTTGAAGGTATTCAGCTCATTGTAATTAATGCTGGGGATTCGAATAAGTACGGATTGGTAGAGCGTGCATTCAAAGCTATAGTATTTGCTTTGGTGTCGAGTTATTATTCAATAACAATAAAGGCCGATGTACTAATCGCTAGTTCTGGTCCAATCACTATTGGTATTCCTGGAATTATGGGTAAAATCTTCTCAAGCAAAAAATTGGTTTTTGAAGTGCGAGATTTATGGCCAGGTGGTGCGGTAGAAATGGGGTTGATCAAAAGTAATTTTCTCAAAAAATTGTTCTTTTGGTTTGAGGCTTTATGTTATCGAAAAAGTTCTTTGGTTATTCCGTGTAGTCTCGGAATGCAAAGGGATATCAATTCAAGACACAACAATGTGAGGTGTGAGGTTATTCCAAATGCTTGTGACAATGAATTATTTCAGAACTCAAGTAATGTCCATTTTTCATATCCAAGTTGGTTTAATAAAGAGTCAATTGTTCTGTTATACACAGGATCGTTAGGTTTAATGGACGCATGTGATGAGATAATTCACGGCTTTCAAATTATTGAGACTAAGAATAATGTCCATATTGTTTTTATTGGAGACGGAACTGAAAGAAGAAACCTTGAAAACTTAGTGAGGTATTTTAAATTAGAAAATCACATTCATTTTCTTGGTTTAATTCCTAAAACAGAAGTTGTTCAATGGTACAAAATAGCCCGAGCATCCTTTGTTGTTTTTAAAGATTACACTGTATTAAGTACAAGCTCTCCTAATAAGATGTTTGATAGCTTTGCAGCTCATGTTCCAATTATTCAGAATACAGCAGGTTGGATCAAAGATTTAGTAGACAAGGAGAACGTAGGATTAAATGTCATTCCAAAAAATGCTGAGTCTATGGCCGGAGCTATTGATTCTTTTGTTTCGAATCGAGTTAATTGCGATCAGTTATGTGCCAATTGCAAAACAGTTGCCGTAGAAAATTTTGATCGAACTAAACTTTCTTTACGTTATTTTAATTTGCTCAGTGAAATAGTTTAATGTCGTTATCCAACATTTTTATCACTGGTAAATCGGGCTTTTTGGGCAGAAACCTATTAGAACCTTTCTCTAAAAGTTATTTTAATGTTGTTGCCCCAAATAGAAACGATTTGTTCCCATTGTTATCTGAACAAAAAACAATTGACCTTTTCATTCATATAGCCGGCAAAGCGCATTCAACGAAGAGTACAAACGAAGAAAAGAAGGCGTTTTTCGAAGTGAATAGTGAGCTAACAAACAAAATTACGAGTCAAATAGACCAATACAAAGTTAAACTCAACACTTTTGTTTTTATAAGCACAGTAGCTGTTTATGGCAATGATGAAGGCTTGGATATAAAAGAAGAAACGCAATTAAAGGGCAATACTCCCTACGCACTTTCCAAAATAATGGCAGAAAATCACCTTAAAAAGTGGTCAATAGAAAAAGGGATTAACCTCGTTATTCTTCGTTTGCCACTCATTTTCGGAGATAATGCGCCGGGTAATCTCGGTGCAATGGAAAAAGCAATTAAAGGAAGATATTATTTTCAAATCGGAACAGGATCGGCTCAACGCAGTATGATCCATGTTAAGCAATTGGCTGAATTTCTTCCTAGTTTGATAGGAAAATCAGGGATTTACAATCTAACAGATGGATACCATCCTACTTATGCAGAGGTTGCTAACCGATTCGGTGAACGACACCGCCGAAGAATTAAATCACTTTCCTTAGCTGTAATTAAGCCAATTACAAAGATTGGAGACTTCATTCCGAAATTTCCTATAAATTCGTACAGACTCTCTAAGCTCAATCAAACATTGACATTCAATGATGAAAGGGCAAGGAAGGAATTGGGCTGGAACGGATCAAACGCATTAGAAATATAAAATGAACCTTATTCTTGAACCCCTCTCCAACAAACCCATCTACTTCGGATGGGTAATGGCGTTTGCTTTGTTGTTCGGGTATCTGAAGATCGCACCGCTTTATAACATCATTGACAAACCCAATCAACGAAGCTCGCACACCAATCCGACCATTCGCGGAGCAGGAATCGTTTTCCCAGTGTTGTATGCCGTGTTTGTTTTGATGTTCGGACACCCCGGTGCACTGGTAGATTTAATTATGGGCTTAACACTTCTTGGAGTAGTTAGTTTTTACGACGATGTTAAAGATGTTCCTTTCGGTCTGAGATTGTTTGCACAACTCATTGCAGTGGGACTGCTGTTTAACGAACTGTTCGTTTGGCTATGGCCTATTTGGGCCATTGTCATTGCAGGTATCTTGGTTATTGCAACCATTAACGCCTTTAACTTCATGGACGGCATAAATGGCATTTCAGGCATATACGGATTAGTTACTGCTATTTCACTCTACGCGGTGAAGCAAGACATTGCTTTACTGGGGTTAATTGCTGCACTAATGGCCTTCCTCTTTTTCAACCTGAGGAAAAAAGCAAAGTGCTTCAGTGGCGATGTAGGTGCGGTTTCATTGGCTTTCATTTTTGCCTACTACATACTCAATTATTCCATTGAAGCAAAGAACCCCATTTGGGTATTGCTGCTTGCAGTGTACGGCATAGATGCTGCCATTACCATTGTGTTCCGATTGATTCGAAAAGAAAATATTCTGCGCGGACATCGTTCGCATTTCTATCAGTTTCTTGCGAATGAAAAACAAATTCCACATGTGTGGGTAGCTATTTTTTATGGCCTTACTCAAGCACTATTCAATATTATCTTCTTCTATTTTTACAACAACCAACAGTATTTCCAAATCGTAATAGCATTCGGTGCACTTGTATTGATATACTTAGCTCTTCGAATTGCACTGGAAGGGAAAACCCTTGTGCAGAAAAAACAACTATGAAAGTTTTAATCACTGGCGGCGCCGGTTTTATTGGTTCAAATCTCGTTGAAGTACTGCTTCAAAACAACGATGTTTCGCTTGTTCGAGTGCTAGACAATTTAGCAACAGGACATCTCGAAAACCTAAAGGAATTTCAAGACAATCCCAAATTTGAGTTTGTCCTAGGCGATACGCGAAATCCTACCGATTGCTTGAAAGCATGCGAAGGAATTGATGTTATTTCTCATCAAGCCGCCTTGGGTTCGGTGCCAAGAAGTATAGCCGATCCGATGACTTCGCACGACGTTAACGTAACCGGATTTTTAAATATCCTTGAAGCCGCGAGAGCAAATAACATTGCTCGAATCGTATACGCTTCCTCCTCTTCGGTATACGGAGATTCAGAAACCTCTCCGAAGAAAGAAAATGTGGTTGGAAAAGTATTGAGTCCATACGCAGCGACTAAAATGGCGAACGAGTTATATGCAGAAGCGTACAGCAAATCATACAACATGACGCTCATTGGCCTCCGTTACTTCAATGTCTTCGGAAAGAAACAAGACCCGAACGGTCCGTACGCTGCGGTAATTCCGTTGTTTATTAAAGCCGCTTTGAACAACGAGTCTCCTACCATTAACGGCGATGGTTCTATAACAAGAGACTTCACTCCTGTGAGTAATGTGACTCAAATAAATTCTTCGGGATTGTTTTCGAATAATCTTGAATTAGGGAAACATTACGTGTTTAATGTGGCTTGCGGACAAATGACCGACTTAACCACCTTGTGGAATACCATAAAGAAAATCACCGCGTCGAACGCAGAGGCCAACTACGGTCCGAACAGGAAAGGAGACATCTTCTTCAGTTTGGCAGATGTGTCATATGCCACAGAAATATTGGGCTATGAACCTGACTCTAACATTGAACGAGCATTGGAAAGCACGGTAGATTATTACCGAAATTAAGTCTTTATTATTATATAATGAATAAGCCAGTTCGCTGGCTTTTTTTATTTGATATCATGAGTAGAAGTGGTAAATTTGATGTCAGATGAAACAACCCCTTGTTATTGTTGGCGCAGGCGGATTAGGCAAAGAAATAGCTTGCTTGGTTAGTGACTTGACAAACTTTTATGTTCAGGGATTTTATGACGATGGTCTGACCAAAGGTGAATTGGTGTTGGGGAAATATGAAATTCTAGGTAATATACAATCGCTGCTAGAAATACAATCGGAGATTTCGGTTGCTATTGCTTTTGGCAATCCGAAGATGAGAAAGAAGTGTTGGGATGCCCTTCAAGAAAATGCGAATATTCATTTTCCGAATCTCGTTCATCCAACAGCGTTAATCATGAACGCTGAAAGAATTCAATGGGGAAAGGGTGTAATTGTTTTTCCACTCGCTGTCTTAACCACAGATCTTTCCATTGGAAACAACGTTGTAGTTCATACAGGCGCATCTATTCATCACGATGTAAATGTTGGTTCACATTCGGTAATCATGCCCGGTGCGCGATTGGTCATGAGCGAACAATTCGACGAGGCTACTTTCGTTGAGAGTAATTATTTCAAACCCCATTCATTTTGAAAACTCTTTTAATCACCGGAGGTGCCGGATTCATTGGCTCGCATGTCGTTCGCCATTTTTTGTTGACGCATACCGATGTGAAAGTGGTTAACCTCGACAAACTCACCTATGCAGGGAACCTTGAGAATTTAAGCGATGTTGATCAACTTCCGAATTACACCTTCGAGAAAGGAGACATTGCAGATGCACCTTTCGTGCAATCGCTTTTCGAGAAATACAATTTCGACGGTGTCATTCATTTGGCCGCAGAGTCGCATGTGGATCGAAGCATTACGAATCCCATGGAGTTTGTGCAAACGAATGTGGTTGGAACGGTTACGTTGTTAAACGCAGCCGTAGCAAATTGGAAAAACAACTTCGAGGGGAAACGCTTTTACCACGTTTCTACCGATGAAGTATACGGAGAGTTGCACAACCCCAAGGACTTCTTCACCGAAGAAACATCCTACGATCCGCGTTCGCCGTATTCGGCTTCCAAGGCGGCTTCCGATCATTTCGTTCGTGCTTACGGAAATACCTACGGACTTCCCATTGTCATTAGCAACTGCTCGAACAACTACGGTCCGAATCATTTTCCAGAAAAACTAATTCCACTCATCATTCACAACATCATTCACAACAAACCACTTCCGGTATACGGAAAAGGGGAGAATGTGCGTGACTGGTTGTTCGTGGAAGATCACGCCAAAGCCATTGACAAAGTTTTTCACGAAGGGAAAATTGGAGAGACCTACAATATAGGCGGATTCAACGAATGGAAGAACATAGATGTGGTGAAATTGCTGTGTAAGATTTTAGACGGCAAATTAAATCGTGCTGAAGGGGATTCGGAAAAACTCATTCAATTTGTTACCGATCGTGCTGGTCACGATTTGAGATACGCAATTGATTCAACCAAAATCATGAACCAATTGGGTTGGAAACCTTCCTTGCAATTTGAAGAAGGCATTGAAAAAACAGTCGACTGGTATTTGAACAACACCGAGTGGTTGAACAACGTGACTTCAGGCGCCTACCAAACTTATTACAACAATCAATACGTTAATCGTTAAGCCATGAAAGGAATAATTCTCGCGGGTGGTTCAGGAACACGCTTGCATCCGTTAACCTTAGCTGTGAGCAAGCAGCTCATGCCGGTGTACGACAAGCCCATGATTTACTATCCGCTTTCGGTATTGATGCTGGCTGGAATCCGTGAGATATTGATTATTTCTACTCCACATGATTTGCCGGGATTCAGAAAACTATTGGGAGACGGTTCGCAACTAGGCTGCGCCTTCGAATACGCCGAACAGCCCGAGCCTAACGGACTCGCGCAGGCGTTTGTTATTGGAGAAGAGTTTATAGGAAAAGAGAAGGTAGCACTGATATTAGGCGATAATATTTTTTATGCAAGCGGCTTAAGCCAATTGCTTCAGGCAAGCACACAAGTTGAAGGAGGAAAAGTTTTTGCTTACCACGTCAACGACCCAGAGCGATACGGTGTGGTGGAATTTAATTCAGAAGGAAAGGTTATTTCCATTGAAGAAAAGCCTTCACAACCTAAAAGCAATTACGCTGTTCCTGGATTGTATTTCTACGACAACTCCGTGGTAGAAATTGCGAAGAACCTCAAGCCTTCCTCGCGAGGAGAATATGAGATTACCGATGTCAATCAAGAATATTTAGAGCGCGGTCAACTTACCGTAAGCGTTTTCAATCGCGGAACCGCTTGGTTAGATACAGGCACCTTCGCTTCGCTCATGCAAGCAGGACAATTCGTTCAAGTCATGGAAGAGCGACAAGGACAAAAGATTTCATGTATTGAAGAGATTGCCTATCGCATGGGATACATCAATCAAGAGCAGTTGGTAGCGCTAGCCAAACCCCTTGTTAAAAGCGGTTATGGCTCCTACCTTCTTGGAATACTCAAATAATAATTTCAGCTTCGCTGAATTAATTTAAAAGTTCGGCTTTTATAATTTCAATCTTCTTCATTAGTTCATTCTGAACTGAAGAAATTTCTTCTTCAGAAGAAATCTCCTTCCTCAGCGAAAAGTAAAACTTAATCTTCGGTTCAGTGCCACTCGGACGAGCGCTGATCTTGCTACCGTCGGTGAGAATGAATTGCAAGACGTCTGAACTTGGATAGGGGAGTGTGGTTGTTTCTCCAGTAATCATGTTTTTGCAGATACCTGCTTTCACATCGTGCAATTCTGCTAGCGCTACTCCGCCAAGTGTTTGCGGAGGTGTGGTGCGAAGACGTGACATCATGCTTTGAATCTGTGCAACACCGTCTATTCCCTTCAACGTAATGCTTACCAACTCTTCTTGGAACACGCCGTGTTGTAAGTAAAGGTCTTTCAACATTCCCCACATCGTTGTTCCTTTGCTCTTCGCGTAAGCCGCAATCTCTGCAAATTGAACTGCTGACAATGCAGCGTCCTTGTCACGCACAAAATCACTCACCAAATAGCCGTAGCTTTCTTCTCCACCCGCTACGAAATTTTCCTTCCCTTCTTTTTCTTTAATCAATCCCGCTATAAACTTGAATCCCGTTAACGTGTCGTAACAAGGAACTCCAAACGACTCCGCAATGCGGGCAATCAATTCAGTGGTAACAATGGTCTTTCCAATAAACGGATGTTCAGGTAATTTTCCTTTTTCCTTCCCGACCAATAAACGGTAATACACCAACAAGCTTCCTGCTTGATTACCATTGATAAGAACCAATTCATTCTGATCGTTTCGCACCGCCAATCCCACACGATCGGTATCCGGATCTGTTCCCAATACCAATTCCGCATTCACCTTCTCTCCCAGCTCCAGCGCCATTTTCATAGCAGACTTCTCTTCCGGATTCGGTGACTCCACCGTCGGAAAATTTCCATCCGGCACCGCCTGCTCTTCCACCACACTCACATTCGAAAATCCCAACGCCGCCAAGGTCTTCGGCACTAACGTTATCCCCGATCCATGTATAGAAGTATACACAATGGAAATGTCTTTCTCTTGCTTCACCGCCTCTTCAGATAAGGTCAGACCACGCACCAATTCCAAATATTTTTCCTCTACATAAGACGGTACCTCAAGCACATCTCCCTTCTTTCCGAAGGAATCTTGCGTTGCATCTTTGCCAGTCATGGCAATCTTTACTTCAGTAATTATCCCTTTGTCATGCGGCGGCAATATCTGCCCACCATCGCTCCAATAAACTTTATATCCGTTATACTCCTTTGGATTGTGCGAAGCCGTGATAACAATACCCGCTGTGCATTTCAATTCACGAACAGTGAACGACAACAGCGGCGTCGGACGCAATTCAGAAAAGAGATAAACATGAATGCCATTCTTCGCCAAAATCTCTGCAGCAATATTCGCGAAGTAACTGGAATTGTTTCTAGAATCATACGCAATCGCCACCGAACCTTCTCCACCCACTTGCGCATGGTGTTTCAAAATATAATTCGCCAATCCCTGCGTAGCCATTCCCACGGTATACTTGTTCATGCGCATGCTTCCCACACCCATCACACCGCGCAATCCTCCCGTCCCAAATTCCAAATCAGAATAAAACGAATCGATAAACAACTTCTCATCTTCTCTTTCCAAACGCTCAATCTCGTTGCGCGTCTCTTCATCTAAATCATAAGTCTTCCACAAGCGTGCTTTTTCTTTGGCGGATTCTAAGGGAGTCATGTGCTGGATTGTTTAATGACAAAAATAGTGAGGTTTGCAAGATTCTTCGAAAGATGTTTCACAAGATGCTTTGCAAGAAGTTCATTAGCGCAGCTTCTTACGGAGTATCTTTCGAAGAATCTTGCCTTCGGCATCTTATCTTTGTAAGATGGTTTTTTCATCCGCCATCTTCCTAACCATCTTCCTCCCAGCCTTCCTGCTGCTGTATTGGATATGCCCGAAGAAATTGAAGAATCCATTCTTGTTGCTTTCCAGCGTGTTCTTCTACGCATGGGGTGCGCCGAAATTTATCTTCGTCATTATTGGAACAACGCTAATAGATTTTTTCTTGGTGGGAAGAATGGATCGAAGCAAGAACGAGAACGAACGAAAACTCATCTTGATCTTTTCGGTGGTGATGAATTTAGGCCTATTGGTCTATTTCAAGTACATGAACTTCTTCATAGAGAATGTAAATGTGGCCATGAAGGGCGTTGGACTTGAAAGCAGTATTCCATGGACGAAGCTCATACTTCCGATAGGTATTTCATTCTACACCTTTGAAACCCTTACCTATGTGGTCGATGTTTTTCGAAGAGTGCATAAACCGCTCAAGAACTTCTGGGACTATCAGTTGTACATCATCCTTTTTCCGAAATTAATTGCGGGTCCTATTATCAGGTACCACGACATTGCCGATCAAATTCCCGATCGTTCGAAGACCGAAAACAGTACCGAACGTTTGCTCGGTTTTTACAGATTTTGTATCGGTTTAGGAAAAAAAGTTTTGATAGCCAATGCGCTTGCGGCCTTTGCAGACAGCATCTACGGCAATGCCGAAACAGGCGCTGGTGCGCTCGATCCACATACGCTTTCCATGGGAGCCGCGTGGTTGGCCGCGCTGTCTTACACGTTTCAAATCTATTTCGACTTCAGTGGATATTCAGACATGGCCATTGGGATTGGACGAATGGTTGGATTCAAATTCCCAGAGAACTTCAATAACCCCTATGTCTCTCAAAATATCACCGAGTTCTGGCGCCGTTGGCACATGACCTTGGGCGGTTGGATGCGCAACTACCTCTACATTCCATTGGGTGGAAACAAGGTGGGGAAAGGAAGATTGTACTTCAACTTGTGGTTGGTCTTTTTACTTTCCGGCCTGTGGCACGGAGCTTCTTGGAACTACATCATCTGGGGCGCTTGGCACGGACTGTTCCTGGTTTTGGAACGCGCATTTTTAATCCGTTGGTTTGGTGCCATCGGGAAAATTACACGTGTAGCTTTCACGTTTGTGGTGGTGGTAATCGGATGGGTATTTTTCCGTGTGGAAGATTTGCAGATGTCATGGGGATATGTGCATGCAATGTTTACATTCAACGGAAATGTAACAGTGAAAATTGATTCCGAATGGATGCTCATTGCAGCGTTAGCGACATTGTTTTCATTCTTCTTACTCCTTCCAAAAACAACGAAATTTCAAGATTCGGTATTCGGTCAGCGAACAATTGGAAACGCCGGACATCTAGCATTGACAATCGTTTCAGCAGCGCTCTTTGTTTTGTCGTTGAGCTACATCACGGCAAGCGGCTTCAACCCCTTCATTTATTTCCGATTCTAATGAAGAACAATCGCTTCCACACCGTCTTGTTCTCGATCCTTCTCCTCGGAATGTTTCTTCCGATGATTCAAATGGTTAAACCGTTTGCTGAAGTCGGAAATCTTTTCGGGTCCATTGTTCCAACAGCAAAAGATTCATTGACTGCTGAATCGTGGTTCAACGGGACGTTTCAAGAAAACAGGAACACATACATAAACGAGCAATTCGGATTCCGCAACACTGCCGTTCGCATTCACAATCAGATTGCATTTTCGCTCTTTCACAAAGCAAAGGCCAACGGGGTAATCATTGGGAAGGAAGATTATTTGTACGAGATCAAATACATCAATGCCTTTCGCGGTGCGGAAGAGATTTTTCAGTCTGAACTCGATTCGAATTTATTTATGTTGAAAGCCATTCAATCGAAGTTGAAGGAAAGAGGGGTTGAATTTGTCGTGGTGATGAATCCAGGAAAAGCTTCGTTTTATCCGGAATACATTCCCGATGAATTCCCTGTGGTTTCCGACAGAAGTTATTATTCGGAATATCAGAAAGGGTTGAAGGCGCAAGGCATTCAGAACATCGATTTCGGAAAGTGGTTTCGCGAAATGAAGGGCAAAACGCCCGCGCCGTTGTTTCCGAAAACCGGCATTCATTGGAGTCAATATGGTGCCACATTAGCAGCCGATTCGTTGGTGAATTATTGCATGAATCTTTTCGGAAGGGAGATGAACGAGTTTGGGTGGGACAAGAAGAATTTACCACTTCAAACAACCATGGAAAGTGTAGACGACGACATTGGATTGGGAATGAATCTGTACTGGCCAATAGATGTTCTTTCCATGGCTTATCCGCGTGTGGGTTTAAACGATAAGTACGGCGTGTCATTTGGAAACAAAGGCATTCAACCCAAGGTAGCAGTGATTTCCGACAGTTATTTCTTCAACCTTCTTCAACTTCCGTGGGCTCCGGATATTTTTTCCGAGTTGAATTTTTATTTTTACAACAAGCAATTGCACAAGCGTCCGGAAGGCACGATGACGAACTCCGATCCGCTTTCACAAATGAAAGAGATTGAAAAATCGAATGTGGTCTTCGTGATGGCCACGGAATGCAATATGGATAAGTTGGGATGGGGATTTATTTCGAGTGCCTACAAGTATTTTGTATTGGGAGAAAAATTTGATTCGTTTGAATTTCGGGTACAAAAATTCAAGAATAATATCCTTTCAGACGAAGCATGGACGAAGGCCATTGCCGAAAAAGCCAAACAGAACAAGGTTCCCCTCGACACCATGATCATGCGCGATGCCCGCTACATGGCAGAAATGGAATATTCGGGCGGAAATTAGAATTTGCCTAGCGCCTGTTGTATTTTCGCGGTGCAAATGAAACTGGTAATTATTCCCACCTACAACGAACGCGAGAACATTGATGAAATGATTCACGCTGTTTTAGATCAGCCGCAAGGGTTCCATTTGCTTGTGGTAGACGACGGCTCTCCAGATGGTACTGCCGTGTTGGTGAAGGAAAAGCAAACTGAATTTGCCGGAAGATTGCACATCCTCGAGCGAAGTGGAAAGCTAGGTTTGGGTACCGCGTATATCGCAGGATTCAAGTGGGGATTGGAGAATAACTACGAGTACATTTTCGAAATGGACTGCGATTTTTCGCACAACCCGAAAGATCTTCCTCGTCTGCTTGAAGCGTGCGAAAAGAATCACGGAGTTGCTGTGGGTTCTCGATATGTGAAAGGCGGAGGTACTGTCGATTGGCCGTGGCACCGCAGAGTCATTAGCAAAGGCGGAAGTATTTATGTCAATTTAATTTTAGGATTGGGCGTGAAAGACAGCACGGGCGGATTCGTTTGTTACCACCGCGATGTTCTTTCCAAATTGAATTTAGACGGCATACAGTTCATTGGTTATGCTTTTCAAATTGAAATGAAATACAAGGCGAAGCGTCTTGGTTTTAAAATAGCGGAAGTTCCTATTCTCTTCGCTGATCGAGTGAAAGGAACGAGCAAGATGAGTTTGAATATTTTTCATGAAGCATTTTTCGGAGTACTGAAAATGCGTTTTCAAAAAATCTAATCACTATGCAAGTCATTAAAAATGTCACGGTTGTTAACGAAGGAAAACAGACCGTTAGCGACGTATGGATCAACGATTCGAAAATCGCGCATGTGTTGCCCGTTGGAACTCTGGATTACAACAACGCAGATTCAATAGTAGATGGAACGGGAAAGCACTTGTTCCCAGGTTTGATTGACGACCAGGTTCACTTCAGAGAACCGGGATTGACGCACAAAGGAGATTTGACGACAGAGTCGGCTGCTGCTGCTGCAGGTGGTGTAACCTCCTACATGGAAATGCCGAACACCAGTCCGAGTGCAACCACTTTGGAATTGTTGGAACAAAAGTTCAAACGGGCTGCAGAAGTTTCAACAGTGAATTACAATTTCTTCATGGGGGCAACGCCCGAGAATGCCGATGTATTGGCGCATGTGAATCCGCAGGAAGTGTGCGGAGTGAAAATTTTCATGGGATCTTCCACGGGCAATTTACTGGTGGAAAAGCGTGAAGCCTTGGAGATTATTTTCTCGAAAGTGAAAACGCTTATCGCCACGCACTGTGAAGACGACGGTGTTATTCGAAGAAATTTAGAGGCGTTGCAAGCAACAGGAAAAACGTTGACTGCCGCTGATCATCCGAATATTCGTAACGCGGAGGGATGCTACGCCTCGAGCTCCATGGCTGTTGAATTAGCGAAGAAGCACGACGCGCGCTTGCACATTCTTCATATAAGCACCGCTAAGGAATTGGAGTTGTTTACGAATGCAATTCCGATGAAGGAAAAACGCATTACGGCGGAAGCGTGTATTCATCATTTATGGTTCACAGAAGAAGATTACGCTACGAAAGGAAACTACATCAAGTGGAATCCGGCAGTGAAATCTTTCAACGACCGAATGAACATTCGGGAGGCGGTAAACGATGGTCGCATAGACGTCATTGCCACTGATCACGCTCCGCATACCATTGAAGAGAAGGAACAAGAACTATTGAAAGCCCCAAGCGGCGGACCACTTGTTCAACACAGTTTGCAAGCGTTAATAGACCTTCACAGACAAGGTGTTTTCACCCTAGAAAAAATAGTTGAAAAAGCATCTCATGCTGTTGCAGAAATGTTTCAAATTGAAGGGCGCGGTTACATTCGTGAAGGCTACAGCGCCGACGTTGTTCTTGTCGATTTAAATGCACCTTACACAGTCACAAAAGAAAATCTCTTGTACAAATGCGGTTGGTCTCCGTTCGAAGGGCATACGTTTTCCAGCACCATTGTTTCCACTTGGTGTAACGGGAAGTTGGTTTTTGAGAATGGGAAGTTGACGGGTACAAGGAGTGGGGAAGCTCTGAGATTTGAGCGTTAACCCTAAATCGCTTCTCGATCAATCCTTCGGATCAATCACCTGCGGTGATCAATTCTACGAATCAATCCTTTGGATCAATCTGACATCGTCAGATCAATACTCCGTATCAATCACTTCGTGATAAACTGCATCCGCAGGATTGATTGCAGCGCAATTGATCGCATAGCGATTGATCCGCAGGATTGATCACGTAGTGATTTATTTGTCAAAAATAAATGAGTAATTCGGCAAAATATCGAATTAAGTCATTATTTTTGACAAATGAACCCTGTTTTAGAGCTATTAAAATTCAAAGACCAACCCATTGGTACGCAAGTATTGCTGGGAATACTTAGAGGTTATAGCCGTCCTTATGACAAGATAAATGATCTTGTTCAACAGGGATATATTGCTCAATTGAGAAAAGGGCTTTACATGACTTCTGCGAAAGTTGGCGCAACATTTCCTGAACCGTTTTTAATTGCCAATCAATTGTACGGTCCGAGTTACGTGTCAATAGATTCGGCTTTGTCTTATTGGGGATTTATTCCAGAGAGGGTATTTGAAACAACGAGTGTAACAGTGCGTCTTTCAAAGAATTTCTCTACTGGTGTCGGAACATTTAGTTTTTCGCATCTCCCGAAATCGTATTATCCTTTGGGTATTCAGTCTGTCGCTCTCACGGAAACACAGCGTGTACTAATTGCCAGTCCAGAGAAAAGTCTTTGCGACAAAATAATAACCACGGCTGGAATTAATCTTCGAAGTAAGAAGCAAGCACAATCCTATTTATTGGATGATTTACGAATAGATCAAGAAAAATTAGGCGAGTTGAGTATTGAAGAAATGTCGAATTGGCTTTCAGTAGCGCCAAAGACGAGTAGTTTGAAAATACTGATTGAAGCAATTTCAGAATTATGATAAAACAATGGATTGAGTCTTACGAGCAAAAGAATGTTCGAGAAACAGAACAGGCGCTTAGAGAAATTATGCAGGAGATTACACTTGCGGGATTGTACAGAGCTAATTTTTTTAAGCATGCTGCATTTTACGGTGGCACTGCGCTTCGCATATTTCATGATCTCGAAAGGTTTTCGGAAGATCTTGATTTTTCTCTATTGGAGAAGAACCTTGAATTCAATCTGGAGCCATACTTCAATGCGGTCATTGAAGAGTTTGAAGCCCTTGGTCTAAAGGTAAATCTTCAGCACAAGACAAAATCAAAAAGCTCGTCAATAGATTCAGCTTTTCTAAAATCAGACACACTGTGGAGCGAATTAATTTTTGAAAGTTCAATACCTCAGATTCGTTTAACATCGAAGCCGATGATAAAAATAAAAATTGAAGTCGATACCAATCCTCCCCTTCATTTTGAAACTGAAAATCTCCTCTTAACTAAGCCATATTCTTTTTACGTCAATTGCTTTACATTGCCCAATCTGTTCGCTGGAAAAATGCACGCCTTACTTTTTCGCAAATGGAAGGACAGGGTGAAAGGCCGAGACTGGTATGACTTGGTGTGGTATATTAAGAATGGAGTGCAACTGAGCTTAGAACACTTTTGTCAACGCGCAATTGAAAGCGGCGATTGGCAAGATTCAACCATTAGCAGAGCACAATTAATTTTCTTGTTAGAAAACAAAATCAATTCAGTCGATATAAATAAAGTCAAAGACGATGTCATTCGTTTTATTCCAGATCAATCGGAATTAGACATTTGGTCGAAGGAGTATTTTCAGGCGTTGATAAGAAAATTGAAATAACAATCCATCACCTACGGTTATCAATCCTTCGGATCAATCGCTATGCGATCAATTGCGTTGCAATCAATCCTGCGGATGCAGTTTATCGCGAAGCGATTGATACGTAGTATTGATCAACGAAGTTGATTGATTGCGTAGCAATTGATCCACAGGATTATCGTATTTTCGCGCCCATGAAACCAATCATTTGCGCTTTTTTCCTGACATTTATCACCCTCTTATCCTTCGCCCAAACAACAACCGTTTCCGGTGTGGTTGTAGGAATGGATCAAGGAAAAAGCGAGTCGTTGGCATTCGTAAGTGTAAGTCTGCACGCCTCGTCTGACAGTCTTTTGCTTAAGGCGACTGCCTCAGACAACAGTGGTTTTTTTACCATGGAAATTCCAAGTGTAGATAGCGTTTTAATTTACTTCAACATCATTGGTTTCAAACCTATCTGGAAGAAAATTGGTGCAAATGAAAATCTGAATCTCGGAACGATAGAGCTCATGCGCACTTCAACAGTGACGTCTGAAATGGAATTTGTGGCGAAGAAACCTCTTGTGCAAGTGCAAGCCGATAAAACCATTTTTAATGTTGAAGGAACGGCAAATGCAGTCGGATTGAATGCGCTGGAATTGTTGCGCAGAGCGCCGGGTGTAGTCATTGATAACAACAACAACATTTCCGTAAAAGGGAAGTCGGGCATTACGGTGTACATCGACGGAAGAATTTCTCCGCTTCAAGGTTCGCAGTTAGCGGACTTCTTGAAAAGCACGCCGTCTTCCAACATTGAAAAAATTGAGATCATCACCAATCCTTCTGCACGCTTCGATGCCGCGGGAACTGCGGGGATCTTAAACATTGTGATGAAGAAGAACAGCAATTACGGACAGAACGCAACATTCGGATTGGGTTACGGAAATCAGATTTACGGCAAGACAAACGGTTCTTTCACCTATAACAGAAGAAAGGGAAAGACCAATGTGTATGCGACATACGGCAATGCATTCACCGAGGATTGGGGATACATGCGTTTCTACAAAGAGCAGAACGATATTTTCTTCGACCAGAAAACATATACCTACAACAAAGACAAATCACATTACGGAAAGGCGGGCATTGACATTTCCATCAACGACAAAAACACCATAGGCGTTTCGGTGAATACCAACTTAGCGAACAGCTTATGGAACAGCCACGGCTCCACTCCCATAGGCAGTGTAATGCCAGGTGCAGGAATAGACAGCACCTTGGAAGCCATTTCGGATAACAATGGATTCCGCAACAACTACGGTGGTAATATCAACTATCAATGGAAAGGTTCGAACGATAAGGAACTGACGGTAGATGCGAATTACGGTCAGTTCGACATTAAGAACGACAACTACCAGCCGAACAGATACATGGGTTCAGATGGAACATTGTTGAACGAACGCATATACCAAAATAACACGTCAACGAAAATTGATATTGCTGTACTTCGCGCCGATTACAGCTTCAATTGGAAAGAAATTAAGTGGGAAGCAGGGGTGAAAGGCACGCAAGTAAATACGAATAACAACTTAGATTTTTTCAATGTGAATGGAAACGTGTTGAGCGTAGATTCCAACAGAACCAATGCCTTTGAATACAAAGAGCGTGTATTGGCGGGATATGCAAATGCTTCGGGTAAGTATAAAAAATTCGGATGGCAAGTGGGTGTCCGTGCTGAAAACACCAAGAGCAACGGTGAGCTGTTTGCTTTAACTCCACAACCCTTGACGCACGTAGATCGCTTGTACACGAATCTGTTTCCGAGTGCGGCAATCACCTTCGACCATAAAGAAACGAGCACCTTCAACTTAACATTCAGCAGAAGAATTGATCGTCCGAGTTATCAAACTCTGAATCCGTTTGAATCGCGTTTGGATGAACTTTCGTATTCACGCGGCAACGCGTTTCTTCAACCGCAATACACCAATGCGTTGGAGTTGAGTCACACCTTGTTCTACATGATAACCAGTTCAATCGGATACAGCAAGACCAACGGATTCTTCACCGAAATCACCGATACGACAGAGTTTTCGCGTTCTTTCATTCAAACACGTAATCTTGGTTACAGAGAGAACATTACCTTCAACATTGGAAGTCCGGTTCCCATTGCGAAGTGGTGGGACGGTTATGTGAACTTGGGCGTTTACAACATTCACAACCGAGCCACTTTTAACGATGGTAATACCATTGATCTTCGCGCAACTTCCTACAACATCTTCATGCAAAATACCTTCAAGGTTAACAAGACCACATCGTTCGAACTTTCTGGATTCTTCAACGGTCCGAGCGTATGGGGCGGCACCTTCCGCAACAAGCCCATGGGCGGTTTAGATGTTGCGTTTCAGAAAACTTTTCTTGGCGAAAAACTTGTTCTTCGCCTCGCCTACGGCGATATCCTTCACACCATGCGTTGGAGAGGTGTTTCTCAATACGCCGGTCTCTACATGGACGCTAGCGGTCGCTGGGAATCGCGCGTTGCGCGTATCAATCTTACTTGGAAGATTGGGAATCAGAAGTTGAAAGAGAAGAAGGCGAGTCAGGTGGATGAATTCAAAAGAGTCAAATAATCACTACGTGATCAATTTCTTCGAAATCAATTGCGTTGCAATCAATCCTGCGGATGCAGTTGATCAACAACGTTGATTGATACGAAGTATTGATCTGACAAAGTCAGATTGATTGGACTTCGTCCAATTGAAAGAAACATTTTCCCCACTTTTCGTTTCCAATGAAAAATTGTGTCTATCTTTGCCGCGCTTTGGAATTAAAGAAACAACATATTCTCTCGGAAACACTTCAGTTGTTTTTGCAATTTGGGATTAAGAGTCTGACAATGGATGACATTGCCAAAAAGCTCTGTATCTCAAAGAAGACGCTGTATGCGCATGTGAAAGACAAAGAAGATTTGTTGGAAAACGCGGTTGTTCTTTTCAGTACAGCAGAGAAACATCAGATCGAAGAAATTTGTAGTCGAGGTTTAAATTCCATTGACGAAAGTTTAGAGATTAAGCGTTGGGTGCTCGAAATGTTGCAGAATATTCATCCGTCTGTGGCTTACGACATGGAGAAATTTCATCCGAGAGTGCATCAGAAAATGCTCGCATCCCGTCAGGCCATTATTTACAAGTGCGTGTTCGAGAACATTGTGAAAGGACAAAAAGACGGATTGTATCGAAAGGAAATTAATCCGAATGTACTAGCGAAATTATATGTGGGAAGAATGGAAGTGATGTTCGATCAGAATTTATTTCCAAGCAAAGAATACAAGGTGAGCGACGTTTATATGGAATGGTTTTCCTATCACATTCACGGCATGGCCACCTTAAAGGGAATAGAATTGTTGAATAAAAACATTCTGAACTCATCGCCTTCAACAAAGAAAAAAAACAGTAAAAAGCAATAATTCAATTCATGATACAATTCAACATAAACAAAAAAATAAGCGTGCTCTTGGCAGTTGCGCTTGGTTTTGTTTCGCTCGGAAGCGCCCAGCAGGCCCTCACTCTGTCTGCTGCGAAGGAGTTCGCACTGAAGAATGCCTTCCAAGTAAAAAACAAAACGCTCGATGCGCAAACAGCGAAGCTTCAAACCGAAGAACTCCTTGCCATTGGTCTTCCGCAAATAAGCGGAAGCATTCAGTACCAGAATTTCATTGACCGTCCGACAAGCATTTTACCTGGCGATTTTTTTGGACGTCCGGGTCAGAATGTTGCTGTTCAATTCGGAGTTCCTCAAACATTAACTGCGGGTATTAGTGCTTCGCAATTGTTGTTCGACGGGTCTTGGTTAGTTGGACTGCAAGCGTCTAAAGCATACGCTGCATTGCAAAGTAAGAATATTGTGAAGAGTGAAATTGAAGTGAAGCGCGCAACAGAAGAAGCGTATCATCTTGCCGTAATTGCGCAAGAAAGCATTGCGCTTTTAACTGCTTCTCGCGATTTATTGGCGAGTACATTGGAACACACGAAAGCATTGAAAACAGAGGGTTTCGTTGAAACGCAAGACGTTGAGCAATTGACGCTTTCCTTGAATGAATTGGAAGCGCGCATTCGCACAGCAGAAATGCAAGCAGTAATTGCAAAGACGTTGTTGAAGTTCACCATTGGAATGAATGTGGAAGAAGAAATTACATTGGTAGACAATAGCAAAACAATATTGGATTCGTTTAATGCGCAAATGCTACAAACACCATTTAATGCAGATAATTTAATAGACAACCAGATTATTAAAGACGGATTAGTGCTTCAGAAACTCAGTGTAAAAAATCAGCAAGCGCGTTTACTCCCGAATATGGCTGCTTTTTATAGTCTTCAAAAACAAGCGCAGCGTCAAGAATTCAACTTTTTCCAGGGAAGTCAGCCTTGGTATCCAACACAATTGTGGGGACTTTCAATGAATGTTCCAATTGTATCTGGCGGAGTTAAAATGAAAAGCATTCAGAAAGCTGGCGTAGAAGTGAAGCGCATGGAAGAAACCTTAGCATTTTCAACTAATGCAGCGAAGTTGGAGTATCAAGTCGGAATGGCAGAATACATGAATGCTACGCAGAACGTTGAATTGGCTTTGCAATCTTACAACTTGGCAGCAAGCATCTTGAACAAGACACAAATAAAATTTGATCAAGGAACTTCTTCAAGTTTCGAATTATCTCGTCAGACCTCGCAATTGCTGCAATCACAGGTTGCTCTTATTCAAGCGCGTTTAAGTTTAATGAACGCACAAACTAGACTCTCAAAATCGTTGAACGCTTTATAATCAAAAGAAAAATGAAACTCATGTATATCTCAAAAATCACGGCATCCATTCTTTTAGGTGCTGCCTTGCTGGCCTCTTGCGGAACAAAAGACAAGAATGCGGAATTGAACGATTTGAAAGCGAAACGTTCTGAGCTGGATGGAAAAATTGCAGAATTGGAAAAAGAGTTGGGTGTTACAAATGCACCGAAAACGAGGAAGGTTATGACCACCGATGTGGCTACTGCTCCGTTCAAACACTGCGTGGAAATTCAAGGAACGGTAGATGCAGAAAACAACATTGTTGTAGCACCGCAAATTCCTGGATTGGTGACGAAAATTTATGTGAATGAAGGGGATGCTGTTCAAGTAGGTCAGTTGTTGGCTGAAACAGACAACAGTGCGTATGCCGCTCAGATTGCCGCAATTCAACCACAATTGGAATTGGCTCAAGATGTTTTCCAAAGACAACAGAGGTTGTGGGATCAGAAAATTGGAAGTGAAGTTCAATACCTGCAATCAAAAACTCAAGTAGAAGCGCTAACAAAACAAATTCTTGCCATTCAAGCGCAAATAGAACTTACAAAAGTAAAAGCTCCAATTAACGGGGTTGTCGATCATGTAGGTGCTCGAGTGGGTCAATTTGCAACAGCTCAAAATCCTGATCCTTGCTTTAGAATTGTGAATCTTAATTCGCTAAAAGTAAAATCGGAAGTAGCTGAATCGTATGCGAACAAAGTGAAGAAAGGAAATAAGGTTGTCCTATTCTTCCCCGACGTGAACATAGAGGTAGATGGAAGTATTTCTTTCACGGCGAAATTCATAAGCCCTATGACCCGCACCTTCACGGCTGAAGCTATTCTAACGGGTTCAAACGAATTGCTTCGCCCGAATATGGTTAGCATTATGAAGATTGTAGATTATGAGAATGCAGCGGCAATTTTAGCTCCGTTGAACATTATTCAAAATGAAAATAATTTGCAATATGTATATGTTGCAGTAAATGAAAACGGAGTGCTTACGGCTCGCAGAAGAGCGGTGACTGTTGGACAAGTGTATGCCGGAAACGCGGAAGTGACAGGCGGTCTGAGTGTTGGCGATAAGCTAATTACCACAGGTTACGCAGAGTTGACAGAGGGAATGGCCATTGAATTATAAGAAGCCGAATCATGCTAGAAAAATTTAAAGAATTCAAACCCACCAGTTGGGCCATTGATAATAAGACTACCATTTATTTGCTAACCATTTTCATAACGTTAGCGGGTATTCTTACGTACAGAAGCATTCCGAAGGAACAGTTTCCAGATATTGTTATTCCAACAATATATGTGAGTACTGTTTATCCTGGCGCAGCTCCTAAAGACGTGGAGAATTTGGTTTCCAAAAACATTGAAAAACAAATCAAGTCTATCGCAGGTGTTAAGAAAGTAACCAGCACGAGCATTCAAGATTTCTCGAGTGTCGTGGTTGAATTCAACACGAACGTAGATGTACCTGTTGCGAAGCAAAAGGTTAAGGATGCGGTGGACAGAGCGAAGAAAGATCTTCCTCAAGATCTTCCTGCCGATCCAAATGTTATGGAGGTTGAGTTTTCGGAGATGCCCATTTTGTTCGTAAACATAGCGGGTAATTATAGCCTCGATGAATTGAAGAAATACGCGGAAGAACTTCAAGATAAAATAGAAGGAATGAAGGAAATTACGCGTGTTGATATGGTTGGAGCATTGGAGCGTGAGATTCAGGTGAACGTTGATATGTATAAAGCTGCTGCTGCGAAAATTAGCATCGGTGATATTGAACGCACGTTGAATTACGAAAACTTAACCATTAGTGGTGGAAGTGTTGAACTAGATGATATGAAGCGCTCATTAAGTGTGAGCGGTGAGTTCAAAGACATAGAAGAAATAAAAAATTCCATTGTTTCTGGACAAACAGGTGCGCACCTTTATTTAAAGGACATTGCTGAAGTGGTAGACGCGCACAAGACGCAAGAAAGTTTCGGTAGATTGAATCACAAAAACGTGATAACGTTGAATGTGATCAAGCGCGGTGGTGAGAATTTGATTAATGCATCCGATGAAATTCAGGAAATTATTGCCGAAATGAAGGCAAATAAATTACCACAAGATTTAGAAGTTGTTGTTACAGGAGATCAGAGTAGAACCACGCGTATTACGCTGCACGATTTGATTAACACCATAATCATCGGATTCATTTTGGTGACCATTATTTTGATGTTTTTCATGGGAGCAACGAATGCGATTTTCGTTGGACTGTCTGTTCCGCTGTCGATGTTCATTGCGTTCTTGTTGTTGCCCGGTTTAGACTTCACCATGAACATGATTGTCTTGTTCGCGTTCTTGTTGGGATTGGGAATTGTGGTAGACGATGCAATTGTTGTGGTTGAAAACACACACCGTATTTACGATAACGGAAAGGTGCCAATTAAGATTGCCGCGAAGAAAGCAGCAGGAGAAATTTTCCTTCCTGTCTTGTCGGGAACGGCAACTACTCTCGCACCGTTCGTTCCTCTGGCGTTCTGGGACGGTGTCATTGGAAAGTTCATGGGATACCTTCCCATTACATTAATCATTACGCTTACAGCATCGTTGATTGTAGCGTATATCATTAGTCCTGTTTTCGCAGTAGACTTCATGAAACCGCACAAAGAAAACAAGGGTGTGAACATTAAGAAATTGGGAATCACTTCAGTCATTTTCATTGTAGTTGGAATTCTATTTTATACAGCTGGAAATGTGGGAATGGGGAACTTTACTATGTTCATGTTAATCATCTACATTTTCTATCGTTTCATTTTGAAGCGCATGATCGAGTATTTCCAACACAAGACGTGGCCTGGTGTTCAAGCCATTTACGCGAAGTTCTTGGTTTGGGCATTGGGAAGACCAAAGACCATTTTATTCAGCACCTTAGCTTTATTGGTGATCTCGTTCATGGTTACGGGATTGAGAAAACCAAAGGTGGTATTCTTTCCGAAAGGAGATCCGAATTTCGTTTATGTGTATGCGAGTTTACCGGTTGGAACGAAGCCAGAGGCGACTGATAGCGTAGCTAAAATTATTGAGCAACGCGTGTACGGTGTCTTGGGTGAAAACAATCCGATTGTTGAATCTGTGATTACGAACGTAGCCATTGGCGCGAATGAATCGCGCGATGACCGTGCACCTTATTCGCATAAGGCGAAAGTGGGTGTTGGGTTTGTTGAGTTTTCGAAACGCGGTGGACAAAGCACGTTGGATTATTTGGAGAAAATTCGAACTGCTGTGAAAGGAATACCTGGGGTTGAAATTTCGGTAGATCAAGAGCAAAGTGGTCCGCCTACAGCGAAGCCCATTAGCGTTGAGATTACCGGGGAGAATTTCGAAGATTTAATTACTGCGAGTGTGAATCTAAAAAATTATTTAGATGCGCAGCAGATTCCCGGTGTTGAAGAATTGAAGAGTGACTTACAACGCAACAAACCAGAAATTGTGATTGACATTGATCGCGAGCGCTTGAATCGCGAAGGATTGTCTTTGGCACAAGTGGGGATGGAGTTTCGCAAATCAATATTTGGTATCGACAACCCTTCTAATTTCCGAGATGAAGAAGATGAATATCCGATTCAAATTCGTTTGAAGGAAGATCAACGCAACAACCTAGAAGAGGTTCGCAACATGGTTATCACGTTTCGCGATATGAATATGATGGGAATGGTTCGTCAAGTGCCTATTTCAGCCTTTGCAGATGTGCGTTACAGCAGCACATACGCGGGTATTCGCAGAAAGGATCAAAAGCGCATTGTGACCTTGGGTTCGAACGTGATTACTGGATTCAATCCGAATCAAGTCGTTGCGGCCATTGAACAAAAAGTTGCTGAGTTCGATAACTTACCGAAAGGAGTTTCGGTGAAAATGGGCGGTGAGAAAGAGCAACAACAAGAGACTGCAAGTTTCTTAGGAATGGCGGGATTGATTGCCATTGGATTGATTGTATTGATCTTGATTACTCAATTTAATTCGATTGGAAGAACATTGATTATTCTTTCTGAAATTATTTTCAGTGTCATTGGCGTCTTGCTTGGATTGGCCATTTTCGATATGTCAATCAGTATTGTTATGACAGGTGTTGGAATTGTTGCACTCGCCGGTATCGTTGTCCGAAACGGAATCTTGTTGGTGGAATTCACCGACATCTTGCGCGAACGCGGAAGCAATTTACAAGAAGCCATTGTTGAAGCAGGACGTGTCCGCATGACACCGGTATTGTTAACGGCCACTGCAACCATTTTAGGAATGATACCATTGGCAATAGGATTCAACATTGACTTTATTACGATGTTCACGGAATTGGATCCTAAGATTTATTTCGGAGGTGACAGTGTTGCGTTCTGGGGCCCATTGGCATGGACAATAGTATTCGGATTAAGTTTCGCGACATTCATAACATTAATAGTTGTTCCTGTCATGTATCAAACTAGCGAAAACACAAAAGTTCGCATGAAGAGAATCTTTGGCAAGAAAAATGAAGAAGCTGAGTCGCAGGAGGCTGCACTCTAGTATCCTGAAGTTCTTCAGGAGTTTTGGTTAAGGTTTAGGGGAAAGTCCTCGGCAACGGTCGGGGACTTTTTCTTTTCACAACACGTTGTGATGACGCAACGGAGTTGCGATGACCAGCGAGGCTGGATGACACATTTCATGTGATGACAATCTTCGATTGATGACTGCGATGCGGATGACCCTTCGGGATAGTTGTTTATATGCGGAATGGTTATACCGAAAAGGGTTGAAGGTGTTGTAAGTCCGTGGGAATTGGGAATATTTTATATGAAAATCGCATAACCGATAATTGCGAGAACCAAGTTGTGAAAAGAATTTTGATGAAATTCTATTCTCAATGAAGACATCTATTGAACAAAAATCAAAAGCTCTTTCCTTCCAGATTTCAGAGGTGTGCAAAAAGCATCGGAAGGATTACATGCATATCAAGACAATTGATCAGTGTCTTAGAAGTTCATCATCGGTCGCAGCGAATATTCAAGAGGCGCTTGCATCGCAAAGCAATAAAATGATTTTAAGTAAGCTATACATAAGTTTAAGGGAAGCGAAAGAGACAAACTTCTGGATTGAAAAATTCCAACACGATAGAATCATTTCTGATATTGAACAGCATAGTCTGAAAACGCAGTGTAATCAGGTTATTCGGGAGTTGTATGCTTTTATAAAGTTTATTAAAAAGAGAGGTTAACACAACACACTACGTGTGATGACCTTCTTCGAAGAATGACGATTTACAATCGATGACGAACTATGTTCGATGACCGCTTCGCGGAGCGTCATCACGCAGTGTCATCCACAACGTGGTCATCCGGAACGGTCATCACAGAGTGTCATCACCTTCGGTGTCATCCGCTCCGCGGTCATCGCAACTGCGTTGCGTCATCCTTCGAAGAAGGTATTATCTTCGTAGAATGTTCAACTTCTTATCCCCAAAGAATCAGGCATTAATAGCCCTAACCCTCTTCGGTTTCGTTTACATGCTCGGGCAGTTGTTCTTCATTGGGGGTTTGTATATCTATTGTGGAAGTGAAGAAGCTGTGAATGCCGTGCTAGCCAATTCGAAAATTGATCAGCAAGTTTTTTTATTTGTCTTGACACTAAACGCTCTCATTCAGTTATGGGTAGGGTTAGTGCCTTTGCTTATTTCTAAGAAGTGGTTGACGAAAGTGGAATGGACTTCGTTTCGTTGGAAGGTTGGAAGAGCAACGTTGTTAGGGCTTATAGTGATGGGAATAGGCATTCCCTTCATTTATTATTTTTCTGCGAAGGTGGAATCTCTCTTGCCTTCGTGGATGTTAGTCAACGCTATGGAAGACGACAGCAATGCGTTTTACCGGCAGTTGGAAGCGTTGTCGAAGGGTCATTTGTTTGCGGTAGTGCTATCAACCGTAATCATTGCCCCGTTAACCGAAGAGCTCATGTTCCGCGGACTTATTCAAGGCGTATTGAAGAACTGGACCAATTCAAAGCACTGGGCGGTATGGATTTCAGCCATTTTGTTTGCTGCTATTCATTTTCACGTCGCGGGATTTTTACCACGTATGCTGCTAGGAGCTTTAATGGGTTATTTCGTTTTGTATTCCGGAAGCATTTGGACAGCTGTATTGATGCACCTTTCGTTCAACGCGTTCAGTCTTGGCCTAACCATCTTTCCATATGCAGGAAAACTATTTATGTACCTTGTTGACGGCTGGTTTTTCCCAGCGGTGAGTTTGTGGTTAGCGATAAGCGTTTGGGTTTGGGGTCAGGGAGGGTGGGTGAAACGTCAAGCTAACATTATGCGCACGTGATTAATACCCGATAATGTGGTTTTAATGACACAAGTTGGTAGTTTTCAGTTGGAAGTTGAAAATATTTGGTTAAATTTGACACTTATCATCCAATAACATGGAAAAGAAGAGATACAATAGACCAAAGGTGACAAACACGAGAATTGATTATTCAATTACCTTGACACAAACCTCTCAAACGCCCCCTCCCGATCCTCCCCCAGATCCAGGAGGATTAGATGGTGAGTTATTTTTCAATCCATTGAAGTGGTTTAAGTAACTCTGTGTTGTATAGTATATTAGGCGGCTTGACCGCCTTTTTTTAATTATGGAAACCTACAAACCAACCCGGTTGTTAATCCCAGAGGAAAAACTGATTCTTCATTCGTGTTATAGTCTGCATGATTTACAGGACTCGGTTTTGCGGGAACTTCTGAACGAAATTGAAGACTGGGAGTATTTTATTGAACGCAGCATAGATACTTTATTAGCTCCTGTTGTATACAAGCGCCTAAGAATATTGAAGGATTTGGAAGTTGAAGTACCTGCCCATGTTATCACAAAGCTCCATCAAGCGTATTCTCAAATTTTTGTTAAAAACACTTTTTTATTCAAATCATTGCAAGATGTTTTAGTAGAATTTGAAAAGAGAAAAATTCAAGTAATCCCTTTAAAAGGGATTTTTCTGCTAGAGAATTATTATGAAGATTTCGGATTGAGACAAATAAGTGACCTGGATTTGTTGGTAAAGGTGAATCAATTGGAAGAGGCGCTTCTTTATTTTATTAATAGCGGATTTGAAATGGAAATGTATATGCCGGCGAAAGCTGCTAAAGTTTCAAAGACACCTGCGCCATATAAGTTTTCGAAAAATGGTTTAGTAATAGACCTGCATGTGAATCTCACCTACGTTTATGATCATTGTCAATTTGAAATGGATGAAGTTTGGAATGAGGTTAAGAGAAGCGTAAAGAATTATTTTGAAATGAACTCTTTGGATCAATTAGTATATCTATTTGCGCATTTAATAAAGCATTTTGATTACAGGAATTGTAAACTAATAAACTTCTATGATTTATGCATTGTGTTAAAAGCGGATCAAATAGTTGTTGCGGATTTTCTTCATCACGCTGAAAAACACGGTTGTTTATTTGATGTTTTGGATGTCTCGTATCTACTTAAAAAATTCTTTGGAATAGACTTTCTAAATGAAGTTTTATTAGGATATGTTCCGAGCAGACGAAATATTGATGAGATGTTTCTTGAAATATTATCGACGGAACGCGCGCACCTAGAGGTCAAATACGCACCTACAGGAAGTACCGGCTTTCGTCCAATTTCCTATTTGTCTCCAAAGAATAAATTCGTTTACGTTTTATCTCGAATTTTCCCAGGTCGCCTCTACATTCAAAGTAAATACGGTAAACTGAGAAGATCAATAATTGGTGGATATATTTTACACTTCAAAAGTGTGTTTTCACTGCTTTTTTCGAGCTAAATGATTTAAGAAATAGGAGATCGGTTTTCCCCCAAGTAAGAGAAATTGCGTGCTTATTTTTTTACGAAAGGAAGTGAGCGAGATGCATTTATTATTTCGCTCGAGATACGATACAATACCGATGTAGTTTTCTTTCCGTACGGGTGGGTCGTTACTCACTCTTGCGTCTCCCCGAGTGGTGAATTCAGTTAACCCATCATTGGAATGAATTTTAATAACTCTATGAGCAATCCATTTTTCATCGCGTTCAAATACGACCACATCTCCGTGTTTTATTTTATCCATTGAAAGAGGTTCAATGGTAAGAAGATCTCCTTTTCTTAAAAAAGGAAACATACTGGTTCCACTCGCAATTGTCTTCACGGAATGTCCGTTTAAAATGGCTTCCTTGCGAAGACTATGCGTGAGCTCTTGCTGGTTCATCCTTTGAATTCTACACTGCGTATGAAGTCGATAATAGATGGTGTGGGAACAACGCCTAATTTGTACGTGCTGGCATGTTGCGTGATTCTTTCCAATTGCGCAATCAGATGCTCCGTGTACTTTTTATCGTAGTTGTGCTGAAAGCAAAAGGCCATAAGTTGCGAAAGCGATTGCGCTCCAGAAAGTTTTTCTGCTGAATTTTTTTTTGCGTGAAATGGAAAATAGAATTTAGACACTTGGGCTTGCTTGTTCAAATCGGCGTATGGCATGGGCGTGTTGTACATGAAATACTCTCCGTTTACCTCGCGAACAATAAGTCTGTCATCGTTCACAATGTGCGCGCCCTCTTCCTCCCAGATCTTCGCCATAGTGCTTTTTCCAACACCCGAGAAGCCACTGAAAATTCTTCCCGTTTCTCCATCCCAAACACCAGAAGCGTGAATCATGAAGGCGTTGCTGTTCAGGGTAAGGTAATAGAGAATAAGTGCTCCAAGTGGATATGAAAGCGGAGAGATAAACGAGTCGTTGTTTTGTTTCAACACATGCGAATACACGTGCCATTCAGTTGATGCATCGTTCAAAAAAGCGACCTGCTGAATTTCTTCGATTTTATTCGGATTGAAAACAATGAAAGCACGTTGCTTTTCCGTTCTTACCACTTGCCAAAGTCTTTGCTTGTCGAGCACCGCGTCGAAAATGACTTCTCCTGCGTAGCTCGATTCCTCTGGTAAGCCAGCGTGACAAACAACGGTAGCGTCGTATTTTTCTACGTCTTCCAATTGAAGAAAATTCGAATAACCTTCTTCGAAGAAGATTGGATAATTTTCATTGGAAGAAATCTTCACGAAATAGTCTGCAACAGTTAAAACAAAATTCTGCTTCATACTCAGTCGTTCAAAATAAAGTTTGAAAGGTCACTTAAAAATGCTTCGAGGTCTGCACGGGCAATTTCCGACTCAACCTCATATTCCGAAACTATTCTTTCAGTCAACGACTCGAGTGTTGCTCCCTCTTGAATTTCATTCCAGATGAAATGTCCCACTTCATTCAAATTGAAAATTTCGGTCATGTCGGCTACGTTGTTGCGTAACGGAACCAAGACCAATTCTTCATCCACTGCACGTGCTACGAAATTTGATTTTGCTGCAGCAATTTCGTTTATGTTCATTTCATTTGGATTTTCAACAAATTTAAGTGTTTCATTTTCTCTCGCACTACCTTTACCTAATGAAATTCCTCCTTCTTCAATTGAAAGAAGCCTTCGCTTTCGCCACGCAGTCTTTAGTGGTGAATAAACTGCGGACGGTGCTCTCGTTGTTCGGAGTGACGATTGGAATTTTCTCGATCATTTTTGTGTTGAGTATCGTGGACAGCATGGAAGCCGATATGAAAGAAGGACTCTCTGTTATGGGTTCCGATTTGCTGTTCATTCAGAAGTGGCCCATGGGTCCCGAGAAGGATGGAGGAGAATACGAGTGGTGGAAGTACTGGCAGCGCAGACAACCGAGCAAAGAAGATCTTGATCTCTTGAAAGCGGAGATAAATTCGTTTTCTGCAGCCACCATTCAAGTGCGCGCTTCAAAAACCATTGAACACGAAAATAATTCGCTCGAAGGTGTTGGTTTTCTCGGAGTGGGTTACGATTACATCAAAGCCATTGATTTAAAAATTGACAAGGGAAGATATTTTTCCCAAATGGAATGTGACGGAGGAAGACCGGTTGCGCTTATCGGATACTCGCTGGCCGAACAATTGTTCGGTGCGGAATATCCGGTTGGACAAGACATTAAAATTCAAGGACAAAAAGCAGAAGTCATTGGCGTAATGGCGAAGGAAGGTTCTTCGCTATTTGGCGGTGAGCGCGATCTTTCTGTCTATGTTCCTTATGAATACGCGCAACGTTTTGTGAGCGACATGGACGATGTTACGCTTCTCATTAAGGCGAAAAAAGATGTCGATATAGATGTGTTAAAGGGAGATGTTATGTCTGTCTTCCGCGGTATTCGAGGCATTCGTCCAACAGAGGACAACGATTTTAGCGTTATTGATTCCAGCATGATCAGCGACATGGTGAACAGCATCGTAGGCGTATTCAACGTAGCGGGAATGTTCATTGGGATTTTCGCCATTCTAGTCGGTGCATTCAGCATTGCAAATATCATGTTCGTTTCAGTGAAAGAACGCACGAACATCATTGGTATTCAAAAAGCACTCGGAGCAAAACGATATTTCATCTTATCTCAATTTCTTTTTGAATCGATGCTCCTCTGTTTGGTCGGGGGAATAATGGGATTGCTCTTGGTTTGGGGCGTGCTATCGTTGTTAAACGGCGCCACAGATTTTCACTTTTTCCTTCCTTTCAGTCGGATAATGTTAGGCATCACGGTTTCATTGGTTGTTGGTGTTGTGGCAGGGTTCATTCCAGCGCTGCGTGCCGCGAATCTTAGACCCGTGGATGCCATTCGTTCTTCCGGCTAGAAGCCGAAAGTTAAACCGAATTGGATGATTTGGCGATTGGTTTTTGTGGTGCCGGTGGTGTAAACAAGATCGGTGTTGTTCTGAATGGTTACCGTTTCTGGAATGACGTATTGTGCTTTTCCTCCTTGAATATTTTCATAGCGAAGGTCGAACCACATGTGTTTAGTATTTTTTGCACGGAAACGGAGGCCAAGGGCGTATCCGTATAAAAGCGATGTGCTGCTTTGTTGCACTTTCGCTTCTTCCACTGAAGAGAATCCGCCACTGTTCTGAACGGAAAGATCCGTCTTGGTGAGGAAGGTTTCAACTCCTGCGAGTCCTTCGGCGTAGGGTTGAAAGAATCCGTTAAATGGACGAAGGCGAAGCAATCCTTGGTAGCGGTAGTTGTTGTGCCTAACACGATAAGTACCGTTGTTGAAGATTGAATCTCCCGCAGTATTCAATCCGCCGTAGACGGAAATATCTTGGTCTAATGCGCCCATTTGATTCCACGAGAATTGAACCCCCCAATCGAAAGGCGATTGTTTAATCGGATGAGAAAATATTCCTGAAAGTCCTATGGGGTGGCCAGTGTAGCGATCGGCGTATTCTCCAGTAGGCTGAACGAATTGCGCTCCCAATCCAACAGTTGCGTGACGTGGATTGCGATTGGAATAGCTTTTTTCTTGAGAAAAAGTCGAGAGTGATATCAGCACAAAGGAAAACAGGAGGAGCTTTTTCATGTTATTTTTTTTGAAGCCATTCAAAAGTTATACCTAAACAAAGTTAAGTCCTTTTAACTTCGCGGAACATGAGTAACGCATCTATTTGGATATTGGGAAAAACGGGCCAGCTGGCGCAATGCTTCGCCGATTCGTTTAAGGAAGAAATATCAGCAAGCATTCGCTTCTTCGGACGCGATGAAATAGATTTCGAAAACGATCTGTTCGAGCAACTTTCTGAGTTGAATGAATTCCCCGATGTGATTATCAATACCGTTGCCTACACCGCAGTAGACAAAGCCGAGTCGGAAGAGGAATTGGCGCATCGCGTCAACGCTGAAGCAGTGAGCGAACTCGCAGACTTCTGCGTCTTGCACGACATTGTCCTCATACATTTCTCAACCGACTACGTCTTCAACGGAGAAAAAAATTCACCTTACACCGAAGACGATGAGTGCAATCCATTAGGCGTTTACGGGAGAACAAAACGCGAAGGAGAATTAGCGGTATTGGAATGCGCAACTGGCATTGTCATTCGCCTCAGTTGGTTGTATTCCAACTACGGAAAAAACTTTTACCTCACAATGAAAAACGCCATGGTTTCCGACTCCGCGCGTGAGCTCCGCGTAGTGAACGACCAAGTGGGTTGTCCAACAAACGCTTCAGACGTCGCGAATTCTGTTTCAACATATATTGTAAGTTGCTTAAACGAAAAAACCGAATGGACGTTCGGTCTGTTTCATTTCACCGGTAACGAAGTTATTTCGTGGTACGACTTTGCGGTGCGGATTAAGACCGAGTATGGTTTTTCGAATTCAATCGTGCCCATTTCAACTTCGGAGTACCCAACGCAGGCGCGAAGGCCAGCCTATTCCGTTCTGGGTTCGGTTCGAAAGCTTTTTTTTGGCGGTAAGAGAGTGTGAAATTTTCTTCCCCTTTCTTCCCCATTCTTAACTTTTGATTTCATCCCCTTAACATTTAGCGAGTTTCTTCACGATTCGAAAACAATTCGTTAGTCTTCTTTTTAAATAGCATTGACATTCAGGCTGAATACGAAAATTAAATTCGTTGGGTGAAATTCAGCCCGAAAAAATATCTTGTCAACTTTTTCCTGAAACCACTTTTGTGGATTGTTGGAGGTGCGGTAGCCATTTCACTTTTGCTTTGGTGGTTTATTCCTCCGGTTTATAATTTTTCTGAGCCTACGACTTTTCACGGAAGCGAATGGTACAACCCTTATACGGCAATAGATACAAACGATTTGAAGTTGTCGAACTTCCAAATTCAATCGAAATCATACGGAGGTGTTACGAACGGAAGAAACAACTCTTCGGAACGTGTTTTTTCAACCTATAAAAATTTAGGATACGATGTAATCACCATTTCAGATTACATGAAAATAAACCACTACCAGGAAGATTCTTTTCCGCATGTAACCGTTTATGAGCATGGATACGGAGCCTTTAAAAATCACCAAGTGTGTATTGGCGCGTCTGAAGTTATGTGGCTCGACTTTCCGCTTTTCCAATCGCAAAGCAGCAAGCAGTTTGTGCTGAATGAATTGAAAAAGAACAATAAGTGCGTGGCTATTGCGCATCCTTCCTTGCGCGACGCCTATTCCGCAGATGACATGAAAGTGCTTCGCGGATATGATCTGATTGAAGCATTGAGTAATTTCAAGAACAGTCTGGAATTGTGGGACGCCGCGCTATCTGCAGGGAATCCGGTTTTTCTTGTTGCCGACGACGACGCGCACAACCTCGACAAGCCCAACGATTACGGAAGAGTCGCCACTGTTATTCATTCCAAGTCTTCGAACGAAGACAGCCTTATTCATGCGTTGAAACACGGCAATGCTTATGGACTTGTTGTTCAAACACCAGAGGGAGATTCACACGAAGCGAAGGCAAATCGATTCAAGAAACTTCCGCAATTGCTTCAGCACACGCTTGTGAGCGACACTATTTTCTTGAGCTTCACAGACAGCATTCGCGAGATTAAAGCTGTTGGACAAGACGGCATAGTCTTACTGAACACTACGCTGAGTAACACCACCTCTCGCTATGCTTTCGCGCTAAATGAAGTTTCGCATTTTGTTCGATTTGAAATAAAACTCAAAGACGGATCGAAGATTTATACCAATCCTGTCTTCCGCTCAATAGACGGAAAGAAACCCCTTGTCCTTTCCGCAGGAATAGATGTTTGGGCATCGCAGTTCTATCGGCTTCTTGGAATTTTAGTTATCGGTTTCTTTATTCTTAGGGTCAGAAATCCTAATCGATTCAGAAAACCTATTTTCTCTAGACGCGGCACCCGCATTCAAGCGTAAGAAATTCTTCCCTTCTCTTCCCCTCTCTTAACTTCTCTTACCTATAACACCTTCTCTAACTGAAGAAGAAAACGCTTACGCGGAATGCCACCGGCAAAGCCAGTCAAAGAACCATTCTTCCCAATCACGCGGTGACAAGGAATTACAACGGCAATGGGATTCTTCCCTATGGCTTGTCCAACTGCACGAATGGCTTTTTTATTTCCATGTTGAATGGAAACCCACTCATAGCTTTTTGTTTCTGAAAATTCAATTTGAAGAAGAATGTTCCAGATGTTTTGTTGAAAGGCAGTGCCTGATGGAAGCAGCGGTAGATCGAAGGTTCGACGGGTTTTCGCGAAGTATTCGTGCAATTGTTTTTTCGCTGTTTCCAGAATGTCACACGAACATTGTTCCTTCAATTCTTCATCTGCAAAATCAATGCGTGTAATGTTTTTTCCGTCGGAAAATAAATGCAAATAACCGATTTCGAAATGATCGCTGATTTGAAATCGGTTATTTTCAGATCGGGGCGAATAATCATTCGCCCCGATCTGGATATCAGCATAATCATTCGCCCCGATGATATTATTGATATAATTTTTTTTCAAAAATAAATTGATTAACAGATTCTGAAAGATCATCAGATTTTCCAGAAATAACAAGGGTTTCTCTAATCTTTGTTGAAGAAATCGCAAGCGGTTCGAATGCAATAAATTCAAACTGCTCCGGAAATTCTTGAACCAACGAATGACTCGCAAATTGATTTTCAATATCACGAGAACAAACCAAGAATTTCATTTCTTGAATTAATTCTTTAAACTTATACCAAGCTGGAAGCGAGTTCACCACATCTGTTCCGCACAAAAGAAAAAAGACATGTTCGTGGAAATGTCGTTTTAATTTTTTAACGGTGTGAATCGTGTACGAAGGCGTGGGCATGTCGAATTCAATCGTACAGATTTTAATCTTGCTTTCGTTTTGAAGAGCAAGTGAAACCATGTGCGCTCGGTCGTTAGCAGAGGCCAAGGTGTTAAGCGACTTCAAAGGATTATGCGGACTAACGACGAACCAAACTTCATCAATCTTATTCGATTGGAGCGCCGCATGCGCCATGGCGAGATGTCCGTTGTGAACGGGATTGAAAGAACCGAATAGAAGCGCTATGTTCATTCAGCAAGGAAATCATTAACCAACTTCATGGCTTCAGCTTTCGCGATATCTAGCTTGTCGTTCACCAAACGAACGTCGAACTTATCGGCATAGGTTAACTCCAATCCAGCTTTCGAAACACGCTGCTGAATTTTTTCTTCAGACTCTGTTGATCTGTTTTTCAAACGATCCATTAATGCTTCAACACTTGGAGGCTGAACAAAGACAGCCAATGCACGATGATGAAATATTTCTTTGAGGTGAAGACCGCCTACAACATCAACATCGAAGATGACGTGTTTACCGGCTTTCCAAATTCGTTCCACTTCACTTTTGAGTGTTCCGTATTTCGTTCCGGCATAGACTTCTTCCCACTCTACAAATTCGTTGTTGTCTATCTTATTTTGAAATTCTTCGTTCGATAAAAAATGATAATCTTTTCCATCTACTTCTGTTCCCCGTCTTTCACGAGAAGTAGCACTAACGCTGAATGCCAACATGAGCGCGGGCTCTGAGAGTAAGTAACGGACAAGCGTTGTTTTACCCGCGCCACTCGGAGCAGAAAAAATAATGGCTTTTCCGGTTACTTGACTAGAGAACATTATTGATTTGCTCTTTTATTTTTTCCAGTTCATCTTTCATTTCAACCACCATGCGCTGCATCATAGCATCGTTGGCTTTCGAGCCAATGGTATTCACTTCTCGTCCAATTTCTTGAGAAATAAATCCGAGCTTTCTTCCTTGCGCACCACCGTTTAATTCTTCGTTGAACATCTCGCAGTTTGAAAGCAAACGTTGCAATTCTTCCGACACATCGAGTTTTTCCAAATAATAAATCAACTCTTGTTCGAATCTGTTCTCGTCAATTCTTTCCTTCCCCACCAACTCATCTAATTGCGCTTTAATACGCTCTCTTGTTTTTTCCTTGCGCTCCTCTATTGGCGCAATAAGGTCTGCACGCAAACGAAGAATATTTTCAATGCGCATTTCAAATTCTTTTTGAAGCTTCGCACCTTCTGTTTGTCTGTAATTTTCGAATTGAGCAAACGCTTGTTTAACCAATTCCGCAATGCTGTTCCACTCGTCTTCGGTAGGCTCTGCTTGATCGAATTTCATGACTTCCGGCATGCGCATGAGCGTGGCCAAGATATCGGCAGAACCGAGATCTTTTCCTTCCTTCCACAACGTAAGTTCGTTGTAGTAAGAATTCATTAAGTCAGTGTCGAGATGCATGCGTTTTTCGCCGCTGTTGTTTTCAATATAAATTGAAACCTCTGACTTTCCGCGAATGACAAGCTCTCCGTACGTTGAACGCAATTCCAGCTCTTTGTCGCGATACACACTCGGAACTCGAACGCTTAAGTCTAATCCTTTGCTGTTGAGCGAGCGCACTTCAGCAGAGAACTTTTTGGTTTCTTTCTGAAGTTCGGCTTTACCGTAGCCGGTCATAGATCTTAGCATGTGTGCAATTTTGCATGCAAAGATACAACATTGAACATTGGAGGTTGAAGAATGTTGTTTTCCTTTGCAGACGAAATGAAAATGAAAAAGACCGCTATTCTTCTTGTGAACTTGGGTTCACCCGATGCACCAACTCCAGGTGCTGTGTATAGATATTTAACAGAGTTCTTAAACGATCCGCGTGTCATAGACGTCGCGGCAATTGGAAGAGCCATTTTGGTGAATGGAATCATTGTTCCTTTCCGTCACAGAAAAAGTGCTGCGATATATAAGAAACTTTGGACGGAAAATGGTTCGCCGTTGATTCATTATGGAAAGAGAAACAGGGAGCAATTACAGGCGCGTTTCAATGAAGACGAAACAAAAGTTTTCTTGGCCATGCGCTACCAGGTTCCGAGTATAGACAATGCTCTTCGTGAAATTGAAGAATGGGGTGCGGAGAAGATTGTCGTGTTGCCGTTGTTCCCACACTACGCTTCAGCTACAACGGGAAGTGTTTATGAAAAAGTGATGCAAATTATTTCGAAGTGGTGGAGTATTCCGGAAGTTGTTTTGGTGCCTCAGTTTTACGATGAGCCGTTGTATATCCAAGGATACGTAGACAATGCGAAGCAATTCGATTTGAAAGAATATGATCGCGTGCTGTTTAGTTTTCACGGATTGCCTGAACGTCAGTTAGACAAATTGTACGACGATAACAAGTGTCGCAATCACAGCTGCGAGCATGAGATTAACGAAGAGAATCACATGTGTTACAAGGCGACGTGTTATGCAACAGCGAGAGCTATTGCAGCGGGAGTTGGACTTTCAGAAAGTGAGTACACGGTTTGTTTTCAGAGTCGCCTAGGCAAAGGATGGATAGAGCCTTTTTCAGACAACATCATTAAGGAACTCGGAGTCAAAGGAGCGAAAAAGCTCTTGGTATTTTCTCCCGCTTTCGTTTCTGATTGTCTGGAAACAACCATTGAAATTGGAGATGAATACCAAGAGCTTTTTGAAGAACACGGCGGCGAATTAGTTCAACTCGTTCCGAGCTTGAACGACTCGGAGGTGTGGATAGACGCCCTTGTTAGTATTTCAAAACCTTACCTGTCTGCTTAGCCCCATTCACATAAACAGAAAGTAAATATGTCCCAGTTGCAAGCGCTTCAGTGCTAATAGTCGTTTGTCCAACACCCATTCCTTGAAGTAGTTTTCTTCCGGTTAGATCGTGAATTTCGTAGTTGAATTGACCTTCCACTTTCAACGTTAATTCATTCAACATCGGATTCGGATAGGCTTCTACATTGAACGCATTTTCTTCACCTACGAATTCTAACCAGTCGTTGATGTTGTAAGTGGTGTTCGTGATGATCGCTTCGTTCCAGTCGAAATATATGTAAGCGGTGTTGGTGATTTCACTATACAATTCGTTGCCTAGATTTTCGCGAATGCGGAAGGTTAAATGACCTTGACTCAACTCCTGACTTACGCTGCTGTCTGGCAACCAGATGTTGTTGAATTCAAATCGAAGTATGCCGTTTCCTAAATTCACCACATCAATTCCGTGCGTTGAGTGCAGTAGTTGGAAGGTTGACCAATCCAATTGCGCATCGAGCGTGTCTATGATGAAGATGTTTTGAGCAGGTGCAGTTCCGGTGTTTTGAAAACGAATGGTGTATTCCAGTACATCGTCGACGGACCAGTCAATTGTGCTTTCTTGGAATGATGTACCATTGTCTGCATGAAATGATTTTTTGAAAACTGTCTTGTCATTCGGATCGTAACTGTTCCCAACGATTTGAAGCAATCCACCGCTGTTGTTTCCCTCGTAGCAATCGGTTCCGTTGGAAGATGTTATGGTTGAAGTGAATACGTGTTGATCGCCGTTTAAGATTCCACTTGGAACAATGAAGTAGAGATAGTCTGTGGTAGAGAATGAAGTCTGTGTGGAGTTGATGGTCCAAGTGATGGAATTTCCAGTGATGACGTAGTTCGGATTCTGAATGGATGAGGTAACGAGACTAACTCCGGCAGGCCAGTTCATTGTGAGTGTGTAATGAGAGGCTCCTGGGCCATAATTCCCCCAGTTCAAGCGAATGGTTGCGGTGTTACCTTGGTAATACCCAATCCATGGGGTTATGGTAGTCCAGAGGTCTGAACACATGGCCACATTTCCTGAACAATAGACCGGAATTGCAAGTGGTTGGGTAATGTATGTCATAGAACCAACAATGGAGAAAATGTTGTTGTTATTTGGCAGTGTATAACCATTATCGATGAGCCAACTTGAACTTACGCTTGCAATAGCAACACTTGTTACTCCGTATATAGATCCGCAATAATTGAAGTATCCGCTTGAATCTGAATATACCGTTACGCTTGGAGTATTGGGTGTTGTCCAACCTAAGGTGATTGGCGCTCCCATCAATGGTGATTCACCTGGGTTCTGAATTCCATTGCCGTTAGCATCGCAGAAGATGTAACCGCTGTAGCACAAATACGGATAAGGATTGAAATTCCCACATTGAATCGGAATGCTATTGAGCATTTGTGATCCTCCTGCTTGACAGTCTAATCCGATAACGTCAATAACGGGATAAGAAGTGGTATATCCCAAATTCGCCAAGTAATTCGGGCTAATGGATACAGTGATTGAATCGCCCGAGAATCCTGCGATATCTGCGCTGTAGTATCCTGCGGTATTCGTTGTAGTTGATATAGTATTTCCGGTGACTAAGTTTGTTACGGTTACAGGAGCGTTAGAAAGCACGTATTCTCCGCTCTCGTATACTCCGCTGTTGTTTCCATCGCAAAAAACATATCCTCCTGTGCACAACACTCCTGAGGCAACTTGGAAGGTCATGCATGTATCAAACACGCATCCATTGTTGAACGTTGCAGTCAAACAAGCCACAACGTAGTTTACTCCGAAGGTGTTCGTCAAGTATGCATTCGGCTGAGTAGAAAATTGTCCCGATCCCATCGCTTGTCCATTGCTGTCGTATGGCGTGACTAACCACGAATAGCTTGTAATGGCTGATCCAGAAGTGGCTGAATATATGATAATGTTATTCGGCGTCAAAGACTGAATAATAGATGTGGTACATGAAGGTGTATTAACACAATTCAGTGTAATGGAAATCGTGTAAGCGCCGAAACCGGAAGACGTGAATTGATTGTACGAACTGGAATTTACTGTGTATCCGTTTTGTGCAAGCCACAATGGATCTATGGTAACCAACAAGGGACCAGAAGGCAACCCCGTGATTGAATTTACCGCAGTGTTGTTCAAAGTAATGTTCTGTGCAGCGGCCATCCAAATGTTAGAGATTGTTGCAGGAATCGGAGTCGTAATTGTTTGTTCATTGACCCCATCTCCGTCACAATCAACACCCACGAATGAATACAATTGAATAGAGCATCCACCGATGGTTACTATATTAGAGTTGTATGCGCTTGTTTGATTTTGTGGATTGTACACTGTTGTTGTTATCGTGTATGTCCCAACAGCCATGTAATTATGCGAAGTGCTAGGCGAAACCGTGATTGTAGTTCCGGCGCTCGATGTTCCTGCATTGTGAGTCGTTGTTGTGCCATCACCCCAATCGATAGATATTGCAAATTGAAATCCAGTGAAATTGGCTCCAAGAATAATTTGATTGATTTCAGCATTTGATCCAGTTGTAGCTGGGTTTAATGCCGAGAAAGACATGGTGATTAAGGAATCACAATTGTAATCAGTCACTTGATTATTCTGGGTCTGAAGTCCTGTAATCTCAAATCCTTGGGCAAAGGTCCCAAAGGATACAACACAGAAAAAAACGGCTATTAAATTACGCATAGTGTAAGGGTTTGATAGTAAGACGTTTATTTTGCTGTTTTGGTTGCCTGACCAATTCTCCATCTTAATCCCACGTAATAATTCGCACCGAACATAGGTCCATATACTTGAGATGCATCGAAGAATTCAGACGAAGGATTTTCACTCAAATGAATCGGATGATGAATCATGTATCCAGTTAAGTTTTCTCCGCCCGCATAAAACTCCAAGTTCTCTTTCGCGAAGAAGGAAACCTGCGCATTCAAAGTCCAATAACCCGGACTGTATATGCTGCTTGCAACAATATAGTCCGATTGATTCGCTAGTCGTTGTGGACCCAACCATCGTGCTGTGAAATCGAAATTCCATTTTTGCGATTTTGCATTTTCCTTCGTGGCGTAGGCAAGGTTTATAAAGACACGATGCTTAGCTACAAGCGGACGCTCTTTCAAACCAGCGGTGTAGGTTGTTTGGGCATCTAACCAGCGATAGGCCAAACGAATTTCACTTCGTTTAATGGGGCTGAAAGTGAAGTCGGTTTGAACGGCATTCGCAAAACTTTTTCCAGTTAAATTATACAGGGAAAAAGATCCTGCTGTTTCGTAATCTGCCACGAGTTGGTTTTTGAAGTTGGTGTGAAAAGCATCGACTGTAAATGTCGCCGTGCGGTGAAACAACTTGGTGCTGTGTACTAGGACAATTCCGGTGTTCACGGCTTCTTCCATTTCAAAACCGAATGGATATTCGGTCGTGGCATTCGTGGGTAAATTCCAAGTTCTATTTCCCGCTAGGGCAGAAAGATGATCGACCACCATTTGCGGCGAGCGAAAAGCTTTTCCAGAACTTATTTTAATGTTCGTCTTTTCGGTAATGGAATAACGTGCATGAATGCGCGGAGTGAAGAGCATTCCGTATAAGTTGTTGAAGTCTTCACGCAATCCCGCAACGATTTGTAATCTTTCCGATGGACTCGCATTCAATTCTGCGAAGGCACCATAAGAGGTTTCCACACGATTCAAATTTCCAACAAAAGAAGTAAGCGATTCGCGGTAGTCGTCTGCTGTAGCAGATGCGCCAAGGGTGATGTTATATCCTTCTGCAAGTTCATTCGCGAACATCAAATTCACACGAGCACTTTTCTGAACGCCATCGTAGATGCGGGTACCGTAGATTCCACGTTGCTTATTGAAACCGATGCTAATTTGACTTCCTAAACTTTTATGTCCGTGTTCATCGAACATATAACCGTTTTTGGCGGTGAATTCTGCATGCTCTGTTTTCGAGTTTGAAATCCAAGGCGTGAACGGCACGACTCCTTGGTTGCGGTAGTAATTGATTTGTCCGCTCTCGGTATTGAATTGTCCGTATGAGATTCCATATTCACCGCGCAGTCCTTTTGCTCCGGTGTATTGCCATGCATTGCGAAGCAAGTAGTTTTTCACCAATGGATTATCTAAGAACCCATCGTGATTCGTGTCGTACAATTTCTGTGAACTTGAACCGTGTGCTTGCAATTGGTAGTTCCATTTTTCACCAAGGGCTTGATTCGAGAGTATGTTCGTTTCGTAGCGTCCAGAAGAACTCGCATACATATTCAAGAACAAACTTTCTTTCATGGCCGCCGCTTTGTGAGCCACGTTAATTTGTCCTGTAACCCCTTCGTATCCGTGCACAACGGATCCTGCTCCTTTCGCAATGGAGATGGAATTGATCCACGGTCCAGGAAGAAAGCTTAACCCCAACGTGCTTGAAAGTCCGCGCACAGCGGGCATGTTATCGAAAAGAATTTGCGTGTACTTTCCATCTAAACCTAACATCTTAATCTGACGCGTTCCTGTAATTCCATCGGTGAAAGATGCATCTACCGAACCGTTGGTTTCGAAGCTTTCAGAAAGGCTGCAGCATGCGGCTTTGCACAATTCTTTTTCGTTCAGGACTTGAAACGTCTGTGGATCTTTTCCGTTGATGTGCGTTCCGCCGTCGTGTTCGTCAATGTGTATGGTTCCGAGTGTGCTGTTTTCACGCAGATTGAATTTCACTTCTCTGATTGTACCCAAGCCTGGATCAATAAAAAGCGAATCGCTGAAGTGTCCAGTCGAAGTAACCATGAGCCACTTCGCTTCCTTCGGAATACCAATGGAAAATTCACCTTCCGTATTGGTGACAGTGCCGAGTTGTGTTCCTTTGTAGTATACAAGAGCGTATGCCGGATTCCCAGCATCGTCTAACACAACTCCTTTGACCTGCGCATTTCCAATCGTAACGATTGAAAAACATGCGATGAGTGCAAGGATGTATTTCATGGTTTATTTATGTGGCGCCATGTTTCTGTACTTGCAACATCCGTGAACACGTTCGTATTGCGCATCGGTAGCGTTCGACTTCTCCGTATCGTATCCAGCGGCATTAATTAGCGCGTGAATTTTATCAAGGGTGATTTTGGTTGGATTGAAAGTAATGGTCAATCGGTGTGCGGTTAAGTCGTAGTCGTATGCAACAACTCCTTTTACATCAACCGCTTTTTCAATGGTTGTCTCACACATTCCGCACGCTCCGGCTACCCAGAAATTCGTGGTTGTGTTTTTTGTTTTTTGCGCAAACGCGCTGAATGAAAGCATGCATAAAGCAAGCACTAATATGTTTTTCATTTTTAAGAATTTTTTTGAATAATTACATTTCTAATTTATCCACTTTGTGGATCAATCCCGAAGGGACATGTCCACTTTGTGGATTAATCCCCTTGGGATACATCCGCTTCGCGGACTAATCCTGGAAGGACTTTTCCCCTTGGGATACATCCGCTTTGCGGACTAATCCCGTTGGGACTTTTCTACAACAGAAAAGAGAATACCGCTCAAAGATTAAGGGTACATGTGATGTAGGTTGAGCATTTGCCGATTGGCATTTTCCTTCAACATAAAATAAAAAATAAGTAGGCTCAGGAGCGGAAGCAATTAATTGCGGAACAGAAGGAGATGTGCATTGCTCATGTTCGCTTTCGTATTGAAGGGCGATAAGCACGTCTTCGGAGCAGCCTTCGGTGTGACAACAGCCTTTGTGGTCAGAATGAGATTCATCATGATGTTCATCACCAAACTCGAAGAAATGAATGGCTTGTAATTTTCCACAACAGAAGTGCAGCTTGGCTTCCAGACCGAAAGACATTAAGCTGTATAAGCCCAAAATAAAGATAAGGGTTAGCTTCCGCATATTTCAAAGGTAAAACATCTTTTGATGTATTTGCACGTTGTACCTTTGCAATCTAAAATAATTGAACAAATGAGCAATTCTATGGATATGTCAGACGTGTTCGTGAAACTTGGAATTCAAGCAGAGAATCTTGGAACCAGCACGGGACAGAATTTTTTTTCAAACGGCGATTTATTCGCGTCGTTTTCTCCAGTTGATGGAAAAGAAATCGCAAAGGTGCAGGCAACCACCGCAGATGATTACAATCGTGTGGTAGAGGCTGCGCAAGAAGCATACAAAACATGGCGCTTGGTGCCGGCTCCAAAGCGTGGTGAGATTGTTCGTCAATTTGGAAATCGCCTTCGCGATTACAAGCAAGAGTTGGGAATGTTGGTGAGCTACGAAATGGGAAAAAGCTTGCAAGAAGGTTTGGGTGAAGTGCAAGAGATGATTGATATCTGCGATTTCGCAGTGGGTCTTTCTCGTCAGCTTTACGGATTAACCATGCACAGCGAGCGTCCGGGACATCGTATGTACGAGCAATGGCATCCGCTTGGAATCGTTGGAATTATTTCAGCATTCAATTTCCCGGTTGCAGTATGGGCTTGGAACAGCGCATTGGCGTGGATTTGCGGTGATGTATGTATTTGGAAAGGATCAGAGAAAGCACCGCTTTGCGCGATAGCTTGTCAAAATATTTGGAATGAAATTGCTTCTGAAAACAATTTACCTGAAGGAATTTCAAGCATCGTTTCTGGCGATGTGAAAGTGGGAGAGATGATGACCGTTGACAGTCGTGTTCCTTTGATTTCTGCAACAGGAAGCACCCGCATGGGTCGCATTGTTGGAGCGAAAGTAGCAGAGCGTTTCGGAAAATCATTGTTGGAATTAGGTGGAAACAATGCGATTATCGTAACGGAGAACGCAGACTTGAAGATGACCATTATTGGTGCGGTGTTCGGTGCAGTTGGAACTGCCGGCCAACGTTGTACTTCAACCCGTCGCTTGATTATTCATGAAAGTGTTTACAATGAGGTGAAAGAGAAGTTGGTTACGGCTTACGGACAGATCCGTATCGGTGATCCATTGGATTCAAACAACCACGTTGGACCTTTGATCGACACGCTTGCAGTTGATACGTATTTGAAAGCTATTGAGAAAGCGAAGTCTGAAGGTGCAAACTTCATTGTTGAAGGTGGAGTTGTAACTGGAGAAGGATTTGAGAGCGGATGTTACGTGAAGCCCTGTATTGCAGAAGTGAAGGATAGCAGTTTAGAGATTGTTCAGCACGAAACGTTTGCTCCGATTTTATATATTATGAAGTACAAAGAATTGGATGAAGCTATTGCTATGCAGAACGGCGTTGTTCAAGGATTGTCGAGCGCGATTATGACTACCAACATGCGTGAAGCAGAGCGCTTCTTAAGCTGCGAAGGTTCAGATTGCGGTATTGCGAATGTGAACATTGGAACCAGCGGTGCTGAGATTGGTGGTGCATTTGGTGGAGAGAAAGAGACAGGTGGTGGACGTGAGAGCGGATCAGATGCATGGAGAAATTACATGCGCAGACAAACCAACACTATTAACTATTCTACTTCGTTGCCATTGGCACAAGGCATTAAATTCGATTTCTAATGAAGGCTTGGATGCTCTTGTTTTTCGCTGCTTTCAGCGGAACTATTTTCTCACAATCGCATTTGATTGTGTTTAAGGTTGAAGACAAAAGCATTCCTTGTCGCATTGAATTGAAGTCAGATGTTCAGTGGGAAATAGTGAATGGCGTTGAGCGCATTCCAATTGATATTAAGTGGGGAAAAGACTCGACGTTCAAGTCGAGTCTTCCTCTTTTCAATACGTATTTCGAAGGGAAAAAAGAGAAGGAAATTGTATCAGGCGATTGGGTAGATCCCACGCGCTCGGGAGATTACCGCATTCCTTTTCAGATCGTGAATAACAAGATTCGTGAATACGATACGAAGGTTCATGTTCCTGTTCATTTGAAATACAAAATTGTTTTTGAAGACGATTCTGTTCCTGCCATTTTGAATATGGATATTGTGAAGGAAGAGTTTGTTGTTTTTGGAACAGTATTGACTGAAACTGGCGACTACAGATACCTTCAGGGTGAACCGCTCGAGAATAATCAGTTTTATTTATCGGCATTTGACGGAACGCATTTGTTTTATTTAGCGGGTCAATTGGTAGACAACAAGATTGAAGGTGTGTTCATGAGCGGCAAGCATTATATGGCGAAATTCAAAGGTGAAGCGGATGCGACTTTTGAATTGCGTAAAGCCGATGAATTGACTTGGATGAAAAATCCCAAGGATGTTTTGAAGTTGAAATTAGATGCTGACGCAAAAACCGAACGTTCATTCGGTGAGAAGGATTGGAAGGGGAAAGTGACTTTGGTCCAGATCATGGGAACGTGGTGTCCGAATTGCACTGACGAATCGCGATTTGTGAAGTCGATGTATGAAAAGTACGCTGCGCGAGGGCTACAAGTTGTTCCTGTTTCATTCGAACGTGGAACCGATAAACAAGTGGCGTTTACACGCATTAATTCTCAAGCGAAGCAAATGTCGTTGCCTTATCCGGTTTATTTAGGAAGTGGCGCAGAATCGCCGCAGAAATCAGCAGCAATTGTGTTTTCACAACTGAATCACGTGATGTCTTTTCCAACATTAATCTTAATTGGAAAAGATGGAAAGGTGAAAAAGGTCTGGACGGGTTTTTATGGTCCAGGAACGGGGGTGCATTATTCTGAGCACACGAAGGAGATTGAGGATGCGGTATCAAGATTGCTGCGCAAAGATTGATGAATCAAAGATTGTAATACAAAGATTGATAAATCAAAGATTGTTATACAAAGATTGCGTGGCAAAGATTGTTACACAAAGATTGCTTCGCAAAGGAGAAGACTTTTACGGAGTAAATCTTTCGCAGAATCTTGTACCACATCTTTCGTAGAATTTTTCTAATCTTGAACCAGAAATAATTTCTTCAAAGATTCCCCATTAGAATTTGAGCATTCCACGAAGTACATACCGTTGGTCCAGTCTGAGCAAGGGATGTGTGTGGTGCGATCTTGAGAAGATTCAGAGTAAATAAGTCTTCCGTCTAGAGCAAAAATCTTACATGTGAATGTGGGAGAGAGAAACGGGTTTTCAACGTTGAACACGTTGTTAGCCGGATTAGGATAGCACTTGATTTCTTGGGTTGTTTCTTCTTGAACGTCGATGGTATTTTGCTGATAAACGCGAACATAATCGACAGCCATTTCAGCGGGGAAGACGGTAGTTGCATCTGGGCTTCCAGGCCAATTTCCACCAACGGCTAAATTCAAAATGAAGAAGAAATCGTTGTGAAATTCTTCGGTGCCACCGGCGTTGTTTAAGATGTTTTGGGTGTAGTAGATATTTCCATCTACGAAATAACGAATAGACGATGCGTTCCAAATGATAGAATAGACGTGATAGTCTGTAATGTTCGTGTTGTACAACCCGCCGTAATACACGTGTCCGTTGTTGTTCCAGTGTGCTGTTCCGTTTACGTAGGAATTGTTGCTCACGTGTTCCATGATATCAATTTCACCACATTGTGGCCAACCCACAGAGCTGATGTTTTGTCCCAACATCCAGAAGGCAGGCCAAAGGCCTTGTCCAGCAGGAAGTTTCATTCGACCTTCTACTTTTCCATATTGAAAAGAGAATTTATCTTTTGTAACGATTCGGGCCGAAGAATAATTGCTTGTGTTAATGACTTGCTCTTTGGCAAGGATGTGAAGTTCACCGTTTTCAGCGTAACTGTTGTTTGTGCTGGCGGTATAATATTGAAGTTCGTTGTTTCCCCAACCCCAATCGCCGGTACCTAATTCATGTGTCCATTTGGTATTGTCAATGGTCGTTCCATTGAACTCATCGGACCAGATGAGATTCCATGTTTGCCCTTGCGCATGGCCGAAGCCACACGCAAAGACGAACAATAGAAATCTAAACTTCATTACTTGATAATAACGGTCTCGCGAACGCTATTGTAGTTGTTTGAAACTCTGATTTGGTATGCACCTTTTGAAAGGTTACTCAAATTGATTTCAGAATTGCTTTGATTAATCTTTATGTCTTGAACTTTTCTACCAGATAGATCGAATACTTCAATCAAATATGGGAATGCTAAGTTTGAATTGATTCGAACAATTCCTTCTGTAGGGTTCGGGAAGATCGTTAATTCAGTTGCGGTTTCGTTACTTACAGAACCGCAGAAAAATGAAGGGTAGTTCGTTGATGTGAATGGAAAAGGAATTCCCCCGCCTTGGGAAACTATAAATACACCTCCGGTTACAGTTCCTGAAATGGTAGCATACGGTCCTAACTCATCGTTGATTGTAATTAATAAATCGAAAGTGTTAGCTCCGTATGTATTGAAATATCCACCAATTGGGGCACCCTGAGAAATAAATGGGTCAATAGTATCCGTTTGGAAGCCATTGTCGAATGTTACGTTAGATGTAACACCATTAATCCATGCAGAAGCACTAATAATGAATATTTGACATTTTCCACCTGCAGCGAAGTAGAAGTTGTTTTCATTTACGCAAGCAGCACAACTTTCCCAACAAACCACAGGAAGCGTTTCAGCATCGATAACTGTAATATTTCTGTTTGTGAAACCGTTGGTAGTTACGGTGCAGGTAGTACCTGGAGTTAAGTTCTCTTGTCCTGCCCACGTGTCATAAGCGAATTTGTACTCGTAGTTACCAGGAGTTAATGGAATAGTAAGTTCCCAAATGTTGTCTCCGTTTGCATCAGACATTGGAGCACAACCTCCGCACCAGTTGTTGAACGTACCGTTCACTTCAGGAGTGGTAAATGCTGTTGTGTATTGAGACATATCCAATTGGAAGGTCACGTTTACAGGAGTAGAAGTGTTGCCGCAATCTGCGCAGCTCGCCCAACAAACTACTGGAAGAACTAGATCAGAAGTAATAACTAAAGCACGGTTAGTAAATGCACCATTTGTAATGGTACAAGCATCGCCAGGATTCAATTGCTCTGAACCAGCCCAAGAATCGTAGGCATATTTGAATTCGTAAGTACCAGCAGCAAGTTGTGTTGTTCCTTCCCAAATGTTGTCTCCGTTAGTATCGGTCATTGTGAAGCATCCGCCGCACCAGTTGTTGAATGTGCCGTTTACTTCAGGAGTAGTAAATCCTGTAACGTTTTGCATATCTACTTGGAAGGTTACGTTGTAAGTAACTGGTGTTTGAGCGCAGCTTGTGCAACTCGCCCAACATACAACAGGAAGTGTTACGTCTGCGTTTACGTTCAAGGTACGGTTGGTATAACCGAAGTTCGTAGTTGTACAAGTGCTTCCTTCTGTAAGAGCTTCTTGTCCTAACCAAGCGTCATGAGCGTATTTGAATTCGTAAGAACCGCCCGAAAGTGCAATGGTTAATTCCCAAATGTTGTCACCGTTAGCATCGGTCATTGGAGCGCATCCGCCGCACCAGTTGTTGAATGTTCCGTTCACTTCTGGAGTTGTGAATCCGGTTACGTTTTGCATGTCAACTTGGAAGGTAACATTGTATGTTACCGGATAAGTACATGAACCGTCATCTTGTGTAGCCGCTCCGTTGTAGTTTAACGCTGTAGGATCTGTACAACCAGTGATAGTCACAGGAGTGTAGCAATTCAATTCGATGTTGTCAACTAAGATTGTTCCACCTGCACCAAGGAATGCGCCTGCAGCCATGTTGAAGTGCATACGGAAGTTCGAGGCAGCTGTTACGTTGTTGAACGAGTATGTGTAGTGTGTCCAAGTATTTTCATTTATACCACCGTTTTGAATATCGAAGGTATTTGTAACACCAGTTCCAGGGAACTCAGTTAGAAGGTGCAAAGCAGTTCCAACTAATGGCCCAACAGACTTAACGTCAAACTCAAGTTGAACTGTCGTGTTTCCGTTGTAGTTAACGGCGTTGTTTAAGTATTCGAAAATGTATGCTTTTCCGATAGCTGTTGCAGTGTTTGATCCGCTTAGGCGAAGTGCACCTGACGCATCCCAAGTCATGCTAGCTTCTGGAAGTGTTGCATCTGCAACAGTTGACCAGTTAGTTAGAGAACCTGAATTGTCGAAAGGCAAAGTTAAAATGTCGCAAGGATTAGCAACAACACCATCACATGCTGAACATTTTCCATATACATCGTTGGTTGTTGTACCAACTACAATTTGTCTGTTTGCGTAAGTTGCACCGTCTGTAATAGGAGCACAAGTACCGCCGTTTTGAACATCGTCTACAAGGTTTTCTTGAGAAGCCCAATTGTCTACCATGTATTTGTATTCCACGTTTCCAGCAGCAAGGTTTACAGAAACACTGTATATACCGTCTGCGTTCGCATCAGTAAGAATGTTGTAAGTGTCGGCACCGCACCATCCGCACCATGGACCAGTGATGTAGACATTGGTGAAAGGATCAGTACAATTCATATCTACATTGAAATTTGTAGCGAACAAGCAAGATCCGTTGTCAGTAACGGCAGCAGGATTGTAGTTAACTGCGCTCATGTTAGTACAACCAGGAGTAGAGTTCACCGTGCATGCCGTGCATAATCCAAAACAAACAGGGGTTAAGTCAATATCAGAAGTCCCAACAGTAACAGTGCGATTTGTATATCCGTTATTCGTAACAGTGCATGAAGAACCCTCTATTAAAGTTTCTTGACCAGCCCAGTTATCATAAGAGAATTTGTACTCGTATGTTCCAGCAGAAAGCGATAACATGATTTCCCAAATTCCATTTCCAACGCTAGTCATTTGCGCACAGTTTCCGCACCATCCGTTGAATGTACCATTTAACTCAGGAGTTGTGAATCCGGTTACATTCGACATGTCAACTTGAAAAGTAACAAATACAGGAGGTGCAGCGCATGCTGAACAGCTTCCCCAACAAACGACTGGTAAAGTGCTAGCAGCTGATACGGCAAGTGTTCTGTTTGTATATGCACCAGTTGTCATTGTGCAAGACGTTCCCGGAGTTAAACTCTCTTGTCCAGCCCAGTTGTCGTAGGCGAATTTGTATTCGTAGTTTCCAGCAGGAAGGTTTAAAGTTGTTTCCCAAATACCATCGCCATTGGCATCTGTCATTGGGTGACAGTTCCCGCACCATCCATCAAAAGAGCCATTTACTGTTGGAGTTGTAAATCCGCCAGTGAACGACATGTCAACTTGAAAGGTAACTGGAAAATTTGCTGGAGCTTGGCTACAAGCAACACAAGACCCGAAGCAAACCGTAGGAAGTGTTGCATCTGCAGCAACGACTAACGAACGGTTTGTAAAACCGAAGTTTGTAACGGTGCAAGATGTACCTGGGGCCAATGTTTCCCAGTTTCCGCCTGAATTTGCAGTGAACTTATATTCATAAGTTCCAGCATTTAAAGGAATAGTAATTTCCCAAATACCGTCTGCGTTGGCATCTGACATAGGTGCACAATATCCGCACCATCCGTTGAATGTTCCGTTTAGAGAAGGACTTGAAAGTCCACTGCCGTTCAGGTCTACTTTAAAAGTAACGTTGAATGCCATTGCGCTTGTGAACATTCCCAAAGAAATGACAAGAAGAGCGAGTAATTTTTTAAACATAAGTTTGATTTTAAGTTTCGCTAATATAGACTAATTGTCCCTTGTACAAAAAGCTAAACAAAAAAAATAAGGGGGCAAATGCCCCCTCATCTTTTAAACTACTGAACTAACTTACTTTCTAACTAAAAAACGCTGTGATATTGTTTCTTTTCCAGAAACAACTTGAAGGAAGTACATTCCATCGGCAAGCCCTTGCTCCAATTCAATAGAGGTATTGCTAAGTTCCAATGTGTTGAATTTGTTTGACCAGATTAAATTCCCCATAGCGTCAAGCATACGAACTTGTGCTACTTCAGTATTCATTCCAGATAACATCAATTGAATGTTGTTTCCATTTGAAGGGTTCGGATAAACACTCAACTCCAATCCTTGCGCAACATTTTGCGAAGCATCTTTCGTCGAACCTTGTGCAGCATCTTGTGAATCTTCTGTAATCATTCCTGAAGTACCTATGATACACATGTTAAAGGCAGGTCCATATACATAGTCTGTTCCAGTGTATGGTAAAATTGGAGCAGTACGTACAGAGTATGTCTTACCGTTTTGTAATTGCAATACACTACCCAAGTTAATGTAGTTAGAAGCTGCGCCTCTGTTTACAGTAATTGGAAGACCTACTGGGTTACCAGAAGCATCTAATTCCGTGAACTCCCAACGCCAGTTAGTTGATCCACATACCCATGGCAGAGAAGCCACTACAGAACCACGGAAACGTGGACCTGACGTACATCTGTCAGAAGTGCGAAGAGCAGTAACCGGTTGCGAAGCTGTAGACATTGAACATGTAGCCAACGCAGAAACTGAAATAGTTTCAGCAACACCTGCACCGTTGTTCAAGGTGTATGTATTTGTAATTAACACGTTGTAGGTAGATCCGTATGGTAATGTTGGCAATACGGTGCTCAACACACAGATATCTGATGTTTGAGTGCGTGTATAAACGTTACCACTAGCAGGACCCGATACGCCAGTGAATGTGAATGTGTAGCTAGTTCCAGTTGCACCAGCCCAAGTTGCCTTGAAATACTGACACAAGCTGTATGGACCCGGACCGTAGTCACATCCACCACGCTTCAACATCTTCGCACAGATAGAGTACGTACCAGTACCTAAAGCACTGTTGTAGTTACGCACACCGATTTTGTAAACTTGACCTGCAGTTAATCCGTAGTGGTTCAAAGTTTCACCACCCAAACCAGAAACTGCATTCTCTTGTGCTACTAGAACACCAGCAGCCGTTTGCAATTCAATTAAGATATCGGCAGCCGAAGAGTTAACTACGATGCTAACACCTTCTGAAGTTGCAACGAATTGGTGCCACTTGTCTTCACCTGTTAAACAGATGGTTTGAGCAGAAGCAGAAGCTCCAGCACCTACCAAGGTTCCGTTGCTCGCAGAGCAGTTTGGCCAAATCGAAGGAGCAATTGAAGTAGCATTAGACGGATTGTCACCTGCAACAGTTGAACAACCTTCGTTGATTTGTCCGTTACAGTTGTCATCGAATGCCGTGCTGCAAGACTCTGTTGCCCCCGCGTTTACAGTTGAATTATTGTCGTTACAATCGCCAGAAGTACCGGCAGTAGCAGTATATCCAACACCTGGTGAAGTACAGTTGCTTGTTGAAGAAACATAATATCCGTCAGCATCTGCATCTAAATACCATGTTGTAGCGAACGTACAAGTACCGTTGTCTTGATTAGCAGAAGCGTTGTAGTTACAAGCTGTGGCGTTTGTACATCCTAGAATTGGACATGCAGAACATCTTCCGTAAACATCGTTTTTCACTTGTCCGGTTGGGCTTTGACGGTTTGCGTAGTTTGCGTAGTCAGTTACTGGCGCGCAAGATCCACCGTTTTGCATATCGTCAACTAAGTTCTCTTGAGAAGCCCAGTTGTCTACCATGTATTTGTATTCAACGTTTCCAGCAGCAAGGTTAACGGAAACAGTATAGATACCGTCTGCGTTAGCGTCTGTCATTATGTTGTATGCTTCAGCACCACACCATCCACACCATGGACCTGTTACATAGACATTCGTGAATGCTACACCAGCACAATTCATATCTACATTGAATTGCGTTGCGTACAAGCAAGATCCGTCAGTGTAAGTAGCAATTGAATTGTAATTTACAGCTGCAACGTCGATACATCCTGGTATTCCCACTTGACAAGCGGTACATCTTCCGTAAACGTCGTTAGTTGTTGTTCCAACTACAATTTGTCTGTTTGCATAGTTCGCATAGTCGGTAATCGGAGCGCATGTTCCACCGTTCTGCATATCGTCAACTAAGTTCTCTTGAGAAGCCCAGTTGTCAACCATGTATTTGTATTCCACGTTTCCAGCAGGAAGGTTAACAGTTACGTTGTAAATACCATCAGCGTTAGCGTCTGTAAGAACATTGTATGTGTCTGCACCGCACCATCCGCACCATGGACCAGTGATGTATACATTGGTGTAGGTTCCAGCGCAAGTCATATCAACGTTGAAGTTGGTAGCGTAAACGCAAGTTCCGTTGTTAACAGTAGCCGCAGGGTTATAGTTTGAAGCTGCTGCGTTCGTGCAACCAGGTGTTGCGATAACGCAAGCACTGCAAGAGTTCCAACATACAGTTCCTAAAACTTGAGCAGCTGTTCCAACAGTTAATGCGCGGTTGGTATATCCGAAGTTTGTAACGGTACATGAAGTACCTGATGTTAAGTTTTCTTGAATTCCCCATCCATCTGCAGAGAATTTATATTCGTAAGTTCCTGGCAAAAGAGCAACGGTCACTTCCCAAACACCGTCTGCATTCGCATCGGTCATTGGAGTGCAGTTTCCGCACCATCCGTTGAATGTACCGTTTACTTCTGGCGTTGTGAATCCAGATGTTTGAGTCATATCAACTTTGAATGTTACGTTATAAGTAGGAGCAGAACACGCCGTACAAGTTCCCCAACAAACTACAGGTAGTGTTTGAGAAGCTGTTCCAACAGTTAATGCACGGTTGGTATATCCGCTGTTCGTTACCGTACAAGATGAACCAGCGGTTAAGCTTTCTTGTGAACCCCATCCATCTGCAGAGAATTTGTATTCGTAAGATCCAGCGGGAAGGTTAATAGTTGTTTCCCAAACACCATCTGCATTCGCGTCGGTCATTGGGTTACAGTTTCCGCACCATCCGTTGAAAGTACCGTTAACTTCTGGAGTTGTGAATCCGGTTTGATTAGCCATGTCAACTTTGAAAGTAACAGGGTACGTTGGAGGAGCGCAGTTCACGCAAGATCCCCAACACACAACACCAAGAGTTGTATTTGCAGTTAAATTTAAAGCACGGTTGGTATAACCACCGTTGGTAACGGTACAAGATGAACCAGCAGCAAGAGTTTCTTGTGAACCCCATCCGTCAGCTGAGAATTTGTACTCGTATGTACCCGCTTGAAGCGTAAGTGTAGTTTCCCAAATACCATCTGCGTTCGAATCGGTCATTGGGTTGCAGTTTCCGCACCAGTTGTTGAAGGTTCCGTTAACCTCTGGAGTTGTGAATCCGGTTTGTCCTTGCATGTTTACTTTAAAAGTAACAGTGTATGAAGGTGGAACTTGAGCGCATGCTACGCACGAAGCCCAGCAAACAGTTGGTAAAGTAGCCGCAGCAGAAACAGTAACAGTTCTGTTGGTGTAACCTGAATTGGTCACCGTACAGCTGCTTCCAGCAATTAAGGTTTCTTGTCCAGCCCAGTTGTCATAAGCGAATTTGTATTCGTATGTTCCTGCAGGAAGTGAAAGAGTAGTTTCCCAAACACCGTCAGCGTTAGCATCGGTAAGAGGGTGACAGTTTCCGCACCATCCGTCGAACGATCCGTTTACTGTTGGAGTAGTGAATCCAGTTACGTTTGTCATGTCAACTCTAAAGGTCACTGGGTAGCTCGGTGGTGCTTGGCTGCAGGCAACACATGACTGCCAACAAACAGTAGCCAAAGTAGCGTTTGCTGTTACAGCTAAGGACCGATTCGTGTATCCGAAGTTGGTTACGGTGCACGAAGACCCTGGGGCTAAGTTTTCCCATGCTCCGCCAGACGTAGCTGTGAACTTGTACTCGTAAGTACCGGCTGTTAGAGGAAGCGTAATTTCCCAAACACCATCAGAATTGGCGTCGGTCATTGGCGCGCAATAGCCGCACCAGTTGTTAAACGTTCCATTGATGGAAACGTTGGAAAGACCAGTTCCGTTCATGTCTACGCTGAACGTGACATCAAACGCTTTTGCTCCTATAACAGATGTCAAGAGCAAAAAGAGTAGGTAAATCTTTTTCATTTTAGGTATTTATTAATTTTAAGGTTGCAACGAATATATAGTAATTGTACAATAGACAAAAACACTTTTTTAAAAAAAATTGTATTTTTTACAAAAAGTCCCAATAAATCTCATTTATTTCACTGAAATTTGTGAAATGGCAATTTCTAAAAAGTTAGCAAAGACGAGAATAGAGCAAGACGATATCTATTCGATTCCAATAGACGAGTTTTTCAAGTCGGCATTTTCTGTCGATTGTGTTATTTTCGGATATCATGAAAGGGAGCTGAAAGTATTGCTTATTCAAAGAGGCACAGATCCTTTCCAAGATTACTGGGCCTTACCGGGAGACTTGGTATATCCGTATGAAGATTTAGATGACTCTGCAAAACGTGTCTTGAATGATCTCACTTCTTTGTCAGACGTGCCAATGAGACAAGTCCACACCTTCGGAAAAGTGAATCGTCATCCGCTTGGACGCGTAATTACCGTTGGATATATTGCTCTAGTTGAATTGATGGATATTAATCCGCTTCCTTCAAAATGGGCGAAGCAGACCAAATGGCACAGTATAAAGCGCATGCCGAAGTTGGCTTTCGATCACAAAGAGATTTTGAATGAAAGTTTCCGAGCGTTGAAAGATATTGTAGTAGCTGAGCCGCTTTGGAGTAAAGTTCTTCCAGAAAAATTTACCCTCACCGAATTCCAAGCAATTTTCGAAACGATATTGCAAAGAGAATTCGACAAGGGTAATTTCAGAAAGAAAATCAACGGCTTGAAATTCTTAATACGTTTGGACGAATCGCAACAAAATGTACGTCATCGTCCGTCTAGCTTATACCGCTTCGACGCGAAACTGTTTAAACAGTATCGCGACAAAGGGTTTGTTTTTGAGTTCTAATTTTTTCTTACAACTTCACGAAACGTTGAGTGGTAGCGCCTTTCGCGGTTACAACTTGTACATGATAAATTCCAGATGAAAGAGATTCTGTGTTCACTTGAACGCTGTTATTCAATGCTACAGTTGGAAGTGTTATACGCTTTCCAGTGTTGTCTACTATTGAAATAGCCTTCACCAAATTCGCACTTTGAATCATAAATGAATTTTGAACGGGGTTCGGATAAATTGAAAATCCTTCAATGGTTTCTTCGTTCACATTTATTCCTCCACAGCTAATGCATGTTCCGTAACAAACGGTGTCCATCACGAGGGTTCCAGTTACATCTAATGTTCTGTTCGTGAAACCGGAATTCGTCACCGTGCAAGGGTCTCCAGCTGTTAACGCTTCAGAACCAGCCCAAGTATCGAAGGCATATTTATATTCGTAAGTTCCGGTATTCAAAGGAATAGTCAGTTCCCAAACGTTATCGGCGTTAGCGTCGCTCATTGGCGCACAACCCCCGCACCAGTTGTTAAATGTTCCATTAACCTCCGGAGTCGTGAATGTTACTCCACTTGTACCCATGTCAACAACAAATGTGATGTTGTATGGACCAGATGATATTCCGCAAGCTTCGCAACTTCCCCAACACACAACTGGCAATGAATCTGCGACAGATACATTCAATACTCGATTGGTATAAATACCGGTAGTCATGGTGCAAGAACTTCCAGGAACTAAAGTCTCTTGACCCGCCCAGTTGTCGAATGAGTATTTGTATTCATAGGTTCCTGGCGCTAAGGAGATGGTTAAATCCCAAACACCATCGGCGTTGGCATCGCTCATGGGCGCGCAGTTTCCGCACCACGCATTGAAGATTCCGTTTACCTCAGGGGTCGTGAATCCGGTTACACCGTTCATGTCAACTTGAAAGGTAACATCTACTTGAGCAGTAGCACTCAAGGAAAAAATTGAAAGGATTGCGAATAGAATTTTTTTCATGATCTAGTTTTTTGCTAATTTAGAGAAATTGTACTTTATACAAAAAGGTTTTATACTTTTGTTTTCAATGTGTGAATGTTTTGTCAAATGTTGTGTACTTTGCCGCGGATTCCTTCATTTTAAATGAATTTATGATAAAAAACATTAATCTAATCTGCTTGTTCATTTTACTGACGCTTTTATTCAATTGTACTGAAGGAATGGCGCAAGCAATACCTGTGAAGGTAATGCAAGATGAAGCTGGCGCGTGGCACATAACGAGAGACGGAAAGCCTTACGATGTAAGAGGCGCAGGAGGAAATGTTCAACTCGATAAATTGGTGGAAGTAGGTGGCAACTCTATACGGACATGGAGCACTGACAATGCTCAGGAAGTTTTGGATGAAGCATACTCAAAAGGACTAACGGTTATGTTAGGACTGTGGGTTCAGCATGAGCGTCACGGTTTCGATTACAACGATGAAAAGAAAGTGGCAGCGCAGTTGGAAGGATTTAAAAAAGTAATTCTTCAATATAAAGATCATCCTGCATTGTTGATGTGGGGCATTGGGAATGAAGTAGATCTTTTCTACAGCAACACCCGTGTGTGGGCTGCTATCAACGACATTGCGAAATTCATTCATGAAGTGGATCCCAATCATCCAACTTCAACAGTTACTGCCGGATTAGATGAAAAGGAAGTGAAATTGATTCTTCGCGATGCGCCAGAAATTGATGTGTATTGCGTGAATACCTACGGCGATATTGCCGGTGTGAGAAAGAGCATTCGCATTTTCGGATGGAACGGTCCTTACATGATTACCGAATGGGGACCAAATGGACATTGGGAAGTAGCGAAAACCAAATGGGGCGCACCTGTGGAACAAAGCAGTTCCGAAAAAGCAAAGTCATATAGAGGGCGTTTGTCGAACGAGATTCAAGCCGATAAAAATTATTGCATCGGTTCCTACGTTTTCTTATGGGGACACAAACAAGAGACCACTTCAACGTGGTACGGATTATTTTCTGCTGAAGGAAATGCGTCGGAAGCTGTTGAAGTGCTTCAAGATATTTGGAAACCAGGAACTGTGAAAAACAGAACACCTGTTTTAGATTCTCTTTTGGTGAATGGAAAAAAGAAAGGCGATTACATTGCGCTAACTGCCGATGAAATCTATGAGACAAGCGCTTTCGTGAAAGATGCCGATGGCGATTTATTGAAATCTTCTTGGGTGATTGTTCCCGAGAGCCGCGACATTAAATCGGGTGGTGATGCGGAAAGCGCACCAACTCCTATTGCAGGACTATTCAAAAAGAAAACAACGACAACCGCTAAATTTTTCGCACCTTCGACAGAGGGAGCGTACCGATTGTTTTTCGAAACAGTAGATGGAAATGGACATTACGCTTACACGAATGTTCCGTTTTATGTAATGCCTCGAAAAGCCGGGCAATCGCCGAAGCGAGCGGTTTCTTTCAAACCAATCGAATTTCAACCTTAAATCGAATGAAGTCTAATTTTAAATATCTGCTTTCTCTTTTAGCAATTCTATTTCTGGTTGAAGGAAATGTTGCATGGGGACAGGCAGACAACCTTACTTCTTCTTATGGACTTTATCCGAAGAAGGACTCGTTAACTCCGGGAAAGATAAGCGTTTCAGGGTTCTATCGTTTTTTCGGAACCTATACCAAACAGAACAACCCATATCAACTAACGGTTCCAACAGACACCGTTCTTCCTAGAAGTTTTTTCATTGGAGACGATGCGCAACTTCCCAATTTATTGGTGAATGTTGCAGGACAATTTTCAGATAAATCGAGTTGGGGATTTGATTTACGCATGTTTCAATTTTTGAACGGTGTAATTAATCCTTCATACGGCGCGCAAGTGGCTGACTCGCTTCGTCCAAGTATTCAAAAACCATTGGGAACTGTAGCGCTAGGTGGAAACTTAGGAACCATGTTAGGAATGAATTTGTACGGAAATTTCAAAACGAAATACGGACAATGGGGTGTGCGCGTGGGAGGTATTCAATGGTTGAGTATTTCCGATTTGACCTTCGGATCTTTCAGAGGTTACAATCGTTTTATGTTGTTCGAAAGAAATCCCTGGGATCCTATGGGCAACAGCGCTGCTTCAAGATATCAGCAATATTTCGATCAAGGAAGCATAGACCAAGATTCGCGTTGGGGAAACAGAGCTTTTCAAGGTGCTGTAATTGAAGGAAAGGAATTACCTAAGAATTTTTATTTCTTAGGAATGGTCGGAAAGAGCGAAATCAACGGGGGGCTTTTTGTGACTCCGAATTATTCTTACGGAGGAAAATTACTTCACAAAGGAAAGAAGAATGGATTCGTTGCTTTGAATACGTTCAATACCGTTAACTATACCGATAGTCTTGCGCAGCAAGCTTTCGGATTGAACGTGGTTACACTCGAGGGCGTTACAAATATCAAAGGACACACTTTGAAGGCAGAACTAGGCGCAGGAAATTATTACAGCCCAAGACATTCAAGAGGTTGGGGAGAAGCGCTTCAATTGCGTTGGTCAACCCCTGTTGTTGGAAATAAACCGGTATTGGAAGTTCACGCGTTTCGTTTAAGTCCGAAAGTGGTGAACAACTCCGCAATATTCTGGAACACTTCAACGCGAGAATATTCCGCAAATGAAATTCCGGCGGGAAGTATCGGAAGTTCTTCGCTACTTCAACCATTCGGAAGCTCTATGATTCGCTTGGGTCAAATGACCAACAACCGTCAAGGTTTGAATTTGAATGTTCAATGGGGAACGAAGAAATTTAAGTTCAGTGGCGGAATGGGCGCCTCTTCAGAAATTGAGGCTGCTGCAGCAATTATTACATTCGGACATCCAGTAAACAGTGTAACACGCTCGCGTTTCTGGCGTTGGCAGTTCCCTGCGAATGTTGGCCCTTACGGAAGATATTCAGATATATACAGAGACACCTATGAGTCTGTTCAACTTTCAGACGACAGTTCGGGTGTTGTCGTGAACAAAAAATATTTCAATGTGGCGGAAGCACAAATGAAGTATCAAGGAAAGATTGGTGTACACAAAATATTCTTCTTCTCCTTACTTCAGGCCCAAAGCGCGGGTAGAAAATTCTCTCCGGTTGTAGTAACGAACGAACGCGCTTATGTGCGTCAGTATTCATCGGAATTGGAAACGTATTTTGAATTGACTCCAACCGTTATGTTGAACGGATATGTGGGCTACGAAAGAACCATTGCGAATTACTTAACGAACATTGACGAAGTTTCTAGACGACCTAGAAACCAATATGGAAAGGGCTATGGCGTGGGTGTAGATGTTGAGTTAGGAAGAAATACAAGATTGTATATACGACACCGTTGGTTCTCTTTCGAAGATAGAAGTTTCTCGTTAGATCATTTCAATGGAAGAGAATTAGTGGTTGAATTAAAAGCGTTTTTTTAATGAAAAATAAATTACACATTGTTGTTGGAATTGTTGCGTTAATGGCAGCACAGTTTGTTTCAGCGCAGGAAAAAGATTTGCGTAAAGTAGTCTTCACTGGAGCTGCACGTGGACTATACTACGGAGATAGAATGGAACAAGAGGTGGAAGATTCCATTACCATTCCTCGTATGAATAGCGGACACACTCTGGTAGATTTGGGCATGAATATTCGTCCGAATAGAAATACCGAAATCCAAGGTATGGTTCGTGTGCGTAACGACTACGGCGGATTCTGGGGATCAGGGGTTAGCTTCGATATTCGTCAACTGTATATTAAAGGCGTTGCTGGAGGAATAGTTCGTTACCAATTGGGTGACATCAACTACAAGCTCTCTCCGTACACACTTTCGAACACGCAACAAGAAATTATTACGCAAGGCCCGGTTATTTTTCAGCAGCAAACGCGCTTGATGAATTACGATAATTTCTATGCTGCAGATAGCTCTTGGAGACAACAAGGAGCAGCAGCAGAATTCGGATTGCAGTTCGCGAAGTTTGTAAAGGAGTTGCAGTTTCATACGGTTGCAACACGCGTTAGAACGACAGATTTTGGAAGTATCAACGATCGCTTATTTGCGGGATACAACGTGAACTTAGTTCAAAGTAATTTTCTTGAAGTGGGGGTGAATCACGTAACTCTTTTCGATATTGAAGGAACATCTCGAAATTTAAGCACCTTCCACAACCCTGTAACCACAGGTACTTTGTTGTTGAAGAAAGATTTTTCCGACTGGAAAATGAAAGTGAATGTGGAAGCGGGAACTTCAAAAACATACTACGAGAAATTTGAAGGTTCACCGGAAACAAACGGAAAGATTTTCGATGCGAAATGGATTGCTGCGAATACTTCGAAAGGATTTTCGATTGATGCAGGATGGAAATATGTAAGTTCGGATTTCCGCAGTCCTGGTGCGCAAACGAAGCGTGTGAATTACAACTATCAACCTTCTTCTTTCGGAAGAATTACGAATGATCAAGTGGTTCGAAACCTAACTGCTTTCGATTTAATGCGCGAGTCTAACGCATACAACCGTCAGCTTTCTTCCAACTTAATGTTAACGCAACCGAAGTACGACAACATTACGCCTTACGGAACTGCTACTCCGAACAGACAAGGGTTAACCGTTAACGCGAAATATGTAAACCCATCGCAATTGTTCGAAATCGCTGCAACGCAGTTGATGTTGCAAGAGACTCGCGGAGAAGGAACGTTGTTACCGCGCAAGTTTGTGCGCACAGAGGTTAAAGCCGTTGCCCACTTGAGCAAGCGCTTCGGAAGCAAGGATAAGTTATTCGATGTTTCGGTTCGATTCAGAAACGATAACACGTCTCGTGATGCAGAAGAGAATGTGCGTGCCGTAGACCTTTCAACACAAATTTTCTCGGTTGGAATGGAATACGAATTTTGGGAGAATTGGGATGTGATGTTGGGCGTTCAGCAAATCAAATTCAATGGATTCGATTATACCGCTGTTCGCAACAACTTCTCAGAGATTTATAACTTCAAAGAATATCAAACCGATGGAAATGAATTCATGAAAGCTGCTGGTTTGCGCTATCGTTTTTCAGACAAGTCTAGCCTATCTGTGAACCTTTCGAACTTCAAGAATACAGATGCTTTTGACGCAACACAGAATTATACTATTCGTCAGTTTATGTTACTTTACCAAATGAATTTTTAATATGAAAAAGTCTATTTACTTCTTATTATTTGCTTCATTGCTCTACACCTCTTGTAAGGTAGACGATGAATTCGAAGGACCTTCATTGGTTGATTTGTACGGTGATTTCAGTGTGGTAACCGGACTGGATATTTCCAATCGCAATGTGAATTTCTCGACGGGAGAAACAACTACTTTCACAGCTGCGTTTTCGAAGAACGTTGATTGGACGGTTGAAGTGAAAGGTCTTCAATCTGGCGCTGTGAAGCGATTCTCGGGATTCTCGAATGTCATCGACGCATCGAATGCAACATGGAACGGAACCACAACGGATCTACCAATGTTTCGCGTTGAAGATTGTGCCGTGCAACTTTCAATCATTGGAGTTGCAGATACCTTGCACGACACCTTAGCGGTAGTTGGTTCGAAGGTATATGAAGGATTTGTTGTGGCTGATTTCGAAAACGGATGGAACAGCGGATGGAACACTTACGTTCAGAGTGGCGCGAACATGAGCTTTGCGGTTCAGACGAATGGCAACGCAGCGCAAGGCGGACGTTACTATGAAATGGCAGGAGCTGTTTCTTGGGATTGGTTGATTGGTTTGGTGAACATGCCCGGAAGTGCTTATGGTTCTACTTACTATCCGTTGACAAGCAATCCATCGAATTTGTATTTCAATACCATGTTGTATAAGCCAGCGGGCATTGACAACGGATTGGTATTGTTTCAAATCAAAGAAGACGACAACCAAGACGGAATGTATTCTACAGGATCTGAAGATATGTATTCGATTCAAGTGAGCTTAACAGCGAACGGATGGTCTAAAATTTCACAACGTTACGACAACATTCCAACGTTGGTGAATGGTGCTGCTTCTGGTCCAATTGGAAACGGATTGCACGAACCTAATAAAATTATTGAAGTGTCTGTTTTATTCTTGGCTAATCCAACATCTGGATACTCCAAGACTTGGATGGATTACATGATATTCACGGAAGGATCTGCTTTAGAGCCTTAATTTTTCACTATGAAATACGCATTTTGGTCTGTATTGCTTTTGTTCACGAGCTGCGTTTCTGTGAAGGAACTTGCGCTTTATGAAAATGAAGTGATAGTGGAAGAAACGAAGGATGTCAATGGATTTCAGTTGACTGAAATTTTCAACGACGACATCACCTCTGAGATTTGGTTCACGCCAAGTCCGGCTTGTCTAACCGTTACTTCCGAACGAAAAGAAGTTTTCGCAGGAACAGGTGCCATGAAATTTACATGGAATAAACAAGCGGGTGGATGCCCTTGGTTGGGCCTTGGAATTGGATGGGCGAATTGGAGTGGAAAGGATTTAGGGTCAATCGAAAACAGTGCAGCGATTTCATTCAAAGTAAAAACGCAAGAGGGATCTATGAAAGGATTGCCTTGGGCCATGGCGTTGGAAGACTATGCAGGAACACAAGCCTGGATAGGCGTTACAAGCGGTTATGTTGAAGGTGGAATTGTTGATACCACTTGGAGAACCGTTACCATTCCGTTGGTAGATTTTCAATTTGAAGGTTGGAATTTAGATGCAGGTACCGTGAAACAATTGCTTATTCAATTCGAATCGAATGGAACGGTGTTCGTAGATGAGTTCAAGATTATTCCTTTCAAACCGAAAGAACCGAACACACTTGTTGTGACGAAGTCATATGGTTGGGTGAATGACGGATTTATTGAAGGTGGACAATTTGTAGCTCAAGCGAATATGGACGGCTCTGTGATATACTTGAACTGGAATGAAAAGGAATTGTATATCGGTGGTGAAATTGAAGACGTTTCTCCGTGTAGAAATATGCAAAATGGAAGAGACATTTGGAACGGAGATGCGATCGAAATCGCCTTCTCTTCCGAAGCAGGAATTAGCGACAAACGCATGATGTTTTACGAAGGTGATCGCCACATTGGAATTAAGATGGGTGGAAATTTCGACGTGTACGATTGGTCGCGCGAAAAGAATATTCAAGCACAAATTTCAGTGAAGCCCCTTCAAAATAAATATGTTTTTGAATGTGTTATTCCTTGGACAGAATTAGGAGTTTCACCTTGGAAAGATCATTCAACATACAACATTGAATTTGCCATTGACCAATCTACAAGTCAGGATACGCGAGACTTTCAGAGACGCTGGAATTCAGTTAACAATGAAAATTTCAACACGAATCCTTCACTTTGGGGTAAGTTGAAAGTTGAACTTCCAATTATTTCTTTAGAATGAAAATGACTTCAAAAAATATTTTTCAATCGGTTTTAATGCTTGCACTCGTTGCAGTGAATGTGTCGTGTTCTTCGCAGAAAGACATTCTTAATCCGAAGAAAGTTTCAAATGTAGATCTGCTTCTTTCTGCAATGACCATTGAAGAGAAAGTCGGACAAATGACGCAGTTGAACATTGATGTTGTTTGCGAAGGAGAAGTATATAAACTTTCAGAGCCGCATCGCTTGAATCCAACGAAGCTTCATCAAGCACTCGTTGACTATCATGTTGGATCTATTTTGAATTGCGGTGGACACGCCTATCCACGCGAGCAGTGGCATGAAATCATTGGCGGCATTCAGAAAGTGGCAACTACTGAAACACGATTGAAAGTTCCAATTCTTTATGGAATAGATGCCATTCACGGAGCGAATTACGTAATGGGTTCAACCTTGTTTCCGCAGCAGTTGGCACAGGCTGCAACGTTCAATCCGAGTTTAACCCAAGAAGCAGGAAGAATCACAGCTTACGAAACACGCGCCGCAGGTATTCCTTGGAATTTCTCTCCGGTTTTAGATGTGGGAAGAAACAAGAATTGGTCTCGCTTCTTTGAAACATTTGGTGAAGATCCATACGTTTGTAGTGTTTTTGGAAGTGCACTCGTTCGCGGATATCAAGGTGGAAACGGCACTGCAGTCGACAACGTTCACGTGGCTGCTTGCATGAAGCATTTCTTGGGATACAGCGGAACGCGAACAGGTTTCGACAGAACACCTGCAATTATTTCAGACATTGAATTGCGCGAAATTTATCGTCCGTCTTTTCAAGCTGCTATCAATACAGGAGCTCTGACTGTCATGATCAACAGCGGCGAGATTAACGGAATTCCTGTTCACGCAAATCCGAAAATCTTGATCGATTTACTGCGCACAGAGATGGGCTTTAAAGGTCTTGCGGTTACCGATTGGGAAGACATCATTAAGTTGGTGAAGAATCATCGAGTTGCTGTTGATTTGAAGGAAGCAACGTACTTGGCCGTCATGGCTGGCATAGACATGTGCATGGTTCCGAACGATTATGACTTCACCAAGTATTTAATTGAATTGGTGAAAGAAGGAAGAATTTCTGAAGAGCGTTTGAATGTGAGTGTGAAAAGAATTTTAGAGACGAAAGAAAAATTGGGATTGTTCCAAAACGCAATGCCACCAAGCGTTGCAGCGTTTCCTGAATTTGCTTCAGCGAAACACAAAGCTGCGGCATTGCACACAGCCGAAGAGAGCATTACGCTTCTTGAAAACAAGAACAACATTCTTCCATTGAAGAAAGACGCGAAGGTTTTTGTGACGGGTCCCGCTGCAAATTCAATGGTGTTATTGAATGGTTCATGGACGCGCACTTGGCAAGGAACAGATGCGCAGTTCGATGACGCTTCGAAGAATACCATTTACGAAGCATTATTAAGCAAGAACAAGAATGTTGTCTTTGAGGAAGGCTGTGGTTTAGAAAGTATGAATATCATGAATGGGAGTTCGTTGAAAGGATCTGTGGATGCCGACGTTATTGTGGTTTGTGTGGGAGAATTGCCGAGCACTGAATTGCCGGGAAACATTTACGATTTGGAACTTCCTCAAGCTCAACAAGAATATGTGAAGATGATGCAATCAACTGGAAAGCCTGTTGTGTTAGTTATGGTTGAAAACAGACCGCGGATTGTTCGTGAACTCGTTGACGGATGCGCTGCAGTTGTAATGGCTTATCAGCCTGGAGACTTCGGTGGAGATGCTCTGGCAAACATTCTTTTCGGTGATGTGAATCCAAGTGGAAAGCTTCCATTCACGTATCCGAAGTTTCAAGTTGGAACTTCAACCTATGATCACAAATACACCGAGACTTTCGACAAAGACTTTGGTAACAATGCCTTCCAACCGCAATGGGAGTTCGGTTACGGATTGTCGTACTCAAATGTGCAATATGAGAATTTGCAGGTGAGTTATGAAAGCGAAGCAATGGGCGGAGAGATACTCATTCGTGTAGATGTTGTAAACCCGAGCGAACGTTCGGTTAAGGAAAGTGTGTTGGTTTTCGCAACGGATGAAGTAGCATCCATTACCCCCTCCGTAAAAAAATTAAAAGCCTTTCAGAAAATTGAATTGGCGCCGAAGCAGAAGCGCACTGTAGAGTTTTCCATTTCGAAAGAAGATTTGAAATTCATTGGAAAAGATGCGCAACCGATTTTCGAATCGGGTGCTTTTCAGTTTCATGTAGGGTCATTAACGAAGAGATTAATTATTCAATAAGATGAAAAGATATTTGTTGTTTTTAGTGCTTGCTTCAATTACGCTGATTACGTGTAAGCAGTCTAATCCGGAAGATGTATTGGGCCGTCAGGGCGATGTTGTAAATTTCGCTGGACGCAAGTGGGACATTAAATACAGCAATACGCCTGTTGGTCCGGGACCGAATAATTTCTCTCGTCTATATGACGATGTATGGGTGGACGAAAACGGATACCTGCATTTGACGGTTGCGAAGCACGGAGATACTTGGTATTCTTCGGAAGTTGTTGGACAGGACAACTTGGGATATGGAACTTATATTTTCACGGTTCAAGCAGATCCGATGTCGTTTTCAGAGAACGTTGTTTTTGGATTGTTCACATGGGATAATAACACGCTTCTTACAGATGGAAACAGCGAGGTTGATATTGAGTTTTCGAAGTGGGGAGATTCAACAGCACAAGAACCTACAACGTTTTCAGTTCAGCCAGTTAGTTTTGGAACTTTTTATCCAGAAAGAACGCGCGAGAAGTTTATTGATCCAGATATTTTGAAGGGTGTTACCACGCATTTGTTCAACTGGACAGACACGCTCATAACTTGGTACAGTTATGCGGGTGAAGACTATGAGAACGCAACACCCATTTCTTCATGGTCGTTTAACTTAAACAATCCTCCTCGTGTGAAGCAAGACGGCAATCAAACGTCTCAACCCATTGTAATTCCCGCTCCAGGCGCAACAACGAACTGTCGCATGAATTTATGGACATTGCCGTTTTCGGCCATTGGTCCAAACAACGGATTGACGCACGAAGTGGTGATTCGCGATTTCAAATACATTCCTATGCAATGATTGCTGTAAATTCGCAGCATGATCGTTCAGAAACATTTCGAAGAAGCGCATCAGTTGCTTTCGCAATTGTTGGCTTCGCCTGACTTTTTAACTTCCGTAAATAATAGCGCACAGTGCATGTCTTCCCAACTGAAATTGGGTAAGAAAATTATTTCGTGCGGTAACGGCGGAAGCATGTGCGATGCCATGCATTTCGCTGAAGAGCTGTCAGGAAGATACCGCGACAACCGTCCTGCTATTGCAGCCATGAGCATTTCAGACCCTTCGCACATGTCGTGTGTGGGAAACGACTACGGTTACGATTTCGTTTTTTCGCGTATGGTGGAAGCCATAGGAAATGAAGGTGATGTGTTGTTGGCTATTTCAACCAGCGGTAATTCTGCGAACGTCATTAAGGCTGCTGAGGCTGCTAAAGCGAAAGGAATGATGGTCATTGCTCTAACAGGAAAAGACGGCGGCAAACTAGCTCCGCTGTGCGATTTCGAGGTGCGTGTTCCGTGGATGGGCTACGCAGATCGTATACAAGAAATTCATATTAAAGTCATTCATAGTTTTATAGACTTCATTGAAAGAAATATTGACTAACTAAAGAAATGACAACAGAACAACAGTTAAATGCGCGTGGCAACGGAAGTTGCGAATTGTGCGAATCGAAGGAAAGTTTATCGGTGTACGAAGTTCCTCCGCATTCAGACGGAAATGAAGATGAGAGCATTTTAGTTTGTGAAGTGTGCAAAGCGCAATTGGAAAAACGAGTGTCGTTAGATGCCAATCATTGGGCGTGTTTGAATACAAGCATGTGGAGTGAAGTACCTGCTGTGAAGGTTGTTTCATGGAGAATGTTGAATCGCTTGAAAACAAATTCATGGGCAGCAGATGCGATTGATATGATGTATTTGGAAGAAGACCAATTGACATGGGCGCGCGCTGCTGGAGACGAAGAAGATTCGGGTGAAATTCAATTTCACAAAGATTCGAACGGAACCATTTTGCAAAGCGGAGATAACGTTACGTTAATTAAAACATTGGAAGTAAAAGGCTCTCAGGTGAAAGCCAACGTTGGTGTTGCCGTAAGAAACATTCGTTTGGTTCACGACAACGTGGAGCAGATTGAAGGAAAGGTAGACGGACAACAGATTGTTATTCTTACGAAGTTTGTGAAGAAGGCTTAAGGTAGTTATTTCAACACAAAATGTTCTGAAACGCTTGTTTAGAGAGGGTTTTAGGAAGAGAAGCAAGAAAGTTATGGCATATCACTTTCTTGCTTTTTCGTTTTATTGAAATGTCATTTGCAAGAAAAAAATTATGCTTGCAAAAACATTTGGCAGCGCTGTTTACGGCGTGAATGCTTATCTGATTACGATTGAAGTTCATGCCGATAAAGGCACGTTAGTTAACATGGTTGGACTTCCGGATACTTCTGTAAAGGAAGCGCAGCAGCGCATTCGCGCGGCCTTCACAAATTCAGGAATGAAGAATCCGATTCGGAATTACACCATTAACATGGCGCCAGCTGATATTCGAAAAGAAGGGACAGCTTATGACTTACCGCTTGCGCTAGGGCTTTTAGCAGCAACCGAACAAATCCCGAATGAAGAACTTTCGAAATACATCATCATGGGAGAACTCTCGTTAGACGGAAGTATTCGTCCGATTAAAGGAGTTCTGCCCATGGCCATTCAAGCGAAGCGCGATGGCTTTGAAGGAATCATTGTTCCGATTGAAAACGCCCCTGAATGTGCGGTGGTAGATGGATTGAAAATTTATGGTTCGCCGTGCATTTTAGACGTCGTTAATTTTTTCAAGGGTGAAGGAAAGTTGGAAGAATTCCCCTTCGAAAAAGAAAAATTCATGTCGTTGCAGACGCAGCATTTTGCGTTGGATTTCACCGATGTAAAAGGACAAGAAAACATTAAACGTGCGTTCGAAATTGCGGCATCGGGTGGACACAACCTTATTCTCATTGGTCCGCCTGGCGCGGGAAAGACGATGTTGGCGAAGCGCCTTCCATCCATACTTCCACCGTTGTCGTTAGACGAGGCGTTGGAGACCACGAAGATTCACAGCGTTGCGGGAAGATTGAAAAAACACGATGCGTTAATTGTGAATCGTCCGTTTAGAAGTCCACATCACACAATATCTGACGTCGCTTTGGTGGGCGGAGGATCATACCCTCAACCCGGAGAGATTTCATTGGCGCACAACGGTGTTTTGTTCCTCGATGAATTGCCTGAATTCAAGCGATCGGTGTTGGAAGTCATGCGTCAACCTTTGGAAGATCGCAACGTGACTATCTCACGCAGTAAGTTCAGTGTTGAGTATCCCGCGAGTTTCATGTTGGTGGCCTCCATGAACCCATGCCCTTGCGGCTATTTCAATCATCCGGAAAAGGAATGCACATGTGGCTCTGGCGTGGTGCAGCGTTACTTGAGCAAAGTCAGTGGACCGTTGTTAGATCGAATTGATTTGCATGTTGAAGTAACTCCGGTTCCGTTTGCGCGTTTGCATGAGCAGCGCTCGGGTGAACCGAGTGTGGGTATTCGCGAGCGAGTTACGAATGCGCGGAAGCTGCAGTCGGAGCGATTTAGCGAGAGTAAAACAAATTACAATGCGCAGATGAATACGCAGGAGTTGAAGGCGCATTGTGCGTTAGACGAAGCTAGTTCAGAGTTATTGAAGTTGGCTATGAATAAGCTTCAGTTATCTGCTCGCGCATACGAACGCATTTTAAAAGTCGCTCGCACCATTGCTGATTTAGATGGGAAGGAAAAGATTGAAAGCGCTCATCTTTCAGAAGCCATTCAGTATCGCAGTTTGGACAGAGAGAATTGGGGAGGATGAGGTTAATTCCAATTGCGTCCGCAGCGCGGACGTAATTGGGTTGGACCCATTACAAATCTTTTTTAGTTCTTAATATTCTTGAAGAACAGACCTTCACCTACTTTTAACCTTTAGCAAGGTGAACAGGCAGGGCATTTATTCAGCATGTTCATGAAAAAGGTCCAAGAGAAAATTATAAGTAAAATAAGCCTTTCGTTTTAAAATTTAGGGGTGTGTTGCTTTACAATGTTCAAGCGCACATTTTCTTGAGCAGAAGGCTTTATAATACACGGGATAAATATCATCACCGCACGGATTATTTGTGGAGCGATAATTATCGAAGTTATAAGATACGCCAGTGTATGTTGTGTTACAATATGTACATTCTTTTGAAATTGAAATAAATTCTTTGTGTTGCTGTTCTAATTTCTCAGCGGCCTGTTTATTTTCATAATCTTTCAAATGCTTGGCAAACATATCCCTTTCCAATGAAATGAAAATTTGAAATATGAATAGTTTCATGGCATGAGTTTCGCTGCCTTTAAATGAACATTTCCAGTTGGTATAATCCAATTGGTAAATTCTGGAATTTTCAAATATCACATTTCCTTCACCGGTTTCTTGGTTGTTTGATTTAAATGTTGCAAATTTTTCTTCAGGTATATCGTATTTCTTGGCTTTAAGGTTGTCTAGAGTGGTTGATCCTTTGCACATAATAGTCGAATCGCCTAAAGTGAATATTAGTGCCTCTGGGTGATTTGCAAAAGCTGGATTATCTTTTTTAATTTTCTCAGAATAGTATCTTGCAATAGTGATTTCTTTTTCGTCTTTTGATATGCTCAGCATAATCATCCAATCAGTTCCATGTAATGCTTGCTCAGAAGCATCTGTTATGCAGGTTGGTCCGACGATAAACTCGCATGGTTGAATTTTACTTCCGTTATCGAGATTTTCCTCTATCAAATATGCATTGGTCTTGGATTGGCTCAACCCGCAATAAGTGTCGTAAACCTTTGATGAAGTTTTCCAAACTCTATCAGTGGAGGTATTGTGCGTGTAGAGACTATTGTCTTGAATGTTTTGAATTTCATTACCAATTTTGTTTGCTCCATCTTTTATAGCTTTTGCTTTTTCAAGCATGTTGCCTAATTTTTGACAATGTCCATTGGTTGCTATTCCCAGAACTAATACGAGTAGAGAAAGAGAAGTTTTCATGATGTTTTTTAATGGTTTAAATGACAAATGTGTCACGAAAGTAAGAAATAAAACAAACTGACAAGTATGTCAGTGCATATTTTATTCAAGAGTGTTCATTTTGCCTCAATGGCTAAGTCTCAGATTAAGGATAAACAATTGTTGCTGGCTGTAGTTGCAGGGATAAAAGCCACAAGGAAAAAAAAGGGAATTACTCAAGAAGAATTCTACAATAATACTGGAATACACATTTCTCGGATTGAGACAGGAAAGGTAAATATTACATTGAGTACATTGAAAAGTGTGCTATCATACTTCGACGTGAGTTTGGCCAAATTTTTTGATGAAATTAAAGAGTAGAGCTTGGCTTTTTATGGGCTAGTTAGATCCTTCGTATTTATTATTGAAAGTTCAGAAGTTTAGACCGAGAGAATTTGGGAGGATAAATATTCTCTATTTTTATTCCATGAAAAGACTCGTACTCCTTTTTGTTTTTGCCGCACAATGCTTGATGGCCAATGCGCAAGTTCACTTCGCAAAGAATTTTCAAAACGATCCGAAAATGCCGGAATGGGCGAAGCTGATGTACAACGACACTACCGACCCGTTGGAAGTGAAAGCCGCGTATGAAGGCTATTTCAGCGAGCATACCTTTGAGAAGACCGTTCATACACAATACTACAAGCGTTGGGTAAGTACAAACCAAGGACGGTTTTTTTCCAACCGAAATGAAACCTTGAATTCAGAAGATCGCGGAAGTGGAATATGGAATTACTGCGGTCCGAAAGTGCACTTTACTTCAGACGGAACCTTAACTCCGATTAGCGAACACGCAAACGTATACACGCACGACAGAAGCGCGGCAGACAACAATGTCCTATTCTGCGGAACAGAATCGGGTGGTGTGTACAAAAGCATAGACGCAGGAACCACTTGGGAATTCGCGACAAAGAATTTAATTGTGGGAGGAGTGAGCGCCGTGCGCTGTCATCCGGCCGATGTAAACACCGTTCTCTTCAGCGGTAACAATGAAATTTATAAATCTACAGATGGCGGTGCCACTTGGAATATTTCAGGAAGCGCTATTTTTCAAGCCTTGAACATCAGCGTTTGGGAATTTCTTTTCCATCCGCTTCAACCCAACATTGTATTTGCTGCTACCAATCTTGGATTGTATAGATCTACAGATACCGGAGATACCTGGACTGAAATTCTTCCGAACGAATGCATGACCGTTTCCTTCAAACCGAATGATTATTCGGTTGTGTATACTGTGCATTTCGAACCCTCGGTTGGCATTGCGAAATTCTACAAAAGCACCGATACCGGACTCACGTTTACGATGAACGTCAACGGTTGGTTTGCAGAGAACGCGGGATTTACAAGTGTTGAATTGCTGGGCGGACATATGGCAGTGACCGAAGCAGATCCGAACAGAATTTATGTAGCCCTCGCAGGTTACGGAACCTATAACACCAATGTAGAATTGAACGGTTGGATTGGCTTGTATGTAAGTTACGACGGTGGAAACTCATGGGTGAACAATCACGGAACCATTGGCACTCCTTACAACATAGACACACATCCAAACCTCATGAACTTCTCTGCCGACGATGGCACCTACACACAAATTCACTACAACACAACGTTGGTGGCTTCGCAGATTAATCCAGATAAAGTTTTAATCGGCGGATTGAACGTGTGGTTAACGGAAGATGCAGGAACCACTTTTACCGGTGTTGCCGGGTACATTGGCGGACTTCCAAACTACCACGTGGATCAACAAGAATTCAGAATATACAAAGACAGTCCAACTACTGAAACCATCTGGTGTAGCAACGACGGTGGAATAAACGTTTCTTCAGATTTTATGCAATCTTTCGATGCGAAGAACTACGGCATTATGGCTGTTAACTTGTGGGGATATGATCAAGGATGGAATGAAGATATTATGGTTGGCGGACGCTACCACAACGGAAATATGGGCTATTACGAAGCCTATGGTTCAGGCAATTTCTTAGCATTAGGAGGTGGCGAAGCAGCATCAGGATATGTAAATTATTCCGATGAAAACAAAGTGAGTTTTTCAGACATAGGAGGAAGAGTTCTGCCCGATGCTTTAACCGGAACTCCAACCGGATTCAACGTAAGTCTATTCCCGAATGAGAGTTATTGGTTCAACGAAAGTTCACGCATACTATTCGATTCGCATTACTACAATGTGGCTTGGTTGGGAAAGGAAAACAAAATTTACAAGAGCACAAACGGTGGTCAGTCTTGGTCGCTTCAATATACTTTCGGAACAACGACAACGAACAATGTTATTTGGATTGAACAGTCATACACCAATGCCGATGTGTTGTATGCTCAGCAGCGTATTGGAAGTACAATGAAGCTTTGGAGAACAACAGATGGTGGTATTACTTGGAATCAGTTGGCAATTCCATTGAATCAAAACAATATGGTATTCACGTTAGGGAATACTCCGGAAGAGTTTTGGTTGGGCTATACCAATGCGAATAATTCGCAAAAGGTTTATTACACAAACGATGGTGGTGCGAATTATCAGAACTGGTCTGGCACTGCCATTGGCTCAGATCGTATTTGGTCTATGTGTGCGCAATTGGGTACCAATGGAGGTGTTTATGTTGCGCTTCTTCACGGAAGAGTGTTGTACAGAAATTCGAGTATGAACGAATGGATGGAATACAGCAGCGGACTCCCAGCGGGTACGGAGCCCATTCGAATTGTGCCCTTCTACAGAGACAACAAATTACGTTTAGCAACTTGGAATTTAGGCGTATTTGAAGCTCCCCTTTTTGAGGCGTCTTCGTTGTTGGTAGATTTCGCCGGTGAACGCGGAACCTATGTTTGTCCGGGCGAATCCATACATTTCGTAGACCACAGCGTAGCCTCTGCGAATGCAACCTATCTCTGGAGCATCCCGGGAGCAACCCCTTCAACAAGTACAGAAAAATATCCGACAGTTGTATACGGGGCAGCTGGCGTATTTGATGTAACCTTGGAAGTGACTGATAATGGAATTACCGCCTCAAAGACTAAACAGGCGTATGTTCAATCTACCTTGCCGAATAATGAGTGCGTTTATGAGCCATTCGACAGTGGCGCTATACCAACCGAATGGACGTTCGGTCATAGCACCGGAGGTGGGGATGTCTTTTCAATTAGTGAGGCGTGCAGTGCTTATGGTTTCGGTACACATTCAGTTACTTTTCCGAATTACTTCGTAGATGTCGTTGGAAACAGAGATGAACTCATTGTTGAAAAGCAAGTCACGTTTTCAAATGGAGGAGGAACATGGGTTATAGATTTCGATGTGGCTTATGCAGAGTATGGCGGTCAGTATTCAGATACGTTGGCAGTATTAGTTAGTACAGACTGCGGGGACTCTTGGACTGAAATGTATGTGAAAGGTGGACAAACCTTGGCCACTGCTCCAAATACGAGTGACTTATTTGTCCCAACAATTGACCAATGGCGTTCAGAGGAAATTTTCCTTCAGCAATATGTAGGGGTAGATGATGAAGTACTCATTGCGTTTCAGAACAGAGGGCATTGGGGAAATAATTTTTACATAGACAATGTTACGATGTGCACCGTGAACGCAGTTGAAGAACAAGTGCTCGAGAGCGTAAAATTCTTCCCGAATCCGACGTCGAGTGTCAGTACACTTTCATTCAATCGAGCTGTAGAAATTGAAAAGATTATTGTAACAGATTTAGCAGGAAGAGTGCAGGCTGTTCCGGTGGTGAAGACTTCAACCCAACTCGATTTCGATTGCAGTAAACTCGCAAACGGCGTTTACCTCATTCAAGTTGAAACGAATGTAGGAAAGGTGATTAAGCGATTGGAAAAACTTTAATGAAAGGCCGGATTATTCACGAACTCCATGTCTGTTAACGTTTTCAAGAAGGCAACAACGTCTTCCATTTCTTGTTGAGTCATTCTTCCTTTTACAGCGAAGTACAAGTTCGGATCAAGGTTCGCGCTGTAGTGGAATCCCGTGTTGTAATGTTGAACACATTCCAACAACGTTTGAAATCTTCCGTCGTGCATATAAGGAGCAGTGAGTTCAACATTGCGAAGTGACGGTGTTTTGAATCTTCCGACATCACCTTGATTCAGCGTAATGCGGTAACGTCCTTCGTCGGCAGAAATACTATCCAATCCAGTGTTGCGAAATTCAAAATCGCTGAAGGTAGATCCCATGGAATGACAGTGCACACAATCGCCTTTGTCCATGTCTTCGAAAATCGCTTTTCCATTTAATTCTTGAGAAGTAAAGAATACTTCACCGCGCATGTATTGATCGTATTTTGAATTGCCCGAAATAAGTGTTCGTTCGAATTGCGCAATGGCGCGCATGATGTTCTGTGAAGTCACTTCCGCACTTCCGAATGCAGCCTTGAATAAATCTGGATATTCCGAATCTGCATTCAACTTAGCAACAACGTTCGCCAGGGTTTCGTGCATTTCAATAGGGTTGGTAATCGGTCCTATAACTTGACTTTCCAATCCGTTCGCTCCACCGTCCCAAAAGAATTTCGTTTGCCATCCGAGGTTAATGAGCGGCATTGCATTTCTGTTTCCTTCAATGCCGTCTATGCCTGTACTATACTGAGTTGTTTCTGAAAATCCTGTTTCTTGAATGTGACAACTGGCGCAGCTTTGCGTGTTGTTCGCAGATAAAATAGGATCGTAAAATAAACGTTTTCCAAGAGCGACACCTTCAACCGTAAGCGGATTGTTAGAAGGAATGTTCATGGGTGGAAGTCCCTCTGGAATGACAAGTGAATAAGGCGTAGCCGCAGGTGCATCGTCTTCACATTTGTTGCACGCAACAAAGAGAAGAGGAACAATAAAAATGAATGCAACGATTATTTTTTTCATTCTGATAAAAAGACAAAAGCATTTGCTGAGAAAGCGTTTGGAAAGTTGGCACGAAGTGCATTAATCCATGGAATATCTTGGGTTGAAATACTTTGGTGATTGTTATTTCCTGTAAAGGCAACTGTATTCGGATTGCTATACAATTTATTCAAATCGAATTGAAGTTGAATGACAGATGAATTGTTATCGACATGAAGATTAAGAGGCAATGAAACTGGCGCCAATGCACGGTCTGTCCCGTAGTGATAGATGAGCGGTTGTTCAGTGCCGGAGGTACTTGAAGTAAAATACCCTTCATGTTTGAAGAAAATGTATCCGGTGTTCCAAGTCCAAATCATTCCGTACATCGGATCTAAATCTCCCGCTTGATCTCCCGAGTGGTTGTGAAGCGAATCGACACCTAAATTGAATTCTAACGCAGTGTAATGTCCATCCGGAATTTCAACATCCCCAAGTTCCAACGAAGAAGGAACCGACTGATCAATGAGTTCATGGGCATACAATTCAACACGTTCTCCGTTTTCATTCACAAGCGCCATGTGCGAGACGTAATACTTCAATAAATAGGCGTGATAAGCTTCTCCGGCTGCGTTGGTATAGGTGCTGTCTAAATGGAATTCTTCAGTGCCGATGAGGTTGCTTACTGTAACACGCGTGTATGATTTGCATTTTGTTCCAAGGTCTTTGCGACAGGAAGAAATGGCAACCGTGCAAACGGAAAGAACGAGAAGTGCGAGTTGTTTCATACTTCAAAAATAACATCAAATGTGTTCTACAACTGAATTATGCCGAGATTTGCAATTGAAAATCATTGCCCCCGTAGTTTAACAGGATAAAACGGCCGTTTCCTAAACAGCTAATCCGTGTTCGAGTCACGGCGGGGGTATTTTTTAGCAGAATCCTTTTTAATATGCAGACAACTGTTATGTTACGTTCAAGTAACATTTCTGCTTGATATATAACCATCACTTTATATAGCCGTAATTAACAAATAGAAATTAATAATGTCCTTCGTGGAAAATCTTCCATCATGAAAAAGGTTCTATTTTTTCTAATTGTTTTATGCAGTTCAATTGGCGTTCAATCTCAAGTGCGCATCACCGAAGTTATGTCGAACGGAGGTCCTACCGATTGGTTTGAATTGACAAATTTTGGTTCTACAGCCGTTAATATAACGGGATGGAAAATGGACGACAATTCTTTCGCATTTGCAAACTCAGTTTTGCTAAACGGCGTTACGTCTATAGCAGCTGGTGAACGTGTCATTTTTGGCGAGAGCGCTTCAGCAACTTATGCATCTACTTTTAGAACATTGTGGGGAATTTCAAATACGGTTCAAGTTGGATCTTATACAGGTTCTGGTGTCGGCTTGGCTTCAGGTGGAGACGGAGTTATAGTTTTCAACTCAACAGGAACAGAAGTACATCGCGTTTCTTTTCTTACAAGCAGTGCAGGAATTTCTTTCTACTGGGGTTACAACGCTGACGGGACTTTCAATACCTCTTATGTAGGTGCTAGCAACGTGGGCCTAGCCAGTGCTGTTGGAACAATAGGAACTCAAATTACTTTTTTAATTTCCGCGAACACAGGTTCACCAGGAACTTCAATTACTCCGGTAAATCCTGTTTTGGGATGCATGGATGCCACAGCGTGTAATTATAACAGCACAGCAACTACAAGCGATAACTCTTGCACCTACGGACTAACGTATTACCTCGATCAAGATGGCGACGGTTATGGCGTTTCAACGACATCTATCGTGAGTTGCACGGCAACGACCGGATATGTTCTTTCAAGCACAGATTGTAACGACAATGTTGCATCTATTTCTCCAGGAGCATCTGAGAATTGTTTGAATTTGATTGATGATAACTGCGACGGATTGGTGAATGTAGGATGTCCGCAAGCGGAAGTGAGCATTGCATCTGCTTCCAATTTCATTCAAGTAAACGAAAACGCAGGAACGGTAACCATTCCTGTAACTGTTGCAAATGCGAATGCACTGCCTATCAATGTTCAATTCTCGCTTTCTGTGTACTCGAACGCAACAGAAGGAGTTGACTATACTTGGACAAACACCTTCACTATTCAGCCGCTAACGAACGGAGTGAGCAATCACACCATAACACTTGTTGATGATGCGTTGATTGAAAATGCGGAACGTATAGTTGTGAAAATTGCTTCAACAGATAACGGTCTTGTGAACGCTACGAATAACTACAGAATTATTTTTATTAGCGATAACGAAGTAAACACAATAGCTTCTTCCAACGAATTAAACTTGAATTTGCTTACCAGTTTTTCAAACGGAGTTACAGGCACAAACTCAGCAGAAATTGTAGCGCACGACGCACAAACTCAACGCTTATTTATTGCCAACAGCATTGCCGCGAAAATGGACATTGTTAATTTCTCTAATCCTGCTGCGCCAGTTTTATTGTCCTCAATAAGCATGGCTCCATATGGAAACATTAACTCAATAGCAGTGCACAACGGAATTGTTGCTGTTGCCATTGAAAATGCAAGCCCACAATCAAATGGTAAGATTGTCTTTTTTGATACCAACGGTGTTTTCTTGAATGAAGTGCCAGCTGGTGCAATGCCAGATATGATTACCTTTTCTAAGGATTACACAAAAGTAATTACAGCGAACGAGGGTGAGCCAAATGCTACCTATTCTCTAGATCCGGAAGGTTCTGTTACTGTTGTAGACATTAGCGGAGGAATTGCAAACTTGACAAGTGCAAACGCAACACAAATTTCATTGACTCAATTCAACGGACAAGAAGTTTCTCTTCGTGCACAAGGCATAAGAATATTTTCAACTTCAGCAACGGTTGCTCAGGATTTAGAGCCAGAGTATGTTGCAGTGTCAGACGACAACACGAAGGCGTATGTGACACTTCAAGAAAACAATGCGATACTCGTAGTAAACTTAGTAACGAACACCATTGAATCTCTGCTTCCATTGGGTTACGCAGATTATTCTGCCGGTTCAGGAAATTCGTTGGATGCATCTGATGCAAGCGGTGCAATTTTGAATATTTCTGGAATTCCTATCAAGGGAGCTTACATGCCCGACGCCATTTCTTATTCAACCATTGGCGGAAACGGATATGTGTTTATGGCCAATGAAGGGGATTCACGTGAATTTGGTTCCGTGATAGATGCGAACAGAATCTCTTCAAGCACTTTCAACAGTTTAGATCCTGTAGCTTTCCCAGACGCTGCAATTCTGAAGAACAATAAATTTTTAGGAAGATTAAACGCCTTGAAATATTCAGGCGATACAGACGGTGACGGCGACTATGATGAGTTACACGTGATGGGCTCTCGCTCGTTCACCATTCGCAACGCAGCGACGAACGCATTGGTTTTCGATTCAAAAGATATGTTTGAAAAAATTACTGCAAACTCTCCTTTGACTTCTGCTTTCTTCAATGCATCTAACACTACCGGTGCTGCAACTTTGAAGAACAGAAGCGACGACAAAGGACCAGAGCCAGAAGGAGTAACCGTGTCAGTGGTAAATGGAATTCACTATGCATTTATAGCTTTAGAACGCGTGGGTGGTTGTATGGTTTTCAATGTTGAAAATCCGAGCGCTCCAGTTTTTGTTACATACGTGAATAACAGAACCCTCAATGGCAGTGGACCGGATTTAGGTGCCGAAGGAATTATTTTCATCTCTGCTGCAGATTCTCCAAATGGACAGCCCCTAGTTATTTTAGCGAATGAAGTAAGCAGCACATTGTCGATTTATGGTATTGCCTGTCCAAATTCAAATTGGTACGCAGATATAGACGGAGACGGATTCGGTGCTGGCACAGCAACTAACGCTTGCGCTCAGCCTGTCGGTTATGTAGCCAACAACACTGACTGTAACAACGCAGTTGCAACCACTAACCCTGGTGCTGCTGAATTGTGTAACGGAGTAGATGACAACTGTAATACATTGGCCGACGATGGATTAACATTCTCGAATTACTACGCAGATGTTGACGGTGATGGCTTCGGCGCAGGTGCTGCGACCAATGCATGTGCTCAACCAATCGGATTCGTAACCACTAATACAGACTGTAACAACACCAACGCTGCTGTGAACCCATCAGTGACTGAAATTTGTAACAGTATCGACGACGATTGCGACACGCAAATCGACGAAGGTGTTCAGAACAACTACTACGTTGATACCGACGGCGACGGATTTGGTGCTGGCTCAGCAACTAACGCTTGCGCTCAGCCAACAGGATTTGTTTCAAACAACTCAGACTGTGCTCCAACAAATGCGAGCGTTAATCCAGCCGCTATTGAAATTTGCGGAAACAGTATCGATGATAACTGCAACGGTGCAACAGACGAAGGTTGTAGTGCAGGTGAAAATCCAAACACAGCTATTTCCTTGTCATCTAGCATTTGGCCGAATTGCAACGCTGTAAACGGAACGCTTGTAAACGCTAGTGCCTCTGCCTCTGCACAAACCATCTGTTTAACCGGTGAAGACAGATGGCATCAGTTCGTAGCAACTTCTGAAGGTATAAGTATTGTTGTTAACTCAACATCTGCAGATATTGTCATTGAATTGCAAACGGCTACAGGTATTCTTGTAGCACAAGAAAATGCAGTAGCTGGTCTAGGTGGTGAGACTTTGAATCACTACGGATTAACTGCAGGTCAAGTCTACAAAGTAGGTGTGCGTAACTACAACAGTGCTTTAGGTACGGGTACTTACACGATCTGCGTGAAAATGTTGAAGCGTGGTGGTTGTGACTACGGTCCAGGTCCATACACGTTGTGTCAGTACTTCAAGGCAACTTGGGCTGGTGCAACTGGAACAAACTACACGTACACATTCACTGGATTAACTGGTCCTGCAGCTGGTAACGTTTACACAAGCACTCAAAACTCAGATATCTGTGTATTGAGCAGCGTAGTTCCAACATTGCCATACGGATCTACCTACAGTGTATTAATCACGAATACCTATAGCATTAACGATGGTGCTGGTGTAGCTGAAACTATTTCAGTTCCTGCATTGGCTCCTTGTTCAATGACTATCTCTACCGAGCCAACAACAGCTCTTCGTACAACAGACCAATGTGCTGCC
>Ga0304730_1000058_pt1 | contig 124183 bp, 98 predicted proteins | sample M_130628_MF_Meta_FD_190474 | JGI IMG/M metagenome (GOLD analysis project Ga0304730, IMG submission 190474) | Freshwater microbial communities from Lake Montjoie, Canada to study carbon cycling - M_130628_MF_MetaG (v2) (version 2) | ecosystem: Environmental > Aquatic > Freshwater > Lake | place... | reverse complement strand
CAACATACAAAGTGATTTTTTAGCCTTAGACATCCGCTATGCCCTTGAAGCCCTTGGCGAAATTACAGGACAAGTGACCAATGATGATTTATTAGGAAATATTTTCTCGAAGTTTTGTATCGGGAAATAATCGCATCATTATAGCGCAAATAATCGCACGTTCCATCATCAAATTTACCTCTCAAAACACTGTATATCAACACATTATCGTGTTGTTGTGTTAGGAAGTATTTTGTTTACTTTCCATTTTTTTGACCCATTTTTGTCCCAGTTTTGTCCCAGACTTACTCTTTGGGACAAAACTGGGACAAACTTTTTAAACTAAAATCAAAATGAAAGTAACAATTAGAAAACGCAAAACAGGTCAAGAAAAAAGTTCATACTATCTCGACTTTATGGAACATGGCATAAGAAAAAAAGAAGCACTTAATCTTTATGTGTATAACAATCCAAAATCAAAAACTGAACAATTTGAAAATAAAAAAACATTAGAACTCGTGGAACGTCTTCGTGCAGAAAAAACAATTTTATTGCAAGATCACCAATTTGGTAGTGTTCGAATTGATAAAAGTGATAAAAACTTCATTGACTATTTTAAAGAAAAAACCATTGATCGTTTAGATTCTTCAGGTAATTATGGCAATTGGAATTCTGTTCTAAAACATTTGAAAAAATGTTTTGGAAATACTTTAAAAATGTCAGACTTAACGGTGGAAACTTGTAATCAATTTAGATTGTTTTTGGATAACCAAGCCAAAACAAAAGGCAAACAAACCTTGTCACAAAATAGCAAATACTCTTATTTAAATAAATTTAAAGCCTGTTTGAAATTAGCATTCAAAGAAAAATTGATACGCGAAAACCTTTCTGAATATATCAGAGGTTTTAAGCAAGGTGAACCTAATCGTGAATACTTAACTTTTGAAGAAATTGAACTGTTGGCTGCAACCACATGTATGTATCCAGTTTTAAAAAGAGCATTTATTTTCTCTTGTCTCACTGGTATAAGGTGGAGCGACATTCAAAGTTTAACCTGGGATAACTTGCGTCATTCGGAAAAAAGGGGTTACGAATTATCATTTCGTCAACAAAAAACTGGCGGTAAAGAATATTTACCAATAAGCGAACAAGCAGTAGAAATTTTAGGCGAACGTTTTGAAAATAGCGAACGTTTATTTGTTGGATTAAAATACAGTGCTTATATGAATGTAGGATTGTATAAATGGGTTGCTGATGCAGGTATAAAAAAGAAAATCACTTTTCATTGCGCCAGACATACACATGCTGTTTTGCTTTTAGAAAATGGAACTGATATTTATACGGTGAGTAAAATGCTTGGCCATCGTGAATTAAAAACAACCCAAATTTATGCTAAAATTGTTGACAGTAAAAAAATGGAAGCAGTTAGATCTATACCTAAATTAAAATTATAAATGTTAGCAATAAAATATTAATAATAAATACGTTAGCAATTATTTAAACACCTAACTTCTATTTATGATACAAACAAACAACAGAAAGAAATTTTGAACTTTTAAAAAACTATGGAGGATTTGTAACCACCAACGAAATTCATTATTTCATGAAAAAATGTTGAATGATAAATTTCAAAACTTAAAAATAATGGTCGAACTTTATAAAAAAAGCTAAAATGAAAACTAAAAAACAAATCGATACAATCAGAAAAGATGATAAATTCATTGATGATTATTTAAATGAATTTCCAAATACTTTAATTCCAGAATTTTATAATTTATGGGAGAAAAATACTCCTAAAATTTCCAAATTTATAGATAACAATATTATTGATGGATTTTATCTTATTGCAATTGCTGATATACTAATAAAAAAACGCAAAGAGAATCTTGCACTCTTGAAACACTCGAATAGTACAAGTAATGATTATATCGGAGCTAGCGATCTTTCGGAGTTTATTAAAAAATACGAGAATGGAGATGCAGTTCCATTAAGAATTGTAATTGATTATAAAACTCGTTTTGAAAAAGGTGATAAAAACAAGCCAAGAAAAAAAGAAGAATACAAAACGATGGATGCTAAAACTGTCACTATAAAAGGTAGAAAGATTCTTAAATTATTGATTGATCCATATCTAAAAGATAATTTACAGGAACTAGCACATGTTTTTGGAACCTACGAAAGACAACCACTCTTTGAACCTAAAACATTTCCTAATACCAAACCAGAATTCATTGCCAAGCATAATAAAGCTGCAGTTGCTAAAATCTTTAGTTTTTTTAACCTATATCCAGAGTTAAAAGAAAAACAAAAAAAAATTTACACAATGAAAGTCCTTGTTTTTATGGATTTTTTAGACTCGCATGATAAATACAAAAAATTGGCTAAAGAAAAAAAACTAAAAAAGGTGCTTGCTGAAAATGAATACTATTTGCAACGCTATATTGATTTAACTAAAGTTAGATAGTACAATGCCAGACAAAAAATTTTAGCATAAATGGGCATTGTTTTGATTTTGGAAATTGCACCCATAATCAAAAACAAAAAAATGGACATGAAAGAAAAAGAATTAGACCAAGAAAAAGGACTGTGGCAATATACCATGCGTGAGTTCCTAAATTTACAAAAGCTGGAAATTGAAAACAGTATTAAAGAAATGATAACAATGGCTGTAAGTGATGTTAAATCTGAACAACCCGAACTTGAAGATACCATCAACATTGATGAAGCTACGAAGGTTACTGGTTTAAAAGAGAAATCAATTTACAGTAAGGTATCACGGTTACAGATACCAACGATAACAAGAGGCAGGCCGCTCATGTTTTCTCGCACTGAACTTCAACTTTGGATGAAAATTGGTAGACCAACTGTAATAGAAATGGAACTTAAAAAAAGAAAGGGGGAAATAAAATGAGAGAGATTGACATGGACCCAAGGGGCGAATATATGCGTGAATGCCCCTACTGTAAATTACAATTTACAGCAAGCCACATGAATCGTGACTACTGCCCATCTAAAAATGGTAAAAAAGATTGGTGCAAAAACCGCTACAAACGGCTTGTAAGAAAAGGTGAAACTGATTATGATGTAATTCAAAATCAAACTAATATTAGATTGAATGTAAAAAAAATCATTCGGATTTTAAATGGTGATAATGAAAAAATTGTGTCACATAAAACCCTATATGATTCTGATTTCAATTTTGATGCTTATACAATTACAACTCCCAGGCATAAAATCAATCACTTTGCAGTAATGGTAGATGATTATTCGGTTGAATTATATACACGAAATGAAAAAGGAACTTATTATAAAATTAGACATTTGGTTTTAAAAAATTAATTGAAGAAGATGATTTTTAGGCTATTTATCATTATTAATATTTTGGTAAAATAATTAAATTATCCTTTAGCTAATTTTTCCAATTCCTGCCAAACCAACCTTTCCGACCAATATTTTTTATTAATTGTTGAACCTTTTTTTATTTCATTGAATAAATACTTACCAATGTTTAAGAAATACTTATTTCTAGTTTCCCATTCACTTTCGTTTGAAGCAAATTCGGTTAATGCATTATACAAGGCAAAATAATTATTACCAATTCGTTCTGTATTTATTTTTATAGTATCCCAAACTGAAACATCCCTCTGATACAGGTCATTTTCAGTTAAAGAATTACTATTTTTTTTGTTTGAATTTAACAAGGATATTCTCAAAATTTTCTCAATAAATTTAACTTTATCTGCATCTGTCATTGATAAATTTTCTCGTTTTAAATACTCAAAATAAGCAGATGCTCTATTTACATATGTTTCAAAATTACACCTCGTCCACTCACAACCAATTTCTAAAATTTTATCTACTGAAATAGTTTCTTTGAACTGATCTCCCAATATAGCAACCTGACCATTAATGCATGTTTGACGATATAAAACAGGAAAATATGTAACTGTATCCATTTTTTTAAAAGAATATTCAGCTATTATCGAAAGTATATAATCCTCTCCAGCAATAATAAATTTGTTTTTATTTACTAATTCAAATGACAAGCGCAAGTCATCTTCACAAGGAGAATTGATAATGTTTACACCAAGATTAAGTGAATCTGGTGCAAATAGTTTTTTCATACGCATAACAGACCCTAAAATCACATTAGCGAAACTTGTGTATTTAAATTTTTTAGAAGCTTTTTTTACAATTATTTCTTGACCATTTAATGGAACAGACAATTGGTGAAACTTTGTACGCCCTTTTAAAATTGGATGACAGATTGCGGGAATGTAAAACTCCTTTAAAGTATTAAAATTCTTTGTGTAGTTAATATTGTAAATCATTTTCTATTATTTTAAATTATAATCATTATTATTTAAAGAATTTAAAAAGTTTAATTATTACGCTCCTATAGCATTTGAATTAATTTCTTCAATGATGCTAATTATTTTATGTGATGCTCCGTCATCAAATACTCCTAATAATCCTTGATCATTAATATCTGTAAAAGGCGGTTCAAATAACATGCTTGATTCTATAGTACCATTTTTAGTTAAATAACTGATTATATTTTGAATAAATGTTACTTGATCAGCCTTGAGGTTTCCTGCCTTTAAAAAGCCTGCAAATGCTTCTTGTGCTGCTTTTATATCAAGCCCAATTATACTTCTAATAAATATACCGAGTGGTGCTTCTCCGAACTCTTTAACAAAGTCTTCTCTACTGCCCCTGTCACTTCCATCAAATAATACTTTCTCTAATACTTCTAACTCTTGTGCAGTAATAGGTATGTTAGTTGATAGCTTTGAGATAATTAAGTTATGCCTATTTTCTCTAATGAAAGATTCAACTCTTTTTCTATAAAGTGTACCATAATTTACCCTCATATCAGGTTCAGTTTCAGTTATAGTAAAATCTTTATCTAGGAGATTAGTGTAAAATATAGGTTTACTTGAACTATCTAAATATTGTACTAGCTCTCTAATTTCTTCTCTTATTGACTCAAGTTTTTTTTGTGATAATTCTTTATAGAAATTAGGATCCTTTAGTGACTCAATTAAAGATTGTGACCTTAAGATATCTGCAATGGTATATTTTTTACTTAAGCCTTCTGCAATATCCATCAAACCATTCTCATATCTTTTCTTACTGTTACTTAACATCAGTGTAGCTGTTTGAAGTTTCACCATCATTAAGTCAAATCTTCTTGCTAACTCATTAATGATTTCAGGAACTGGTAATTCAGATAAATATTCTTCTATAGTGTGTGTATCATGAGCATCAATATTATTCCATCTAGCTCTATTAGTAAACTCATCTACATACTTTAAATTCATTGCAACTTGAAAACGGTTTTTATCTAGCTGAGCTATTGAAGCATTTAATATATCTCTAATACCACTTGCTAATTCTAATTCTTCTGTTCCTCCATCTTCAATTAACAACCTACTTAAATGCAATCTTGATTCAAATAATTGTTGTGTAATTGGCTTAGCTATTTTAGTGTCATCTTTTTCTTTAGCTGCTTCAAAAAAATCAAAGTTGCCACATACATCAAATATTAAAAAATGGTCTTTAGGTTGATTAGGACCAAATACATCAGGGCATAATCTGGTGCCTCTTCCGATCATTTGCCAAAACTTAGCATAAGACCTTACTACTTTAAAAAACACTAAGTTTAAAACTCTTGGTGCATCAATACCTGTATCCATCATATCTACAGACACTGCTATCTGAGGATTATTTTCTTTATACTGATCACAAAAAGCATCTATCAAACTTTGCGCGTGTGACACTTCATTATGTATCATGGATATAAAACCAGCAGGTTGTTCAGGGTATCTTGCAGTAAAACAGTCTACAATAAACTTAGCATGATTTTGATTGACAGCAAAAATAATTGTTCTACCTAACTTATCTCCTCCTTCAATTTTTAAGCCTTTTTCCATTAAGGCATCCAATACTTTATTAACAGTGTCTTCATTAAAGAGCCATTTATTCATGGCATTAGATCTTATCTCTTCAGGAAATAATCCAGTAGTTCTATCAATAAAAGTATCTTCATATTTTGCCTTATCTATAGGAGATAAATCTTTATACTTTATGCCTTCTCTTAAAAACTTAGATTTAATATCAATGTTTTTGTAAACAGATAAATAAGTAGGTACTGCTTGATTTAATTCATATAAGAAAGTTGGATCTTCTGTACTACATCCAAATAATTCAAAAGTGTTATGGTCTATACCATCTTTAGGAGTAGCTGTTAAACCAACTATACAAGCATCAAAATAATCAAAGATAGCTTTGTATCTATTGTAGATTGACCTGTGTGCTTCATCAATAATAATTAAATCAAAATGACCTACACCATAAAACCGTTCATCACCATTTTTAGCATTATCAATTTTATTCATCATACTGGGATAGGTACTAAACACTAACCTAGTAGTTTCATTTTCTTTATTCTCAGTTAAGTCTATAGAAGATAGTTCAGGTAAATATTCTGAGAAATTATTTTTAGCTTGTCTTACTAAAGCATTTCTATCTGCTAAAAACAATACTCTTTTTACCCAGTTATTTTTTATTAATACATCCACCATTGCAGCAGCAGTTCTAGTTTTACCTGAACCTGTAGCCATCACCAATAAAGCTCTTCTTTTATTACCACAAATACCATTAGCATTATCTGTTACAAAAGTTTCAGCTACACGCTGTATAGCTTCTAACTGATAGGGTCTGCCTGCAATGCCAGTATTGATAGTTGCTTTTCTAATGTCTTTGATAGTAATTCTTTTTTGTATGAGCCACTGTAATTCATCTTTAGTATAAAATCCATACACTCTTCTTGGTGCACTATAAAATGCATCATCCCATAGTTCAGTTTCGTAACCATTGGTGTAGAATATAACAGGTCTTTGTCCATGCATATGCTCTAAGCAATTAGCATATAATACAGCTTGATGTTTTCCTACTTCAACATCTTTGCTAGTTCTTTTTGCTTCAATTATTGCAAGTGGTTTTCCATTATCATCCCATAATACATAATCAACAAAACCATTTCCTTTTGGGTTATCTACTGTAACAGGCATTCCTGTAACTGGGTATTCTGTGTCTTTACCATTATGTAATAAATACCAACCTACTGATTTTAAATCAATGTCAATTAAATGCTGTCTTGTTTGAGCTTCTGTAAACTCTGTACTGATAGGTTTTAACCTTGATTGTTTTTGTGCTTTAAGTGTTTCTTTTGCTTGACTTTCTTTTTCTTTATACTCTGATAAAGTAGCTTCACTTTCTTTTGCTATTTCTAGTAGCTTCTCTTTTTCTTCATTAAGTTTTTGTATTTGCAATAACAAAGCTTGTTGTGCTTTTTCTTGTTCTGCTTGTAATTCTTTTAGTTGTCTTTGTTTATCTCCTACTGCAGGTATTATGGCTTCATCAAATTGCTGTGGTAACTCAGGAACTGTTTTACTATAATTAAGTACAAACCATTTTAAGTAAGCATACATGTAGCGAAGGCTTATGACAGAATCTTTACTTGTAATTCTGTTACCAAAATGTGAAGCATTGTTACCTGTTTTTCTTACAATGTGTAAACCATCTAATAGTTGAGTTGGTACTGCTCTTTTAACAGCTTCTTCAGTCATTAAATTTACAAGTTCTGTATTAAACGGTTTATCAATATGCTCTATAGAGTATAATTGATGCATACTTTCTTCTAGTACTAATCTACAAGTACTTGCTGTATAAACAGGCTCTGTATAGGCTCTTTCCTCAGCAATAATAATTTTGCTGTAAAGGGATGCCCACTCTTTTTTTAGAAAGTTGAAGTTACTCATTATCATTTTTGTTTAAGTCAAATAGAAATAGTTCAATTACATCTGCATCTACTTTATATTCTTTTGCTAAGTCATGCATTAGTTTATTATATGCCACATAATCTTCATACCTATCAGAAGGATAAATATTAACAAGATCTGCAATTTCTTTTTTAGTATTAATATTAATCAAAGTTCTTGCTACCCTTATATCAAATATTAAAACATAGTCTTTAGTTACTGCTTTTGAAGCAAAGTAAAGCACTTTTGATATATAGCTAATGCCAAGTCCTTTAATTTTTTTAAGTAATGCGAAAGCAGTTTTTATATCTTTTGCTTTTACAGCATCTAAACTTTCTTTAATATGCTTTAAATTATCTTTACTGTCAATATATTTATTTGTTCTATGTGTTCCATAACCTGTATCAGCAAAACCCCAAATCATGGTAAGTAAAAAAGGTCTTAAAACATTTTTACCATTTTTATAATAGTCTTCATAGGCTTTTATAACATGGGCTCTTGTAATTGTTTTTTCTTTAAAATCTGCTATTACTTTTTTATGAGGTGCACTTAATTTACTCCAAGTTTCAGCATTGTATTTGCAACCAGAACTTGCAACCTTTGATTTAAATGAAAGTATATCTTTTTTATACTTATCAAGATTCATTATACTATTACTCATACTAACTCTCCATTAAATGCCTTTTGTAATAGGCTGTTAAACAATTCTTCTGATTTTAGGGCACTTGCTTGTGCTATACTTTTTTGTTCTTCTATTGCTTTTACTCTTTCTGCAAATTGGTCTTGGAGTTTGATTGGTGGTAATGGAATAGTTATTTTTCTTACAATACCAACATTAATAATATCCATTGTACCTCCTCTTGAGAAGTTTTTTAATTGCATCATTGCTCCATCACTTTGTAATAATATTTTTAAAAAATTAGGTCTAATTATCTTATTGTTAGGTGAAATCTTCATCAAGCGAGGATTAATAATTCCCTCTTCATATTTTTCTGGAACTATTGATATCTTACCATAAGTTCCAACCAATGAAATAAGAATATCTCCTTCTTTTATTTTACAACTTTCTAGTTCTTTATACTTTTTTTCATTAATATAATAGTTGCCAAAATCAAGATTGTCTTTAATCACTTGTTCTTGACCATATATTTTATAACCTTTTTCAACATAGAATTCTTTTTTGAGTGAAGATCCAAAAGGTCCAGCTTTAATACTATTTTTTTCATTTGCTGCAACATCTTCAACATTCTTCAACACCCAACCTTTAGGATTTTTCCATGTGTCTCCAAACATATCTAAAAACAGGGCTTGTGTAAGCTCATCATATTTTGCAACAAGGGCTTTATCTTTTTGCCTTAACTCATCTGCTGCATCTAATATGGCTGCTATTTTTTGTTGGGTTGGTAAAGGGGGTAAGGGGATTTCAATGTTACATAAATAGTCCTTTGAAATATGTTTTAATCCAGCTCCCTTGAAACCATTTTCTAGTAAATAAATATTCCCACTTAGATAATAGAATACAAACTTTGAATAGACATCTTTCTTATTTTTTACTTGGGTAACAAAGCAATCTGTAGAGACAGCAAATTTTCCATTACAGTAATGTATACTTGCTTGCCCTCCAGTACCAAAAATTAAACTTTCAGCATCAAATAAATACTCATCTAATGATTTAGTCAAAGTATTGCTTGATGTGTAAAAAGGAAATTTAGCCTCTCCAATTTTTAATCCATCACCTGCTTTTATCTTTGATTTCTTTTGAAAGTCAAATAGGTCTTCAAATATTTCTATCTTCATTTCAACAACTTCTCTAAGGTTTGTAATGCTTTGGCTCTATCTTGGTCTAATGTTTTAATCTGTTTAATAATGTTAGCAGGAGATGAGTAAACTACTTCTGTATGCACAACTTCTTTATAACGGTTTATGCTTAAGTCCCAGTCATTAGCTTTAATTTCTGCAAAGGGCACCATAAAACTTTTATCAGTTCTTTTTCTTTTACTCTCTGCTTTTAAGCTGTGGTATCTTTTAGTAATATCAGCTATGTCATTATCTTTTACTTCAGAGCGTTTATCATCTAAGCTATAACCATCAGCTTGCATATCATAAAACCACACCTTATCTGTACCACCATTATTAGTTTTAGTAAATATCATTATAGCTGTGCTAACCCCAGCATAAGGCTTAAACACGCCACTAGGCATAGAGATGATAGCTTCTAATTTATTTTTTTCAATAATTTCTTTTCTTATTTGCTTATGAGCATTACTACTACCAAATAATACTCCATCAGGTACAATCACAGCACATCTACCACCTGTTTTAAGCATTCTTAACATGAGTGCTAGAAACAATATTTCTGTTTTTTTAGTTTCTACTATTTTAAGTAAAGAGGTTTCAACAGCATCATAATCTAATGTTCCTTTAAAGGGGGGATTAGCTAAGATGAGTGTGTACTTATCTCTTATATCTGAATTAGCTTCACTTAATGAATCTTTACCTATAAGGGTTGGGTTTTCAATGCCATGTAGTTGTAGGTTCATAGCACCAATTCTTAGCATGGTGTTATCAAACTCTATTCCCGAAAACATCTTTTTGTTATAATGCTCTCTAAACTTTTTGTCATTAAACCAATCAGGGTGCTTATCATGTATATGCTCTCCTGCTGTTACTAAAAATCCACAGGTGCCAGAAGATGGATCACAAATAGTATCATCTTGTTTTGGCTCAACCATATCTACCATCATCTTAATGATGTGTCTTGGAGTTCTGAATTGACCATTAGTACCCGCTGTTGCAATTTTAGATAACATGTACTCATACAAATCTCCTTTAGTATCTCTGTCCTCCATTTTGATTTTATCAATCATCTGAACAACTTGATCTAATAGTCTTGGCTTCTTAATTTCAAAAGTTGCATCTTTCATATACTGAGCAAAAACACCTGCTGTTGAACCTACTTGTTTCATGTGCTCAAATATATTTAAGCTGCCCTCTTTTACTCTAGTAAAAAGCTGATGCATAGTTTCAGGGTCTTTATTTTTAAAAGAGCTCCATCTTAGTTCTTGTTGCTTAGCTGTGAATATAGGATTTGAAATAGACTTCTTAATCATACTTGCTTTCTTCTCTTCCAACAACTGTATTTCATCAAGTCTTCTGATAAACAATAAATAAGTAAATTGCTCAATTACTGTTAAAGGATTTGAGATGCCTCCTATCCAAAAAGATTCCCAAATTTTATCTACTTGTGATTTTAATTCTCCTGTTATCATAATTTATTTAAAATTTTCTTGTTATTCTGATGGTTTATCATAGTAAAATTATTTAGTGAAATTATACATCCAAATTTAAACTTGTAATTAAGACTATAATAAGATAATTTTGAATTTCAATTTAATTTCTCAAAAATACTAATTAATAATATAACTCTTAAACTTAAATCTGCTTATGAATTTATATTAATATTAAATTATTATAAACCTATTGTAATAACTTTTGCTCCCTTAGATTTTTTAGTAAATAAAATTAAATGAGTTACAATAATTTTAATACTAACATTTTATTTTTATTATAATATTTTTCTTGTATTCAAAAATAATAGAAAAATTTAATTTTATTTTTTGAGTTTTTAAACGCTATTATTAAGACAATAAACGTAGATTAAATAATAATAAACGTTAAATCTCCTCATTCAAATCATCACTTTCTGGTAATTTCAAATTGGTATCAGCCTGTGTAGCGGTTTCAATTTTTTTGAGGGTTCGTTGTATGGCGCGCGAGCGTTTTCCAATCACATCATCCAACTGGTTTAAGCCAGTTTGTATGTTACCTTGGGCTTTTTGCATCAAGCCACCAAAATTTTCAAATTCTTTTTTTACAGCTCCTAATACTTTCCATACTTCGCCACTTCGTTTTTGGATGGCGAGAGTTTTAAAGCCCATTTGTAAACTGTTTAAAATAGCCGCTAAGGTGGTTGGGCCTGTTACAATAATTTTATAGTTACGTTGTAAGTCTTCCAGTAAACTAGCTTTGCGCACCACTTCAGCATAAATGCCTTCAAAAGGTAAAAACATAATTCCAAAATCGGTTGTGTTTGGTGGGTCAATGTATTTATCGTGTATGTCTTTGGCCATGCGCTTAATGGTGTTCTCTAAATTCTTTTGAGCAGTTTCAATGGCAGGTAAATCGCCTAAATCGTAGGCCGTTTGCAATTGTTCGTAAACATCTTTTGGGAATTTAGCATCTACTGGCAACCACACGCAAGAGTTTTCTTCATCGCGTCCTGGTAATTTAATAGCAAACTCCACTAAATCGGCACTGCCTTTTTTTGTTTTTACATTGGCTTCGTATTGCTCTGGTGCTAAAACTTGTTCTAATAGCATGGCTAATTGCACCTCGCCTATTCCACCGCGCATTTTTACATTGCCTAATACTTTTTTTAGTCCGCCTACATCTTGCGCTAAAGTTTGCATTTCGCCTAAGCCTTTTTGTACTTCTATCAATTGTTTACCAACCGTTTCAAAACTTTGGCCGAGGCGTTCGCTCAAAGTTTTTTCTAATTTTTCTTCAACGGTTACTCTAATGGCTTCCAACTTTTTTTCGGTGCCTTCTACTAATTTATTTTGCTTTTCGTTTAACTCGTTAAACTTATCTCGCTGCAAATCATTAAACGAACGCACGTTTTTATCAAAGCTTTCTTCAAAGCCTTTAAATGAATTTACCATCGAGTCGCGCATCAGGATATTGTCCTTTTGAGCCTTTTCATTCAGTTCTTTTAAGGTGTCAACCACTTCTTTTTTAAGATCTTTCAGTGTGGAGTTTAGTTCGTTTCTATTGTCTTTAGCAAGCACAGCATTTTCTTCACGGTTAAATCTAAAATCGTCTTTTAAACTGTATTCTATTTTTTGTAAGCTTTTATCCAAAGCTTCCATTTTTAAAATGAACTCTTGGTTTTGAGTGTTTGGTTTGGCTTTAAATACAACAACTAAAATGATGTTTAGAATGGCTAAAGCAATGAGAATGATGAGTAAGGTTTCCATAGGTTTTGTTTATTTATTTTTTTATATTAATGATTAATTATTGCAAGTTAAACTCCAAAAGGGATATGTGAAATTTAGTTTTACTTCTTCTATTAAATTTTTTTCGAGTTTTGATTTAGCAGCATATAACAAAGCATTGCTTATACCTCCCATGTTATTTTTTTTATCTATATTTTTATAATAATCCGAACGATAAATAATTAAAATATGATCAATGTATTTTTCTTTCCCTGAAATTATATTGTAACGATTTGTATGAGGCTTTTCTTCAACTATCCTATCTAGCTGAGACAATAAGATGATAGTTTTACCTATGCTTTTTGCCAATAATTTCAGATGTCTAAAAACAAATTGATAATTTTTATTATGATTAAAAAGCTTCTCAATTTCCTCATTTAAACCACTCATATCATCAATAACAAAATAATCAAACTTATCTTTTTGTAATACAATTAATTCCATTAATTCTAAAAGTGTTGGTTGTTCAATACAAATTGAACCAAAATTGCTTTGTGAAGAAACTATATTCATTTTCTCCAATTTGTAAAAAATTTCTTCATCAGAATCGCACAAGGAAATAAAACATCCTTTTTGCGAACTATTATTGAGCAGGTTTATAGCGAATAAGGTTTTACCCATACCAGGGCGACCGCCCAAAATAATTAATTCGTCATTTTTTAAATTTAATTTGTTTTTAAAAAAAGTAAAATCTAGAGTATTGGATGTCATTGCATTAATATTAAAGTTTGTTCTATATAAGTTTTAATTATGTTAATTAGCATAAGCTATGGTCAATACCGCAAACTTTATTTTCAAGCCAGTAATTTTGATTGTAAATAATGTCTTCTCGGGCATATTCATCGGTACATTCCAATAACATGTCAACCACTAATTTTTTAGAAAATAGGTGAGTCATAATGTCTTTAATACATTCTTCATCTAATTCATTTAATGCATCTTCCAAGTTTTCTCTTAAAGATTTGTTTTTATCAAAGGTCATATCCTTGTCTAAAAATGTTATACAATCGTTGTATAAATAGTCGTATCTCAGCATTATTTCAATGATGATTTCATACAGCATTGTAGCCCTAGCATGCTCAAATAATGAATTAAGACAAATTGAGTTTAAATAGTCTCTAAAAGAAACGTCGTCGGTTAGTTGTGTTTTTACTGTCATGATATGTTTTATGAATTATTAGTTTGAATTTATTTTTGAAGGTATTTTGCTGTATTGTATGTTTTGTATGATGTAACTGTTTCAAATAAAAAAACGACGGCAAAAAAAAGTGTTAAAAGTCCCAAAGAGCTTATTGTGAAATTTGATTGTGGTCTAACATGATTGTTTTGGCAAATCAACAAACTCACAAAACTTAAATAAATAAACAAATTAAAATTAAACAAGAAGATTTCTTTCAATATGGAAAACGAATTATCTGTAAACGTTAGGTATAAAGAAATTAAAGTTCCGACATTAAAAAATGCAAGAGCTAAACTAAAAGTTGGTTGCCAAGGCGCTCTAAACAAAAACCCTTCGCTGATTAGTATGAGGTAATTGATGCCAACTATAATTAGAATTTGTTCAATGATAAATGTTGTTTGTTTTGTTTTCATGTTGTGATGATGTTTAAGGTTAAATACTGTTTTCATTTATGCATCAAAGTTAAATGCGGTTAAACAGATTGTTTATGCGGTTTACTTAAAAAAAGTAAAAAAAATCAATTAGCTTGTTTAACTAATTGATTTTAAGTATAATAAAAACAGAGAGTGATGAGACTACACATGATATTATATGCAAATAGATATAACAGTGAAGAAATAATATTTTTTATATTCAAATGCATATAATTAAATAATTTTCACTACTTTTATATTCAAAAGCATATAAAATGAATTTAATATCAGACTTCGTGAAAAAAAGAAGAAAACTATTAAAGCTTACGCAAGAAGAGTTTGCTGAAAAAGCTGGCGTAGCATTAACTGTTATTAGAAAAATAGAGCAAGGCAAAGATAACTTAAGTTTATCAAAAGTAAATCATGTATTAAAAATGTTTGGTCAAGTTTTAGGCCCAGTAAATGATAAATAAATATGCGACAAGCTATTATAAAATATAACAACATTCTTGCAGGTATATTAAAAGAGTTAGATACCGGCGAGTATGAATTCATATATGATGAAAACTATATCAAAAATCATCCTAGTTTATTCATTACTTTTCAAATGCCTGTTAGATCACAAGCTTATGTAAGTAAAAGACTATTTGCTTTTTTTGATGGACTGATTCCAGAAGGTTGGCTCTTAAATATCGCAACAGAAAGTTGGAAAATAAATAAAAACGATCGCATGGGTTTATTGTTAGCCTGCTGCAAAAATGCCATTGGCGCTGTAAGTGTTCATCCTTTAACATTGAATAGTAATGACTAATTGCTTATATTGTTATAAAGACATAGAAGGTGATGGTGATTATCATCCAACTTGCATAAAATTGTTTTTCGGAACTAAACTAGCTCCTACTCTACCTTATCGATTAAAAGATATGGCGAAATTAGCAAAGCAAGCCGTTGAATTGTCGATAACAGTACCTGGCGTGCAACCGAAGTTATCTTTAGGTTGGATTAAAAATAATTTAGAGGATGGAAAAGATGGTCGTTTAACTATTATGGATGCTTTAGAAGGTTTATATATTTTAAAACCACAAAATGCACAATACGAACAAATGCCTGAAAACGAGCATCTGTCAATGAAATTAGCCGAACTGTTTAAAATAAATGTTGTACCCAATAATATGATTCGATTAGCATCAGGTGAACTGTGTTACATAACAAGTCGAATTGATCGAAAAAAAAATAAATCAAAAATTCACATGATTGATTTTTTACAAATATTAGAATTGGAAGACAAATATTTAGGAACCATGGAACATCTTGGTAAAACAATTGGTGAATTATCAATTAATACGTTGATGGATAAACTTCGTTTTTTTGAACTCGCCCTATTCAATTTTATTATCGGCAATAACGATATGCATTTAAAAAACTTTTCCATGATACTTTCTGATATAGGCTGGACATTATCACCAGCATACGATTTAATAAATGTAAATATCATTTTACCTAAAGACAAAGATGAAACGGCTCTATTGCTTGGTGGTAAAAAGAAAAATTTAAATAAAAACTATTTTGATAGGTTTGGTGTAGTTTTAAAATTAAATGACAAACAAATACATTCAGTTTATACCAAACTGAACACTTGGTTACCAAAAGCTCTCTCGCTTATTGATGCATCTTTTTTAAATAAAAAAAACAAACTTCAATACAAGGAAATTATTTTACAACGAGTAAGTTTGTTTCAATAGAAATAACAAGTGATGAGGATAATTACCATTTTCAAATAAATAATCTAAATCAATAGATCATCAATTTTTTCGTTTCATCATTCAATTGAATATCGTAAAAATTAAAATCATTGTCTGTTCCATTTTCAGCTTCAATCAAATCAATGGCATTAACTGCTAATGATGTTGATTCAAACATCATAGATTTTTTACTGTCTCTTAAATCTAATAAGGAAGGAAAATGTAATGAAAAATAGCGCCACTCAATACTTGAATTGAAATGCAATTTTTCAGGACCATAGGGAATGTTAGTTGCATTTGTCAACACTAATTTTTGAGTGCTACCTTTTGGTCTGATGAATGTTTTAGGACTAATTTTAATCCAACCTCCATTGGTATAATAACTGGTTGCTTGGTATCCAAAATCAACTTTCGTTTCGTTTTTTGTAATTGTGATGCGCAACAATTGCAAATTATTATTTGAATTCCTAAATGGCTTATGCGTTGGATTTGAAATAATAAATCCAGGTAAAGTCTTTGTCGGTGTTTTATTTTCAGATGAAGTTTTTATGTTAGCCATGATATTTTTTTCGTTTATACTTTAAAACAGATGCTTCCAACTCTTCTTCAATTTCTTGTCTTAACCATTTCGGAGAAATCAATTCAATGTGTTTGCCATAAGATAAAATCATGGCTACCAATTCAAAAGTTGGTACAAGGTTTATCGATACCATAATGTCTCCATAGCCATTGTATTCTTCGTGCGTTTGAGATTTATGCAATGGCATGGATTTAATGTAATTCGCCATCTTTCTGCTAACCCACAATACAATTTCTTGAGGTACATTTTTATTTTTTTGCGATTGTATGTTTGTTAACCCAATTTTATTATCAAACAAACTACGCAAATCATTGCCATGATGTTCTATAAATTCTCTGTCAATTAGAATGGGATCATAAATACGATCTAAACCAAAATAACGCACTTCTTTATGTTCTTCCGAATAGCCAACCAAATACCAACGCTTATTGCTCTCTTTCATCAAATAGGGATGAATGATGATTGACTTAAATAATTTTTTATCGTAGGAATAATGTATAAACGAAACGGGTATTTTTTTCTTAATGCTTTTAACCAAATCTTCAAAATGCTCCATCCCCTGCATATAGGTGGTTTCTTCTGGTTGAATGGCATTGGTTAACGATTTATCTTTATCCGATTTTTTAATATTGAGTGAAGAATATAATTTATCAATCGCATGGTTATACGAATCGTTTACTTTAATACCTTTAAATTGTTGAAGAACACTGGCAGCTAATTCAATGGCTTCAGATTCTTTTTCATTTAAGCCTAATGAACGAATCGTGAAATTTGGATACTTTTCTAAATCGTAATAATAACCTTGGTTGGAGCGCTTAAATTTAATAGGTGCATTGTATCCGTCTTCATCTTCTCCTTTTTTCATTTGCGCAATATCTTTTTGAATCGTAGCCGTCGAAACAGATGTTTTAAGTTCGCGTTCAATCGTGTATTTTAAATCATTCATGGTTGGGAATGGTTTATACAAATTCGTTAAACAACGATCGATTATGGCATAACGTAATGCAGCTTCGCTTGGAGGAGGCATAATAAAAATATTGGTCAAGTAAATATAGAAATTAAAACGTAAAAACGATATGGTTAAAGTTTTAACCCAAATTAAAGCTATTTAAAACATAAAAAAAATAATTCGAGTATTTCGATTGAACTGTGAATTGCTTTTAATATGTAATTGTTTATAAAATTAGAAAATATACATACTATTAAATTGTTAAACGTGCTAATTTTATTTGTACAATTTAATAGGTCTATTTGAATGAAAGAAAATTTGAAACAATATTTATTGCCTTTGGAAAAGAGACATGTTGAGGTGGTAAATATTCTAAAAAACGGTGAAATTTTAAGAACGTTAAGGGCATTTGAGACTCATGAAATTAAATTCAATTGGGTGAATAAAGCTGAAATTGTTGACTTAATTCTATCACTCCGAACTAAAACAAAAACAAATAAAAAGACTGTTGTGGCAATTTATGAAGGCGGAGAAATAAAAGTATTTGAGAATGAAGCAACCGATTTTATACCACCTATAATTTGAAGGAGCTAAAAAAAGATAACTTCCAATAATATGACTAATCCCTCCAGAAAAATTTTCTTCAAATTTTAGTCTAAAATTTCAGAATATTTTTGACTCTTTATTTGTACAAATGTACCAAGAATATATACCTACTATATACTAGCATATACCAAAATTTGGCATGCATAATTCTTTACAATCCCAAATTAGTTTTGACAAACTCGCTATGGTTTTTGTTGGAATTTATCATCTCTAATAGTCCCTATCAGAATGCGGATAAGTTCGAGATTGTTCGGATATGTTCGGATATGTTCGAGATGTTTTAAATACACCAATTTCATTTCGTTTCAAAAATTTCTTCTTTAACAGGTAACATAAAGTATAATTTCATAAACTACTTTCCAAAGGACACAAACTAATACGACATAATTCACCTTGAACAGAAATAGATTCAGCATTTGTTTGCTTATGAGTTATAATTTTACAGTTATTCATCTAGTTAATTATAGATTGGTACGTTTGTAACAAAGTATACATTTAATTTTTTTAAAAAAACTATACTGCATAAATTATTTTGAAGCTCTTGGCCTATTACAAGTAACGGTTTCGAGTGTAGGCTTCAGTTTTTTGCTATTTCGAGTTATGCATTTGAGAGGTAATACGCAAAAAATTGAGCTTAGGTACAGTTAGTGGATGGTTTTATGTCCAACTGCTATCAATGAAATAGTCTTTGAATCTTCAGTTAATTCTTCAACAATAAAAGTCAAACTGTGAACATAACCAGAATTATCATAGTGTCCAGTTGGTATTGTTATTGAAACACCAACTTCAATTTCACCAGCAACTTCATTCCAAATCTCTAAAATAGAATTGTCAATATTAGTTTTATTTTCTTGATAAACCTTTTTTGCCGTTTGAAAGTCTGCAACATTTTCTGGTAACTGATTGTCGTTAACGTTACTTAAGGATTGATGTTTCAAAAAGTCTATAATAGTTCTCATTATGTTTTAGATATTATAGGTGTTTAAAATTTCAAAATAATTTAATGTCAGTAAATTATGTGTGACTAACTTGCTATAACGGTTTCGGGCTTGGCGAAAGTGGCAATTTTCACCACAAATGTTGATGCGGAGTACCAAACTTTGATTTACCACAAATGTGTCTGCGGAGCACTGAACCGCCACTTTTGCCAAACCCTTGTTAGCAGTAGTTTATTTTCCGCTTTTTTTTCTATTACATATTGAATGTGCAATTTGTCCATTTGACAAGTCTGTTCTCCCACCATTAGTCCATGAAGTAATATGGTCGATTTCACAATCAGAATAGTTTTTAATGACATTTGGACAGAGCGTGCACTTTTTATCATTTGAGTTATGCCATAAAAATTGCTTTTCCGACTCACTGAAAATTCTTTTAGGATCTCTTGCTATGCATAAAGGTTCAATTAATTCATTTAAATACTTATCTCTATATTTTCTGCTGCTTTCTGTATCACCACCCTGTACAGTTTTAACAAAATAATCAAGAAGTTGAGTATTAGTAGCATCCGCTTTTGCACCAACTGTAATGCCAATTAAAATATTTTTTATTTGCGAATAGATGTTCTGCTCAATTTTCATTTTTTTAGTATACTTTAAGGTGAACAATAAATAAAATATACTATAGAAGTCGCTTCTATTATTAAATCGTGTTGTTTTTAAATCATCACCCATTATAGACTCGATTAATGAGAAAATACTTCTAAATATTTTTTTTGTTTTAACTACATCATCAGTTTCCATTGAGTCGTAATCACGATAAAAATCATCAAGCTTGTCCTTCTTGTTCGTAATACCTCTAAGGATAGATCCAAGTAATTCTGATGTAAATTCTGCATCCACCATTCTCTTAATATTTGTGACTGACAAAATTCCATATTTGAGATAAAAATCATCCTCATATTCACCAGAAAGTTCATAAGCCATTTTCTTAAAATCACCTTGAAATAGAGCATTTCTATTTTCTTGATCTGTAAGTTTGGCGTTATTAAGATTTAAGCGAACAAACATATCAATAATTTCATCGTCAGTTGCCTCAGTTAATTCCTCCATCGATAATTTGTACAACCAAAACTTTTGTTGCAAATGACTTGGTAAAGTAGCAAAAGATAAACCCTCTAATTCAACTAAAAATTTCGAAGGCTGGGGATGATTCTTTTTTGTTAGTATAAAATCGTTTCCATCACTTGTCTTGCCTTTTATAAATTCAAAAATAGTAGACATTCTTTGCTGACCATCTACCATATCATAAACAGTTTTCCCAGTTGTTGGATCAACTTTTATTTGAAGAAAAAATTTAGGAATAGGAAGTCCTTGCAGAATTGAGTCAATAAGGTATACTTTACTCTTAAATGGCCAAACCAATCTTCTTTGATATTTTTTTGGTTGCAGATCAATATTTCCTAAAGTAAACTGCTCATTTAATGTACTTATTGGTGTCGATGTTAAATTTGTTCTCATGTTTTATTTTTTTAAATTACTGCTAACGTTTTGCGTGCAGGCGATCGTAACCCTGTGTTGCGCCTGCGGCAGGGTTATGGCGCTTGCACGCTGTTAGCTGTGGTTTTTCTTTCTTTTTCCAAGGTCATTAATAAACTGTTTTACCCATTTGTCAATTAGTTCGTCTGTTGTTAAAAAATCATTGCCTGTATTGTGTTCAGACCAACCATTATTTCCAATCAAATCTCTGTCAAAACTTAATATCGATTGTTTATGTATGTATTCTTTATATTCTGTTTGGTCGTGGCCTTTCTTTTCATAAATTATTACTTTTAAGGTACCGTTGGCAATATCGTGTTGAATTGGATAACTGCTATTAAAGCATAGATAATATCCGTTAAATCCAAATTCATACATTGGAAGGTTTGATCGTTCTGAAGTTGCTAAATCAAGACATGTTTCAGTGTCTTCAATAATAGGCTTAAGCACTTTTAATTTTTCGATTATAATTCTAAGTTCTCTATTTGCTTCTTTTACAGCTTCCTGACTTTTAAGAAATAACTCTCTCTCTTTCTCTGCTTTTCTTGATCGTTTGAGTCTTTCCGCTGCTTCTACAATGGTTTCTTGACGACTAGTACCGCCTGTTTCTTTTACTTTTTGGTCAATAACCGCAATTGCACCTTCGGTTTTAAATCTTTCATAGTCCAACCAAATGTAGGTTCTCGGAATCCAGGTAGGTAATGACGAATTTAAGTCAAGATTCACAAAAAGTAAAAAGTCCCAACCCTTGTCGAAGGCTCTGTTTTTTATTGCGGTCTCTTCAATTTTTGTCCAAGGGGTTTCACCCCAGCCGTCTCGATATAAAACAACAACAACTCTGCATTCCTCATAAAATACTTTATTGAATTTCTTTTCACCGTCTGTACCGCCAAGTTCTTCTTGTTTCTTTGAATAAATGAATGTTGAAAGTCTGTCTTGTATATGGTCATTCAGGTCATAGGCAATTGCTTCGTCTTGTTTTAAGAACGAAAATCCTACTTCATATATGTACTCTTTTTGTGTCGTCATAAAATCACAGCTAACGTTCCGGCGCTTGGCGAGGTTGCGAACTTAGGAACCGATTATTTTCTATCAAAGATAAAATTTCTTGCGAAATGTAAATGTGATTTTACTACAAAATTCGCAATCTTGCCAAACACCTGTTAGTGGCAGGTATTATTTTCACTACTAAATTTTCTCAAAATAACGAATTGGATTTGCCATTCCTCTAATTTTCGGCACTTCTTTGTTCATATAAATATCAAGGATTTCTTTCGCAGTAATTTCTGAACCTTCAAATCCCCATCTTTTTGTTCCTCTATATTCAATATCTTGAACCCATTTTTCTGGTTTAAATATTGCTCTTATTACACCTTTATATTCGGCTAAAACAAAATCTGAATTTTCTGCTCTGTTTTTGTCTAAAACCCACCAACCTCTAGTAGCTTCATAAATATTTGGTCTGTCATAAACTGGATCATCGCTTTTCTTTTTCCGTTTATTGTCGTAAGTTTTATTTATGTTGATAACTAAAACTTTATGTTTTATATCTTCTTTTTTTAATTCTTCACAGTTATAAAGAATTTCACATTCATTAACCGTTTTAATTCCTTGATTAAATGAATTATGTCCTGCAACAATATTTGAAATTTTAGCAACTTCTGCAAAATCTCTAAAGGTTAAAAAGTCAATTAAAACTGATTCAACGATTAACGCTTCTTTTTCTTCTAATCCGTGTTTAACTATGAAGTGTTTTACTTTTAAATTGTCTGTTTTAATGGCTCTAATTGTTTCTAATTTTTCAGTAACACTTGGATTAAATATTGCTTCATTAATATGAGAAAAAACACGATTTCCATAACCTTTTCCAACATAGAATATCTTATTATCTCTTGGGTCAATTAAAATATAAACATAAGATTTTAATTCTTCTTGTGTCTTTTGCGAAAATAATTCTGTCATAATTCGTTGTTTTTCTGGGGATTTGCGAGATAATTGCCACTAACGGTTTGCAGCTACAAGAAGTTGGCGATTACGAAGCACAAAACTGTCTGCCAACACTGAACTTGATACGAAGCACAAAGCTTCATTTAACCACTGAACCGCCAATTTCTTGTAGGTGCTGTTAGCTGCATGTGCCTCTTTCCTTCCGAAGTGGTGTCTGTTCAAATTTGCAGTAAACTTTATTGAGTGTCGTGATACCATTTTGTTAGTCGAGATTTTTCAATTTTAGGTAAATAGCCAAGTCGTTTATTGCACAAAACTTTTAAATGATTTGCAACGATTTCAAAGTTGTCTTTAAATTGATAACCTAAAATAATTTTTTCAATTTTAGGGATTGGGATTTTTGCTGCGTCTGAAATAGCTTTAAACTTGGAGTGATAAATTGGAAGTTCTAAATACTTTATTTCATGTTTACCATTAGAAGATTTGGAAATGTCCGTTCGAATAATTGGTGATGTTACCTCGTCTTGAAATGAATAAGTTGTCGGTCCAACTACTTTTATTTTCCTATGGTCAAAGAGCAACCTTGTTTCTTGTTCAAGTTTAAATAGTCGTGATTTATGAAAGCATGCTATTTGTCCTAAGTCAGCAGAAACTTGTGGCTTTTCATTTTCAAGTTGTGATAGAAGTTTGTTTAGCTCTTTAAGATTTGTATTTGATGAAGCACCATAAAGAACTTTTGAGAGAAAATAATCTTCCCAATTCACTGGTGGACTTTCATCAAAACTTAATTCAATGGCAATGCCCTGTCCATTATTGCCATAAAGTCGCCACATATTAAATTCAATCTCTATCGTGTTTTTGCTCGTCAATAAAGATGTTGCACACATTGATAGCAAGTAAAAATTATCTTTTGCATCCTTTCGTCTGTCAGCGTCTATTGTAATCAAGTCCCCGGCAAACGAATATTCTCTTGGATCATTTAGGTTGCGAAGATTGTAAAGTCGTAGGTTACGGTCTGTGATTATGGACTGAATGGCAATCAAGTTCGTAAAATGAATGAAGTGCAAACGACCTTTATAAAAATATTCACTATGTTCTAAATATTTGTTGGCAGGTGGAATGAAAAAATCAGCTTGATTAACTTCATCAATATTACCTGCTCTTGCAGAATTAATCGTCACACTTGGAAGTAGCCGATTGATTTCGTTAATGATTCGTTTCTCTTTTGCTGTCTTTTTCATTCTTTGGTTTTGTCTGGTCGTTTATGCAGAAATGTTCGGCTTAGTAATGTCCTGGCATTGCAGCTAACTTGATTATAGGACTGATTTTCTCATCCTTATTTGTCAAATCTTAGTATATAAGGATGTTTTTTTCATCCTTATATGCTTAATCAAATATATTCATATTTTCATAAACTATCAACTATACCTTTGCCATTGTAATGTAACCGGCTTACTTAAGCAAATTTTGTAAACTTAATAAGCAATTATAAATTGGATTGAATTAAAAGATTGCGGTAATGATTGCTGTGAAAATACTTTTGACATATGAGCTAGTATTTTACAATATCAAAAAAACAGATTACAATACCCTACCAAATCATTATAATGTATTTACTTTATAACCTATATTTACTTAAATTATTACATTCAACACCTATTAAAGTATCCGTGAGAATAAAAAATTACAGAAAAAAAAGACAAGTGATAGCCACTGCGGCTTCTGTTCATAAAGAATTGAAAGCCTTGGGATTATTACATGATAGCTGTCCTTTAAGAAACGTAACTGTGAATCGTCAACTTTTGCCGCATTTCAAAGATCCAGCATGTTTTATAGAAGAATCAAGTATTTTTTCTGATATGTTTGGTATTAAAACTGGTCATATTTACATTCGACCATTTTGTATTTTAGACAACTTATTTTTTTGGGACTACCATGTTACCCTCAGAGAGACTATTCGACATGAGTATGGCCACGCGTTTGTATTTCATTATCCTAAACTTATTTATGATTCAAAAGAATTTGAAAGCGTATTTGGTGGCGATTACGATTACAACAAACCAACTAACATGGAAGAAGATGCTTATATTTCATTTTACGCTGAAACAGAGCCTGCAGAGGATTTTGCGGAAACATTTGGTGAGTATGTATTGAGACAAGGCGTACTATCTAAAAACATTACCAATACAAAGCTAATAGCTAAATGGCATTTTGTGGATGATGTGATAAAAAAAGCAGGTGAATCCCACTAATAAAAAGCGTTTGATAATATGTAACTAACTTTTTATATATTTATGGAAAACGAATTAAAAATAAAAATTAACGGGATAAAGTAAATACGTATTAATCCATTATAAATGTAGGACTTATAAATAAATTAGCAGTAAGTTAACTACTATTTAACAAAATCAACCGAATGAGCAAAATTGACACAACAATAGAAAAACTTAAATTAAGTCCATTATTCTACCTTTTTTTGTCATCAAGAGAACTTTTTCACTCAAACTTTTGGTTTTGGTTATCAACTTTGAATAAAACTGAAACTGCAAAAATTTTTAGTGACAAATTAGTAACCAACGAAATAAGTTTCAAAAGAGAACACAATCAAAGGAATGGCGAATTTAAAGCAACTGTCGACTTATATGTGCCAAACAAAATTGCAATTGAAAACAAAGTCAAAGACTTTCCTACTATAGGACAACTTGAACGAATCAAAAACTCGTTTGGTAAATCTGAAATAGAGTTTGTGCTTACAACTTTATTTTGGACAAATGAATTGTCCTTTAATGGCTGGACAATTAAAACTTATAAAAACATTTCTGATTCATTAGATCCTGTAAACTTTACTAGTGACACATACTTCCAAAGTTTAATTTCTGATTACAAAAAGTTCTTACATAATTTATCAGAATTAGCTGAACAGTTGGAAATAAAACAAGAATACGATTTTGCAATTTCTTCAAACAAAATTCTATACGAAAAACTAAATGAGATAAAACTTTGGGAAGGTTATCAGAAATTAAGAGCAAGCCATTTACTAATCCATTTTAATAAATCAAATACAAATAACGTAACAACAGCTTACGGAATTAACAATCAAAAAGCAACTATAGACTTTGTTATTGACTTGAAAGATGGTTATAAATTAGGTATTCAGATTGAGGATATACAGTACAGAAAGTTCGTAATTGGAAGAAAAGCAGGAGAATTTGCAGAAAATTTAATAGGCTGCAATTTATTTCTAAACAATACATTTTTAGGAAGAGGGAAAAAGAGTTATCTTAATTATGGCAACACTTTTAAATACCAATATGAGAAAATTGAAAAAATAACCTTTAAGGACTTGTTTGAAAAAATTTATAATGACCTTCAAATCATTAATAACGAAATTGACAACATTAAAGAACAAATACCTAGCAGCTAACAAAACATAACCAAAAGGTGGGGCTTACTTTTCCAAAGACAGATTTCTTTTAAAAGTCGCGCCTTTAGGTCAGCCATAAAACTTTATAACACATTTTAAATGACGACGCAATTCCAAATAAACGACCCTTCATTAGAATCTCAATGGAGAGCTATTATTCTATTTGGAAAAAATTCAGCAACATACAAATTTGCTTTCGCTAAATCATTGCTGGGATTGATCGAAAAAGAAAAAACAAAAATTTCACTTGAAGAATTAGCAATTCCATTTACAGATTCAATTGTAGAACATTTAAAAAAAAATGACAAACAAGGTAACGCTGGTTCAAGTATGTTTTTAGGAGGGTGCAGAGATTACATTAATGAAAAGATTACTAAAGAAGACCTTTACAGCTTAACCGAAAAATATGGTTTTGTTAATGTCATTGACGCATTCCAAAATCTTAATGGTGGAAAAATTCCTAAACTATTTTATGAAAAAAAATATAGTCAAAGTAAAAAAGAAATAGTAGTCACCGACAATTTATTAGAGTTTAAAAGACTGTTTCAATTTAGAAATTTAGAACAAGAAGTTGAAGCTCGATGGAACCTAGTTGAAACAGCTTGGAACTTGCAAATAAAACCAAAACTACTTGAAGTTAAGTATGATGAGGGTAAATCACTTTTTTTTATAGATAATTTAATGAAACGAATTGACATTACTTCTGTTCGTGATTCTTTGAATGGATATCAAAAAGGAAAATGCTTTTACTCATATCAAGATATTTCCATAAATAAAAACTACAATAATATTTGTGAAGTTGATCATTTCCTTCCACACGTCAATAAAATTGAACATTTTAAATCGGGTGCAAATATTAATGGTGTTTGGAATTTAGTTCTTGCTGACCCTGATGTAAATAACGATAAGAGAGCAAGAATTCCAGAAATAAAATTTTTAGAAAGGTTAAATAATAGAAACGAATTTTACATTGAAAGCAAGCATCCACTCGCCGAGACAATAATAAATCAAACGGGTATAACAAAGGAACAAAGAAGGAAATTCTTAAATGAACAATATAATATTGCCTATAATTGTTCTTTTCGGAATGATTGGAAACCTAAAATAGAAGAAATAGGGACATTTTAATGAAAGACTTTACAGAAATACAAGCAGACAGAATAATTTATAAGAACAACTCGTTCTTCATAATTGAAGATACATTCCCTGTATCTCCCGGTCATCTCCTAATAATAAGTAATCTTTTAAGAAAAGACTATTTTGAACTTTCTGAAAGTGAAAAAATTGAGTTAACTTCCACAATCGAGATTGCGAAAGAAATAATCGAAAAAAAACATAGTCCTCAAGGCTATAATATCGGAATGAATTGTGGAGAATCTGCCGGTCAGACTATTTTTCATTTTCACTGTCATTTAATTCCTCGTTATGAAGGAGACATGGAAAACCCAAGAGGCGGAATAAGGCATTGCATAAATGGAAAAGGATACTACTAAAAATAACTACTATACACACTTTTTTTATTTTCTTGATACTAAATAATTTTAAATCAGATATTGATATTAAAAAGTTAAATGAAACGCGTATCCGATGAAAATAATTGTCTCATATCCGATTCATCTAAATCCAATTTAACATTTAACCTCTCCATAACTATTTTTTTAATATCCTCAGGATTTACACCGTATTGCTTCAAATATTTATAAGCCTTCCTAATATTAACAAAAACATTCTTTTCTGCTATTTCGATACTTTTAGTTAAGTTATTAAACTCAAGTTCTTCTTTAGTATATCCCTCACTTTTAAGTAAAAGTAATTCAAGGTCAGTATAATTATTTGATAACCGAATTGTCCTCAAAACCTTATCGTCTTTAAAAAAAACGGTTGAAGCTTTGGTCTGAAAACTTCCAAACCTTAAAGCCTCGTCATAGAACTCAACCATTAAGAGTTCCATATTATGACTATCGACGACGATCCACAATTTACTTAAAGCCATAGTTGCTTTTGCAGTTCCTTTTGTTTTACATTTAAAACCAAAGACTGCACCTGGAATTGCCAGTTGAACATAGCCATCTGTTAAGGTAATCTCTACCGTATCATGATAAAATTGCATATGCCTACCCTTATAAACTGCTCGCATTAATGTTAATGCATTTTTAAAATCTTTTGTATTACAGAAAAATGAAATCATAGCTTTGATATTTTAATGGTGAATTTGCTTCAATCTGATATAATAGAAAATAAGTTACTATTTACTACTAAAAAGAAATTATGCAAAACAAAATTGATTAAAATAATCCTATAAAAATGTAAGGTTAAAAACTATTTTGAACCTGATTACTAGGCTAATTAAATTTACAAACATCTGTATCTTTTTTGGTATAACAGAAAATTTTGAAATAGAAATAATACGAATATCTGAATTTGATATTTATTTTTGAAAAAAATGAAAATAAATAAAAATTATTGTTTTGTTAATACAAAACTAAAAGATATAAAAAAAAGACTCAGAATATCATAACTTGTATATATGAAGATTAATCCCTTCGATAAAATTTAAATATAAAAAACAATGCAATTAAACAGTAAAGAAATAACTACAAAAAATATTTATGGTAATTGGTTATACAAGAATAATTTCATTAAAATATCCATTTTGATAACAGAAAGTGAAGTTAATCTATATATAAATGACGATAAGCCAATCAACTTTAAATCAAATTATGAATGGATTGATGATTTTTTAATATTTTCTTATGCTAAAAGAAAATATTTTATTAAAAACGCAAATAATAAAACTTTAAAATTTGGATCGTTTAAAATTTCAGCTAATATTAACTTAGCTGTTGAATGGGAATTTACATTCAATAGGATAAAACATTAATTTAAGTTAATGGCATCAAGTATAAAAAAGAATCAATTTTGGCTCTTTTTTATGCAATTTATTCTTAATTATAGCATTTCTTTGTTATTCCGACAAATTTCCAAATTCATCTATAGTTTGGGTTATAAAGTAATTTTCAACAGTAGTTTTACCATTTTTAAAATAGCCAACAGAATCATAAATAAATGGTATCAACTCATTACCTAATTCATCTAAAAATCCCCATTTACCATCATTCTTTGCAGCAACCTTTTCTTCACAATACTGGTTAAGTTTTTCATAAATAAAAGGCACTATTATCTCTTCTGATAAATTAATAAATCCCCATTTACCATTTTTACATACATTAGCTTTACCATTTTTAAAGTAACCAACAGCTTCATAATTATATTGGATAATTAATTTCCCTTCTAAATTTAAAAACCCATACTTTGCATTTTTTTTAACACTTGCTAAACCTTCTGTATAATTACTAATCTCATCATATTCTGCTGGTATACATTGTTCGCCAAAAATATTTAAATAACTCCATTTATTATTATTATAGACTTTTGTAATTCCTCCGTATAATTGATCTACGCGCTCAAATTCAAATAAACTACATTCTTCTCCTAATAAATTTATGAATCCCCATTTATCATTTTTTTTAACACTTGCTTTGCCACATGAAAAATTTTGTACTTCATCAAATTCTATAGAAATTACCAAATTACCTGCTTTATCTATAAACCCCCATTTATTATTTATGCATACAGCAGCCATTCCATTTTTAAAATCATTAACTAAATCATATATAAAACCTGAAATTACTTTTAAATTGCTATTTACGAAGCTGTATTTTTTGTTTTTAAATATTATTGCATTATTTTCTTTAAACTCCCCAATGTATTGGTAAACAAAATATTCTTCAATGTTAAATCCAATGTAATCTAATTTTAATGGTAAAAGATTATTTGTATCATTATCAATAAATATTAATACATCAAGTGTACCTTCAAAATTATTATCATTCAAAAGAAACATACAATATCCTTTATTCTTTAAAAAAGCCACAATAATTGTATTTTCACTTATTTCATAAACTTCCAATGAATCAAAAATTGAGTCAATAACATTTTTGTATTTTCTATTTATTAAACCATATTTACCTCCTAAATAAAATTCATGAGAAGAACTAAATTCTTTATTTGAATTCATTTTGGCATAATTCCCAATAAAATTTATACTAGATTCACTATATGATGTTAGCCGTTTGTTATTTTTATCAATTAAAAAATAGCTATGATAATCTTCACCAGGATACTCTCCCCATATGCTTACTAATGAAACACCATCCTTAAATGGTTCTGCCTGCGAATATTCTATAGGTATAACAACTTTACCATTTAAATCAATAAAACCATGTTCAAAATATCTAATAATATGGCCATTGAAATCTTCTTTAAATTCTAGCTGAACTATAGCAAGACCTTCAATAAAGTAACTTATATACTCATAAACTATAGGTACAATAAAATCACCTTGTTTGTTTATTACACCAAATTTGTTTTCTTTTTTTACTATAATTAAATCGTTATCATATCTTACAAATTTACTATCCTGTAAGTTATTATATATACAATCATGATTAACAATAATACCTTTTAATTCCTCTTCAAACTCATTTTTTCTAAATTTGATGAGTTTAAGTTTAATTATATTGATTTCTACTGCATATAAATAGTTTTTGCATTTGATTAAATCTTCACTTAATAATAATAAATTACTTATGGCAAAATGTTTAAGATTTATTATACAAGATATAATATCCTCAGGATCTTCACTAATTAAATCGATGATTTTACGTTCATTGTTTTTTCCAAAACCAATTTTATAATTTTTCTTGTATTCTATTAATTTTTTTGCATTTACCTCATATTCTGTAATATCTTCCCAAGTATTTATAACTTCAAGCGATAAATTATTATTTATTTTAAAATTAATCCATGCATTATTATTGTATTTCTTATAGTATTTTTTTTGTAAATTGCTTAATTCAATATAATATTCATTTGTACTAGTTAGATTTACTAATACATTATTTTTTTTTAATTTTGTGATAAGGTAAATTTCTGCTAGAATTTCTGAAGTAATATTTTTTATTTTTAAGTATTTTTCGAATTCCCAAAAAGCCATATTGTAATTTCTAGATTTAAAGTATTTAACAGCTAATCCTAATCTAGCTTGCAAAATATTTTCATTAATAATATTTGTATTATTATTAAATGTATCTTTTAATGCTTCTGTAAAATCATTTAGTGCACTTTCAAAATTATTTAAATGTAAATTTGTTTGACCTCTCTCGAAAAAATTTTTATAGCCTGCATCAATAGCATTATCAAAATCTAATTTTGCATTTAAATGTTGCTTCTGCTTTGAATATGCCATTCCTCTTTCAATTAAAACATTTATATTAGTTGGGAATTTTTTTAAAAAAATAGAATAGTTTAATGTTGATTTTTCAAATTCTGATTTTTTAAAATGAATTTTCGCCAATAAATAATTAGCATATACGCAATTAGGATTTATTTCTAATAATTGGTGGTAATATTGTTTTGCCTGATGAATTGAATCATAAGATAAAGGATGATTTTCCAAATATGTACTAATTAATCCACAATAGTATGTTGCAGCATAATTTAAAGGAGCAAAACTTAAAATTTGTCTAAAAGCATTAAAAGCTTCAGTACATTTATTATTTTCAAATAGAATAATTCCATTTTTTATAAAAATATTTATTTTTTCTGAAAATTCATCATTTAATATATTAGTTGTTTCACAATTAATATTAATTGTGAAATTGGTTAATATTTTAAGTCCATCTAATTGAATTAGTAAATGTGCTTCTTCTATTTTAAAATAACGACTATTTTTACCTATTAAAAAATTTTCTTGAGAGCCATTATTGTAAATAACATTAACAATAATTGTGTTTGATAAAGTATCTTGACTTATATCTATATTTTTAAACCCGATATTATTTATGTATTCTATAAATTTCATTTATTGTTTAAATTCATGTTTTTTTAAATATTTAAATCTATACTTTCTCTATATTCAATACCTGTTATTTTGTTTATATAATGACCATAATATCGGCTATTAAAAAAATTAATTTCTGGAGGAGTGTTTATGTTATTAGCTATAAAAAACAAATTTTCATAATCAGGTATTTTTCGTAAATCAAAATCTTTATCAGGATACTCTTTTGCAGTTTTTAAAACACTTTCATGATATTCTATCTTATTCAATAACTCACCATTCATTTTTAATATAATTGAAATTCCATTTATTGTTGCTATAATAAAGCCATTGAGAAAAAAGCAAGAATCATATATACAATTTAAAATTATCTTTCCATCAAAATCAAGAATACCATATTTATTATTTAAAACTACTATTGATAGATTTAAATCTGAAAAAGGTAATATATGGTCATAGGTAAAGGGTATTATTATTTCATTTATATTATTTACTAAGCCCCATTTACCGTCCTTTTGAAACGGCCAAATAATACCATTATAAATAATACCTTGGTACCTTTTAAAGTCGACATTTTCAATACCAAATTGAAGAGGATTAAACTCGTAAATAATTGGAATAACTTCATCATTATTTACTGAAATAACACCCCATTTATTACCATATTTAACTCTGAAATAGTCGCAATTGGAATAATAATTCAAGAGTATAGATTCATAAATACAAGGAACTATCAATTCCAAATTTTTATTCATTATACCGGACTTATTACTCATTTTAACGATAAGTAAATCGTTATTTATATAATCCACATAAGTGTATTTGAAATCAACCAACATTATATTTTCATCATTGATAATGCCCCACTTACCTTTTTTCTTAACTAAAAATAATACACCCCATATATTTAATGAATCATATGAATTATTTAAAATTTCATAACCATCTAAATTGAAAACTCTATATTCATATGTAATATCATTTTCTGTATTAACTAAATTACTAATAAAATAATTATCATACCGACTAATTTCATCATATAAGGGCTGTAATATGATTTTTCCAAAATTATTAAGTACGCCTTTTTTTTGATTAATACTCAAAGTCATAAATGTATCAAAGAATGTTTTCCCTCCAAATTTAGCCCAATAATCTAAGTCATAAATACATGGTATAATCTCATCTCCTTTCATATTTATAAACCCAATCTTGCTGTTTAATATTACACAAGCTAAACCGTTTTCAAAATCAAAAGCCTTATCATACTTAAATTGGATTATCGTTTCTCCTAATCTATTTATATATCCGAATTTCTCCTCTAATTTAACTGCTTGTAAACCGTCTTTAAAAACATTTCCTATGACAGACGCATTTAATAGGTATGAGTTTGAAAATAGTTTAGCGTCATTATAAATACAAGGTATTATTTCGTTTCCATATTTATCAATAAATCCATATTTTCGACTAAAAACTACTTTTGCTACTCCAAATTTAAAAATTCCAATGTTATCATATTTAATATCAGTTAATGCTTTGCCATTTAAATCCATCAATTCGAACTTACGTTCAAATTCTACTACAATAATTTTGTTAACAGTATCTAGTCTAATAGATTTATAGCCAAAATTAAATATGCATTTTCCGAATTTATTATATATATTAAAATTACCGTTAATCCCAACAATTGCTAATTGGTCATTAAAAAGCTCTGCGTAGTCAAATTCATTTTCTGTTTCTAATGGAGCTAACGTGTCTGCATCGACATAAATATATTTCCCATTTCTCTTTAAAAATGGCACATAAATACGTCCTCTTAATTTTAGCTTTTCGGTAATTCTAATGATATCATCAAGCATATTTAATTTTATATTTATTGGTATTAATGAATTATGTGAATTGTCGCTTTCCATTTATTCTTTTTTTCTTAAACTAAAATTAATCAAATCTAAACACTATTAATTCTTATTTCATTTTTTATGTTATTTTAATTATTATAAATAATATTTATTGTGTTTGATTTAATTGATTTCCTAATATTTCTACTCACAAAACTCCTTCCTTATCTCTTCAGCCAGTAAATTCTGAAAATCTACTTTATCAATCCAATGGTTAAATCGATTTGGATTCATTTTTTTTGCTTTTTTAAGGTAACTACTCCATTCTGCTTTAGGCAATTTACCTTGGTGACCATAAGATTGGAGGTAAAGAAAAACAAGATCCTCGTTATTAGTTCCTATTTTTAAGTAGGGTAATGAAATTTCAAGTGCCCAATTATAACGCGTATAAAAATTAAATAACAATCCCAATCGCCAAGCTTCTTCTTCAGTAATTTTAGCGAGAGGATAATATTTTTTAATGTTTAACAAATGTTTGTTTAATTTATCATATTGATGTAATTCCCAATGCCTGTATACTGACAGTATACTGTAATTTAACCACATGTGATTAACTAAAATGGAATCCTCTTTTGTTTTAACCATCTTGTAAGCCTGCGACATTTTTCTTTCTAAAACTTTTATAGGAACAAGTGTGTCTTTAAAATAATATAAATGTTTCAAGGCCAATAAACAGAAATTAAATTGCAACGGCATAAACGTTGAATCAATTGCGACAGCTTTTATGGCTGTATCTCTAGCATTATAAAAATAATCCGCCTCTATATCCGTAATTTGTAGGGCTAGGTAGTTCGTCCACATTGGTAAGAACTTTTTATTATAGGGTAATTGCACATCCAGAATTTCAGGTCTACTGAAATGATATTTAAATGCAGCTTCCAATAATCTATTTTGCGATCTAAATGCTTTTAAAGAATCTTTTTCTAGTACAGCTTTTTGATAGGCAGCTAAAACCAATTCCGCTTTTGAATCATTATTGACAAACGTCTCAATTTCTAACTCAATATTGGAAACGCGAGAATCTCTTAAAACATAATCCATTGAGTCTAATAAACTCTTGCGTTTCAAAATTTCTTTTATTTTTGGTTTACTCAGTTTTTCCAAATATGCAAAAGGTGTTCGTTTAATTTTCTTAAAAAAATAATCCCAGTTCTCTTTAATTTCAATATCAACTTTGATTTCTTTTTGAGTAATACTAGAAAGCAAATCTTGTAATTCTTCTGCACGCTTTTCTTGAAGCTTTAAATTTGAGTTTTCACTACCTTCAACTGAACTAAACGTTTTAATGTGTACTTGTTTAATGAATGGCTTATAAATTTCTAACTTTTTAGAAAGCTCCAACTTTTTACTTTCTGAAATCTTTGTTTCATTTCGATTAAATGGAAACAATAATTTTATTTTTCCTGCAAATGAATCTGGAATAATTTCCAACTTTTCTTCATAAATCCATTTAGGCCATAATGTGAGCATATCCAAATTCCAAGCTGGTGGATTATATGTAACAGAGTAATTACATGAATACCCATTTTTAATAAACGCCATATTGACTGAGTAATTTTCTTTTTTGAAATAAGACGGTATCCTTCCTATAGGAACATATAAATTTTTGTTATCCCTCGCTCGATTCTTAGCAAACATTTCAGAAAAATAGACAGGCTTTAGCATGGTTCCTCGGAAAATTGTATTTGCTCCAAAATCAAGTTTACTTGTACATGAATATTGTTTTCTTAAAACTATGTCTAAGTAAAAACAATCTTTAGGATTAGTAAATAAATTTTTAAGTTCAGGCAATTTTTCAGACTTCAAAAACACAGTATCTCCTTCATAATGTAAGGTTAAATCATCTGTTGCATTTATTCCCGAAATACTGTTTAAACAATTGCAATTAGAAACATTCGTAGGCAAAACTCCATAACTTTGCCCTTTTAAAACCTTATCATTTATAGGTATAATTGGATTCTTTGCAAAAACTTGAGTTGCATATAATGCGCTATCGTTGGATAAATGAAATGCTAAGCCATATACTTCATAGGTCTTAGAAATCATATTTTTATAATGGCCAGGAGAGTTCTTCCAGTTTATAAATAAAGCATTTGCTGCTTGCTCGTAAGTCTTAATTTCTATAACTTCATTAGAGCCAGAATTTGTAGTTGGTATTTTTAAATAAATTTGAATACAATTCTCACCAACACCAACATGCGTACCTTTATAAAAAGCTACACGCTTGGATGGACTTTCCTTTTCCTTCGATGTCTGAGAATGCGTCAATTCTTTCTTTAACCTCATATAAGTTGCTTGATCTTGTGCAGCGTAGGTTAAAATATTATCCTTGGTTAGAGCGCCAACTTTTTTATCAGTCCTTAATTGATTCAATTTTTTTATAAAAAGACTTTCTAATAAACCAGTATTTATTTTAGTCAAATTGATTTCTGAATCTGCTGTTTGAGCCAAACAAACAAAATCAAAAGATGCAATAAATGCTATAGATACTAAAATAATTTTTCGCATCATGTCTATTTAATTAAAACGGTTATAGGATTTACAGTGCTCTTAGCACCCGTTCTATCTTGAATCATGATATTTTCAAAATACAAATTTTGACCCGACTTGATGGATTTAAATAATTCCTTCATTTCTGAACTAAAAGTACTTCCCTCTATATTGATTTGAGAAATTCCATTCTTTGTAAGAGTCGTCAATGTAAAACCAACAAGTTTAAAATTTGATATCGCTTGTGAACCTTTTACATCTATAGATTTTAAAACTGTTAATTCATCCTTTTCCATTAAAACCTCGCCAACAGCTAATTTACTGCCAAAATAAAGCGAATAGGTTTCAATTGATGATGACTCATTTTTCTCAATAGGATTTGATAAAGAGATGCTATTGATTTTATTTTCCTTTGGATTTGTATTGAATAAAATAAAAATACCAAGCGCAACTAAAGAAATTAGACTTATCAAAATTATAGCAGGCTTCAGAAACTTACTTTTAATTGACTTATTATTTTCAAGTATTTTATTAAAATCCATACCTTCCTCAACCTCTTTTTGAGTAAGATCGTTTCTGTTTTCAATCATGTTATACTTTTTCATTTAAACTATTTTAATGTTTTGGATAAACTAACTGATTTTACTGTAAATTATTTTTAATCTATCAATTGCTCTATATGTTTTTACTTTAGCATTATTCTCTGTAATGCCAATAATTTCTCCAACTTCAGAAAAAGGTCTTTCCTCAAAAAATCGTAATTCAATTAAAAGCATGTCCATATCATTTAAATAATGTAAGGCTTTTTTAAGCACGGCAATTAATTCTTTTTTATATCCACCAGTTTCTTCTGCTATGTATTTAATACCATCTTCATCTAAACTGACAGAACGCATTTTCTTTGAATCTCTATAAAACTGAGTAATTTCATTTAAGGCAATACGAAACAACCAACTTGAAAAAGGATACCCATTATCATTATACTTTTTGATGTTAGATAAGGCTTTACTAAAGATAATAGAAGTTACCTCACGCGTATCATCCAAATTATCCATTCTCTTAAAAACAAACTTCAATATTTGCTCGTAATACTTTGTATAAAGAGGTTCAAAACACTGAGGATTAGATTTAGATGCTTCAATTTGTTGTATTTCTAATTCTCTGTTATCAAACATATAGTATGTGTTATAGTATTAGAACGGAGCAAAATTCTAAAAGATACAAAATAGGGAAAATAAAAACAGATTTGAAGATTATATAGTTGTTTGTTCTATTTAAAAATTGTAAGTCTTGACACCAATCAAAATTTTCGGTTTTTTAAAAGTTCTGTTTCTAACTTCATTGCTTCGATTCTAGCTTTAACATTATTGATGTAGCTATTTCTATTTATTGGATGAATCATTTTTTCATTCAAACCATTAGAAGTGTTTTCAACTAATAAGACAACTTCGATTAGTAAGTCATCCGATGAGTTAATAACCATACTCCTCTCCCCATCATATTCAACTGGACCAAAAGGCAACAAAATAACTTGATCACAATTCGTTGTTTTCCATTTAATAGTTACTGTGTCACCTACGTTTGCTTCATTTGGATCTACAATAAAAAAGTCTATAAAAGGAATGTAATCAGATCTCGATTTAGACTTAGTTGAAGGATTTGGATTACTTAAATACGCTTCTAATTCATGATCAAATAGCATTCTACTGTGCTCATTCATTAAAACATCGTAAGCCTTGGTTAACCGAAATAAGTTCATTTCATAAAATTGACTTATTTTAGGGTGATTTTGATTCATGTAATAAGTCTTATCGTCAAAAGACTTTTTTATGGTTTCTTGATCTGAATCTACTGAAATATTTAAAATACTATAATGATTGTAAAACATAGTTTCTGAAATTAGTTATGGATGTAAAATTTGTTCTAACTCATCATCACTAAAAATATCGGTATTAAGCCTTTGATAGTGATCATAAAATTTAGCCATGAATGGATATAAACTATTAGAATATGATCGCTGGATGTATGGTAAACCTTTTGGTTTATTGATTAACAAGATAAACAAAAACCGATTGTCTATAACCCATATTTTATTGAAAAATGAAATATCTGAATCTTCTTTACAATCTAAAATATCTTTTTCATATTTCTCTAATGTCTTTTGACATTCTAAATTACGTTTATTATAATTTTCGTTAATCGACATACTTTACTGTAAATTATTTTTACACTGTTAAATTACTTATTTCTATTAAAAACAGGTTCTTATATTTTACAATTTCCATCCTTTATTAATTAAGAAGGTTTTACACTTAATACAAAATCCAGTTTCTTTATCTGTATTATTTTTCCCTTCAGCAGCTGTCATTAAACATGTTTTATTTGGACAATGGTATAATCCCTGTGTATGACCTAATTCGTGAATGGCAACTTTAAAATATTGTTCGTTGATATTCTTTTTAGATAAACGAAATGTAGAAACCGTACAAGCCTTTCCTGGTAAATATGCTAAGCCCATAATTCCCCAATCTGAATTTTTCCCATCAGCAGTGCTAATGTCTTTATTGGTGAGGCCAATTGTTACATATCCACTTTTGGTTTTTTCTTTTAAAATTAAATTCAGTGTATCCGCTTTGTAGCGATTTCTTGGTTTATAATAAGCTCGTTTTGGCAATTGCATTGGTTTATTTAAAAGTACATGAGGAATATATGTTTTTAGTTTATCGTAAACGTATTTAACTTGACCGACAGCTATTCCCTCAAAAGGTTGAAGGATAACTATTGAAGCTACTGATCTTTTGTTGACTGACTTTAATTTTTTAGCTTGAGCCATTCCATTATTCGAAAATGAAAAAACAAAACACACAAGTAAATAAATTGCTATAAAATGTTGGTTGATTTTCATAATTTATATAGTTGGAAGATTTATAAATAATTTAGAACTTAAAACTAAGTTACCTATATTGTTTCTAAAGAAGGTGCAATCGTATAAATCCATAATTTTATCTTCCTTCGTATCAAATATCATATTAAGGTATTTTCTGCTAACATTACCTACAAAGGTGTATCCAAATTTACCTTTCCTGCAAGAATTACAAGCGCCTTCAAACGCAATTAAAAAAGTATCTCCTGATTCTATAAATGAATTAAATACAATTGACAATTCACGTAAAAATGTTTTTTTATCATGTTCTTGATAAGTGATACTATCAGAAAGAATTGCGTCCAACATGTCAATATCCATGCGTTCGAAAAAATATTTAACAGCTAATACCTGGGTATCTAAATTATAAGTAATAGGTTTAATTATTTGATTCTTTTGTGTTGAGATACTTTGCATCAATAAATCTAAATCAGAGGCGTTAAACTGGGTTGGATTCGTTGGAAATAATTCCGGATACTGATCTTTAACAAAGAGTTTATTAAAAAAATCATGCAACGTAACATCTGAAATTTCTGCTTTAAAACTCTCCAATGCATTCTTGAAAGAACCGATCTGCATACTTCCATATTTACCATAAATAAGCGCTAAACCCAACACATACTTCGCATGTTCAAAATGCAAATGCCTTTTCAAATAGGGATGTTGAATGATAGCATCATAAAAATGAAGACTTTGTTCAAACTCATGTTCTGTTTGATGTTTAAATAACTCATTAGTATGACAAGCATCAAATAACACATAAATTGTGTTTGAATATATGTAGTAATTTGTATGGTAGCGATCGTTAAAAAACTGCAACCACTTACTAAATCTCAACTTAAATGGCTTATCTAAAATAAAATTAGAATCATTTTGAAGAACTTTAAGAAAGGTTTTATTTGATACTAATTCTTCAGTTTGCGTTAAAACATGTTCAACATCTGGTATACTTTCTGTCATATTAAATAATTTACTACCACAATATCGGCGAAATTTCACCTCATATATATTTTGGTTAATAACTATTATTAGGCTGATTATTAAGCGAATTATATTTACAAACAGGTGTATCTTTTAAGATTTAACAAAAAAATCTTAAAAATGAAAAGCCATAACTCAAAACTCAATTCCTGAAAAGAAAATTTATTTTGCAACAAGTTTTGTTAATCAAACTGGTTACTGTGGAGATTAAAAATGAAAGAATAATCTGAAATAAAAATTTAACAGAATTGGCGCAACTTCAATGAATAGAACTTTCTAAGGAAATAAAAATTTGGAAAAAAAAATTAATGAAATGCGAATGACATTGGTAGTTGCATTTAAAAATTTAGTTAATGATTTTATCCAACTGCTAATTTGCGACTTTCATTTAATATGCCTGGTGGTATTGATTCTTCTAATAACCATTTAATACTCATAGGCTGACTTCCTTCATGCGACATATATTTAATTTGTCCAAGAAATAAATACCCCATTCTTAATTTATTTTCATCTTCATTTTTTTCTCTCACAAAAAGTAAGATTGTTTTCCCTTCTTTAGAATGATTGATGTAGCTTATACCTTTAGGGGAATTGGGCTTTGTTGAGTTTTGACTTTGCCAATGAAAGATTCTATCAGTAATAGCATAGTCTTCATACATAGTAGTTGGTGAATAATAGCCCTCCGATTTATCAAGCGTTACAAAAAGTGCTTCTGTATTTAGCGACTCATTTACAGCTACACCTTCACGGTTAGAAGATTTACTTTTTTCAGTACTTAATTGTAATGCAACTAAAATTTGGCTTCGGGTAAATCTACCATGAAGTTGTAAAGGGAATTGATACCCTAATTTGGCATCCTTTTCAATACATTCACATAGATTAATTCTAACATCTAAATAATTTAAAATTTCATCTTTTAATTGCTTGTAATTAAACACCTCATTTATTCCTTCAATTGCATTTTTAAACCCAATTTTTACTGGCGAATCCTGAAAAATATCGTAAAACAACAACAGTATAAATGATTTATTTTCTGGCTTATTGATATCACCTTCATTTTTAATCATCGAGGCTATTTTTTTGAAATAACTAATACTATCAGTTGAAATCCAAGTTGTTCCTAGCATTCGTCCAACTTCCTTATCAAATTTAGTAGCAACAAAGCTATTGTTTATCCCTGCCTCTTTTAATAAGTAACTCCAAGTATTTTTTGATTTATATACATTTGTAAGGCTAAGATTTTCAAATTTCAGGAGGTTAGCCAAATTCAACGATAGAGTATAGCTGTTACTAAAATTTTGAATTTTTTTAATTAACTTCCTTAGACCAGAACTGGATGCTCTTTTAATGTTTTCAATTATGATTTCTCTTGCTCTTTTCTCTAAAACAATTGAACATCCCAAAGGTAAATGAGGAAAATCTGTATCTAATTCATCTTTGATTGCAATATGTGTTTTACCAATCATTGCTCTGAATTTATGTTCAAAGTCATATTCAGGATTTGAGTTTCCAACAAAGTCAAGAATTGTTAAACAATCTTTGCCTTCAAACAATCTCAAGCCACGTCCCATCTGTTGAAGAAAAATGGTTAAACTATCTGTAGGTCTTAAAAATAAAACGGTATCAATTTGAGGTAAATCAACACCTTCATTAAACATATCTACAACAAATAAATAATTAATTTCTTTTGTTTTTAATTTGTTCAATAAGGTTACTCTGTCAGTAGCATTGTCACTTGTTAAATCAGCTGCCTTTAAACCTTTATCAATAAATTTTTTAGACATGAATTGCGCGTGTTTTTTTGAAACACAAAAGCCAAGGGCGCACACCTCATTAATGTCCGTTAAGTATTTATTGCAGTTGTTTAAAATATCAATTACTCGTCTATCATCCTCAGAATAAACTTTTTCTAATTCCGAAATATCATATCTTCCTCTGCGCCAACTTACATTTGATAGATCAATAGAATCTGAGATTCCAAAATATTGAAAAGGGCAAAGAAGTTTACGATTCATTGCTTCCGGTAATCTTATCTCGGCTGAAATACTATTGCTAAAATCTAGCAAAATATCTTCCCCATCCATTCGCTCGGGAGTAGCTGTTAAACCAAGCAAAATTTTAGGAGTAAAATAAGTTAGTATTGGCCTATAACTTTTAGCAGGAATATGATGAACTTCATCAATTACAATATAATCGTAAAAATCAGGTGCTAATTTTAAATTGGGCAGTCTATTAGAAATTGTTTGTATGGAAGCAAAAACATGATTATAATTATTCGGTTCATTTTTACCGCCCCATAGCGCGCCAAAGTTTTGATCTTTTAAAATATGCCTATAAGTATTAAGCGCCTGTTTTAATATTTCTTCTCTGTGAGCAACAAACAAAAATTTTGAATTCGGATTTTCGGCATAGAATTGCTTAAAATCAAATGCGGAAATTACAGTTTTGCCTGTTCCTGTGGCTGCTATTACAAGATTTTTAAAGTTACCGTTTGCTCTTTCAGCAATTAAGCGCTCTAAAATTTCTTTCTGAAAATTATGTGGTGTTATATCAAAAAAGTTTGAAAATTCATTGGTTGATTTTGAATGTTTCTCTTCATATATTGCATTTCGTAATTTATCCTTATGCACAGTGATGTCAAATAATTCAAATTCACTATCATTCCAATATGTGTCAAATGTTTTTTGAAACTTATCAATGATGTGCGGGATTTCTTGAGTAGTAATTTTTAAGTTCCATTCAAGTCCACTTGTTAATGCTGTGCGGGATATGTTTGATGAACCTATATATCCGGTATGAAACTTAGTGTTTCTCAAGAATAAATAGGCTTTAGCGTGTAGCCTTTCTTGTTTAGTATTATATGATATTCTAATTTCAGTGTTTGGTAATTTGGCTAATTCCTCAATTGCTTTTGGGTCAGTAGCACCCATATACGTTGTGGTAATAATTTTCACTTTCTTGCCACTTTTAGTATGATCTTGTAAAGCCTGCAAAAAAATCCGTAAACCAGAATACTTGATGAATGACACGATCCATTGAATTTCATCTGCAGATTGTATTTCTTTTCTAATCTCACTTTCCAATGATACTCCACTTTTATTTCCAGTAAACAGCTCTGATTGTCTTAAGCCGGTAGAAGGAAATAAGGAATTGATATGTTTTTCTAAATCAGGATAAGGTGAATTTAGTTTAGAGAAAATTGCTTTTAAAATTTTGCCTTCCGAATCAATGAGGTTTTTTTCTAAGCCTTGGTTTTTTATTTCGGTTGCTAGTAGTTGAATTAGTTTATTAGCAATATCAATTTGATTTATCGCAGTTTCTTCTTTTTCTTTAATAAATCCTAAGGCTGTTTGAAGAACCTTCGAGAAATACTGAGACAATAGCAAAGCAGCATCTTTTCTTTTTAACGGAACGGCTTCTATAAAATATTCTTCATGCGGCAGACTTTCGATTTCTTCCGTAATTAAATTATTTATTATTTGCTCGTATATACCTTCGGTCATTTTATATATTTAAATACTCATTTAAAATTGGAACATCTGCCTCGGCCCAATCTAAGTTACCTAATTCACTTTTACTCAACCAAAGGAAATTTGCATGCTCAGTTAATTTGATTTCACCTCCTAACAATTCACAAATGAAAGGTATAAGTTTTATTATTTTCGTTTCTGAATATTGGTGGGTATTACTATTAAGCTGCTTCGTGATTTTGATATTTATTTGTAATTCCTCGAGAATTTCTCTAATCAAACAAGCCTCAGCGGTTTCTTCTTTTTCAATCTTGCCTCCCGGAAATTCCCACTTTAAAGGCAAGGCCATCATTTCACTCCTTTGAGTGACTAGAACTTTATTATTATACTCAATTATGGCGCAAGTAACTTCAATCATATTTACATTTTGATTCTAGAGAAAACTTAAGGTGTTAATTTACTAGTACTAACTGTATTCCTCTATCCGTAACTTTATCAATTTTAACTGACATTTTTTTTCCATTAGGAAATTCATCCTTGAAGTTGTTTTTTAAATTGTTTGGCAAACTATTCTTATGCAGCAGCCCATCAGGAGCTCCATCTAATTTGAAAAAAACACCAAAATCTACGGTGTTTTTTACTGTGCCATTAAACGTTTTACCAACAAGATCATTCGCTTTTTGATTTACTATATTCACTTGCGGCTTTGGGTTGGATTGCGGTTGCTTGAAAGTATTCCAATAAGATTTTAATTCGATTTTTAGTTCTTTAATTTTTTCAATGGGGATATAATCTCTTCCAAATTGTTCTATTGCAGATGTCAGCTTAGAAGGTGTATTCCATTCTTCACTAATTCTTATAAGTCTTGACAAAGAAAAATGTTTGAAAGCTAAATCATCTTCCTTTTTTATCTTTAGTAGTTCGCCAATAAGAAAAAGCAAATCAACTTTATATTCAAGATCGCCAAAATTGTTTATTGCCTCAATTGCGTATTTAAAAGCATTTTCGTTGTTGCCAGAATCTTTATATAGTTCAGCCAGCTCTTTTTGAATGAACCACTCTTTCTTTTTTCTTAATATTTTTTGTAATTCAGTTATTGCATCTTCTGAATTTCCTAAATTCTTTTTTGAAAGTGCGATTCGTCTTGCAAACCAAACATCGTTTGAGTAATGAAATACATCAAATGTTTCAAGAGCAATATTTGACACATCATAACATTCTTGATATTTACCAAGCTTCATCAGAGCTTTTGACTTGTAAGCATACCAATTTTCTTTATCAGATGCTAGCTCCATTGGTTTTTTCTCATTCTTCCTGATTACTTCAATCGTCCTGCATTCTGTTTTAAGTTGCTCAGGAGTTACAAGATTACAAAACTCAAGAACAAAGTTCCAGTTAGGAGATGGTTTTTTCTTTTCTGCTTTCAATACAGAGGAAAATAAATTTGAAAAAACTGAATATGCAAATTCGTTTTCAAACTTTAGAACTAAAGGAAATAACTCTTCTATACGCTCAATTATTTCTGTTTTGTTGAAATGGAAATTGTTACTACCATCCGGGATTTCATCTTCTTCAAAGATTTCGGTTTCATGATGGTTATTGTCAGCTTGGAGATTCTCTGACTTAAATTTCGAATACAATAGCCAACCATAAGCATTTAAGACTATCTCCTTAGTAGATGGTGAGATAACAATTTTATAATGTTGAAGGAATTTGAATGCACTATCAAAGTTGTTAGTATGTCTCAAAGCGGATAGCATTGCGCCAATTAAATATTCATCATTTCCGATTTGCTCATCCGTGTATTGTGCTTTATACTCTTTAAAATACTTGAGGGCATCATTATATTTTTTTTCTTTATTCAGTTTTGAAATTGCCTGCTTAAAATCGTAAAAGGATGCCATAGTAATTCTAATTTAAGTTTATCATTCTAATTTCCTGCTTTCAGCTCATTAATGGATTCCAACAAAACAGAACTTGCCTCAGTGCCATTACCTGAGATGAAATTAATACTAGAGAAAAAGCCATTTTTGTTATAAAAGAGTTGGGAAACACAATCTCCATGTTCGGATGATATTTTTAAATCAAACTTCCATTCAGAAGCTTCAAAATGATAAATGAAAGCCCCTTTAGTTTGAAGTATGATTTGTAGTTTAACTAATTCTTCCTTTTGCCAACTATCTTTTTGAATAAATAAATAGGGTTCTTTCACTGCGTTATTTGTTAGTTCACTTAAATAGCGGTAAACTTCATTGTCGGAATTATTTTTTGGAACCTTAATTTCCCAAACTTTGTTATAGGATAAAATCAATAGAATTCTTTCAGTGCCTTTTACAAAGTGATATTTTTCTTGATAAGGGAAATGTTCTATAGAGTGTAGTGTAAATTCAGTTTTTGAATCTAATTTATCAAGCAGCCATCTACAAATCAAAACCAAATGAGGGTCAACATCTTCTAATTTGTAATTCTTTATTAAAAGTCGATCCTTCTCATCAAAATCTATTAAATTTATTTTTGTCAAGATCTGATTCTTTTCTGAACCAGTATTGGAATTATCTGAAGATACTACTGTACTTATGTTAAACCATGGATTTAATCCAACAAAATTATGAACTTTAATTTTTTCAGAACATCCTATTGCGCTATAAAGATATTGATGAAAACGATCGATGTTTTTTGAGGCATTTGAATATTCAAGAAGATAAGATTCGTTAAAATTATATCCATAACAAGACTTCAAACATACTGCCCAAGCAAAGTCAAAATGTACTAATTGACTAATTTTAAAATATTCAGAATGAATATTTTTAATTAATTTACTTTTCACAAAAAGCTCTTTTCTTTTATTTATTCTCCACTTTGCATCTAATTTTTTAAATGACGCTTCAATTTTATCTTTATCAACTTCAACCGATACGTCTTTCAACAACCCATTTGATTCTTGAATTTTATCTTTTTCTTTTAAATACTCCTCAAATTCTTTTGGTTGCAGAATATCTTTAATTTGAATATTGTTTTTCTCAAGATATTCGTCAACAATTTCTCTTGATCTAATTTGAATATGTTTTTTAAGTTCATTTTGATTTGAGATGTCATCCATTGAAATTGTGGAAATGTACAAATCCCTTATCGCTTCGTAATCGCGAAGTTTAACTTTACATTTTGTTACCTTTATTGGTTCAAATTTATATTTTGGAGAGCCGAATTCATATTTCTCAATAACCTCCAATACTTCACCAATATCTCCGCTTAAAACATGCTTTGGTATAGAAAATGGATCAACTTCTTCAGGCACAATGGCCCTATTCTTTACCCAAATGACATCACCTGTGTGAATTTCAACTTGATTTATTCCTTTGGTTTTTCGTATCCAACTATTAACTCCCTTGTTTTCATTTTTCTCTCTCGTTAAAATAGTTTGATTATTTATATATTCCGACTTGATAGCCATGTCAATTTCAGTTTTAAAGTCATTACCAATAATTAATTTAATATTGGGGTTATTATTAAAGCTAAAATGGCTGAAATTATTTTGCTTTATATTTTTTATTAAATCCGATATATTCTTTTGATTATCTTCTAGTGGTCTAGTTGTCATTTCTATTTCAATAAAACCTATAGAATTAGATTCTAATATTGTAGCGGTTGCAATTGTTTCTGCTCTATGTCCGTAGAAATAAGGATCATTAACTAGAATTACTTTATTTTTCCTGTTTTTTACATCTAGATACTTCAATGTATCATTACATAAACTACCAGAGCCAAACTTAACAAGATCTTCTGAACCAGATTCAAAATTATAAACTAAATGTGCATTAAATATCACATATAACATTCCATTAGCCTGCTTATTTTCAAGTAACGGAAACACTTCTTTTTCATTCATCGAATTACTAAGTAATTCAATTGTTGAATGTTCGAAATCGTATAATTTGCCATAAAGAGAAGACGTGTATCCTGGGGCACCTATTCTTATTAAATCTGCCACATGGCGATTATTAGGCGCCAAAAAACAAACCTTGGATTCAATGCTCGAGTCCGATGGTATATCTTCTTTTGAAGTCAAATAATTTGAAGTGATTTTTTCTATCAACTCAACTCGGTAAGAAGTAACGTCAGAATTAATTATTAAGACTGGGATATCCGTATTGATAAATTTCTCAATTGAATCTCGACTCTTTTCATATTCGGAATTTACTAGTTCAAATTTCGAAGCTAATTCAGCTTCAGGATATTTGATTTTATCAAAATCAGAAAAGAGATTGTTATCAGCAAATGGATCAAACGGATCAGCTAAGAAGATCTTCTTTATTAGATCAAAGCTTTCCTTATTCAGTTTGTAACCATTTATTTCTCCTTTCCATTCATTAGGAACTACATCTATAATATCTCTAAGTTTATCTACGATGTTTTTAGGGTCTGTAATATAAAATGCATGTTTGAGATAATCCGGAATAACACCTGATAATTCTATTGATTGCTGAAAGCAAATAGCAGAACAAGTGTTTTTAATTTCGATACTTGTTCCTTTTGGTAGATGGGAAACAATATGATTGGTTAAAAGATTGTTGAGTTTTTCCCTTTGAAGATTTACTTGTTTAAAGGGGTTTTTATTACCTGAACCACCTTTTACTACAACTGTTCTATCGTGTCTCTTATTCGGTTGTAAAATCCATTCACCATTATCGAAATTATCTACTTTTGGTAATTGTAGTTTGCCACCATAATTTTTAAAATCTATAATTATAATCGCTGTTTCAGAAATTAATAAAGCGTCTAGCTGGAGGTCGTTGAATTTAGTACAAACTGGACTTCCTAAAAGAACTCCATTTAACTTAAGTGATTCAAAAGTTTTAGATAGTTTTCCTGCCAAAATCCTAAAGAAGTCGTTTTCGTATGGCTTTGCAAACCTATTTTTCCTTACTTCTAACATAGCTCAATTTACATTTATGGTCACTAATTCTATGCAATTTTTTTTTAAAAAATTGGTATATCAATAATAAAACAAAAAATTCACAGATATGTCATTTTGCAATATGTTTTTGTAAACAAATTAAGAAAAAGAGGTATTTTTACTATGTGGTAATGTTATTTATGCTAACCTTAGGAAAAAATTACAAAACCATGATTAAGCATTAGTTTTTAGATTTAGGTTTTTATTCATGTTACTCATAATCAAAAAAGTAATTGGTAATTGTAGGCAAAATTCATTTTGAATGACTAAAGAGGAGGAAATTAAGATTGTTCATGGCGGTAAAAGCCATATTGTGATTCTTGGTGCTGGAGCATCTTTTGCATCAACTCTGAGTGTTCCAGAAAAAGCCGGAAAACAATTGCCATTAATGAAAAATCTAATTGAAGTTTGTGGACTGACCAACATTATACAAACATTACCTAAAAATCTAAGAGACCTGAAAGATAACTTTGAAAACTTTTACAGTGAGTTATTTGAAATAGAACAATTCAAAGAAGAACGTTTAAAAATTGAAAAAACAATCTATAAATACTTTGAAGAAATGGATCTCCCTGAGACACCAACTATTTATGATTATTTAATTTTATCATTAAGACACCACAAAGACTTAATAGCATCATTTAATTGGGATCCATTTTTATATAAAGCATATTTAAGAAATAATGAATTTGTAAAATCTCCAGGAATTGTTTTTTTGCATGGAAACGTCTCTATTGGTTTTGATAAATCTGATGGGTCATCCGGACCTGCAGGATGGTATTCAAAAAGAACATCTATGGAGTTTGAGCCAACCAAGATATTATTCCCTGTTAATAAAAAGGATTACAATTCTGATGCCTACATTAAAGGTCAATGGGATTCACTTGGTAGAAACTTGAAAGATGCGGAATGCGTAACTATTTTTGGTTATTCTGCACCAAAAACTGATATTGAAGCGATAACACTTTTGCAAAATGCGTGGGGAAATGTTGATGAACGTAATATGGAACAATTTGAGTTTATTGATACGCAATCCGAAGAACAATTATTAGAATCATGGAAAACGTTTGTTCATTCTCATCACTACTTTTATGTTAACGATTATTTTAAATCGTCCTTAGCAAATCATCCCCGTAGGACTGTAGAAAGCTATCATCATTGGGCAATGCCTATGAATATAAATGAAGCTTTTCAAGATGGGAATAAAGTTCCTAATGATTTTAAAACATTAGAAGAATTATGGAATTGGCATGCTCCACTTATTGAAGCTGAGAATGCTTTTTATGAAAAAAAATCTTAATCAAAGTAATTATTTAAAATAATAGAGAAGTAATATTTAATCAAAATATAAGTTATCAACAAGAAAAATGATCACGTTATTAACAATACAGCGCAAAAAATATCAAGCGGGAAATTTTATTTTTTCTGGGACAAACGCGTGTACCAATCGCCCTGAAAGCATTGATAATAAAGGAAACTTAGATTTTGTATCGGGAAGTAAGCGCCACTTAACTCTACAAAATTCAACACATTCCATCTAGTCATTTTCCTCTTAAAACCCTTTAATATCAACGGTTTTAAACAAACTATGTTAAAACATTAAAAATCATTGAATTCAAAATGAAATATTTTCTATCATTTTATAAATAAATTATACTGATTTCAATTTTTAAAATTATACAAATTCTTTTATTGTTTTTTTTGCTAAACCAAAGCTTAGAGTCATTCCAGCTCCAGCCAAAGCATTTACGATTAAAACATTTTTTTCTGGCATCGTAATAACAAATTTTTTTGTTGTAGACTTCAAATATACTCCGTGCCAACGTTCCTTAATTTTTAAATCTACCGTTGGAATCATATTTCGAACTCCTGAAAGAATTAATGAGTCAATTTCTTCATTATTAAATGGATTAACAGTCTGGCCATATTCATGAGAATCTCCAATAATTAATTCATTATAGTTGTTTTGAGAAATTAATAAATTAATTCCGAATTTTATATACTGTGGTTTCTCCTGCATAATGCGTTTTTTTACAGCTGCCAATTTCTCACACTTACTAAATGAAGGATAATGTATGAATGATGTAGAAGAATATATGGCTGGTTCTATAAATAACGGCGAAGATTCTGTTTTAATCATTTGTAATTTACACTTAATTAATTTTTCTTGAAAATAGGCTTTTGGATACAATAATTCAAAATCACTCCCAGTTGTTATAATTATTTTTTTTGAATTAATACTATTATAATTCGTATAAATTATAGGTAATTCAACATTAGAAACAATAGTGTTAAATTGAAATTCAACATTATATTTTTCTTTTAGCCAATTAATTATAGCAGGTAAAGCTTCTCTACTATTTATAGTTAATTCATTTTGACTATACAATGCGCCAAATAAATTTGTTTTATTTATATAAGGAAATTTTTTTTCGATTTGAGTTTTGGTTAGCAATTGATGATTTGAGTTAAAGTTAAGACTCTGAAATTCTTGAATTAATTCTAATTCCTCTTTATGATAGGCTAGCCCCAATGAACCAGTTGGTTTAAACCATTGCTGGGTGTCTTTAAAAAATTCATTCCAAACTTTCTTAGAATCAGAAACCAAATTATTGTATTTTTTTTCTTGCCCTATTTCCCAAACTAAACCAAAATTTCTAACTGAAGCACCTTGACAGGTTGCGTCTTTTTCAATAACAACAACCTTTAATCCTTTTTTTGCGGCCCAATAGGCATGTGATAGACCTACAATTCCGGAACCAACAATACATACATCGTACTTCATTATTCTAATTCTCTATTTTTACAATTTAACTTTTTTTCAAAAAAATTTCCATACAATTTACCAAATACTTCATATCTTCTTCAAACAACTGACCAATATTCCCAATTCTAAATACATCTACTTTACTCAATTTTCCTGGATAAATAACGCAACCTTTATCATGTAAGTTTGTATAAAAGTCTTTGAAATTGAAATTCGGAGTTTTTGGATATAAAAATGAATTGATAATATGGCCTTGAATGCTAACAGGCAAATATTCTTCTAAGCCTAAAGCTCTTGTACCTTCTAACAAAATGCGTTGATTATTTTTATAACGTTTTTCCCTTGCTTCAATTCCTCCTTCTTTTATTAATTCATTAATTGCTTGCTGAAATGCCATAATTGCTAATGTTGGCGGGGTAAATCGAAATTGTCCATTTGTTTCCAAACCTTTCCATTGTTCAAATAGATCTAAACTAACGGTTCGCGCATTATTCTCACATTCTATTAGATTTTCCAATTTACAAATTGCAAAAGCAAAACCGGGGACGCCTTCAATGCATTTATTCGAAGAAGAAATTAAAAAATCTATTGCACTTTCTTGAACATTAATATCGACTCCGCCAAAACTACTCATGGCATCTACAATGTATGTTTTGTTGTATTTTTGACATATCATGCCTAATTCATGAATGGGATTAAATAAACCAGACGTTGTTTCACTATGAATAATAGCAATATGAGTTATAGACGGTTTCTCTATTAATAATTTTTCAACGTGATTAAGGTTTACAATTTCGTTTTCTTCAAACCTCATTACTTCTGTATGAATATGATGGATTATGGCAATTTTTAATATTCGTTCGCCATAAGCTCCATTAATTAAAACTAATAATGTATCTGTAGATTTTAAGACACTCGAAATAACACTTTCCATTCCAAAAGTTCCAGAACCTTGAATAATAACTGAACTATAATTAACTTCATCAGCATGCGCTAAGAAAAGGAGTTTCGAGCGGATTTCTTTAACAGCATTTATAAATTCAATATCGCGCGAACCAACATCATTTAGCATGGCTTCTTTTACCGTTTTACTTGTAGTTAATGGACCAGGAGTAAATAATTTTTTCATGGAATTTAATTTGAAATTGATTCTAATAATTCAGGTAAATATTTTACACTTTTAATAATATGTGTATGAGGATATTTTTCTAAATCAACTTGTTTCGATGCACCAGAAAGTACACCAATATTTAATCCACATCCAGCATTATGTCCTTCATTTAAATCAGCTGGAGTATCGCCCACTTTTGCAACTTGTTTGCTATCCTTAATCCCTAACAATAACATTGCTTTATAAACCATATCAGGAAATGGACGACCGTTTTCAACTTCATCACTTGTTATGGTTAAATCAATTAATCCTCTTGATTCCCAATCCACACGTTTTAAAATAACGTCTGCAATTTTTCGGTCAAAACCAGTATCAATTGCGATTTTTATTTTTTGTTTTTTAAGTTTTCTAAAGGCTTCCGTTACACCTGAAATTTCTTTTACATTTGGAGAATTCTGATAAAACACAATCATTTTATTTACAAATGATTGATGTATTTTATCAATGTAATTATAGCTAACAAGTGTTTTATCAGATAACTTTTGTTCCAATAAGATTTTTATTGAAACAGGTTTTGGCATTCCCATTACGTCATTTATTTCTTCTTTAGAACAAGTAATTCCATCCTCAAACATTGCTTGTTGAAGAGCAATATTTACATAATCTTCATCATGAACGGTAGTTCCCGCCATATCCAAAACAATTAATTTAATTTCCATATTTTATTATTTAAAGATTTACTAATAATATAATTTAATACCATAAAAATAGATTATTATTTACTTATAGTATAAATTACTATAAAATGTTTACTAAAAATAATATTCTATTTACAAATAAGTAACATTTACTTAGATAATTCTGAGCGATGTTTTTTATTGAAATATAGGTATGACATTGTAAATAAAATAGCAACCAAAATAGAAACAACATAAGAAGAAATTCTAAAAAAATTGAAATAACTGATGTTGCCACTACCAAAATTTTTATAAAATAAAATAGCAACGCTACCAAAATATCCATAAAAATCAGCCATAGTAATCATGAAACTTGCAGTACTTACATATTTAAATGAAGCTATTAAACGTTCAAAAAAAATTGTATTGACAGGTATGTATGATATGTATAATCCCATACCTACCATGGTAACCCACCAAAATGAAGAAATAAGTCCCAATTCAAATAAAGATGTAGAGATCCCAATAAATAATGCACCTGAAATAGCAACGAGGTGAACAATTCTAAAAGCATTCATATTATTTCTTATCCAACGTAAAGCTGCCATAACGATTACTACGCTAATTCCAATTGGTATTTCGGTTTGTGTAAATATATTCGCACTCCTTCCAAATCCCAATTCTTTCCAAATTTCTGCAGAAAAATTATCTCTAAAATCTCGCAAAACAGTCAACAATAAATACGCCATTATAAAAAATATCAAGCCCCATCGAAATTCCTTTCTGAATTTTTTACGCTCATTTTTATTCATCGGTTTACGTAAGGTTTTTTGTTCTTGATCATCTTTGCCTGGTAAAGGTAATTGTTCGAGCATCCAAACTGACAAGATAAGTAGGGGTACAAATAATAAAGCAACCATAAATGGCATCCAAAACTCTGTAATACCTGAATTTAAAACATACTTACTAATTGTTTTAATAAATCCAGACGATATAATCATTGTTAAGGTTAAACCCATTACTAAAATATCTGTAATTTTTCTTCCTTCCAAATAGCTGTAAACTAAACCGAAAATCATTCCAATTGGTAAACCATTTAAAAACAAAAATATAATATTATATGGAGCGGGTACAATAGCAAATAAAAAAAGTGCAAAGCCTGAAGCCGTTATGAGTGCTAAAATTAATTTTGATCGACCTTTAGGAGTTATTTCAGATACAACTTTTATTCCTATTAGCTTTGAAACTGTATAACCAATTACTTGAGAAGTGATTAATAGTATTTTATAGTCAATTCCAAAAAACTGCATATCATCGAATTGTGCAACAGAAAACGCTTTACGAAAAGCATACATGCAGGTATATACAGAAAAAGCGGCTAATGTAGCGAAAATTGTAAACGTTGCGGAATTTGTACTTTTTAAATATGGAGTTAATTTTCCTGCCATAATTTAATAAATCAAACCATTTGGTGTTAAGGTTGCGTCGACCCAATTATTTTTATAAAGTGTTTTTAATTTTGAGATACCTGATTTTAATAGTAAATGAGAAGTATACTCAAAAGAATAATCAATTTCAGAGGGGTGATGTGAATCGCTATTAAGCACTAATGGAATTTTTAATTCATTTGCTATTTGAATTAATGACAGCGAAGGATAGGGTTCTTTAAGTTCTTTTTTGTAGATGGCGCGTGTATTAATTTCTAAAAAAGAATTTGACTTAGAGATTGCTTCTAAACAAGAAATGGATTGCGTTTTATAATGATTGGATTTAGAATCTAAAATAAAATTATGATTTCTGTCTTTATGCATTTTAATTTTATCTAAATGACCTATTATGGTTGGTTCAGATGTATCTAACATTTTTTTAAAAGCGTTAAAATACGAGGTGATCATTTCATCTTTATCGTTATCCCAAATTTCTTCTAAACCTTTTAAAAAGGTATTTGTCGAACCTTCTATTTCTATAAAATTACCATCACTATCTTTTTCTAAAAAATGAACCGAACAAATTGAATAATCTAATTTAATGTTATTTAAAAATTGACTGTTAACACCATTAACACCTTCAATAAAATCAATTTCCAAAGACGAATAAATTTCTATTTTATCCTGATATTTATCTTTCAGCAGCGTTAAATCATTTATATAACTTTCTAATTTTCCAATATCCATACTCCATTTATTTTTAAATGGCAAAGGCGCGTGAGATGAAAAACCAATAGACTTAATATTTTTATTAATTGCGGATAAAATGTACTCTTCAATAGTACCTTTTCCATCGCAATAGTTGTTATGACAATGATAATTAGTCCACACAAATAATTATTTTAGCTTAGTAAAACAACAATAGGCTCCGACATAGGAGCCTATTGTTGTTAGATTGAATATAATATTTATTTTTTTAATTGAATATTATTTTTTTTACTGCCGTTGAATTTGCATTTTTAATCTGCACGAAATATATACCTTTCGCAGAACCTTTTAAATGAACAGTTTCATGTATTGTGTTCCCCTCTTCTATTTTAACTTCTTCAACTATATTTCCTAAAACATCCATAACAATAATTATTGCATGATCTGCTTTTTGATTTAACGTAATATTAAATGTTCCATTAGTTGGGTTGGGATAAATACTCACAATATCAGAGATTGTATTTACATTAATTCCTGTTGCTGACAAACTATTAGTTGTAAATGAATAAGGTCCGCTAAATAGGCTAGTATTAGAAGCGCCACAAACACTACGAACGTAATATGAATATGCTGTGTTAGCACCTAAACCTGTTAAAGAATAGGAGTTAGATGAACATGAAACTGGAATACCAGCTCCTAATACAAAGCCAGGAAGTCCCCATTCAATTTCAAAATTGGATACTGAACCTCCATTCCAATTTAATAACGCTGAACTAGACGTAATATTAGTAGCGGATAAGGCAGAAGGTATTGCACAAATAGTTCCTGAAAAAACAAAAGGCCCAACCCAATAACTTTTTCCAGTTCCTGTGCAAGTATCTTGAACATACATATCATAAAATGTTGAACTTGATAAACCAGAAAATGTTTTAGGATTAGTAGTTGCATTTAAGGTCGTTGTTCCAGTTCCTAGAGGAAAACCTTGCAAACCCCACTGAATGTTCCATTTTGTTGCACCGCCAGTTGTCCAACCTACAGTAGCACTTGAAGGTGTATAACTAACTAAATTAATATTTGTAGGTGCATTACAAGAAACACCCATTTTAGTTCCTAAAATAAATTCTTTTCGCTTGTTTAATAAAGACTTAGTCATAGTGTGATTAACTGTATTTTGTAAAGCAAAATATTCACTCCAAAACTTACCTTCATTATTTATCCGATTAAATAATTTCAAGTTAGATTCTCCACTCATTGCGGTTGCAAAATTCGTATAATTATATTCAACATCGTATGAAATTGCATTGCTTGTATCTGTTGGAAAAACTCCGTAGTAATTAGCGTTAGAACTAAGGTTATTTAAGCTTAATGTAGAGTTTGGTATAGCCGTAACTCTATATAAATGAATGCCAGCTGTTGATGAAATATTCTTTACAGTAAAATCACCGTAGGCAGGGTTTGATATTTGAACTGTGCTTGTTCCGAAAGTAGCGGAATATTTATTAGAACTAAAATTACCGATAGATGCACCTGAATTGCACCATATTGCAGGTACACAACTTACTAATGTTCCAGTATTTGCACTTGGAGATAAATCTGGTAAAACAGTTCCTGATATTACATCGCAATTATAATAGGCATATAAATTTGTTTCAGTACCTGTTAGTTTTCTGCACATATTATCTCTAATTTCTTGTTGTGTTCTTACAGAAGTCCAAATTCTTACCTCATCCATTTTTCCACTATAACGAATATAAGATCCTGAATAAAAATAATTCCCTGTACCATCTTGACCTAATTTATAGGTATAGGAAGTAAGAAATGAACCAGTAAGAGTAGAGACATCTAAACTATCTTTTGCAACACCGTTTATGTATACTTTAAAGTATCCATTTTTTTTATAAGTTCCTGCAAAATGAAACCAATCTCTGCGATGAACATTTACTGGTACAGTTAAATCTTTTCGAGAATGGGTCGGATCTTTAAAGTTAAATTTCATATTCGTACCATTATCCTGAACATCAAATACTAATCCTGTATTTGAACCTGAAACCCAATTTTTATTACTAAAAAAAGCTGGATCGTCAACGACAGAACTTACTTTCATCCAACATTCAAAACTAAAATCAGCATTATTAATAGCTGTTAACCCACCTAAATCAACATGGTTTGAGCTTCCTATGTTTGAAGAAAAATCAAGGGCATTGCCAGAACCAACAGTATAAGTTTGTGCTACAAATTTGTAAGACAAAAAAATTGTAATTATTAAAATTAATTTCTTCATAAAGTTTTTTTTATTTATTGAACAATAATTTTATTTGTTTTTTCTTTGGTTCCAACTAAAAGAGTTAAGAAATAAGTTCCTTTTGGAATTCTAGAGAAATCAATATTTACTTTATTTTTAGTGATTGTTTGAATATCTCTTTTCGCTTCAATTATATTTCCAAATAAATCAGTAATACGGTAACTAACAGCTTCGTTATTTTCGTTTTCAAACCATATTGTACTTAAATCACTAACAGGATTAGGGAAATATTTATAATCAAATTCGAATTTGCTTTCTTTTTTTACATCTGTAACAGAACTAGTATATAAAGAATCTAACCAAGATTTACCATCTATTCCCCAAGCTGGATTTTTAGGATTACAACCAGTTCCACGAAATAAATGATCTAGTGCAGTTTCAGCGATATCTCTTTGTGATGGATTATATAAACCTAAAGCAGAGTTGTAATTTCCCATCGCATAACTGCCTGGGTCAACAATTGGACCCATTTGTTTTGGTAATACATTATTACCGCTACCTATCCACCAAATATTACGTTCAACATTTGAGTTACCGCCATGACCAGTTCCTGTTCCGCCGTGATCAGGAATTAATAATACAATCCAATCTTCACTTGCATAATTTGGGCGAGCTTTTAAGGCTGCAATTATACTTCCAACATGACCATCTACAGTTTGAATAGCAGTTATATAGGCCGGATTAGTTGGACTAAATCCGCTTGAATGTCCTGTTAAGTCGCATTCATCAAAATAGACAAACATAACATCTAGATTTGGGTTTGCTAATTGCGTTTGTGCTGCAGATACACTATTTGCGCCACAACCATCACAAACTTTAATTTTTTGATTCCAACCGTCGTTGTAGACATTATCACTCATTGGTGCCCATTGTACAATTTGTACTGCATACAAACTAGGTAAACACGTTTTTGCACGAGTTGGAAAGTATGGATAAGTATTATATTGACTTCCTGAATATGAATTACTTGTGACACCATGTTTTGGATATTCAACACCTGTCATAATTGTTGACCAAGACGGACCTGAAACAGTAATTCCTGTATGCCATGTGTTAAATGCAGAAAAACCAGTAGCAACTAAATTATCAATGTTAGGTGTATTGGCAACTTGTAAAGCATCTGCTCTAACACCATCTATTCCAATTATAAGTACTTTTCTGGGCTGAGAGGCAACTAAAGCTGATGTTGCAAAAGCTAAAAGTAAAAATGTAAAGATTGTTTTCATAGGGTATGATAATTAAAAGATTATATTTCAAATGTATTATAAGTAAAATTTTCATCAAAAAGGTTAGTATTACTAAATAGTAAACTTTTTAATCGTTTATAAATTATATGTTAAATTTTGGACGTGTTTTAATTCACATAACAAAAAAAATTAAAAAAAACATAATACCAAAAAAAACCTACTTGATATATTCAAGTAGGTTTTTAGATTATCATTTTTATTTATTGTTTAACTAATTTTCCAAACTTTATCAAACTCTCGTCATTCAAAATCTTAAATAGATAAATGCCATTTGAAAGAGCTGAAATATCTATTATATTGAGTTCATCCGATAATTGTTTTACTCCAATTAATTTACCAATTGCATCATAAATTTCTAATGTTGACTTTTTTGCTATATTAAATGGAATTGAAACATTTATAATACCGTTATTTGGATTTGGATAAACACTAATAGCATTGGAAATTAAATCATCAATACCTGTACAAGTGCTAACATTAACAGTTACAATAGCAGAAGCACTGCATGCAACATTTACTGTATAGGTAGTTGTAATTGTTGGCGAAACAGAAGTTGTCATAGACGTAGCTCCTGTATTCCAAGTATAACTTGCAGCAGAAGTTGAAGCTGTTAATAATGCTGAACTTCCTAAACAAATAAGTGTGTTAGATGCAAATGCGGCAACTGTAGGAATTGGACTTACAGAAATTGAATACAAAGTAGTGTTTGTAATGCCACAATTACTGGCTGACACAGAATATACTGTTGAAGCTATTGGTGAAACAGTTAAAGGATTAGTAGAACCTAAACCTGTCCAAGAAAAGGTTGAAGCTCCACTTGCAGTTAATGTAACCGAAGATCCAGCACATATTGCAGGTGTTCCTGAAACTGTGATTGTTGGTATGGAATAGATTACATTCATATCAAAACCACCTCCTTGAGCTGAACCATCTGATGTAAATTGAACTGTAATGATTTGGCCAGGCAAACTACTAAATGGAGTAATAGTTCCACCACCATTATTTGAATACGTATATAATAAAGTACCAGTTGTTCCAGCACCTGTATAAATTTTTAAGTAATCCCAATTGGTTTCAATATAGGAGTGAATACCTGAAATATTTATTATTCCATTACCGCTATTATTCAATACTGTAAATCCATTACAATTTGCTGCATAGTCGCCTAAAGCACCTCCATTATCATATAATTTAGTATTAGTTCCGCATGCAACTGTATTAGAGCCTGTTACAGGTAGCGTATTTGTTGCCATTGATGGCAAAGGACCAGTTGAAAAAGTAAAAGGACCAACCCAATAACTTTTGCCAGAACCTAAACATGTGTCTTGCACATAAATATCATAATAAGTAGCACTTGAAGGACTAGACAACGTAATTGGATTACTGCTTGCATTTAATATTTTATTACCAGTTCCCAAGGAGAATCCGGGTAAACCCCACTGAACGTTCCAGTTTGCAGATCCACCAGTTGTCCAACCAATTGATGCACTCGTAGCTGTATTGCCAACTAAATTTATATTTGATGGAGCATTGCAACTGACACCCGATTTAGTTCCTAAAATAAATTCTTTTCTTTTCTTTAAAAATGATTTTGTAATGGTATGACTTGTTGTATTTTGTATAGCAAAATTATCACTCCAAAACATACCGTCGTTTTTAACACGATTAAATAATTTTAAATTTGGCTCACCACTCATAGCTGTAGTAAAATTGGTATAATTATATTCAACATTATAAGACACGGCATAATTAGTATCTGTAACAAAAACACCATAATAATTATTATTAGAGGCTAAGTTGTTTAAACCCAAAGTATAATTTGGCAAAGCTGTTACTCTGTACAAATGAATACCAGCAGTATTCGAAATATTTTTCACAGTAAAGTCACCATATGTTGGATTTGAAATTTGCAATGTACTTGTGCCATAACTTGTTGCATACATATTAGTACTTGTATTACCAATAGGTGCGCCTGAAGGAGACCAAATTGAAGATATTGTGTTTACTAAAGTTCCTGTATTTACACTTGATGTTAAATCGGTTAAAGATACACCTGAAGCTAAATCGCAATTATAATAGGCATATAAATTTGGTTCAGTACCTGTTAATTTTCTACACATGTTATCTCTAATTTCTTGTTGTGTTCTTACAGTTGTCCAAATTCTTACCTCATCCATTTTACCATTATAACGAGGGTTTGTGCCTGAATATGTATAATTCCCTGTTCCATCTTGGCCTAATTTGTAGGTGTAGGTTGAAAGAAAAGAACCTGTTAAAGACGATACGTTAACACTGTCTTTTGATACACCATTAATATAAACTTTAAAGTATCCTGTTTTATTAAAAGTTCCCGCTAAATGAAACCAATCTCTGAGATGTTCATTAACAGCAACAGTTAAATCTTTACGAGGGTTAGTTGCATCTTTAAAATTAAATTTCATATTTGTTCCATTATCCTGAACATCAAAAGCTAAACCTGTATTTGCTCCAGATGCCCAATTCTTATTGCTAAAAAAAGCTGGGTCATCTGTTACAGAATTTACTTTCATCCAACATTCAAAGGTAAAATTAGCATTGTTAATAGCTGTTAAACCTCCTAAATCAACATGGTTAGCACTACCAATATTGGAAGAAAAATCAAGAGCATTACCTGAACCAACGGTAAAGGTTTGACCGAAAGCAACCGTTGTGATAAAGGCTGCAAATACTACTAAAAAGTGTGTTTTCATAATGTTTGTTGTTTAAATATTTATGCAACAAATTTATTGTTAGTAATTTTTATAACTAAAAGATTAATATTACTAAATAGTAAACTAAGCGACTTTTGTATAAATAATATGTTATTATTTCGAAGCGTTAAATTTACAATTCGAAGCGAATTCCAATTTGTCCTTTAATGCGATAATATTCATTAGAGGTAATGCGCCATGTTTTTCCTATATATTTTCTATCTGGTGCATTTAGAATATTGTTTAATTCTATATAGCTTGTAAAGTGCTTATTAATTCTATACGAGAATTGATAATCAAGACTATAGTATTCATTTATGAACGTATCAAAATCTGAATCCTTATGTAAAAGTTCTGATCCGTTAAGACTGGATAAATTTAATTCACTTAAATAACGACCGTTATATAATAAAGCTAGACGTGTATCTATTTTTTTATAATCATAATATAAAGTTATACCATATAACAGGGGTGTTTGCTCTGTCATTTGCTGTGCTTGTGGTCTACCCGGCACCTTCATTCTTGAATATGAATATGTAATATTAGAATTAATCCCAAAACCGCTCCACGCTCCTTTAAAAAAATCAAACTTTCTGTTTAATAGTAATTCAAAACCTGCAAGCCATGAATCAGGAGCATTATCAAACGTTTTTAAAGTAATTCCTGTATTAGATTCCACATTAGCAGTTGATACAGCGAAAATATGATCTTTAATTTTTTTATAATAAGCTCCAATAGAAAACATCCCTTTTGTCCCCCAATAATAATCGTAACTAAGATCTAGATTAAATGAAAACACAGGTTTTAACTTTGGATTACCTGCAGTGTTTTTTAATTCATTGTATCGCAAAACAGCACTGCCTGGTTTTGTTTCTTCAAAATTTGGACGGTGCATAGTTCTCGAAGTAGCGAAACGAATTACAGAATGAGGATTAACATTGAAAACTAAATTTAATGATGGCAAGAAACCAGTATAATTTTTATGAGTATACCGTTTTTCGGGAATTTGGTAAGAAACCATTAAAACGCTATCGAAACTCTGAAAATTACTGATTGTGTCTGCTGTTTCATGAAGCACTGTATTTTCAATTCTTAGCCCACCAAGCATAGCCATTTTTTTTGAAGCGTAAGTGACCATTGCATATCCAGAACTTTGATTTTCCGTATAACTATAACTTGAACCAACCCATTGTTTATAATCGTAATTATATTGATTCATATAATATTCGCGAAGTAAATTTTGATGATTAGGTATAAAATCAATCATAGCTTGATTAGTTAAAAACGGTAAAAAAACATCCTGGTAGTTTGCGCCTTGTTCTTTTAAAAAAGTGGTGGGATTATTAGTGAAATCGTTAGTTGGTAAATCACTTAATAAAAAAGCATTATTATTGCCTGGAAGACTATAATTTTGCAACCATTGGTGTTTGGAAATATTTCTATAACCTACTTTATTTCTAAATTTCGCGCCAACCTTTAATTTTATTTTAGCGTTCAATTGGTATTCAGCATCTGTTTGTGCAACGATTGCATCTCGCTCTTTAGTGCGATTGGTTTCAGTATAGCTATTGCTAAATCCCATTGTTTCTGCAGTTAATAAATCCGTAAAATGGGCTTGAATATTATTTGGATTATCTCCATTGCCATATGGATTATCAGCACCAATTAATTTTATATAATTTACATCTGGATTGTTGGCATCTATTATATTTCCAAATTTATCAACAGCTGAAAAATCAGTAAAATTGATATTGTTTTTGCTTAAAAATTCCGTCACTAAAAAACCATTACGAAGGTCATTTTTAGAGTTAAATGGAAATGCACCATAATTAAATGAATTATCATAAGCCGCAATTTTGCTATTAATTTTCAAACGTTTAATAGGCACTATTTCAATAAAAAAATTAGCTCCAAATATGCGTCTTTCTAATATACCATGGGCGTTTTGTAAACGAATTCGACGACCGTCATCATCAATCCAATTAAAGCTTTGTTTCTTCATGTATTTATCATCTGTCATATTTCCTAAAAAACCATTGGTTCCAAGTTTTACTTTCGTATTTAGTTTATATTCTAAACAAAAATTCCCACCCGTAGTAGCTCTTACTCCATCAAAGCGTCTTAATTCTAAACGATTAACGCCGTGATTTAAATTTGAATTATATATTACTTTTATGGCATCGGTTGCATAATTGCGCGAATAATAAGAGAAGTTGGTAATAAAACTCCATTTTTTATTTTTTGAAACATCCCCACACATTAATTTAAAATTACCTGTTGGTTTTTTTGCTAAAAAATTATATCCACCGGCAAAATCAAATTCTAATACACGCTCAAATGGAGCAGGACGAGTTAAAAAGTTAATGCTACCTCCAATATTATCTGATTCCATATCAGGTGTAATTGATCTTGCTTCAATAACTTCATCTACCAAATCTGATGGAAAGGCTTCAAACTCGAATGAACGCGTTGTATTATCTTCACAAGCAACAGGTAACCTGTCGCCATTAACAATTATGGCGCTCCAATCACTTGGTGTTCCGCGAAGAGATACCATGCTATTTTCACCATGGTTTCTTTGCACAGCTATACTTGGTAAACGCGCAGCAATATCAGCCGCATTTTTCACTGGTAATTTATTTATTTCCTCAGAAGATTTAATAGTTACTATTTGAATACTGTTTTTAGTTTTATTAATTGATCTAGCCTCGTTGCTAAGCTGTCGAGTAATCACTTCTATTTCATTTAAGGCTTGTTCAAAATGTAATTGAACAGAAAAAGAATTAACAGTTTCTGAATCAACCGTTATTGGAACTTGCATTTTTTTATATCCTAAAGCCAAGATTTTTAAATCATAATGACCGATTGGTACATTATATAAATTAAACTCACCATTTTCATCAGTAAGCGCATAAGATTTTAAGATTTCAATTCCAACAGTTACTCCAGGAAGGACTCCAAATGTATCAACAACAGTGCCGCTAAGCGTAATTTTTTTCTGAGATAAAAGATTAAAACTTATTAAAATGAAAAATAAAAGCGTGACTTTATTAAAATAGTTATTAGTTTTCATGACTATTTTTTATTTTATTAAATATCAATTCGAAAACCGATTTGTGCTCTTGCACGATAATACTCTGTTCTCAAAGCTCTCCAATCTAATCCAATAAATTTTCGTTCAGGATAATTTAACATATTGTTGGCTTCAAAATAAATTGTGTATATTTTTTTAAACGAATACGCAAATTGAAAGTCTAGATTATAATATTTATTCATAAATACATCGTAATCAGTATCTGTATGAAGAAGACCACCTCCAACTAAAGAAGTAAGATTCAAATCGATTAAATGTTTGCCCACATAATTAATAGCTAATCTTGAGTTAAATCCCTTTTTTTCATAAATCAATGCGATGTTATATAATAAAGGCGTTTGCTCTGTCATTTTCTGAGCGTTGGGTCTACCTGGTACTTTCATTCTGGAATCTGAAATTGTAATATTTGAGTTGATTCCAAAACCATTAAAAAAGCCAGGCAAAAAATCAAACTTTCTTATAAATGTCGCTTCGATTCCGTATACTTTTGCACGATCAGCATTTTGATATCGTTTGATAGTAATTCCTGTTTCGGGATCAAAATCCGAAGTATTTACACCAAAAATATGATTATAAACATCTTTGTAATAGGCACCTATAGACCACATCCCTTTGCCCGCTATAAAGTGTTCGTAGCATAAATCATAATTATAAGCATAAGTTGGTTGTAGATTTGGATTACCAAAAATATTAACTAATTCGTTATATTTAATCACTGCCGATCCTGGCTTTGTTTGCTCAAAGTTCGGTCGTTTCATTGATTGAAAAAATGCCGCACGTAAATTATCATTACCAGTCAATCGATAAGTGAAATTAATTGACGGTAAATAAGCATTGTAATTTTTATTGGTATACCGCTCCTCTTCTATATTGTAATAACTTCCGGTATTAACATCAAAATATATTTTATCAGTAAGCGTATCCGATATTTGAGTTAGTTTTGTGTTTTCATATCTAAATCCTGCTATGATATTTACTTTATTGGTATTATATTCAGTTAAAAAATAAGTTGCAAACTGAGTTTCAGTATATTTATATTTTGAACCCACCCAAAGTTTATATTCTTGATTTTCTTTATTCATGAATTTTTCACGCAATGAATCCTTATTATCAATTAAAAAATTATTCAAATCATTAGGAGCTATAAATGGGTAAAATTGATCTTGATAATTAGAACCTAATTCTTTTAAAAAACCACCAGGGGTTTGACTGAAATTTACATTTGAAAAATTTGTAAGTATAAATGGTTGATTGTGGCCAGGAATTGAATAATCTTTAAACCATTCATGTTTAGAAATATATCTTGAACCTATTTTTTTTCTATACTTTGACCCAACTTTAAATTTAAGGGAATTAGTAAGTTTATACTCCCAATCTAACTGACCAACAATGGCATCACGTTCCTTCGTATTATTAATTTCGGTATAAGATTGATAATATTCAAAATCTTTTGCTTCTAATGACTTTCCAAATATGGTATTAAATTTCGGTTGTATATTTAGAGGATTATCACCATTTCCATATGGATCATCTTTACCAATTAATTTAACAGGAAAAGCTGCTTCGCCTGGTTGCAATGGTTGTCCTTCTTGATTAACTGTTGCTAAATCTGTGAATTGTAACAAAGGACTAATAAACTCCATAACGTAATAACCGTTTCGAACATCATCCTTTTTATAAGGAACATTACCATACCAAAATTCATTTTCATAATGAGCTGCCCGAACTTTGATTTTCATTTTTTGTGAAATATCATATTCTGAATAAATATCTGCGCCCCATAATTTACGATTTAATTTACCATGAATATTTTGCAAACGAATACGAGAACCTGATCCATCATACCAATTATAACTTTGTTTTTTTTGGTATTTATCATCAGTCATGTAACTAAACAAGACATGTGAACCAATTTTTAATTTCTTATTTATTCTATATTCTATGGCTCCATTCAAAGCTGTATTTAAACGATTACCATCATATCGTTTCAATTCGTATCGATTTAAACCATGATTGAAATTATTTCCATAAATTACTTTATAAGCATCTGTCGCGTAATATCTACTAAAAGATGAACCATTGATGACAAAACTAAACTTATTATTTTTACTAATATCTCCAAACAAAAAATTTAAAGTACCTGTAGGTTTTTGTGCCAATGGATTATAACCACTAGCTACATTTAATTTAAATGTTCTTTTAGTTACAACGGCTCTCGATAAAAAATTTATACTACCTCCAATATTATCAGATTCCATATCCGGCGTAGAACTTTTTGAAACAATGACGTAATCAATCATATCTGAAGGTAAAATTTGAAATTCAAAAGATCGTGTTGTGTTCTCTTCATCGGCAACTGGAAGTCTGTCTCCATTTAAAAATGTTGCAGTCCAATCCATAGGAGTTCCTCTCAATGAGATCATACTACCTTCGCCCTTACTTCTCATTACTGAAGCTCCTGGTATCCTAGCTACGACATCGGCAGCATTTTTGTTAGGTAATTTTGCGATTCCTTCTGCTGAAACGATACTAACCACATTTGTGGAATTTTTTATCATATTAATAGCTTTATTTTCCGAGTTTCGCATTTCAGCATTAACGAGCACCTCTTGAACTTGATTAAGGTCTTTTAATACGACTTTACCAATTTCTGTTACTTCACCATCACGAATCACTATTGGCTTTACAACCTTAGTATAACCTAAAACAAATATTTGCAAAGTATAAGTTCCCGCAGGGATTTTATCTAAATAAAAAAAACCATTATAATCTGAGATGGTGTGGAACTTAGTGTTTTCCAATAAAACAATTGCACTGGGAATAGAACCATTTAAATCATTTACCTCACCCTTTAAAACACTAGTTTGTGATTTTAAGAGCAAATTCGCAAAGACAAAAAATAAAATAAAATACTTTTTTTTCATATAAAGTTAATTTTTAAAATTAAATCTTTAAAAATATACTTATACTATATTTATTGTTATATAATGTTTAAATATTCAACTGTTTGCTGTATTTTATTTAACAATTATAATTTTTTAGGCTGAAAATTAACGTTTAATTCCTTTAAATTATAAATTTAGGTCGTTTTCTCAAAAATCAAAAGTTTACAAATACTAAAAAAATGTAGATATTTGAACAAATTATGAAAATGAAAAGAGATTCTTTAAGTGCTGTTGGTAAAACCATCAAGCGAATAAGAAAAGAAAACAAAATGAGTTTAAAAGAAGTTGCTGAAAAAAGTAATGTTACAGCCGGCCTTTTATCAAAAATAGAAAATTTTAGAGCAATTCCATCTTTGCCTGTATTACAAAGTATTTCTTTAGCATTAGATGTCAATTTAGTTGACTTAGTTAGAGAAGTAAATACTAGTGAAGGTTCCCCCTATTTGCTTATTAAAAAAGGAGAAGGGGAAATTGAAGAACGTGATGATTCAATCGGCGTAAGTTATGAATTACTGATTACTAATTCAATATCTAACTCTTATTTAAGAACAGTTTTGGTTTCGGTCAATCCTGGAGTTTATAGAGAACAAGTTGTGACAGATTGTTGGGAAATTGATTATATCTTATCGGGAGAAATTACATACAAAATATCAGATGAAACAGTAATATTAAAAGAAGGCGATATTATATCATATGATGGCAATTTTCCTCATAGTATGGAAAACAAATCTACACATTCTGCAAAAATGATTGCCCTTTATTTCATGAAAACTAATGTTTAATAATTTTAAATCATTATTTCGCGTGTAAATTAAAGAGCTTTAATATAAATGAAAATCAAATTATTTTAAAGAAATACCATGTTTTAAATAAGTGCTTTAAATACAATAATACATTAAGACTTTCACAGAATGAGTTAAAAAAAATGTCGGTGATTTATACAAAAGAATTAAAAAACAATAACTATAATAAATGTTTTTCATTCAATCCGAAAAATTTCATAAATTTGAAACGGAAAGTATGTTTTTGAGGTTTTTTAAGCTTATCACAAGACCACAAAATTGAAAGTTATCAACAGGTAAAGTTTTGCTTTTTATATCAAACTAATTCATCATTTTACACGCTCATATCTTGATGGATACTGTAACAAAAGTTTGTAACAGTCGCTCTGAAAGTATTGGTATTATTGAATTTTCAAATGTTGTATCGCGGCGAATGTAATTTTTAGCACTAAAATATCATTTTTTGTTTCTATGTTTTTTTATGATTTTAAAATGCGAATCAGATCGTTATTTAAATAAAAAACTTCCTTACCATCCTGATGAGAAGATAAGATTCCTAATTGAGTTAGTTCAAACATATATTTTGTTAATGTAGTTCTACTTCTAACATTTAATAATGCACCAATTACTTTTGGTTTAATATAAGGTTGAGAAAACAACAATTGATTTAATTCCAAACTATACCATTTAAGTTTTTGTTTTGCATGTGAATGGGTTGCCTCCATTTGATCCAATATCTCATCAATAATTTGGTTCGTTTCAATTGATGTTACTTCAACAGCAGTTAACATATAATTCAACCAAGGTTTCCATGAATTTCGATTAGTTACACCAGCAAGGTGTGCATAGTAATCATCTTTATTATTAAGAATGTATTTACTTAAAAATAAAACAGGATGTGACAACAATTCTTGTTGAACAAGATAAATTAAATTTAAAATTCTTCCTGTTCGTCCATTACCATCTGTAAATGGATGAATGGCTTCAAATTGATAATGACCCAAAATCATCTTTAATAATGGATCAATAGGATGTTTTTTATGATCATTTAAAAAATCAGTTAAGTTTTTTAATTTTTTCTCTACTATTCCATTTCCACGAGGTGGAGTGTAAATAATTTCTCCAGGTTTAATATCACTCTGCCCTCTTTTAATTACAACTTGCGACTGCGGGGGGCGAATACCTTGACGAGTATTTTTTATTTGTTGAAACACTTTAACGATTGTTTTTTGATCTAGTTTATTATTTTCTTTTATAGAATGATACCCTTTCCATAATGCTTCTCTATATCTTAAAACTTCTTTTGTCGCCAAATTAGAAGCATCTTCACGAATAGTATCTGAAACTGCTTTATAAAGTTCGTCATCCGTTGTGAAAATATTTTCGATCGCTGTTGATGTTTGAGCTTCTTGCAATGTTATTGTGTTCACTAACATCGTGGGGTTTGGCATTCGCATTATATTTCTATTTAGCTCTGCTAAGGCCCTTGAGGCAATTCCCCACTTTAACAATATATCTTTATCAAATATGATGTCAGATGGTGGTAAGTCTGGCAATTCATTATATGGTATATTTCTATCGAATTTCTTCATTTTTTTATATGTCCATTATTTAGTTTAAAATGAACATATAGCAAATATATGTCCAAATATGGACAAAAACAAGCTATATGTCCAATATTTTATAAAATATGGACATATAGTGATTTCATGTTCATTTTTAGCTAAAAACTATACCTGACAAGTTTCTCATGTAAAGTTTTTATACATGAAAAAATACGCTCTTTTTCAGAGGAAACTTTAAATTCTTAAATATTGCTTTAATACACTTATTTTATTTAGATCTTCAATAAATGAATTTGAAAAAATATCAGTAGTTTTCACAGAACTTGTATTTATTGACAATTCAAAGGAATACTAATAAAAAAAAGCAGAAGATTTCTCTTCTGCTTTTTTTGTTATTAATTAGTTATTTAATTTTAGTTCTTAATCAACTTAATGGTTTGTTGTTTACCATCTTGTTGTAAGTTCATAAAATATAAACCGTTATTCTGGTTTTTAAGATTGATTGTTTGTTTACCCGCTAATGCTGTTTCAGTTAAAATAACTTGACCTAAGGCATTGGTAATGGTTACTTGAGTTGCTGCATTTAAATCCAATGTTACTAATCCAGTTGTTGGATTTGGATATACATTGATGTTTAATTTACTTGAGAAAATATCCCATATTATGGTTTTATAACATCGCTTATGTGAAGCCTTAAAGCACTCAAAACCTCTAAATATTTCATAAAAGAGTTCAAAAAAATATCGGTTTTTTCTACTAATAACTTTAATCTATCAGATTTAAATTTATTATTAAAAAGGTTTTGTAGGAATACAAAACCTTTTTGCTTTGCTATCCACTCATCTCAGTTTTCTCACACTTTATTTTTTTTAACGGTACATGATGTTCATTTATTAATATCATTTAATTAAAAAGCAAGCTTATTTAATGTATCGAATTGAAAAATTTAATGAAAAAACATATCGTTTTGTTTAACTATTTATTCAAAAGATTAAACGCAACTCACTGTTTTTCAATGTTTAAAAATAAAATAAATATTTTATTAAATTTTTATTTAGGTATCACTAATAATAAATTCCAACACATTCTAATTTACACTTTAGATTAACTAAATAATTACACTAATGTGTATTCACTTTTAATCGTTTAATGCTAAATAAAAATAAACATGGTAAAAAAGCTTATTAAATATATAGAAAACAAAACATGATTTTTGTCATATAAAAGCCTACATAACTTGTAATGATCACATTTCCTCGTAGTTTTGCGCCTCATTTTTTAAATATATACAAAAAAAAATCATAATTAAGTTATCAATAAAAAATTAAATCAAATAAATTATAATATATAATACAACATGATGATAGCAAAAACAACAGCCTTTTTAGTTTTGGTTTTTTTAGTTAATTACAGTAGCTATGGGAACTTAAAATTAAAAAATTCAACAGAAAGTATCAATTGCGAAAATCCATTTAACGTTGCTAAAAAAAAACAACAAATAGAATTTGGAACAAGTTTAAGTATAAGAGTCATTAATTCAACAGAGGCAGTTGCTGCTTGGCAAATAGAAAGTAATGCAGGGATAGAAAAAACGGGTAATGGAAATTCTACCGAGCCATTCTTGTTTTCAAAACCAGGCAACTATAAAATTATTTTCAGTATTCCGGCATCGGTTGAGCATACCACACATGCAGATACTGCTTTTGTAACGGTCCTTCCTATTAAAATGATTATTCATACAGAAAAAGCAAAACTAAGTGGCACGCCCATTGTAAATCAACCCATGAATGGCATGTCCTTAATAATTCCAATTGAAATTTTATCCTACAAAAGTGAAACGGCACAATTTGGACCGTGCTCGACTAATTCAACAGGTATAGATGGCATAACAGCTTCGTTCTCTAAAACTGTCACATTAAAACCAGGCATGCATGACTTACAATTCGACATATCAGGAACCCCAAATACCGCTGGACCAATTCAAATTGGCTTTTTTAATTTCTTAGGAGAAGGCTTTTTTTATAATTTTTTAATATCAACTACTCAATAAATACATCAATGAAATTTATTTTATCCATTTCAAAAGTTGTCTTACTATTTTTGATTGTCTCATCATCAAAAATCGCATTTTCTCAATCGGCTTGTATTTCTGGTAGGATTTATGATCAGATGCAATCTGGATTTCACACAACCATTGCTACCCTGCCAAACGGAAGTTTTAGCGCGTGGGGAGAATTAATTCCCGCATCTGGAACAGGAAATCAATTAGTTCCTATTAGTTTAACCCCAGCCAATGGTTACAACTATACAGGTATACCTTTGTTCGTTAGCTTAGGTAGTAATACATCTAATACCATGCAAGCATTTTTAATGTCATCTACTGGCTTATACGCTTGGGGTAAAGAAGGTGTTGTCGTGCCAAATTCAGTTACCACAAGTAGTTCTTTTCAATCCATCAACATGCCACCAAGTGTAACACCAGCACAAATAAAAGCTATGTTGGCAACAGAAAAGGCGCTAACATTACACACGACAACAGGTGAAATTTGGGTATGTAGCACGGTTGCCGAAATGCATGGTGCAGGATCAACAGCGCCAACATCTTCTACAAATTATTGGACAAGAGTAACAACTAGTGCGTTAGGAAATCCGGTATTAACAAATGTGGTGGATTACAGAATTTCTCCAAGAGGTGGTATCGCTTACACCTCAGGAGGTACATGGTACACTTGGGGCTCAATGTGTTACACAGGAAATGGAGTTGCTACTGCCGTTTTACAAAACAGAGCGACACCCATGACAGCTCCATTTGTAGGCGCACCTAAAATGATTGCTATAACAAGCGATGCTACAGAACCTTCTTATTTCGCCTTAAACTCCTCAAACAAAAAAATTTACGCCTTAGGTAACAATACTTATGGCCAATTAGGTCAGAATAACACAACGGACCAAATAGGTTGGGTTATCGTTAAAAACGAAATTGGTACAGGTGATTTAAATAACGTTGTTTTTATTTCAGCCAATGATCAAGATGGTAGAGGTTCAGAAGGAGCTGCTGGATGTATTACGTCAGACGACCACTTGTATTTATGGGGAAGTAATAGCGGAACAGGTATGATTGGTGCCCCATCAACATCTCCAACAGTTTTACTACCAAGGCATCCTGACGGTTATTCATTTGGAGTGGATTTCCCGATTTATGTGGAAGTTGGAGGTCACACAACAGGCTACCTAAGAGAATGTGCTGATAGGTATTGTTATGTAGGTCATAAAATCAATGGATCCATGGGCGACAATGTTTCTACTGGCGGTTTTATTAATTTATTTGACTGTGCTAACACACCGCAAGCCCTTATTTGTAATGCAAGTTCATACGATAGCGGCGATGCTCCGTTATCATTTGAAAGCACAGCACCAGCCGCTCACTATTACAAATGTCCTGCAGGCATTCAATTAGGAGCACTTACACCAAATTCTAATAACTTAAGTCCAGTAAATGTTTTAGCTGGTGCGGACAATATGACAACTAATGGTGATGGGTCGGAAGAAGATGGAATTGGCTCGTTAGCAACCTATACAGGTAGCAGTTCTTATAGCTTTACCTTTACCGCACAAAATACAACTACATTAACAGGAAATATTTATAGCTGGGTTGATTGGAACGGAAATGGTGTTTTTGAAGCAACAGAATTTAAATCAACGACTATTGCAGCTGGTGTAAGTTCACAAACATTTACGTTTACATGGACTAGTCTTTCTGGTGTTGTATGTGGAAAAAAATACCTTCGTTTAAGAGCTACGAATGATGCCTTAATCGATAATGTTTCTTCAACCTCTATAGATGATAGAAGTATCGGTATTGCCAGTAGTGGGGAAATAGAAGATTATTTCATCAATGCAACGATATCAATCTCTGCTGGAACCGATCAAAGTATTGCGTGTCTACCTTTAGCAACTCTTAGTGCAACAATGAGCGCGATAGGAACTGGTTCTTGGACATCTAGTACAACAAATCCTGGAACAGCTGTTATTAATTCAGTTAGTTCAACAAATTCATCAATATCGAACTTTTCAGCAAATGGAATTTATAAATTTATTTGGACAAGTGGTGCTTGTTCAGATTCAGTTGCGATAACCATTACAGGCGGTATTTCTCCTACCTTAACAACGAGTTCAAGTTCAACTGTACTATGCTCAGGTAACACAGGAACGTTAACTGCAAGTGGATTATCAACATATACATGGAGTCCAGGAAGTTTTTCCGGAACCTCTTACATTATTAATCCATTATCTACAACTATTTATACGGTTGTAGGAACAACCACAGTTGGTTGTACTGCAACTAATACAGTAGCCATATCTGTAAATGCAAAACCAACCTTATCAATAACATCTGGTTCAAGTTCAATTTGTTTTGGTGGTTCAACCTCACTAACAGCAGCCGGTGGAACAAGTTATAATTGGAACACGGGCTCAACTGCGACATCTATAGTTGTTTCGCCAACTACCGCAGCTATTTATACAGTAACAGGAACCAATGGATTAGGATGTTCGAATACTCAAACAACAAGTGTTCAAGTTAATTCATTGCCTTCTATCTCTGCAAGTTCATCCTCTTCGGCTATTTGTAATGGATCATCAGCTACATTAACCGCAAGTGGAGGATCAACCTACAGTTGGAATACTGGTGCTACCTCTGCTACTATAACAGCTTCTCCATCTTCAACTACAATTTATACTGTAACAGGAACCAATGTATTAGGTTGTTCCAATATGCAAACGATAAGCTTACCAGTAAATGCCTTACCAATCATTAATGCCAATTCATCTTCTGCATCTATTTGTGGAGGATCAACAGCCACTTTAACAGCTACAGGAGGAAACAGCTATAGTTGGAATACTGGGGCAACAACAGCGGCAACTAGTGTTTCTCCATCAACTTCAACAACCTATACAGTAACGGGAACTAACGCTTCAGGATGTACTAATACACAAACCGTTAGTATATCTATAAATGCAACTCCAAACATTACAGCAACCTCTTCTTCAGCTAATATTTGTTCTGGAGCAACAGCTTCATTAACTGGAACAGGAGCTTTTACTTATACATGGAATCCAGGATCATCTGTTGGAGGTATTTATAATGTAACACCTTCTGCAACTACAATTTATACGGTGAGTGGAACAAGTGTTGCTGGATGTTCAAATACACAAACCATATCTTTAACCGTTAATACAACACCAACAATTAACGCTGTGTCTTCTTCAACAGCTATCTGTTCTGGAAACACAACAACCTTAACTGGATCAGGTGCTACAACTTACGCATGGAGTCCGGGTGCATTAGTAGGTACAGCCGTTTCTGTAAATCCTAGTACTTCAACAATTTATACCTTAACAGGAACAAGTTCAGGCTGTAATAATACTCAAACCATTAGTATCACTGTCAATATTACACCAACGGTAAATGCCGTTGGCTCATCATCAGCTATTTGTTCTGGTGCCTCTGCTACACTAACTGGTTCAGGCGCTTCAACATACAATTGGATTCCAGGTGGAAGCTCTAGTTCGGCTATTACCGTAAATCCATCAACGACCACTATTTACACATTAACTGGTATTGGATCTACAGGATGTGTTAACACGAAAACGGTAAGTTTAACTATTAATACGATTCCAACGGTTAGTGCTACTTCTACTTCAGCATCTGTTTGTTCTGGATCAGCAGCAACCTTAACTGGTTCTGGTGCTTCAACGTATACATGGAATCCAGGTAGTTTAACAGGAACTTCGGTTGTTGTTAATCCAACATCTACAACCCTATATACAGTATTAGGATCTAGTGCTGCTGGTTGTTTAAATACTCAAACCATTAGCATAACGGCAAATTCTATTCCTATTTTAACTTTAACAGCAACTTCAAATACGGTTTGTTTGAATAATGCTACAACATTATCTGCAGCTGGAGCATCTTCTTATACATGGAATCCAGGTGCCTTAACAAGCTCGAGTATAACCCGAACCATCACGGCCGCAACCATATACACCGTGAACTGTTTAAGTATAGAGGGTTGCAGCAGCTTAGCAACTATTTTAATTAGTTTGAATAATTGTCCAACTGCTGTAAATGATGCAACTAATACGATAGCAAACACGGTTGTTATTGCAAATGCATCTACTAATGATGGTGGAACAGTAGGTGGTACTTTTACTGTTGGTGCACCAACGATTGGATCAGGATCAATAACCATGAATCCTGCAACTGGACAATATTCTTATACACCAGCATTAGGTTATTCAGGAGTTACAACATCATCCTATACCTTATGTAACGGTTCTCCAATTGTATGTTCTACAGCTGTGATTACAGTTACTGTATTTCCTGCCTTAGTCGCTAATCCAGATATCATTGCTACAACACCAGCGGTAGCAACTACTGGTTCGTTAACACTAAATGATTTAGGTTACGTAGTCGGTGCAACTTACACTGTGAGTTTAACTCAACCATCTGCAAGTACAGGCACTATAATTATTAATCCTGCTACTGGCCAATATACATTTACACCCAACGCTTTATTTACAGGATCGGCTACAACAACTTACACTATTTGTAACCTAACGGTTAACCCTATTGTATGCAGCACATCTACAGTTACCATCTTGGTTGGGAATTTACCTGTTGCTGTAACTGACTTTACGACTACCATGCAAAACACAACGGTGATTGGTAATGCTGGCAACAATGATTCAGGATCTACTTCATCATTAAGTCCATTGTTTACGTCTGGACCAGTAACCACTGGAACAGGCACATTAACGATGAATTCGTCAACAGGACAATATACTTACACGCCTGCACCAGGTTTTACTGGAACGACTACAGCTAGTTACACCTTATGTAATATTAGTTCGCCACCTTGTTCAAGTACAACGATCACCTTTACTGTTTTTCCAACATTAGTAGCCGTAGCCGATGCTATAACAACAACACCTTTTTTAGCAACTACAGGAACTTTAACGACCAATGATTTTGGTATTGTTCCAGGTGCAACCTATTCGGTGAGTGTAACCCAACCATCACCAAGCACAGGCACTATAACGCTTAACCCCGCCACTGGAAATTATACATTTACTCCAAATTCAAGTTATACTGGAACAACTACAACAACCTATACCATTTGTAATACAAGTGTGAATCCAAATTATTGCAGCACAACGACTATTACTATAACAGTTCGACCTAATCCAGCGCCTGTTAATGATGGTATTACAACGATAGAAAACACAACCGTTTTTGGAAATGCTGCAACGAATGATGGTGGAACAACAGGAGGAACATTCTCTACTGGACCTGTAACTGTTGGTTCTGGAACAATTACGATGAATTCTGCAACAGGACAATTTACATACACACCTTCCACTGGATTTACGGGAACAACATCTGCTACTTATACCTTATGTAATGGGGCGCCTGTAACATGTTCAGTAGCTGTTATTACAGTTACGGTATTCCCTACTCTTGTTGCAAATACAGATGTGATTGCAACCACGCCAAGTGTTTCAACAACAGGAACGTTAACCTCAAATGATTTTGGTGTTATTCCTGGAGGAACGTATACGATTAGTATAACGCAACCATCCCCTTCAACCGGAAGTATAACCATTAATCCTGCAACGGGGCAATATACCTTTACGCCTAATCCTTCATTTACGGGATCGGTTGTAACAACTTATACCATCTGTAATACAAGTGTTAGCCCAATTGTTTGTAGCACAACTTCTATCACCATCTTAGTGGGAAATTTACCAGTAGCAGTTGCCGATGGAAATACAACCATGGAAAATACAACTGTAACAGGAGATGCTAGTGCAAATGATTCTGGAGCGTCATCATCTTTATTACCAGTATATACAGCAGGTTCAGTAGCAGTTGGAACAGGAACTTTAACAATGGATCCAGCCACTGGAAACTACACCTATACACCTGCAACTGGATTTACAGGTACAACAAGCGTAACTTATACCTTATGTAATTTAAGTTCACCTCCATGTTCAAGCACTACTATTACGTTTACTGTTTTTCCAACCTTACAAGCTATTCATGATATCGTTACAACAACACCAAGTGTAACAACAACTGGAAGTTTAAAAACAAATGACTTAGGTATTGTACCAAGTGCTACTTATTCGTTAAACGTTACTCCATTATTAGCAAGTACTGGAACTATTACGGTTGACCCAGCAACAGGAAATTATACATTTACACCGAACTCGACGTTTACAGGTTCTACTTCTACAACCTATACCATCGAAAACACAAGTGTTATTCCTGCTGTATCAAGTTCTACAACTATTAGCGTGTTTGTTGGTAATCAACAAATAGCTGCTGCAAAAGCATTAACATCGATGCAAAAAATTAATGCAACTACCTTCCAATCTGTTTACTCGTTTAATGTAGCAAATCTTGGAACTTTTATGGCAAACAATGTTCAGCTCGTTGATAATTTAAACACAACATTTCTTTCACCAATAACATTTACGGTTGTTGGAGTAAATGCTGCAACACCACTCACGGCGAACTTAGGATATAATGGTAATACCAATATAGCTTTATTATCTGGAAGTGATATGTTGGGTGTTGCTCAAAATGCAATTGTCACATTAACTGTAAATTTCAGTCCTAATACGACAACATTAACAGGCATTAGCAATTATGGAATTGCATCTACTTCTAACGATCCTGATCCAACAGGTAGTGGAACTCATAGTTCTTCAGATACAACTCAAACAGGAACTAATCCCGATCCAGATGGCGACGGAAATCCTAATGGTCCAGGAGAGAATAACCCAACTGTGATAGGTCAACAAATTGCCGCAGCGAAATCAGCTTCTGAATTAACTAAACTAGATGCTACATCTTTTCAAACGGTATTTACATTTAATGTAACTAATGCGGGTCCTGTTGTGGCTTCTAATATTCAACTCGTTGATAATTTAACTACAACATTTCCTTCACCAATTACATATACAGTGGTTGGATTATCAGCCAGTTCGCCATTAACAGCAAATCCAGGATACAATGGTAATACGAGCGTTGCTTTATTATCAGGTAGTGATTTATTAAGTCCTTCACAAAATGCAATCGTTACATTGACTGTTAACTTTAGTCCAAATGCTACAACGGTAACGGCATTGAGCAATTATGGTATAGCGTCAACTTCTAATTTACTAGATCCAACAGGTAGTGGCACACACACTTCTATCGATACAACTGATGCTGGTTCTAATGCAGATGTTGATGGTGATGGTAATCCTAATGAATTAGGTGAAAATGATCCAACCTACTTTGGTCAACAAATTGGTGCTGCTAAAAATGCCGTATCTACAATCAAATTGGCAAATAGTGATAATCAAACAACCTTTGTATTTACGATTCAAAATTTAGGTGCGTTACCAGCTACGAATGTTCAATTAAAAGATAACTTAACTATTACATTCCCTTCTCCGATAACGTATACGGTTACAAGCTTAACATCAGGCGGTCTATTAACAACTGATGCTACTTACAATGGAAGTTCGAATGTGAATCTTTTAGCAAGTAGTAATACGTTAGCATTTGGTGCAACTGAAACAGTTACGTTAGTGATTAATTTTAAAATGAATAACAGTTCATTAACTAGCTTATACAATTATGGTGTAGCTATTACATTGGGCCCAGGAGGTTCTTCTAGTTCAGATACAACTCAAACTGGTACTAATCCTGATCCAGATGGGGATGGTAAAGCCAATGAATTTGGTGAAAATAATCCAACTGAATTTATTCCAATTAATGATGTTGTGCCGAATTCTGAATTTAGTATTCCTCAAGGGTTCTCTCCAAATGGAGATGGTGTAAATGACTTATTTGTAATAAAGGGAATTTTAAATTACCCTCATAATACATTCACCATTTTAAATCGTTGGGGAAATGTTGTATATAAAATGCACGCTTATGATAATACTTGGAATGGAAAATCAAGCGAAGGCTTAAGATTTGGAGGTGATGACTTACCAGATGGTACTTACTTCTATATTTTAGATTTAGGTAATAATGAAAAACCATACAAAGGATTTATTTACATCAACAAAACAGTTAAGTAATACATAGAATAAATAAACCTTACTACTTGATCGCTTTAAAAATAATGAACATGAAAAAAATAATATTAGCAACACTCACATTCATCGTTTTAAGTACAACGATGAAAGCACAACAAGATGCGATGTTTACGCATTACATGTATAACACACTGTGGTTGAATCCAGCGTATGCTGGCACGCGCGATGCATTTACCGTTACTGGCATTCATCGCTCACAGTGGGTTGGATTTGATGGCGCTCCTGTCAATCAATCCATCACGATGCACACGCCCATTTTGAATGGCAAAGTAGGAGTTGGATTAAGCGTATTGAATGATAAAATTGGTCCAACAAAAAGCACGTCTATTGCCTTGGATTTAGATTATCAAATTCGTTTAAACACAAAAAGCAAATTAAGTTTTGGTATTAAAAGTTTAGCTAATATTTACAACAATAATGTGAATGCATTAGAGTTGGATACTAAAAACGATGCAGCCTTTGCCGAAAACACACAACGCATTTTACCAAATGCGGGTGCTGGTATTTATTATTACCGCGAACGTTTTTATGCTGGTTTTTCTGTTCCGAAATTATTAGAAAATAAATTCACTTCATCTAATGTAAATGCAGCATCCAAAGAACAACGCCATTATTTTTTCATTATGGGAACGGTGATTGATTTATCAAAAGACATTAAATTTAAACCCACTTGTTTTTTGAAAGCTACTCCTGCTGCCCCATTGCAAGGTGACATCACTGCTAACTTTTTAGTCAATAATAAATTTTCGATTGGTGCTATGTATAGAACTGGTGATGCCGTTGGAGCTTTATTAGGTTATAATTTTTCAGAACAATTTACACTAGGCTATTCTTTTGATTGGTCGATGGCAAACACCACTGGGAAATACAATAACGGAAGTCACGAAATTATGTTACGTTACGATTTAATTTCGAAAGCAAAAGCTAAAATTAAATCAACACGTTTCTTCTAATCATACTATAACATGACGCATACAATGAAAAAATCTATTATACTTTCCATTCTGCTTATTCCAATTTACTTTTTTGGACAAACATCAATTAAAAAAGCGAATAATCACTTCTCTAATTTTAGTTACCACAAAGTGATTGAAAAATTAGAAGGCAATGATCATTTAACAACCGATGCTCAAAGAAAATTAGCTGAAAGTTATAAATTAGTTGGTAACCATGCCGCTGCTGAAATGGGTTATGACAAGCTAGTAAAAGCTGCCGATAAAACACCAACCGATGTATATGCTTATGCACAAATTTTAAAAATGAATGGAAAATACTCAGAAGCTCAACAGCAAATGGATGTGTATGCAACATTAAATAGTAAAGACAGTCGTGTCGCATTGCATAAACAAAATAAAAATTACACCATTGATTTATTAAAAAACAAAGGTCAATTTGATGTGAAAAATTTAGCTGCTAATTCTCCTGAACAAGATTTTGGTGCCACCTATTTTAAAGATCAATTAGTTTACACTTCATCTAAGCATGATATCAATGCAGCATACAGAAGATGGAACGGAAATAATTTACCCTTTTTAGATTTATACATTGGAACGCCTGATACCAATGGTGAAATTACAAACACCAAAAAATTTAACACCCTAAATAAAAAATACCATGAAGGGCCAGCTTCTTTTAGCAAGGACGGAAATATGGTGATTTATACCCAAGACAACTACAAGAAAAAAAGTAAAGATGGCACCACGAATTTAGAGATGATGATTTCTACATTTGAAAATGGTAAGTGGAGTATTAAAAAGGCTTTCCCTCTCAACAACGAAGAGTATTCTGTTGGACACCCTGCGCTTTCTGCTGACGGACAAACACTGTACTTTGCTTCGGATATACCCGGTGGAAAAGGTGGTGTGGATATTTACAGAGCTACAAAAGATACGAATGGCAATTGGATTAACATCACTAACTTAGGTGATAAAATTAATACGGAAGGAAATGAAATGTTTCCATTCATTCACGAAAGTGGATTGTTTTTCTTTTCATCTGATGGAAGACCAGGATTAGGAGGATTAGATGTGTTTGTAACTGAAATTAAAAACACTAGAATTGGAAAAGTACTTAATGTAGGAAATCCTATTAATGGGCCTAAAGACGACTTTTCAATGGTACTAAATACCACAAAAACAAAAGGTTACTTTGCCTCCAACAGAGATGGTGGAAAAGGTGATGATGATGTGTATAGTTATAATTTATTAAAGCCATTTCAATTTGGCAAACTCATTAAAGGTACTGCCAAAGATGATAAAGGAAATTTCTTAGCTAATGTTAGTGTAAATTTATTTGATGCAAAAGGTAAAGTAATACAAACCATAACAACAAACGCAACTGGCGAATATAGTTTTGATGTTGAAAATCCAGAAGCCTATAAATTGTCTGGAAAATCAAGCAATTATTTCGATGCTAATAATACAGTAAACGTAAGCGACGATGCTGATGTCATTGTATCCAATTTAATACTTGAAAAAGATCCAGGTTTATCCCTTGTAGCCATAATTATAGATGCAAAAACACAACAAGCCTTAAGTGGTGTAACCATAAGCATTACCCAAAAAGACAACACGCTATTTGACACCTACGTGACGCAAGCTTTGGGTAACTATAGAAAAGCATTACCAACGAATAAAATTGGAGACAAATTAGTTTACAAACTAAAACTAGAGAAAGCAGGTTACTTAACTAAAGATGTTGATTTTACATACACCATCACAAAAGCAGGTGATATCAATATTCACGAAGCTTTAAATTTAACCCTAAATAAATTAGAAATTGGCGGCGACTTAGCAAAGATGATTGATATTAAACCAATTTATTTTGATTTAGGAAAATATACCATCCGTAAAGATGCTGCAGCGGAACTTGATAAAATTGTAAAAATCATGAATGAATATCCTAACATGGTTATTGAATTAGGTTCGCATACAGATTGTAGAGCAACCGCTGTGTTTAACGAAAAACTATCAGACAACCGCGCGAAAGCATCTGCTGAATATATCAAAAAATCAATTACCAAAACAGAACGAATTACTGGTAAAGGGTATGGTGAATCTAAATTGAAAAACGGATGTGCATGCGAAGGAATCGTTAAATCATCCTGTTCGGAAGAAGAACATCAACAAAATAGAAGAACAGAATTTATTATTTTAAGTGTAGAGTAATTTTTAGTTTCAAAAAACTTTGAAATAGTGCGAGGCTTTTTTTGTTTTACGCCGACCTTTATTCGGGATAAGATCAATCTTTTTATTATTAGTTATAATCGTTTTTTAAAAGTTATGAAGTCGGTTAAGTTTCATAATACTATCCGTAGTTTTTAAAAAACCTGCTTTTGATACAAGCAGGTCTAGTTTAAAACAATTCATTTAATAACAACATCCAAATCTTTTTTTAGTGTTATTATTTTAATCCAATATATTTCATAAATTCGTGATGGAAAGTAACTGAACTTTAATTCTTTATTTCAAAATTCGTCATCGTCTACGAGGCAAACACAATTTTTTTCAATCGGTTGTTCTTTAAAAAACTTCTTATTAAATCATCGGCATCCGGATAAAACACACTTTTTTTTATGTGGCCTTTGCATTCTTCTAAAGAACTAAACGAATCGGTTTTATCAATATAGCCATAGCCCACGTAATGCCCGTTTTCAATTAAAATTAAACTACGTTCATCGTTGCATTTACCATAATCTAATAAGGCAAAATGGGGATGCTTAAATATAATGCCGTCTAATAGTTCTTGTGCGCGCTTATTGTAGCTTGGTATATCTTCTTCCTCTGCACAAATACCCTTGCATTTTTTAATTTGATGGTTAAAGCAAATGGACACTTCGCTGGTTAAATGGCAATAACGTAAACATAATGCATACTCATCAATCCATTGTTCGATGCGTTCTCTTGCCGATCCATAATTTACAAAAGACACCAAAGGATTTTCAGATTCTTCGTAAGTCACTATTTTAAAATTAATAATGTCTTTGTCATCTTTAAACCAATCAATGGCATGGGTAAATACATTGGCTTTCCGCATGCGGTTATACGTTGGCTTGTGTTTTTTAATTTCTTCTGCTTCATGCAGTAAGGCAACTAATTCACTTCCTGTCTCAATAAAATCAACATTGTATAAATCATTCAACATTTTTTTACTCTTATGTTCTTTGCTGTTAAAATGACTCATGGCGCGGTTATACATATTTACACTTTTACCAATGTAAATAATTTCTTGTTCTTTATTTAAAAAGTAATATACGCCGCAGGTTTCAGGCAATTTATTTAAGATGTAGTGTTTTATTTTATCGATGCGTCGTGTCATCAATTCTTCAACGCCTTGATTTTTAAATTGAGGATTTAACGCTTTTAATTCGAGTAATCGATCAAATAGCTTAACGGTTGCATCCACATCGCCTTCTGCTCGATGTCTGTTTTCTACTTCAATACCAATGCTTTCACACAATTTACCTAAACTGTAAGATAATTTTCCAGGCATGAGTTTGCGACTCAATCGAACGGTACATAAGGTTTCTCGTTTATAGGTATAACCTAAACCAGCAAATTCATCTTTAATAAACCCATAATCAAAACCAACGTTGTGAGCTACAAAGATTTTACCTTCTGTGAGGTCAATAATTTTTTTAGCCACTTCATGAAACTTTGGTGCGTCGGCCACCATCTCATTAGAAATACCCGATAAGCTTATAAAATAAGGACTGATGTAGCATTCAGGATTGATTAAGGTTGTCCATTTTTCAATCACTTGCAATCCATCATGTATGGCAATGCAAATTTCAGTAATACGACCACGTTTGTATTCGTATTTGCCACCGCAAGTTTCTATATCAATGATTGCAAACATAGGTCTCAAAAATAAAGATTTGATGGCTTGCTTTGTGCTACAATTTGTAGCATTACGTTGGTTATAAAAAATCATCATTGATTTCCAACGCATTAAATACATTGCTACAATTTATAGCAAAATACTACTCCAAAGTATAGTAACTTTAAACCATCGTATTAAGAGATGGAAAGAACAATTGTGCATATGGATTTGGATAGCTTTTTTATTTCGGTAGAAAGGTTGATGGATTCATCTTTAATTGGTAAACCAGTTATTGTTGGTGGCACTTCCGATCGTGGCGTTGTAGCGTCTTGTAGTTATGAAGCTCGAAAATTTGGTGTGCATTCTGCGATGCCTTCTCGCATGGCCAAGCAACTTTGTCCGCATGCTATTTTTATCCGTGGCGATATGGATCAATATTCTAAACATTCTAATATAGTAACTCAAATCATAGAAAGCGAAGCGCCTTTGTTTGAAAAAGCAAGCATTGATGAGCATTACTTAGAAATTACTGGCATGGATAAGTACGTGAAAAATAGCATGCTATGGAGCCATGAGTTACGCGAAAAAATAATAAAAGAAACGGGATTACCGATTTCTTTTGGCTTATCCGAAAACAAAACCGTTTCTAAAATTGCAACGAGCGAATCAAAACCAAATGGCGAAAAACAAATTCTGCATGGTTTAGAAAAATCATTTTTAGCGCCGTTATCCATTCGAAAAATTCCTGGCATTGGCGAAAAAACAAATTCTACCTTGCAAAAAATGGGGATTTCCAAAATTGAAACCATTCAAAACATGCCTATGATTGCCATGCAAAAGGTATTGCAAGAAAACGGAGCAACTATTTGGCGCAAAGCCAACGGCATTGACAAAAGCCCCATTGAGCCATTTACCGAACAAAAAAGCATGAGCAAAGAAACCACGTTTGATAAAGACACCACGAGTGCCGAACAGTTACAAAATGTGTTAGTGGCTATGATTGATAGCTTAGCGTTCGACTTAAGAAAACTACATAAAATAACTGGCTGCGTGACACTCAAATTAAAATATTCTGATTTTCAAACACACACGTTTCAAGCAACCATACCTTACACGGCGTCTGATCATGTCTTGTTACAAAAGGCAACGGAACTGTTTCGGAAAAATTACAATCGCCGTGTGTTAATCCGATTGATTGGTGTGAAGTTTAGCAATTTAGTATCTGGCTTTAATCAAATCAATTTGTTTGAAGACACCGAAGAAAAAATAAATTTATACAATGCCCTTGATAAAATACGTTTGCGCTTTGGCGAAAACGCCATTGGCAAAGCCGTTGGATTAAGAGACAAAAAAGACAAACCCGAACATGATACTTAATGGCCATTCTTATTACAGCTTAAGGTATGGCACATTATCTATTAAAGAGTTAATCGACATTGCCAAAGCCAATCAATACAACAGCATTGCCCTGACGGATATCAATAATACGTCGGGTGTGTTACATTTTGTGAAAGCTTGTTACGATCAAAGTATTAAACCCATTGTTGGTGCTGAATTTAGAAGCGGTGATGATTTATTATGTGTTGCCATTGCCATTAATAACGAAGGATTTAGAGAGATTAACGAACTCTTAACCTTAACGAATTTAACGGGTGTGCCCTACCCGACAAGACCAACGTTTAATCACTGTTACATCATTTATCCGTATGGAACAACTCATGCTTCACTAAAAGAAAATGAATACATAGGCGTACGCTTGGGCGATTTAAATAAGATCATTGTTGAGAAAAAATCCATTCAAAAAAAATACGTGATTTTACAAAGCTCTACGTTTAAAAACAAAGCCGGTTATATCATTCATAAGAAATTAAGAGCGATTGATTTAAACCTGTTATTTGAACAATTAAAACCTGAGAATCATGCACGGATTGATGAATACATTGTACCTAAACAAAAACTGTTAGAATACTTTGATGCTTTTCCTCACATCATTCAAAACACCAAAAAACTTTGCACCATTGCCACCTTTGATTATGATTTTAAAGACATCAAGAATAAAAAAACTTACACTGGCAACGAATACGAAGATAAATTACTACTAGAAAAATTAGCCTTTGAAGGCTTAGCCTTTCGTTATTCGAAAACAAACCGAGTGGCTTTAGAACGCGTTCGTAAAGAATTAGAAATCATTTCTGAATTAGGTTTTTGTGCTTACTTTTTAATTACTTGGGATATCATTCAATTTACGTGGAGTAAAGAATATTACCACTACGGACGAGGCAGTGGCGCCAATAGCATTGTAGCTTACTGTTTGCGCATCACCGATGTTGATCCTATAGAACTCAACTTATACTTCGAACGGTTTTTAAATCCTAAACGAAAATCACCTCCCGACTTTGATATTGATTACAGTTGGAAAGACAGAGATGCCGTGTATGATTATATTTTTGAACGCTATGGTGCTCAGCATACAGCCTTACTTGGTGCGATGGTGACGTTTCAAGATCGATCCATCATCCGAGAAATGGGAAAAATACATGGCTTACCCAAAGAAGACATTGATCGACTGATTAAGTATCCAACATCCACGATGAATGACACAAAAATTTGTAGAGAGATTTTAGAACAATACGATGCGATTGCTGATTTCCCTAGTATACGAAGCATACACGCGGGTGGTGTTTTAATTTCGGAAGAACCATTAACGTATTACACGGCTTTAGATTTACCACCCAAAGGCTATCAAACAACGCAATTTGACATGCACATTGCAGAAGATGCTGGCTTTGAAAAATTAGATATTTTGAGTCAGCGTGGCTTAGGGCATATCAAAGAAGCGCGTGAATTGATTTATAAAAACAAAGGCATTAAGGTTGATATTCATCAGATCGAAAAATTTAAAGTCGATGAAGCGTGTAATCAATTATTAGTCAGCGGAAATACAACAGGCTGTTTTTACATTGAGAGTCCTGCCATGCGCATGTTGATTCGAAAATTATTATGCGACAATTATTTAACCTTAGTAGCAGCTAGTTCGGTGATTCGTCCAGGTGTGGCAAGAAGCGGTATGATGAGTTCGTTTATTGAACGACACCGTCAATTAAAAACCGTTGATTATTTGCATCCCATCATGAAAGAGCAATTGCAAGAAACCTATGGTGTGATGGTGTATCAAGAAGATGTATTGAAAATCGCTCATCATTTTGGTGGATTAGATTTATCGGATGCGGATGTATTGCGAAGAATGATGAGTGGAAAATCGCGCAATCAAAAACAATTTGAAGACATTGAAGCAAAGTTTTTTACCTATTGCGAAAAACAAAAATATCCTGAAGGCTTAGGTTTAAAAGTTTGGAAGCAAATAGAATCCTTTGCAGGCTATAGTTTTGCAAAAGGCCACTCTGCATCGTATGCCGGCGAAAGTTATCAGAGCTTGTATTTAAAAGCGTACTATCCTTTAGAATTTATTGTGGCGGTCATCAATAATTTTGGTGGTTTTTATAGCACACGCATTTATGTGAATGAAGCCCGTAAACTAGGTGGAACCATACACCTACCCTGCGTGAATAAAAGCATTTATACAACGATGCTTTATGGTAGTGATATTTATTTAGGCTTTATTCATATCAAATCGTTAGGCGCTGATATTTCACATCAGATAGTGCATGAACGTGAAACAAATGGCGTTTACACATCGTTAGAAAATTTTAAACTACGTACAAAAATATCTTTAGAGCAACTCATTATTTTAATTCGGATTGATGCGCTCCGTTTTATTGGACAAGATAAACGCGAGTTATTATGGGAAGCACACATGATTTACAATCCATCCGATTTAAAACGAAAAGATGTATCGCTGAGTATGTTTGAAGAACCACAAGTGAAATGGAAATTACCAAAATTAGAACGAAACAAAATTGAAGATGCATATGATGAAATGGAATTACTCGAATTCCCTGTTAGTTTGAGCGAATTTGATTTACTCAAAACAACATCGAGAGGCGATTGCAAAGCTAAAGATTTAAAAAAACACCTTGGTAAAAAAATACGAATGATTGGAAATTACGTCACACAAAAAACGGTGAGAACATCGAATGGTAAATTGATGGCTTTTGGAACGTTTTTAGATTACGATGGCGATTACTTTGATACCACACATTTTTCAACCGCGTTTAAAGCTTATCCATTTAAAGGTTGGGGAGTTTATTTAGTGTTAGGTAAAGTGGTTGAAGATTTTGGTGTGCCAAGTATTGAAGTAGAAAAAATGGCGAAACTTGATATCGAACAGGATAAGAGATTTGCTTAATGATGTGGGCGTTACCCTGCGGGTCGGGCTTTGCACTGCAATCTTTTTTCGTACACTTCGGTAATTCGACACGTTCGGCAAGCTCAGTGGAGTCCAACTTAGTAACCGAAGTTAGTTTACAAAAAAGGATTTCCGTTGCAATCCCTAACGCGAAAAAATAGAAAAAATAAGATTAGAATATTAAATTTACAACAGAAATAATCATGTGCTACAACGTATCAACTAAAAAAATAAGTAAGGAAACAGAGAAACAATTTAAAGCAAAAATTGATCCTGCTATTACACTTCCTGCTCATTATTATATATCTGGTTTTACGCATCCATTAGTACCAGTAATAAGTTCATTGCAAACAGAATTGATAACCACTTTTAATTGGGGTTTAATTCCTGATTTTTGCAAAACAGAAAAGGATGCCAAAGACATGCAATCCAAAACATTGAATGCAAAAAGTGAAACGGTGTTTACTCTACCCTCTTTTAAAAATTCAATCCGAGAAAAACGTTGTCTAATATTAATTGATGGCTTTTATGAATGGCGAACGATTGGCAAACAAAAATATCCATATTACATCCAACACAAAGATCACAAAGTATTCGCATTAGGTGGCATTTTTAATGATTGGGTAAACACACAAACTAGAGAGCAAACCAAAACATGTTCTATCATCACCACGCCTGCTAATACGCTTATGAGAAAAATTCATAATGATAAATTGCGTATGCCATTCATTTTACCAAAAGGATTGGAAAACGAGTGGCTCAATAAAAACCTAAATGAAAAAGATATTATCGACCTCATGCAACCATTACCCGATGGTGAACTTGAAGCACACACCATTTCAAAATTGATTACCAATAAAAACAAAAACCAGGATACATCAGAAGTACAATTAGCTTTTGAGTATCCAGAATTGGCATTTTTAGATGGGATGGAATGATAGGAAAATGATAATTTTTAAAACTAACTAAAAAAATATAAATAGAAAGTAAAAATATCTTCGTTTAAAAACAAAAAAGTCTCACTCTAAAAGAATGAGACTTTTTTAAATGAACCAGTAAATATTTAATTTAAATCAAAACGATCTAAGTTCATCACTTTTGTCCAAGCGGCAACAAAATCTTTTACAAATTTTTCTTTGTTGGTTGAGCTTGCGTAAACTTCCGATAGTGCTCTTAATTCGGAGTTTGATCCAAAAATTAAATCATTACGAGTTGCCGTCCATTTTAAAGATCCTGTTTTTCTGTCTCTGCCTTCGAAAATTTCTTTTGAATCCTTAACGGGAGTCCAAACGGTGTTCATGTCTAACAAATTCACGAAAAATTCATTCGTTAATTTATCTTTTTCTACAGTTAAAACACCATCTTGAGAATTATGATAATTTGAATTTAAAACACGTAAACCACCAATTAAAACAGTCATTTCGGGAGCAGTTAATTTTAATAATTGTGCTTTATCAACTAACAATTCCTCTGTTGGAATAGTATATTGTGTTTTTGCGTAATTTCTAAAACCATCAGTTGCAGGCTCTAAAACAGCCATTCCTTCGATGTTTGTTTCGTCTTGACTAGCATCAACTCTTCCTGCTGTAAAAGGAACAGACATAGTTAAACCTGCGTTCTTAATTGATTTTTCAATGGCTGTTGAACCTGCTAATACAATTAAATCTGCCATCGAAATTTGCTTTTTAGATTTTACACTAAAATCTCCTTGTATTTTAGTTAATGTACTTAATACCTTTTCAAGCTGTTTTGGATTGTTTACTTCCCACTCTCTTTGTGGCAACAATCTAATACGCGCTCCATTTGCACCACCTCTTTTGTCAGAACCTCGGAAGGTACTGGCTGATGACCAAGCTGTATAAATTAATTCGTTTAATGATAATCCTGAATTTAAAATGTTAGTTTTTAAATTGTCTATTTCAAGTTTGGTTAATGGTGTAACTTTTACAACGGGCAATGGATCTTGCCAAACAAAAGACTGTTTTGGTACTTCTGGCCCTAAGTATAGAGAACTTGGTCCCATATCACGGTGTGTTAATTTAAACCAAGCTTTTGCAAATGCTTCATCAAACGATTTTGGATTATTTAAAAAGTTTCTTGAAATTTTTTCATAAACAGGATCTACTTTTAAAGCAATATCCGTGGTCAACATAGTTGGTAAATGTTTTTTAGTACTATCAAATGCATCAGGAATAATTGCCTTAGCGTTTTTAGCTGTCCATTGATTAGCACCTGCAGGGCTTTTTGTTAATTCCCATTCATTTGCGAATAACAAATTAAAATAGCCTTGACCCCATTTCGTTGGAGTTGCCGTCCAAGTTACTTCAAGTCCTGATGTAATAGCATCTTTTCCTTTACCAGATTTGTAAGTACTTTTCCATCCTAAACCTTGCTCTTCAATAGCTGCAGCCTCTGGCTCTTTTCCAACCAATGAAGCATCACCTGCGCCATGTGTTTTTCCTAAGGTATGTCCTCCAGCAACTAAAGCCACTGTTTCCTCATCATTCATTCCCATTCTGGCAAACGTTTCTCTAATATCTTTAGCAGAAGCTAAAGGATCAGGATTTCCGTTAGGTCCTTCAGGGTTTACATAAATTAATCCCATTTGAACAGCTGCTAATGGATTTTCTAATTTTCTCCCCTCCGTATAACGATTGTCTTCAAGAAACTTTGTTTCTTTTCCCCAATAAACATTAGATGCTGGTTCGAACACATCTGCTCTTCCACCTGCAAAACCAATCGTTTTAAAGCCCATAGATTCCAAAGCCACATTTCCTGTTAAAATCATTAAATCAGCCCAAGAAATTTTATCGCCGTATTTTTGTTTAATTGGCCACAGTAATCTTCGTGCTTTATCTAAATTACCATTATCTGGCCAACTATTTAAAGGCGCAAAACGTTGTTGTCCTTCGTTAGCACCACCTCTTCCATCAGCTGTTCTGTATGTTCCGGCACTATGCCAAGCCATGCGAATAAATAAAGGTCCGTAATTTCCAAAATCAGCTGGCCACCAATCTTGAGATTGAGTTAAAATAGTTTGAATGTCTTTTTTTAAAGCAAAATAGTCTAACGAATTAAATTCTTTTTTGTAATTAAAATTTGGTCCCATCGGATTTGACAATTCTGATTGTTGTCTCAAGACCTGCAAATTTAATTTATTAGGCCACCAATCTTCATTAGTCTTAGCTTTTACATTAACTTGATTAGTTTTTGGTTTAGCCGATCCAAATCCCATAGGGCATTCGCCAGCTTTTGCATTTTCTTGTGCAATAGCTGATACTCCTGTAAAAAGAGCGAGTACTATGATTCTTTTTTTCATATAGTATAATTTTAGATATTTTTAATTTTTAATAGTGATGTAAATCTAATCTTTTAAATAGTATTTATGTTTAAAATAATTTCTATATTAGATATTGATAAAATCAATACTCTATTATATGAATTTACAACAAATCGAATACATCGTTGCTTTGGATAAATTTAAAAGTTTTAGCAAAGCAGCCGAGGCTTGTTTTATTACTCAAGCCACACTAAGTACGATGGTAAAAAAATTAGAAGAGGAGTTAGATATCATTCTCTTTGATAGAAAAACGAATCCAATTATTACAACAGATAGTGGAAAAGAAATTATTGAGGAAGCAAAAAAAATACTTAATCATAGCAAGCATTTAAAAGATTTACCTTCTAAAATTAAAGGCAAAATAGAAGGCGAACTAAAAATAGGAGTTATACCTACCATTGCTAGTAATCTATTGCATCGAGTCATTCCTAAATTATTAAATACATATCCCCATTTAAAAATTAAAATTTCTGAAATAACAACAAGTAGTATTGTAACTCAATTAAAAACTGGCGAAATAGATGTAGGCATTGTTTCAACACCTATTCCTAAAAATGATTTTGAGGAAGAGATTTTATACTATGAAAAATTAATGGTGTATGGAAAAATTAAAAACACTCAAAAAAAATACTTAAGTCCTAAAGACATTGCTTATGAAAAAATATGGTTACTCGAAGAAGGAAATTGTTTGAGTAATCAAATCATGAATGTATGTTCGTTAAGTGCTAAAAAGGTTAATTCCAATTTAGATTTTAAACCTAATTCCTTTGATAGCTTATTGAATATGGTCGATAATACAAATGGGTTAACATTAATACCTGAATTATATGTGTTAGATTTATCAAAAGAAAAAAAAATCAAAGTAGCAGATTTTAAGACGCCATATCCAGTAAGAGAGGTCAGTTTAATTTATAATAGACCTTATGCAAAACTTAGATTAATTAATGCCTTAGCTCAAGAAATAAAACAAACTGTTTTGCCCATATTGCAAACTACAAAATTAAAAAACAAGGAAATGATTATCGCAAAAATGTAATTATTACAAATAATTACATTTATAAAAACTAATAACCTTTTAAATTAATTGCGTTACCATCAATCCTGGTTACACGCTTACCCATTTTCTTTTGAATCACGTTAAAATGATGCTCTTCCTCAGGAGAAATTAATGAAATAGCTTCGCCAGGAGATTCAGCTCTACCTGTTCTTCCAATGCGATGCACATAATCTTTTGGAGAACGCGGTAATTCGTAATTAATAACAAATGGTAAAAATTTAATATCAATACCACGTGACATTAAATCAGTAGCAACCAAAACTTTTACCATTCCTTTTTTAAAGAAATTCAGTGCTTCGTTTCGTCCTTCCTGACTTTTTTTACTGTGGATAGCAAAGGCATCAATGCCATTTTGATTCAATTTTAAAGCCACTGCATCAGCTCTATGAACAGAGGATGTGAAAATTAAAACTTGTTTTATTTTTTGCTGTTTGATGATGTATCTTAATAATGGACCTTTTTTTTCTTCAGAAATAGTATAAGCAAACTGTTTAATTAAGTCGAAATCTTTTGTCTCCTCTTCAATTTTTACAACAAACGGATTTCTTAATAAACTTTTATTAATATGATTTAAGTCATCGCTTAAAGTAGCAGAAAACAAAAGGTTTTGACGTTTCTTTGGTAATAAGCCGAAAATTTTAGTCATCTCTTCTTTAAATCCAAGATTCAACATTTTATCTGCTTCATCCAAAACTAATGTTTTAACAGCTGATAATGAAACGGCATTTTTTTCAATTAATTCTAATAACCTACCTGGTGTAGCCACTAAAATTTCAACTCCTTGCAAATCCATCATTTGTGGGTTAATAGAAACACCTCCATAAACTGCAATTGCTTTAATTGGATGTGGTAGATGTGTGCCTAATAATTTGAAAACATCGTTTACTTGTATTGCTAATTCTCTGGTAGGAACAACAACTAAGGCTTTAATATGTCTGTTCTTTGATGAACCATAGTCTTGAAACTGTTGTAAAATTGGTAAGACAAAACTTGCTGTTTTACCAGAACCCGTTTGAGCAATTCCTAAAATATCTTTTCCTTCTAAAATTGCTGGAATGGCTTCCTTCTGTATTTGATAAGGCTGAGCGTATTTTTGCTCAGCTAAAGCTTTAAGTAAAGCATCTGATAATCCTAACTTTGAAAATGGCATTTAAAATTAATATAGTTTTTATGGATAAATATACACCTTAATGTTGGCAACAATAAATTAAAGATAAAAAATACAGTACAATTGAAAATTAATAATATTCAAAAACATATTTTAAAATATAAAAAAACAAGTAAATTACTAGTATTCAATTTTGTAATTTACTTTGTATATTTAAACTTTAAAAAATAAAATAATTACATCGTATGAAATTACTTCAAAACAAAGTAGCCATCATTACTGGCGCATCAAGAGGCATTGGAAAAGGTATTGCCGTTAAATTTGCAGAACAAGGCTGTAACATTGCTTTCACCTATTTAAGTTCAGTTGAAAAAGCCTTAGCATTTGAAAAAGAATTAGCTGCATTTGGAATTAAAGCTAAAGGATATCAAAGCGATGCAGCTGATTTTAAAGCAGCTGAGCAATTGGTAGTTGATGTGGTTGCTGAATTTGGAACAGTTGATATATTAGTAAACAATGCAGGTATTACCCGCGATACATTACTTATGCGAATGAATGAAGAACAATGGGATGAAGTTATTAATGCAAATTTGAAATCCGTTTTTAATTTAACCAAAGCCGTTCAAAAACCTATGTTGAAAGCGCGTTCAGGTTCAATTATTAATATGAGCTCAGTAGTAGGCGTAAAAGGAAATGCTGGACAAACAAACTATTCAGCATCAAAAGCTGGAATCATAGGATTTACAAAATCAGTGGCATTAGAATTAGGATCTCGTAATATTAGAAGCAATGCCATAGCTCCTGGCTTTATTGAAACAGAAATGACAGCGGCACTTGATGAAAAAGTTGTACAACAATGGAGAGATACTATTCCATTAAAACGAGGTGGAACTACTGAAGATGTTGCAAACCTAACTTTGTTTTTAGCAAGTGATATGAGTGCCTATATTACTGGGCAATGTATCAATGTATGTGGAGGGATGTTAACTTAATTTTTATTCTGGTTATATCATAAAACTTTATTTAAATAATGAAGTTTCATGATTCATAATTTAAATAAGTATTTTAACTGTTCATGCACATGCAATTTATTTCTAATTATCCTTGGTATTACACATTACTTTGCATGACTGCAGGTTTACTGTATGCTTTTTTATTATATTTTAGAGATAAAAAAAACAATCAACGAAGCAAACTAATTGCAACTATACTCCCTATTTTCAGGTTTTTATCGATAACACTCATGACGTTATTGCTATTAGATATTTTTATAAAAAATAGTTCCACTGAGGTTGAAAAACCTATCATTATTATAGCACAAGATAATTCATCGTCTATTATTGCTAATAAAGATTCTTCGGAAATAAAAAACAAGTATCTAACTGATTTAATAAAATTAACAAAGGCCTTAAGTGAGAAATATACCGTTAAATTATACCAATTTGATTCTGAATCAAAACCTACTGAAACATTTGATTTTAAGGGAAAGGAAACGGATATTTCAAAAGTTTTCGCAGATATTGAAAACAATTACGCAAACAGTAATGTAGGAGCCATTGTTCTAGCAACTGATGGCATTTACAATAAAGGAAAAAATCCATTACATACAAAATCAAAACTAAACGCTCCCATTTATAGTATTGCATTTGGCGATACAATTGAACAAAAAGATTTATGGATTCAAGCCATTAACCAAAATCAAATTGCATACCTCGGCAACTCATTTCCAATTGAAATTATTGTGAATGCGAGTGGATTGAAAAACAAATCTGTTAATCTGTCCATTTCTCAAAACGGATTGGTAATAAAAAACGAAAAAATTTCAATTCAATCAGAAAACTTTAGTAAACCTTTTAACTATAGCATTGAAGCGACTAAAACAGGATTACAAAAATACACAGTCACGCTTTCTGATTTGACTGAAGACAAAAATAAAACAAATAATGTGCAATCTTTTTTTGTTGATGTTATCGATAATCGCGATAAAATTTTGATTGTGGCTAATGCGCCACATCCTGATATTGCGGCTATACATGAAAGTATCAGTGCAACTCAAACCTATGAAGTAGACATTGTTTTAATTAACGAACTCACAACATCGATTAAACCCTATTCGTTAATTATTCTTCATCAAGTAAATGTTATTCCTCCAAAAGTTCTAGAGGAGCTAAAAACAAATAAAAAATCTATTTTCTATATTGGTTTAAACCCACCTCCAACTTTATTTAATTTCTCAATGCCTTTAGCTAATAATAAGTTAAACGATGCTGAAGCAATACTCAATAAAGATTTTTCTTTGTTTGAATTAAGTCGTGAATTAAAAAATAGTGTTAATGAATGGCCTGCTATAAAGTGCAACTTTGGGAGTTTTAATTTGGCTAATGGTTCGTATGCTTTAATGAATCAACGCATTGGAGTTGTAAATACAGAAACGCCGTTATTTGTTTTCAATGAGACTGACGGCGTAAAAACGGCAGGTTTTTTTGGTGATGGATTGTGGCGATGGAAATTAAGAGATTATTTAGACCATGATAGTCACCAACTATTTAACGAAATGATACACAAAACCGTGCAATACCTCTCAACCAAAGCAGATAAAAGTTTTTTCAGAGTATATTCTAAAAAAATAATTTATGAAAACGAATCCATTGATTTTACAGCAGAGTTATACAACCAAAGTTATGAATTGATTTCTGAACCCGATGTTACGCTTGTATTGACAAATGAAAAAAACAATCGTTTTAATTTCACGTTTTCAAAAAAACAAAACAATTACCAATTAAACGCTGGACAATTTCCTTCAGGTGAATACACTTATGAGGCAAATGCTAAAGTTGGTGATAAAGTTTATAAAAAAAGAGGGAATATTATCATTAAAGAAATTATTTCCGAAAAAATAAATACACTAGCTAATCATGCCTTAATTTATCAATTGTCGAAAGAAAGCGGAGGGAAATTAGTATATAAAAATGAATTAGATCAATTACAACAATCTATCTTGAAGAATGACTCTATCAAATCAATATCTTACTTACAAAAACAAATTACTGATTTAATTAATTTAAAATGGTTATTTGCTTTAATTTTAGCTTTTCTTACAACCGAATGGTATATCAGAAAACAACAAGGCGGTATTTAATTAACTCAATTTCAAAACAAGGCATTCACGACAGCAAATGGCAGTTCAAACCTTTCAACTATTAATTTTAGGAAGTAGTGCCGCAACACCAACGGTTAAAAGAAATCCTTCAGCGCAATTATTAAACATTGCTGAACGCCTATTTTTAATTGACTGTGGAGAAGCCACACAAATTCAATTACGTAAATACAAAGCGCGCTTTCAAAACATCAATCATATTTTTATTAGTCATTTGCATGGCGATCATTTTTTTGGATTACCTGGTTTTTTGGCTAGCATGCACTTACTAGGTCGTAAAAATGAATTAACTATTTTTGGACCACCATCGTTAAAAGAAATCATTCAATTAATTCATAAACATTCTGACACGTATTTATCTTATCCCATCACCTATGTTGACACCCAGCATAAATCAAAAGCATTATTGTGGGAAGATGATAAAGTAGAAGTTTATAGTATTCCATTACAGCATCGTATTAACACAACAGGATTCTTATTCAAAGAAAAGCCTTTGCCAAGAAACGTAGATAAATATAAACTAGAAAAACTAAATGTATCCATAGCGGAAATTCATAAACTCAAATTAGGTTTAGATGCCACCGATGAAAACGGAAACTTAATTAAAAATGAAACGCTAACGTATTCGCCCATAAAACCAAGAAGTTACGCCTATTGCAGCGATACCCGATTTTTTGAAGCCTTATCAAATGATATAAAATCTGTTGATTTACTTTACCACGAATCTACTTTTTTAACTGAAATGAAACAAAGAGCAAGCGAAACGTTTCATAGCACTGCCGCTCAAGCTGCTCAAATGGCTAACTTATGTGGAGCCAAAAAACTACTATTAGGACATTATTCTGCCCGCTATCATGACCTCGCCGAATTTTTGTTGGAAGCTCAACCCATTTTTTATAATACAGAATTGGCTATTGAAGGAACTGTATTTCATGTAGAACCCATTACTATTTAAGACTATTCTTTTTTATTTCATCTAATAATTGATCTTTAGCTTTGGATTTATGTTTTATATGAATATAATTTCCATTACTACTATGCGCAATATCCTTTAAATTACTCATCGCCTCTCTATCATCACCAAATGCGATGGTACTTAATTTTACAAGCTTATCGCCCTGTTTAGAAACATATTGAGCTTGATCCTTTTCGTCAAATCTAAATTTACCATCAGTAGCTAAAATAATTTGATTATTACCACCTTCAATATAATTTTTTAAAGCCACGTCTAAACTATACAGTACTGCTTTTTTACCTTTAGTCATTCCTTTTGCTTTTAATAAATCAACAACCGCATGCAAGTCGTTTTTATCGGCTCCACTCACGCCATTTCTTAATGTTCTAACAGAATCTGCATATGTAATGAACGTGATTCTATCTGTTTCTCTTAAAACATCAATTAAATAATGTAATGCAAATTGCATGACTTTTAATTTATTCGTGTCTTTCATTGAACTAGAAACATCAACTAAAAAAATAATATTATTAGGTTTGTACAAATTTTTATCTAAACTATTGTCTCGATTTAAACTAATATCTATTGTAGTCGTTGTTTTTTGTGTCGTTACTGTAACTGTTTTACTCGAAACAGTTGACGTTGTTTGATTATTAGTATGGTCAGGTATTTTATTTGAGCTATCTTTTGTTTTATTGATTTCGTTAACTGTAATAGGTTCAATCTTTTTAACACCCGAATTGATTGGTTTCTTAAAATAAAAACAAGCGGTTTTATCATCTGTTTTTATAGATTGTATTTGCCCTGTTAATGAAAACTTAAACGGTGCACCATCTGCACTAGTAATTAAATCAATGTTTTTAGCAAATTTTCCTGTTTGAGTTGGAATAAATGATACAACAATAATGGTTGTATCATTCGGTTTAATTGTTTTTTTCGAAGTTTGAATCGTAAGTCCTTTTTCAGCATCGGCTCTTAAGAGATACAAATTCTTAGATTGATGATTAGTGATAATAAAATCTACTTTCACTTTGTAAATTTGATCTACTGAGCCAATATCTTTGATTTGTTCATCAATACCAATCAAACTATTTTGAGATAAAGCTGTTTGCGTAGACAAATAAAAGATAATCAAATTATATACAAACCCTTTAATTTTCAATGTCATTTATTTTAATTTTTCATTATTTAAATGCCTTTCAAAATCACGATTTGTTTTCTTTTGCATGTTTTTATCAAACGCATCTTGTAAGTTAATTCCAGTTTGATTGGCAATACAGGTTAAAACAAATAAAACATCAGCTAGCTCATCGCCTAAATCTTTATTCTTGTCAGATTCTTTTTCACTTTGTTCTCCATATCTTCTGGACATAATACGAGCCACTTCGCCTACTTCTTCCATTAAAATAGCCGTGTTCGTTAATTCATTAAAGTATTTAACGCCGTATTTTTTTATCCAATCGTCTACTATTTTTTGTATTTCTTGTAAAGGCATTATTTTATTTTTGGGTGATATAATTTTACTTTTTAATGACATCAGCTTCGTATTTCTCAATAATAGCTTTAACTAATTTGTGCCTAATAACATCAACAGTAGTTAGCTCAACGAAATCAATATCCTTTGTATTTTTTAATAAACGAATGGCCTGATTCAATCCAGAAGGCTGATTGCGTGGTAAATCTTGCTGAGATGGATCTCCTGTAATAATAAATTTAGCATTAGCTCCCATTCGTGTTAAAAACATTTTCATTTGACTTTCTGTTGTGTTTTGCGCTTCGTCTAAAATCACAAAAGCATTATCTAGGGTTCTACCTCGCATGAAGGCTAATGGTGCAATTTGAATGATATTTGCTTCAATGTATTGATTTAACTTATCTAAAGGAATCATATCGAAAAGTGCATCATACAAGGGTTGCATGTAAGGGTCTAATTTTTCTTTTAAATCTCCAGGCAAAAAACCTAAATTTTCTCCTGCCTCAACGGCAGGCCTTGTTAAAATGATACGTTTAACTTCTTTATTTTTCAATGCCTTTACTGCCAAGGCCACGGCTGTATAAGTTTTACCAGTTCCTGCAGGTCCAACTGCAAACAACATATCATTTTTGTTTACGGACGAAATCATTTTTTTTTGATTTTCAGTTCGAGCCTTTATCACTAATCCATTATTTCCAAACAAAATAATATCGCTAGTAGCGGCCTCTTCTTTCTCTTTCATCAAATTATCGCCAGTTTGTCCTAGCAAACGTTCAATCACCGTATCCGTCAAAATACCATTTTTATGATAATAATCTACTAGCATGTTGAGTTTTTTCTCGAAAGAAATAATTTCAATGTCTTCCCCAATCGCTTTGATAGAATACCCCCGCGCCACAATTTTAAGTTTAGGGAAAAACTTTTTTATTACATTGAGCTTCACGTCATTTACACCATATATTTCAACAGGCTCTATGCTATCTATAGTTATTGTTTTTTCAATCATGTGGTAGTTTTAAAATTAAATCAATCGCTTTACTAAATGTTAATAATCGTGTTAATCAATTACTATATATTTTAAAGTTAGGGCTAAAATAATATTTACATTTAGATTAAATTTAAAAAGTTTTCCATATGCAACTCATTACCATAACAACCGATTTAGGATATCGAGATCCTTATTTGGCCATGGTAAAAGGTTTACTATATTTAAAACAACCAGATTGTAGAATTGTTGATTTAGCCTGTAATGTTAATAGACATGCTCATACAGAAGGTGCCTTTGCTTTAAAAAGTGCTCTTCCCTATTTTGCCAACGAAACCATTCATTTATTCGCAATCAAAAACGTAAGTTCAATGTCAACACGAGCAGATATTGGCCTTGACAATAAACGTTACTTAATTACAAAGTATAACCATCAATACATTATTAGTCCTGATAATGGGCTATTTACGTTGATGGATAAAAATTTTGACGAACCAGTATATCAAATATATTTTGAAAACGAACAACAACATGCATTTTATTTAAGAGATGTATTTGTAGATGTTGCCTTGAAATTACTAGCGCATAAATCTTTAGAAGAATTTAGCTTATTAACGAATGACTATTGTAGAAGCATTAATTTTGAGAGCTACACCACACCAAGCAATTTACAAGGAAAGGTAATTTATGAAGATGATTTTGGTAATTTAATGACTAGTATTACTAAAAAAGAGTTTGATAATAAAGTTGGTAATAAGCGATTCACAATTGATTTACCTTCTGGAACAATAGATAAAATTTCTAACACTTATGATGATGTTAATCACGGTGATGTCATTTGCTTTTTTAATTCCATGGGGTTGTTAGAAATTGCTTTAAATGGACTTTCAGCAACAAAGATTGTTCTTAGTAAATCTTTATTTGAAAAATACCACATTGATAAAATTATTATAGAAGTATATGATTAAACGCATTGTAAAAATGACATTTAAAGCCGAATTCATTGAGGAGTTTGTTGTCTTATTTAATAGTAAAAAAGCATTAATTGCAGCCGTTGAAGGTTGTACATTTGTTGAATTATTGCAAGATGCCTCTAATCCAAAAATTTTTTTTACTTATAGCTTATGGAAAGAAGAATCCAATATTGAAGCTTATCGTCATTCAGAATTATTTAAACATGTTTGGGCACAAACTAAAATTGGATTCGACGATAAACCTGAAGCTTGGAGTTTGCTAACGGTATAATGACTTTTTTATATTTTTTATTATATTTGAAATATTAACTACAAACTTATATTCATTCACTAAAACTAAACCATGAAAAAAATTTACAGTTTACTTGCGTTTGCAGTATTATCTTTATCATCAATAGCTCAAAATGGCTCAAACTTAATCATCTTTTCGGAAGACGGATTAAAATTTTATGTTGTATTAAATGGCATCAGACAAAATGAAATCGCCTTAACTAATGTAAAAGTAACAGGATTAACGCAACCTTATTATTCGACTAAAATTATATTTGAAGATCCTAAACAGGGTACTATTGAAAAAAAATATTTAAACGTCACAGATGTTGAATCAAAAGAACCATTGGAAGTAACGTATAAAATTAAAAAGAATAATAAACTTGAAAATGTGATGCGATACTTCAGTCAAGTACCCATTGCACAGGCAGCTCCGGCATCCTCAGCCGTGCCTGAAGTTCATTACAATACTGAACCAATGCCAGAAATTCAAAGTACAATTACGACGCAACAAACAACAACTACGAGCGGCAATGGCACGGGTAATGGAAATATTAGTATAGGTATTAATATCCCTGGCGTAAATATGAACGTAAATGTAAATGATCCTAATCAGGTAAACCATTCTACAACCACAACAACCACTTCTTACCAAACTACTACGACTCAAAATAATACAACAACTTCGTCGGTGCCTGCAACAAAATCAACAGGATGCAATGGTGCAGTTGCGATGTCGAGTTCAAGTTTTTCATCGGCAAAGCAAACTATTAGCAAACAAAGTTTTGATGATACCAAATTAACCACAGCCAAACAAATTTTAAAAACAAACTGTTTATCTGCAGCTCAAATTAAAGACATTATGTTGTTATTTAGTTTTGAAGCTACACGTTTAGAATTAGCAAAAATAGGCTATAAACGATGTGTAGATACAAACAATTATTTTTTATTAAACGATGCCTTCTCTTTCGAATCATCTGTTGAAGAGTTAAATAAATCAATAGAATAACAAAATAGCTACTTAAAAAACAAAAAAAAGAGTTACAGACTGTAGCTCTTTTTTTGTTTAAAATTTATACATTTACCAAACGTCAATTTCTTTTAAAAACAGCCCACATGATTACCATAGCGATACTCATAATAACAGTTGCCTTTTCGGTGTATGCTATGAATAACCCGAGAATAAAATACAAATACATTTTTCACCCCTATTCTATTTCGCATAACAATCAACATTACCGATTTTTATCGCATGCATTTCTTCATTCCGATTACCTTCATTTAGCATTTAATATGTATGCGCTATTCATGTTTGGACCAATTGTAGAAGAACAAGTTTTACCCTTACTGATGGGAACTGCCCTCGTGCCAGATAAAAAAATGGGAATGGTTATGTATATGCTTCTTTACACTGGAGGCATTTATGCGTCAACTATTTCTGAATATTTGAAAAACAAAAATAACTCCTATTATACTTCGTTAGGTGCAAGCGGTGCTGTTAACGCCTTAATTTTTAGTTTTATCACCTGCTCTCCTTTTTCTCAGTTAGGTTTCTTTTTTATACCAATGCCGGCTTGGGTATTTGGTGTTTTATATTTAGGAATTAGTTATTTTTTAAGCAAACGTCAATCAAACAATGAATCAGTTGATAGAATTGGTCATGAAGCCCATTTCTGGGGCGCTATTTTTGGGATTATATTTACATTGGTATTAGGCTTACTTAATCAGGACATTTATTTTCAACTCATTAAACAACATTAATATGATTGTTACATTTCTTGGTACGGGTACATCTCAAGGCGTTCCTATTATTTGTTGCGAGTGCGCCGTTTGTAAATCTAACAACCCAAAAGATAATAGATTGCGATCATCTATACTCATTGAAAGTGAAACAACAAAAGTAATTATTGATGCTGGACCTGATTTTAGGCAACAATTATTAAGAAAAAACTTAAAAACATTAGACGCTGTTGTTTTTACTCACGAACATAAAGATCACATAGCGGGTTTGGATGAAGTAAAAGCGTTTAATTATTTCAATAAAATGAAAATGCCCGTTTATGCTACCGAAAGAGTTCAAGCTGCATTAAAACGAGAGTTTGCCTATATTTTTTCAGAAGAAAAATATCCTGGAATTCCTGAAATAGATTTACATACAATTACTGAAGCACCTATTTGCATCAACGATATTACTTTACTTCCTATCGATGTTATTCATTATAAAATGCCAGTTAAAAGCTACCGAATAGGAAATTTCACATACATTACAGACGCTAATTATATTTCAGAATCAGAAAAAGAAAAAATAAAAGGCTCAGAGATTATTGTTGTTAATGCCCTTCGAAAAGAAACGCACCTATCTCATTTTACATTTATGGAAGCTATTGAACTTATGAAAGAATTAAATCCGAAGAAAGCCTATTTCACGCACATATCTCATCAGTTAGGTCTACACCAAGATGTATCTCTAGAATTGCCTGACTTTATTGAACTTGCTTATGATGGCCTAGAAATTGAACTGTAACTAAATAAACAATTAACGTTATTATCAACATCATGATTAAAAATGCACTCTATACTTTACTTATTTTATGCCAACCATTTTTCAGTTGGGCACAAATGAGTGATATAGAAACAAAAGCATTTATCGATTCCGAAGATTCACTATTAAAAATTTTGCCTCTCGTTTGTTTTAGCAAAAAAGAATCCAATCGCTTTGAAGCGAATAAAACCTTGTTATTCTATTGGAACTCCATATTACAAAACGAGAAATCCATGCAATACGCGTTTGATAGTTTAAAAGCTAAAAAATATGTATCCATTATTAATGCACCCGATAATAAATTTAGGCTCATTACTTGGAACTTATATAAAGATGATGGAACATTTGCTTATTTTGGCTTTCTTCAGGTTAATACAAGTAAAACCATCAAAAAAAATCTATTCAAAAAAGAAGCATCAAAGTCTTATGAATTGTATTCATTAATTGATAAATCAGGGGCAATAAAAAGCCCTGAAAGTTATATTGGAGAGCCTTCGAAATGGTTTGGTATGCTGTATGTAGATGTTATAAAAACAAATGAAGACGACTACACCTTAATTGGTTGGGATGGTAATGATAAACTCACCCAACGGAAATTTATTGATGTACTCTATTTTAAATCAAATGGCATACCAACATTTGGAAAAGATCTTTTTAAAATACCCGGTAAATTTGTAAAACGAATGATGTTTGAATATGCTGCAGAAGTTGCGATGTCTTTGAAATACAATGAAGAAAGAAAACAAATCATTTATAGTCATTTAGCACCAAATTCTATTGACCCAACACTTGAGGGACAGTTTCAATACTATGGACCAGACGGTAGTTTTGATGCCCTATCATTAAAAAAAGGAAAATGGTTTCAAGAAACTGATATCGACATAAGAAAGTTAAAAGACAAAAATGATAATGTCAAAAGGCCTAATGTAAGCAAACAAACTCCGATTTATAAACCTTAATACAATTTAATTTTCAAAGGATTGCTCCAGCAATTTTTTATAAATAGTTCTATGTTCTCGTTTACTAACATCCATAAATTTAAATGAAAGAATTAAGCAGTCTTTGTTTTCAGATTTAAAACTAACCGTCATTTCTGTTTTGTAAAAATAATTAGAGATGTAACACCCTTCTGTTTTTTTTCGAAAATGACAGAGTTTAATAAATTCTTTCAAGTGCCTCTGAGAACACGTAGCACAATCAAATACGTATTGTTCAAAATCACAATAGGCTTCTTCATTTTCAATACTATTAAACGTGTATTTAATTTTAAAACCATCCACGGCATTATTGACAATGTAAAGTAATGTATCACCAATAACTGAATTAGAGCTAGATGTTATAGCTTTATTTTTTATTCCTCTTCTAATCTCTCTATCCATTTCTCTTGTTACATCTTTTTTTGTATAAATACCAGATGTAAATACAACGCCAAAACTTTGACTATATGAAACGATTGAGACAAAAAGACAAGCACATAAAAAAATAGTTTTCATTTAAATAAGGTATTTAAGATTCTTATTTCATATCATTTAAAACGTTACTTGCTTCAAAAATATAATTGTCTTTACTAATGTTTTTAGTCCATTTTATTTCTCTATTCAACTTAGTAGTATCAGCTTCTATTCTTTGTTTGTCAAATAGCATTAAATTAGCGTTAAAGCCTTTTATATCCTGCTTTAAACCATCATACTTTTTATTTTGCTCACGCCAAGCTTTTAATTCAGTTCTGTATTTATCAAGTTTTAAATTATACTTTGTGTCATCTTTTTTCGCCTTTAATTCTTTAGCTTCAGCATCAATTAATTTGAAAGCGGCACTCTGTTTAACACGTTCATTGCTTGCTTTTTTTAATTTATCATAATTAATTATTTTAAATTCTTGATACACAGCAATCGAAATTTCGTCCCAAGGCATTGGATAATCCATGTCTTTTTCTCCAACTTCTAAAAAGGCATAAGGATCGGGCAATGATACATCAGGCATAACTCCCTTTAGTTGTGTAGCTCCGCCATTTACTCTATAAAATTTTTGCATGGTCAATTTAACAGAACCTAATGGACGCATTGAATCAAATTGAGGTAATACATATTGATCTAAATCTAAAAAGGATTGCACAGTGCCTTTTCCATAACTTTGGGTACCGATAATAACACCTCTTTTATAATCTTGAATAGCAGCAGCTAATATTTCGGAAGCTGATGCAGAACCGTGGTTAATGAGCACAGCTAATGGACCATCCCAAACAACTTTAGTGTATTTATTTTCCATAATATTAGGCTCTCCTGTTTTTCCTTTAACTTGAACCATAGCTCCTTTTGGAATAAATAATCCTGCCATTTCAACTACCTCTTGTAAAGAACCACCTCCGTTATCTCTTAAATCCAACACGATGCCTTCTACATTTTCCTTCTTTAATTTTTCAATTTCTTTTTTAATATCATCCGAGCATCTGTGGGCTCCATTTCTTGTAAAATCAGCATAAAACATAGGAAGATAAATATATCCTAATTTCTTTTTATTAGTTAAAATAGCTGATTTCGCATAGGTTTCTTCCATTTCAATAACATCTCTAATAATGGCAATTACTTGAAATGTTGCATCAGGTTTCTTTACTGTTAATCTAACTTCAGTTCCTTTTTTTCCTTTAATTAAATCAATGGCATCGTCCATATCCATATTAGTAATATCAATAGGCTCATTCGTACCTTGTGCCACTTTATGAATTTCATCGCCAGCTTTTAATTCACCTTGTTTAAAAGATGGCGAACCAACAATGATTTCAGAAACTTTTAAAATACCATCCTTTGCTTGTAATCGTGCTCCAATTCCTTCAAATTGGCCACTCATGCTTTGATCAAATTTCTTTTTATCTTTAGGCGCAAAATATTCGGTATGTGGATCGTATAAACCCGTTATTGTATTTAAATAGGCGCTGTATCGATCCTTTGAAGTGATTTTAGACAATCGTTTAAACCAATCCTCATTCGCTTTTAATGTTTTTCGTCTCGCATCAACTTCCAAACTATCAAACGATTTCTCAGTAAAAACAGAATCCTTTTTTTCTTTTGCTTTTTCTTGATTTGTTAGAGACTCGTCTAATCTGGTTAAGACTTGGTATTTAAGCATTTTGATCCATTCCATTTTTAATTCAGAAACAGTATTTGCATAACTAGTTTTTTCACCATCCGTCTGATATTCTTCATCAATTGAATAATCTAAAGGTTTTGACAAAATCTCTTTACTCCAATTTTCTTTTTCTTTAATGCGTTGTGCAATGAGTTTAACAGAAAGGTTGTAGAAATCTAAATTTCCATTTTGAATTTCATCGTCAATACGTTGCTTGTATTGAGCTAAATCATCCACATCTTCTTTCAATAAAAATTTTTTATTAGTATCTAATCGTTTTAAATACAGCATAAATGCTTTTTCACTAAACTTGTCATCTATTTTTAAAGGGCTATAATGCGCTTGATCAAGCGCAGACATCAACATTTCTAACAATAATTGATTTTTACCAAATTGATATAGTGTGAAAGAACTAAAGCTAATTACTATAAAAAGTAAAACTGGTTTTATAATTTTTTGATGTATCATATTCAAATATATATAATTTATTAAATATAGAGTTAATAAGAAATAGTAAACCGATATTGTTTGTTTTTGTTTAAAGTTTGTTGATAGTTGAATCTAAAATGGGAGTTTTAAAACACTATTTTTAATTTTTATAAATTTAGTATTTTTTTATACCATGATTGATTTTACACGTTCGGAATTAACACAATTTGTGATACATTTTGTTGGAAATAAAGGCTTAGGGGAAGATTTAACACTTAGTGAAAAACACATTGAAATCGCTGATGATTTTTTAAAAGATACTGTCATGCGTTATTTAACCTCGCCATTTAAAACCGATATTTATTATCAGTTTAAATCTAAAAATGAAATGCATTATCATGATGTAAATGGCTATGTTCAAGATATTTTCAAATCTCAATCATCTTTTATAGAAAGTAGTCAGAAAATTGCAGAACACTTACATTATCAATCCATGCATCCAAAAATTAAAGGTGGTGAATTTTATGTTTGCTATTTTAAAGATTGCATGGTTGATGGTGAATTATGCGATGCTATTGGTTTATTTAAAACCGAAAATAAAGATACCTACTTAAAAGTATACCAACATTTAGATAATTTTAATGTAGAGTGTGATAATGGCATCAACATTAATAAATTGGATAAAGGTTGTCTTATTTTTAATACCAATAAAGAAGATGGTTACAAAATAAGTATCGTAGATACCAATAATAAAATTGCTGACTGTGCTTTTTATTGGGTAGAAGACTTTTTAAATACAAAAATGAAGCAAAATGCCTATTTTCATACAAATAATTTTATTGAAACATGTAAAGGATTTTGTGAAGAAGTTTTAACAGAAAACAATAATGTAACTAAGCAGGATCAAATGATGATGCTTAATAAAAGTACTAGTTTTTTTAAAGAAAAAGATACGTTTAATTTAAAAGAATTTGAAAACGAAGTATTAGCTCAACCTGAAATAAAAGAAGCCTTTACGGATTATAGAAGAACTTATAATGATAAAATGGACTTAACAGCCATCGATGATTTTGAGGTTTCACCTACTGCGGTTAAAAAAAATCAAAAATTTATGAAAAGTGTCGTTAAACTTGATAAAAACTTTCACATCTATGTTCATGGCAGACATGATTACGTTGAAAAAGGCTATGATGAAACAAAGGGATTAAAGTATTATAAACTTTTTTATAGTAATGAAGATTTAGGAAATTAAATACTAAGTCTAAGAAAACCGTTTCGAAATAATCGTTTCAAATTCTACTTTTATGTAATTATTAGTTGCAATGATTTCTTTACCAAACAACCAGTTTGAAGAAAGACTAAAATCGCAAACATGACCACCTGCTTCTTTTACAATTAATGCGCCTGCCGCTACATCCCAAGCGTTCAAATTGTATTCAAAAAAAGCATCAACACGACCACAGGCAACGTAACACAAATCGACAGCAGCAGCACCCATTCTTCTAACTCCGTGTGTATTTCTCATCAAATATTCTAAACAATTCAGTAATGGTTGTAATTTTTCAAAATTAAAAATTGGAAAACCAGCAGCAATTAAACTCTCTGAAATATTTTTCTGTTGTGAAACTTTAATTTGTTCTCCATTTAAAAAAGAACCGCCACCTTTATAAGCATAAAAGCATTCATTACGTGACACTTCATATACGACTCCCAAAATAACCTCGCCACTAAATTCTAGCGCAATACTGATGGCATAACAAGGTATTCCATGAACAAAATTAGTTGTGCCATCTAATGGATCAACAATCCAATTATATTCTTTTTTTTCTGAAATGGTATTTTCTTCCACAATAAAACCAACATCACCTAACAACTCTTTTAGTTTTTCAACTATTCGTTTTTCGGATGTTTTATCTACATAACTCACTAGATCATTCAAACCCTTAATTTCAACAGAATTATAATTAAAATTAACGCGTTCGTTCCGAATAAACTCACCAACTTCTTGTGCAATAGACACAACTTTTTCTGTAATTAATTTTAAATCCATGATACTAAAGTATGTATTTTATGTTACTAATAAATAACATTTTAAATAATGCTATTTTTTATTGCCCAATTTATTAAAACATACAAATATGTTGTACCTTGTCTGTAATTTCATAAAAAATACAGCATGAAAAAAATAGCTACTATTATCATTCTATTTTGTTTATCATTAAACATAAGCGCACAAATTTACCCACATTTGAACGTAAACTTACTTTCGCATTTAGATCCTGAAAAAGATAATACTGGTTCGGATAATCGCAAATATTCAGGATGTTGGGGTTGGTATCAAGCTAACAAAAACAAAGAATATGCAATTGTGGGCACAAGCAGTAAAACCTATTTCATTGATGTTACAAATCCTAATGTTCCAGTAATTTCTGATTCAGTAAAATCGGCTAAAAATGGTTGTACATGGAGAGAATTAAAAACATATCAGAATTATTGTTACATAGTAAGTGATGACCCACCACCTAATAGTTTTCAAATAGTTGACATGCAATATTTACCAGATTCTGTTCATGTTGTTTATGATGGAACAAGTTATTTTGAAAGGGCACATACGGTGTTTGTTGATAAAGATAAATTGTACTGTGGTGGTGTTACGCCCTTAGGAGGCTCAACAGAAAGTATGCATGTATACAGTTTAGCAACACCATCTGCACCAGTTTTAGTAAGAAAATTATCTCAAGATGTACCAAGCATAAGTTATGTGCATGACATGTATGTTAATAATGATACCATTTTTGCGTCATGTGGGGGACAAGGTTTGTTTATTATCAAATTACTAAGTACAAATACATTTTCATTATTATCTTACTTTGGAAGTTATCCATACTCGGGTTATAATCATAGTTCGTGGTTGACTACCAATAAAAAAACAATGGTGTTTGCTGATGAAGTCCCTACAGGTTTACCAGCAAAAGTAATTGATGTATCAAATTTAGGAGGTATAACACTAGTAGATACTATTCGCTCGCATGTTGGAGCCACAGCTCATAATCCCTATATTGTAGGTAATAGATGGTGCTGGTTGAGTACGTATCAAGATGGCATTTATTTATACGACCTTACCAATCCATCAAATACAACTGTTTATGGTTTTTTTGATACACATCCACAGCATGGCTTTAATGATAATTTTTCTACGAATGCGTATAGAGGTAATTGGGGTGCGTATCCTTATTTACCAAGTAAAATAATTATTGCTTGCGATATGCAAAATGGAATATTTATTTTAGAAGGAGATAATACTTATAAAAATTCCGTCGTTGGCATGAACGAAATTGATGAATTTCAATCATCTATGAGCATTTATCCAAATCCAAGTAAAGACTATGTTACGCTATATATTGCCAACCAATTTAATAAAGATATTACTTATTATCTATCAGATATTTACGGCAACATTCTTGAACAAAATAAAATATATTGTACTGAATTACTATTTAAACAAACGATGAATACATCTTATTTAAAAAATGGATGTTATTTTATCACTATAAAAGGAAATCAAATTCAAGAAACAAAAAAAATCATTATTCAAAATTAATTATGTTCTCACAAGAAAGTATTATAGGCGTAGTAGGCTCAGGTGCCATGGGAAGCGGAATAGCGCAAGTATCCGCCACAAATAATTATAAAACAATAGTATTTGACACAAATGCAGATTCTCTAATAAAGGCAAAAAAAAATCTATCGGCGAGTTTAGCAAAACTGGTTGAAAAACAAAAAATAAGTGAATTAAAAGCCGAAACAATTTTCAATAACATTACTTTTAGTAATACGATTTTTGATTTAAAAGATTGCAGTTTAATCATTGAAGCCATTATTGAAAACCTAACAGTAAAACAATCTGTATTTAAAGAATTAGAAAATCTTGTTTCTAAAGATTGTATTTTAGCATCCAACACGTCTTCATTATCTATTACCTCCATAGGAGCTGCTTGCAATTTACCTGAAAGAGTGCTTGGCATCCATTTTTTTAATCCAGCTACATTAATGCCTTTGGTAGAGATCATACCTGGCATTGCTACAGATAAGAAACTTGCAGAAGCTTGTCAAGCGCTTATTTCATCTTGGGGGAAAATCCCAGTGATGGCAAAAGACACACCAGGATTTATTGTAAATAGAGTAGCTAGACCTTTTTACAGCGAAGCTTTACGCATATACGAAGAACAAATCGCAGACATTGCCACCATTGATTGGGCTATGAAAGAATTTGGAGGTTTTAAAATGGGACCATTTGAATTAATGGATTTAATTGGGCATGATGTAAACTATGTTGTTACTGAAACTGTATGGACACAATTTTATTTTGATCCGCGCTTCAAACCATCCTTATCGCAAAAACGATTGCTTGAGGCGAAATTTTTAGGAAAGAAAACTGGGAAAGGTTTTTATGATTACAGTGAGGGAGCTGAACCATTATTACCAAAAAAAGATGAAGTTCTAGGTCGATATATTTTTAATAGAATTATTTGCATGCTCATCAATGAAGCATGCGATACTGCAAACTTAGGAATTGCAAGTGTGAACGATATTGATTTGGCCATGACAAAAGGAGTAAATTATCCAAAAGGCTTATTAATGTGGGCTGATGAAATTGGATTATCTAACGTAAAAAATACTTTACAAGATTTATATAACCTTTATGAAGAAGATCGATATAGAACTTGTCCACTGATAAAAAAAATGGTTAATGAGGCGAAAACTTTTTATTAATTAAACTATTTACTAGTAGGTGCATTTGGTAAATAAATTTTAAAACGATACATTTGAAATAACCAATATTATTAAATATGAAAAAAATCATTTTATCTTCTTTAACAGTATTTATAGTGTTAAGTGTTGTGTTTTTTTCTTGTCATAAAAAAACAGATGAAAGTATTTCTCCAACCTATAAAGACGAGGCTGCAAATGGAACCGGAAACAATCCAAATATAACAAATGTGACTACCACTGGGACTGTTGCAACAACATCGGTTGCTATGCAAAACTCAAGCATGACAGGTATTGGGACTGTTGGTTCATGGATGAGCACCAATTGTATTGCAGGACAAACCTGTTTAAGTATTACCAATAGTAGCACTGGTACAACAATTTCAGTTTGCTTCTCAGTGACTCCAACAGCTGGAACTTATCAAATTGTAAATTCAAGTACTTTATTAAACAGCGGCCCAAGCAAATGCATCGTTACAGTAACTAATCCACCAGCTCAACCAACTGGAAGTGTTTGGTTTTCGAATTCTGGAACGGTAACAGTAACAACCTCTGGTACCGGTATCACTGCAAGTTTTGCCAGCATTCCTTGCATGCAACTTTCATCGGCAACGCCCATCGTAACAATTTCTGGGCAAGTTGGTTGTTTATAGAAAACCAAAATTAAACTTAAAAGCATTCGTAAAACGAATGCTTTTTTTTTAGAAATTAGAACTTGAAATTTAAACATGTGGTGTTAAAAAGTCGAACATTTCATCATATACGACATTACCTAATTCAAAGTTACAGCTTAGATTTAAGAGCCCTAGCACTTATGCGGATTGGTATTTCTTTTGTTTTAATTTTGGATTTATTGATTCGATCTTTGTCAATTAAAGCATTTTTTACGGATGAAGGTGTTTTACCAATTTCAATTTTAAAACAATACCATTGGAATGACTTTTATTTTTCATTTCATGCTATGCATGGTGATTTATGGTTACAAATTAGTTTATTTATTCTAAATGGATTTGCTATATGTCTTTTACTCGTTGGTTATCGAACTCGTTTATTAACCTTTATTTGCTGGATATTTTTGGTTTCATTACAAAATAGAAACCCATTTATTCAGCAAAGTGGAGATGACTTATTAAGGCTGGTATTATTATTTGGCATTTTTTTACCTTGGGGAGAGCGTTATGTTATAAAACCGCCGGTTAGTTTATCAAACAATCATTTATCCTTTTCATCAATTGGATATTTATTATTAGTATGCTCTGTTTATTTTTTTTCAGCCTTACATAAAACATCACCCGAATGGCACTCAGAAGGAACAGCAATCTATTACGCATTAAGTTTAGACCAAATCAGATTACCAATTGGAACTTTGATTTATCCTCATTTATTATTACTCAAATCACTTACGTTTACAGTTTATTACATTGAATTAATAGCACCTCTAATTTTAATTTTACCTTTTCCTAAAAAATTCAAACTCATAGGTATTGCATTAATTGCAATATTACACATTGGCATTTCTGTTACATTATACGTTGGTCTCTTTTTCGTAATTGGTTTGGTTTCGTTAATCGGATTAATGCCAGGATTTACTTTAAATTGGATTGAACAAAGATTAAAAATTAATGTATCATCAAAAAATGCAGTAAACACCACCCACTCTACCTATTTTATTTTTGACCTCATTCATTTTTTTAAAAACACCTTTATATCATTTATTATTAGTTACTGTTTAATTCTTAATTTGAGCAGTCTTAAATGGTTTCGTTATGGATTACACTCAAAAGTACTTGCGTTTGGAAGTGCGTTGCGATTAGAACAAAATTGGGGGATGTTTTCTCCATATATTTTAAAAGATGATGGATACTATGTGTATAGTGGTTTAAATACAAATAATGAACAAATTGATATTAAACACCCTTCAAAGGCTATTTCTTTTTCAAAACCAAAACCTTTAATTTCTGAGTTTGAGAGTGACCGTTGGAGAAAATATTCTGAAAATTATGCATTTAAAAACAATAATTACATGCGACCTTTTTACTGCAACTATTTATTAAAAAAATGGAATTTAGAGCATCCATCCCAAAAAATTTCTGAACTTACTATTTATTTCATGAAAGAAATATCTTTACCTGATTACAAAACTAAACCAATTGAAAAAAATGTAGTTTGTAATTGTAACACCATGGACGTAAAATGAATTTCAAGTTAATGTTATCCTATCTTAATTATCAACTCACCTCATATACTGAGCATGATTTACATTCGCCATTTGTGTATCATTTTTACATGGAAATGATTAAAAATAAAAATCCATTTAACGATTTCGAAAAACTAAATAGTATTAGAAAAGAATTAAGTTTGAATGAAACTGTTTTAACTATTAATGATTTTGGTGCTGGTTCAAAAACATGGTCAACCAATAAAAGAAAAATAAAACAAATTACACAAAATGGTATTGCACAAAAAAAACAAGCTGAGTTTTTATATAGACTGATAAACAAATTTAAACCTAAAACAATAGTTGAACTCGGCACTTCAATTGGTTTAACAACGATGTATCTTTCCTTACCGTTAAAAAAAAGTACCGTTTACACCATAGAAGGTTGCACAGAAATTTTCGCATTTGCAAAACAACTTTTTGAAAAAAACGCGATAAAAAACATCAAATCTTATCAAGGACATTTTAATGAATTGTTTCCACACATACTTTCCGACATTGACGTTTTAGATTTACTGTATGTAGATGGAAATCACTCTTACGAGGCAACTATTCATTATTTTGAATTAGCTTTACTGAAAAAAAACGCACAATCTGTTTTTATTTTTGATGATATTAATTGGAGTACTGATATGCAAAATGCTTGGAAAGAAATATATTCTAATTCTGAAGTAACATTAAGTTTAGATTTTTTTTATTTTGGAATTATTTTTTTCAGAAAAGAACAACTAGAAAAAGAACACTTCAGTTTAAAATTCTAATTTAACTTTGCAGGCAATTCCATAGTAAATTCAGGTATTACGACATCAAAGAAAGTTTTATCAACTAACTTTTGCATTGAAAAAAAACCATTCATTTTACCAATTTCAGTTTCAAAATCGCAACCACTATTATATCTAAATACTCCCAACGGTTCAATGATTGGAGTTTCTCCTACAACGCCATCGCCTTTAACAATTCTTTTTTGTCCAAATCCATCAATGATATTCCAATGTCTTTTTAAAAGTTGAACAGAAAACTCCGTTTTATTTGAAATGGTTATTTCGTATATAAAAAAAAAGTGTCCATGTTTAGGAGATGATTGTGCTGCATAGTAATGGGTTTGCACTGAAATTTCTATACCATGTGTTATTGTAGAAATCATAAATTAAAGGGCTAAAAACAATATCGAATATAACCTTATTTAGTTAGTATTCAAAAACAAAGATTAATTTAAGTAGCTGTTTGTCAATATTTTAGAAATAAAAATATTTTCATATTGATTAAATAAAAAGATTTAATAATCGTATATTTGTAGCCCAATTTTTAATCAAGGTTTAAATTGGAATCAAAAAAATAAACTAACCCCTTCGATAGCCTTGATATATCGGATACAATTATTTAAAAAAATGGCAGATAAAAATGCACAAACAGGGAACGCAGATTTTGACTGGAGTTCAATTGGAAAGAAAAACGACGCGTATTCAGAATCTGAAAGAACGTCATTAGATGAAATGTATGGAAAATCATTAAGCACGATTTCTGATGCTCAAGTTATTACAGGAACTGTTGTTTCTAAAAATGCTCGTGAAGTTGTTGTAAACATTGGCTACAAATCAGATGGAGTTGTTTCTTTATCAGAATTTCGTTACAATCCTGATTTAAAAATCGGTGATACTATTGAAGTATTTATTGAAAAAGCAGAAGATGCTAATGGTCAATTAATCTTATCTCATAAATTAGCACGTGCTGGTAAATCTTGGGATAGAGTTAATGAAGCACTTACTAACGATGAGGTTATTAAAGGTTTTGTTAAATGTCGAACTAAAGGTGGTTTAATTGTTGACGTATTTGGCGTTGAAGCATTTTTACCTGGCTCACAAATTGATGTTAAACCAATTCGTGATTACGATGTTTACGTTGGAAAAACTATGGAATTTAAAGTTGTTAAAATCAATAATGAATTCAAAAATGTAGTTGTTTCTCACAAAGCATTAATTGAAGCTGAAATTGAATCTCAAAAACGTGATATCATTTCTAAATTAGAAAAAGGACAGGTATTAGAAGGTATTGTTAAAAACATTACTACATATGGTGTATTTATCGATTTAGGTGGTGTTGATGGTTTAATCCATATCACAGATTTATCATGGGGTCGTATTAATCATCCAGAAGAAATTGTAAAATTAGACGAAAAAATTAACGTTGTTATTTTAGATTTTGATGATGATAAAAAACGTATCGCTCTAGGTTTAAAACAATTATCAGCTCATCCTTGGGAAGCTTTAAGTGCTGATTTAAAAATTGGCGATAAAGTAACAGGTAAAGTTGTTGTTTTAGCTGATTACGGTGCTTTTGTTGAGATTGCGCAAGGTGTTGAAGGATTAATTCACGTTTCTGAAATGAGTTGGTCACAACATTTACGTTCGGCTCAAGAATTCTTAAAAGTAGGACAAGAGGTTGACGCAGTTGTTTTAACTTTAGATAGAGAAGAGCGTAAAATGAGTTTAGGTGTTAAGCAATTAACTCCTGATCCTTGGAATATGATTATTGATAAATATGCTAAAGGAACAAAACACAGTGGTATTGTGCGTAACTTTACAAACTTTGGTGTGTTTGTTGAATTAGAAGAAGGCGTTGATGGTTTAGTACATATCTCTGATTTATCTTGGAGTAAAAAAATTAAACATCCATCAGAATTTTGCAAAATTGGTGATAAATTAGATGTTGCTGTTTTAGAAATAGATGGAGAAAATCGTCGTTTATCATTAGGTCATAAACAATTAGAAGATAATCCTTGGGATGTTTTTGAAACTGTGTTTACTATTGATTCAGTTCATCAAGGAACAATTACTTCAATTAACGACAAAGGAGCTACAATTAACTTAACTTATGGTGTTGAAGGTTTTTGCCCATCTCGTCATTTAAATAAAGCGGATGGAACATCTGCTAAAGTTGAAGATGTAATGGATTTCAAAGTAATTGAATTCAGTAAAGAATCTAAGCGTATTGTTGTTTCTCACGCTCGTTTGCACGAGGAAGTGAAAGAAGAAGCTAAGAAAGTTGAAAAAGCGACTAAATCAGCTGAATCTGATGATACAAAAAAAGCAGTTAAAAAAATGAAAGATAACCAAGAGAAAACAACTTTAGGTGATATTTCAGCTTTATCTGACTTGAAAAATAAAATGGACGGTAAATAATCTGTCAAAAAAATAAAAGCTGAAACCACGCCATGGTTTTTAGTTTTTGAGTCCAAAACCCTTTCAGTTAACTGAAAGGGTTTTTGGTTTTTATAAAGGGTACCTATAAAATAATTACATTTGCATTATGAGTAAATTTTTAATAATAGGATTAGGTAATATTGGAGATGAATACGCGCACACTCGTCACAATATTGGTTTTGATGTATTGGATTATTTAGCAAAAGAACATGATGTAAAATTTAAATCTGATAGATTGGCAGATATAGCTGAATTAAAATATAAGGGCAAACAACTTATTTTAATTAAACCTACAACATATATGAATTTGAGTGGAAAGGCTATGAATTATTGGATGCAAGCTGAAAAAATTTCAATTGAAAATTGCTTAGTCATTGTAGATGAATTGGCGTTGCCATTTGGTAAAATTCGCATAGGACCAAAAGGTAGTGATGGCGGGCATAATGGACTAAAAAATATTCAAGAAATATTACAAACAACTAATTATCCTCGAATGCGTTTTGGTATTAGTAATGAATTTGGAAAAGGAAATCAAGTGAATTATGTGTTGGGAAAATGGAATGAAGAAGAAACTAAATCATTAACCGTACGATTAAAAATTGCAAGTGATGCCATAAAAGCTTTTGCATTTATAGGCTTACAACGTTGCATGAATGATTTTAATAAAGCATAACTAAATTCCTAACTGCATATAGGATTTGTATATTTTATTATAATCTGCAATACTTTTTAAAATAACTTCGTGTGCTTTTTCTCTTCCATATGTTTCAGGGATTTCAACAATAGCAACACTTTCTCCAGGAATATTTTTATAGGTCAAAAAATAATGTTTTAAGCGATTTAATAATGATTCTGGGACATCGCTAATATCTTTCCATTTATTATACATTTCATCCTTTGCCATTACGGCTATAATTTTATCGTCAGCCTCTCCTTTATCAATCATTCTAAATCCTCCAATTGGAATTGCTTCTAATAAAATATCTCCACTCGTAATGTTTCTTTCTGTTAATACACAAATATCCAAAGGATCACCATCACCAATAATATCGATGCGATTAGTAACACTGTTAGCTAATTTAGCAACTTCATCACCGCAAAAAGTTTGAGGAATAAATCCATAAAGCGCAGGAATTATATTTGAAAATTTTTGAGGTCTATCTACTTTTCGATAACCTGTTTTTTTATCAATTTCATATTTAACATGATCAGCAGGCACCATCTCAATAAAAGAAGTAATGATTTCAGGAGCATAATCTCCATAAGAAATTCCATGCCAAGGATGTGCTTTGTAAAGTTGAACTTTTTCCATAACTAATTCTATTTTTTTAAGAATTTTCCTACCAACCAAATAAAAAATATTAGTCCAGCCATTGAGAAGAGTAATATGATAATAAATTGGTTGTTGGTGGGTAATTTATTTCTGTTCTCAATTTTATTAGGATTATTTTTTAATAATTTATGCAAACCTAAATTTTTTTGCAAATATTTTAACTCTTCATCATAACTTATACCTGTATTGACAGCAAAAAAATCTTCCTTTATATTTTTAATATAAAGTCTACTCCTGCTACAAAAATCGAGCTTTGCGTTATCAATTTGATTGTAATTTGAATAAATAATCCAGTCATCTCCTTTCCTCAATTCTAACTTACATGCATCATCATTATTAAAAATAACTTTAAAGTTTTGAGCAATCATGCCTTTAAATAATTCCTTAATGGTAAAAATAGCTTCACTATTAGCTCCATTCATTTTTAATTGATTTATTTGTCCTGAAAATATAATTTCATATTTATTTAGTTCCAAAGCATTTAACTGTGTTATAGGGCATTGACAAGCATATCCATTCTTTAAAAAAAGAACTAAAAATAAGAGTACTATAATGTGTTTCATATTAAATCTTAAGCGTTTTTATAAACTGTAATGTTGCTTCTAGTTCTTGATACATGACTTTATCATCAACAATAAATGGTATTATTTTTCTAAAATCATTTAATAGCGTTTCTACAATCGCTGAGGACTTTAAAGGTCTTCTAAATTCAATGGCTTGTGAGGCATTCAACAATTCGATGGCTAATAATTTTTCAACATTCTCAATCACTCTAAAACATTTTGTTGCAGCATTAGCACCCATGCTTACATGATCTTCCTGTCCATTACTAGAAACGATGCTATCAATACTTGCTGGTGTACATAGTTGTTTATTTTGACTTACAATACTTGCTGCGGTATATTGAGGAATCATAAATCCTGAATTTAAACCCGGTTTAGCTACCAAAAAAGCCGGTAACGACCTAATTCCTGAAATTAATTGATAAACACGTCTTTCAGAAATACTACCTAGCTCTGCCATAGCTATTGAAAGGAAATCTAAAGAAATAGCTAAAGGTTGTCCATGAAAATTACCTCCCGAAATGATCTCATCATCTTCTGGAAACACGGTAGGATTATCTGTTACAGAATTTATTTCTGTTTCAAAAACAGTATTTACATATTGTGTTGCGTCTTTTGTTGCGCCATGAACTTGAGGAATACATCTAAATGAATATGGATCTTGGACATGCAATTTTTCTTGCGCTAAAATTTCACTTCCCTCTAAGTTTTTTAAAATAGCCCTTGCGGTCTCAAGTTGGCCTTTATGTGGGCGAATTAAATGTATATTATCTTTAAATGGTTCCAATCTTCCATCAAACGCATCTAACGAAATAGCTGCGATTAAATCCGAAAGTTTATTTAATTTTTGAGATTTAATTAAACACCAAACACCATAAGCACCCATAAACTGAGTACCATTGAGTAAAGCTAAACCTTCTTTTGATTTTAAAGTGATCGGATTTAAATTCAAACTTTTTAAAACATCTGAAGCCAAACATTTATTACCCTGGTAGTTTACTTCTCCCATACCTAATAAAGGCAAAGATAAATGTGCTAAGGGTGATAAATCTCCTGAAGCACCCAAAGAACCTTGTTGGTATACGATTGGATAAATTTTATGATTATAAAAATCTACTAATCGCTCAACCGTTAGTAACTGAACCGCACTTTTACCATATGATAATGATTGAATTTTTAATAATAGCATAATACGCACAATCTCTAAAGGAACTTCCTCTCCCATTCCACAAGCATGAGACATCACTAAATTCACCTGTAATTGTTCCAATTCATTATGCGGAATAATTACATTACACAATGAACCAAAACCTGTATTAATACCATAAATTGGAGTGATTTGAGATGACATCCGATTATCCAAATAATCACGACATACTGTAATATCTTTTTTAACTTGGTCAGACAAAACGAGCTTTGCATTCGTGTTTAAAATTGTTTGGATATCTTGTAAGGTAATTTGTTTATTGTTACTTATAGTATACATAGGTTTTATAAATTAAAATAGTTATTTAACGCTGTTCACTTGTGGCATTATCTTTATTTATATTATTCAAATTAAAAATAATGGGGTATTTTGTTTTATACCGAATTAACTTCCCATCTTTTATGCCAGGTTTCCATTTAGTGTTTTTCAAAACCCTTATAGCTTCATTGGTGCAAAGATGGTTAAATTCTTTTTCAACGACAATATTACTTAACATGCCATTCGGTTCCACAATAAAACTTAAGAGAACTGTCCCTTGTAAATTTTGCCTTATTGCAATATCAGGATACTCTAAATTCGATAGTACATATTCATTCAAAGCTTCATCACCCTTGTAATACTGAGGGGAAACATCTGCTCGATCATAAATTACAAAACTGGTATCAAATAAATTAATTTCTTTTGGGGTAATAAATCCTCTTTGTTTGCAATACTTTTTATAGTTGTTTGTGTTAAAATTAAATACTAAAAAATATGTTTTAGAATCAACCTTAATATTGCCTATAGAGGCCGGTTGAAATAGGAAATATTTTATTAATCGTTTAGCTTCTTCAACTAATTCAATTGGATAATCATCCTTAACTTCAATATTGGATATTTTCCCATCTTTCAATACATCAAAATACAGTGTAACATTTGCATTAATATTTTTCTTAAATAAAATTTCGGGATAGAGTAATTGCGATTGAAAAACAAATTCAAAATTATCCGTCCATATTAATGGTTTAGCAGGTATGTCAATGGTACCTTGTGAATACAAAAATGAACTACCTAATAAAAGAAAAACAAACAGTTGCTTCATTGTTTTTGTGCTATTAAAAAACGTTGTTTACTACTCATATCATTTATAATTTTAACCGTTTTAAAAAAATTTGAAGCATTTGCATAATTCATAACATCATTTGCATAAAAAGGATTTAATTCAAAAAATAAATACCCATTGATTGATAGTGAATGTAAACATAAATCTATAATTTTTTTATAAAAAATGATAGGATCATTATCTTCAACAAATAAAGCTAAATTCGGTTCAAAATTCAGAACTCTATCTTCCATGTCGACTGCTTCAGATTTCGAAATATAAGGAGGATTACTAATAATACAATCAAATTTTAAATTTAAAATATGATTAGCGTTTAAAATATCAGCAATAAAAAAGTTAACGTCAACATTATTTAATTTCGCATTAAAATTAGCAATTTCTAGAGCACTTTCCGATATATCTAGACCATAAAAATTAGAATTTTCATACTGTTTCTTAAGAGTAATTGGGATACAACCTGAGCCAGTACCTATATCAACAAAATGTAAACAGTGAGTTTTTTTTGTAATCGTTTGCGTAATTAAATAAACCAATTCTTCAGTTTCTGGACGAGGTATCAAAGTAGAATTATTAACCTTAAACTTTAGATCAAAAAAGTAAGCTTCCTTTAAAATATATTGAATTGGAATACCTGTCTTTAGTTTAGTACACGTATTATATATATTAATTAAATCAGATTGATTTATACGATTATTGATTTTAATTAAAACATCAGACTTTGAAAATCCTAAATAATAATCACACACAAGATAGAATACAGCCATAATTTCTTCATCAGTGTAGGAAATATTAAGCTGATTCTTATAGAATTTTAAAAGGCTGTATAAATTATTATCATTAATTTTCATGGTATGAATTTTCGTTAAACAAAAAACCCCTAAAGTTTACACTAAAGGGGTTTATTGAAAATTGGCATCGACATACTCTCCCAGGTTTTAGACCAAG